>Ga0210040_10002469_pt1 | contig 26027 bp, 12 predicted proteins | sample CryGeyCG12114_NA_FD_185462 | JGI IMG/M metagenome (GOLD analysis project Ga0210040, IMG submission 185462) | Groundwater microbial communities from aquifer - Crystal Geyser CG19_WC_8/21/14_NA (SPAdes) (version 2) | ecosystem: Environmental > Aquatic > Deep subsurface > Groundwater | place: USA... | reverse complement strand
TGTGGTCAACAGGTCAACTGTATGCTGTAGCTGTATTGCGAAAAGATGAATGCTAATCGCAATGAAAGTATGAGATGATGGGCTTAGAGTAGGCAGGATTTCGAAATTATAATTGCTTGCTGTAGAAGACCAATTAAATTTACGTTTTTTAATTTTCAAAATTTGTGACAAATAAGATGAAGTATATTTCACCACGCCACCTCCATCCTATCTATACTTATATATATCTAGTTCTATGCTCTGGAGATTTTACTATAAAAATAAATACTTAGGTTAATATGCATTTTACGCAGAAATGTTTAAATCGAAGAAGTTAAAGAAACTAAGGATTAAGCTTCAATATTTTACAGATCTACGGGATGTAAGCTTGAAGTTAACGCGATGCTAAAATTATTTGCTCTACCCTACCATGGATAATATGAATGGATCCTTATTGCTAACACTAACAATGAAAAACTTAATAGTAGCTATTGTAAGGGGATATCCGCAAAAAATAGGATTCTAGGGATTGCTAGACCCCAAAGGCTAACTGTTACTCCCAGACCTGAAGTACTGATACCTTTCTCAGTTGGAAAACGCATATGTTTAAGGGAGAGTTTAGCACGCGATACATTTTTAAAATTTGTTACAGCCATTTTTCAGCGATTTTTGGTTCCTTGTGGACCAAATAATTTAAAGCATGATTTTGAGGACAGAAAGCGATCTATTGTGGCGCCTAAATATTTGGCACTGTCATTATGAATGACAGATTTGTTTGTTTGTTTGCAAAATCGATTGGACGCGATCGAAGAATCATTAAGTACAACGAATGTCGAATGTGATTTCCAAGAAACACTAAACGTTTATTAAGTCTCACAAAAATTGTATTTCATTTCTATCTTTTCCTTCTTAGAGCCAGCAACAATAAATACTTCTTATCCAAGGTAAATAAGTGTGAGGGACCAACAATATAAGACTTTCAAGATGATTAGCCTTTAGATACGATACAATACTAATAAGCAGTTATCTTAAAAGAACATGTTAAAAAAGTAAACACCGAACAGCTTCCATAACTCCAGAGCTATTTCAGTGTGGTTGAAGTAGTCTGTAGTCTATTCGAATCACAAAAATTTTGAAAATGTAACATCGTTTATCTGTTTCATTATTTCATGCCAGCAAATACAAGACAACCAATGTCAGTATACTGGATACTGGATCAAAAATAGATAAAAAAAGGCAATTGATTTACCGAGTATTTATATAACGAATTCATCGTTTGTGATAACGATTCTCAAATGAAACAGGAGCGTTTCAGTTTGTCAATCAAACTTTGCAATCTCCAAGAAATTCAAATTAATAATAATATACAAAAAAAACTCTGTTAAAACAGAGTCATGTCAAACAAACAGGCATCATTAAATCATTTTGAGCATACATTCCAATAATCATTTCTATTGTTAACCACCCCGTGAAATTGCCAGGAGCCTGACAGCACGAACAAAATAAAATATAATACTAACAGACAGACGGCTACGAAAAATCGTAAGTAGGGACAGCAAGATGGAAATATTGCAGCTCATAGTTTAAAATACACACACAATGGAAAAAAGTTGCACGCAATTAAAGTACTTGAAACCAAATTGCATGAATAAAAATCTCATCACACACTAATTACAACATTAAGAAAAGTAATTACAACTTCATTTTTCATCTAATAATAGCATGGCCTAATTATTTTTCATCTGGATAAAGAATGACTCCGTTCCCGTGAAGGGGACAAGCGTTTTTTAACATCCGGGTGGTCACTATACGGTGTGAGACGATAACAAACAGGGATCTTGTCAAAAAATGGATGTCTCAAAGCTTCCGACAAGGTGATACGTTGCGAAACATCATAACATAACATTTTACTAATTAAATCAAAAAGAAGTCTTGTGTCTTCGTCATCATTCTTCATGTAGCGCTGAAAATACAAAACATACCAAAATGGTTAGTTACCTTTTCTTCAGTACCATCAATACAACATTTATGCACCAATTAAAAACCCAAAGCTTACCATCAATGGATGACAATTATCTCTAACATAGCGACCAGCAGAAGATCGCTCGTCCCAGTCAAGTTTTCCATGGTAGAAATACTTTGTTTTAGATTTTCTGGCCATCCTGCGATACAAAAATCACAATTTTAAAATTAAAAGATCACATAAAGCCGAGTCAGTACTACAAGCCATCAAATCTTTTGCAATATTACTTGGAAGGTATAGGACCCAGAATGCGCTCCATCATTGCCAAATGCTCTCGGTTGTCATGAGTTTGGAACAATGTGATTCCTAAGTACAGTTCAAACATTATACAGCCCACACTCCATACATCACAGGGTTGTGACCATCCGAGTTCCAAAATAACTTCAGGAGATCTGTAGTGTCTTGTGGAGACAATCGTAGAATGATGCTCATAGTCAAATGTCGCAGACCCAAAATCAATGAGTCGAACTTCGGAGTTCTTGACTCGACGGATCCCTTTCTTGCGACGATTATCATATGACATGTCATAGTCTGAATTCAGAAAAAGAATATTCTCCGGCTTCAAATCCGTATGAGTCAGTTGATTATCATGAAGAAACTTGACTGCATGGCATAGCTGGTATGAAACATGACGCACTTGATCCATAGGGTAAGGGTTGTAGCCATTGTCTTTCTACAAATCCAATAAAACATGCAGTTTCAATAGTGTACACTACACAATAAACAATAAGTCACAAGTACAAAAACAGATATTGCAAATTGTATAAGTTACCAAAAAATCAAAGACGCTAAGACCCAGCATTTCGAATGCTATACACATATGTCCGTGGTAATCGAACCAATCCAGCATCCGCACACAGAGGCTAAAAATCCAAATGGACAGTCAATAATATTAAACATACAAATTTCGAACTCCCAATCAAATAATATTTATGCAACACAAATCTTACAATTTTCCTTTGGCATCCTTCTCTGCCAGCTTTTTGAGCACATTAATCTCCAACTTAGCTGCCTCCCGATACTTCTCCACATTCTTGATTATTTTCAGAGCAATCACACGTTCCCTACAAAGCAATACATTATATTATACATTCCATCTTAAAAAATAACCCTTATAACCTATTACACATCTTATTTCATGCAAGATTTTCAACCCTACCGCTTGTTTTCCAAATTCCAATGAAACATAAACGTAAAATGTAATGTAAATCCTAGCTAACAAGCATAAAAGCCAATTACCCCCTTAGTCATCACACGGAACAACATGATTACTAAACAAATGACAATAGGACGATGTAATACCCAAAATACCCATCTCTATACATTACACGCTCCCCCTACTACATCACGATTCACACGAGAAAAAAAAATCCCATGAACTACTTCAAGTATGCAGACAAACTTTAAACAAATCTACATGGATATAAAGCTTGCATTGGTAGAGTATGGGAAACGACAGAGGACGAAACTAGAGCTCTAGCCAAGATCGCAATTACTAAATTTAGATGCCGACGTCGTTATACTCGCAAATTTTTGTTGACGGTTTCTCTGCGTCTCGCAGAAAACACTGTGAAAACTGTGCTTACAGAGTAATGCGCTTTACGAATCCGATGAAATAGAACAGGAATTGACGAAAGCGAAATGAACTTGTGATTAAATTTTCATCAACAAAAAGATACTCAGAAACAGAGCATTGAAACTAACATTGAATGCACAAAAAAAGACACAGACCAGACCCACAGTTTCACAAATGTGTTACATTATCAACTCGTATATATGGGCTCCATTCATGGGGATTTTGAAATATGACACATTTACGAGACAGAAGAAACATGTCATCTTAATGAATGTGGCTATTTTTACAAGCTAGAGCCGTAAACTAAATATGATTCCAATTCCAGGACATGACCAACTTTCGCCACTTGGTAAACTTTAAAAAAAATCTATTGATGCCGATCATTATGTACTTTTAGAGTTGCTGCGCACACAAAATCGCCACGTTTTACAGCTATACGTTAGTAGGTAGCTGGAAAGGCTTAAAAATCCTATCTTTCCTACATCTGCTATATGAATCTAAAAACAAAGAAATGCAATATACAGTGCACAGAGCACGGATTTGGTCATGATCCAAAAGTAAATTCAGATCAAATACGTGTCAAAGTAGAGTTTAAAAACGGATACAGTTAATTTAAGCCTTCCTTCATGGTTTCATAACTTGTACTTTTGACCACGAAAAAAGGAGAAAGGTAAACATTCAAAGCACACAGACTACGACATTGATTGTAAAAAGGTCCACCAATATTTAATAAACATGAAAACTTGCGCTACCAAAATACTTTCAAAATTCTCGCCATCTTTGCCATTCTAATTCTTCTAGATAATTTATACTCCTTAATGTTAATATCAAATGGAGAAAGAAACTTACTTGCTAAGGTCTTTAACCTTGACCACCTTTCCAAAAGTTCCTTCGCCAAGTGTGTCCAAAATTTTATCTGCAAAGGATTCAAGCAAAACACTTTGTTAAAAAAACTCACTGAAACATGCAATCCTTCATTCACTTCTCTCTCATCTGTAAAAAAAAAAGTAAATAGGTAATACGGGGACACTAAACATCTATTACAAGGACAGGAACTCAAATGAGGTTGCTAGGATAAGGAAATGACAAAAATTAAGAGGATTCACATTCCAAAGAAAAGTACACAGCCGAAATACAGAAGAAGGTATAAAATAGAGAAACAAATGAGGAACAACATAAAAAATTCTTTTAAGGACGAAAGTTCAAAACATAGGATTAAAAAGGAATCAACAAAAGATGAAAGGATTTTTTTTCTCTGCAGGTCATTTCCCTAACAAGTTAAATACATGACTCTTCAGGGAGGGCTTTTTGACTTTCCTGGTGCATGAAAAGCACCAGAAGGAAAACTGAATTTTATGAAAAATTAAAATTCTAAACATGACACTTTTCACGAACATCGATCAAGTAGAATGTCCCCATTGCGGTAAATGAGATGTCCTTCTTCGTCATCTTCAAAGGATGGAGCACGTGAACTCTGCACAGTCCCAACAGGTAGGGAGGGTCACAATTATCATTGAACACGACACCGTACATTCCATCACATCATCCAAAATCAAGTTCCGATCCCATATTCATCATCACAAGTCATGAACCACCATTTCATTCAACAAGGTCACCAAGGGAAATTCAGTAATATTTTCAAATCGTTCATCACGTTCGTTCGTTAGCACAGGGCACAGACGATTCAATTATCCGAGAAAAGCAAAAACACAAGAGGGGGAAAGATGATAGGTTTGTTCAAAATGTTTTTCTACCATATACCCTACAACTCTCCACAATCATCATAATAATTAAATGCAAAATGTCCAATTAACTAAAGATATATTCTAATCACCCGTCTATCTATCCTATCTAAATAGTAACTAGCTCATGAAAAACTTACCTTCTCCATCCAGGCATACTATGCTATACAAAACTTTCTTTTCATAACATTCTACCTAACGAAACCAACAAATATCAGATATGCTCTAAAACTATACACCATATAATGACAAACTAACTAAAGTCTGAAAATATCTAAAATCTAAAAACTAACTTACTACCATAAATAATCAATACTCCATCACATATTATGCATCTACCTATGATTTATTCTATAATGACTACATAATCTATCTATCATGCAATTGTATTTAGTCTTGCTGCAGTGTGTTGTAAAGTAACCCATTCAAATTAACTATATAATTCTCCCACTAGCTAATTAACTAACTGTCCCTCCAGCCCAAAAAGTTCACATCGCAGATAAAAAGAGAAAACACTTACGGCCCCATTGTATATCACAGAATGGTTTTCTTTGCCACCGCCACCCCTACGACTTCTGGTGTAGTAGCGACTCTCATGAATCCCACTACCATACCCTAATTGACTTTTACCATGATACGGGAACTGAACCACTGGATGCTGATGCGGAATCTGGGAACCATTCGCCGAAGACAAAACAGAACTGGAGCTCACCGTCTTACTCATGGGGAAAGCAGAGGTATGTGCAGCATGTGCACCAATCAAACCACTGCTACTTTTCTCCACTTCAGGTGCTTTCACCCCTTCCTTAACATTATTCTCAACAGTACTACTAACAGCATTCCCTATAGCACTCGTACTACTACTACTGCAGAGGGCATTCTTTTGACTCAGGTATTTACTCGCCGTAGCAGCCGGTGCATACGTCAACCCAGAATATTTTTTTATCAACTCTTCAATCTCCTTCTTTCGAATCCTCTCTGCCTCATCCACGGGACTATCCCGACTTTCCCTACTATCCGAAGTAGTGGTACTCGTCCCGAGACTCACATCATCCCCACTATTCAGCAGCAATTCTGCATCCTTCAGAGTTTTATTCCTCGGCGTACTGTCATATGCCAACACATGGGATGTGGAAATATCCCGATTTCCAGCCTGACCACTACGCTTATAAATTTTGTATTCTCCCGTAACACTCTTGTCTTTTTCGGGCACACTCTTCTCATTATTATTATTATTGTCGTCATCCACTCTTGCTCCACCATGGGATGGCTCATGAATACTTCCATTTTGTTCAGTGAAACTCAAAGGGGACGCTTCCTTCGGAGCATATGAGGATTTATGTCGAAATCTTCGATAATAATATCTTGAAGGTAATTTATATGGCGTTTTCTTAGACCCACTGAAATCCTCCGCCGTCGAAACGGATTTACTTTCATTGTCTTCCTCATCCTCAGCTTTAACTGTTCCTTGTCGACTATCCCTCCCTTCTTCTGGACGATTATTTAAATCAGTGATTGTACTGGACCGCATAAGTCCAGAACTTAGTTCCCTCGTAGTATCCCTATTAATATTTCGTTCTCTATAAGCTCTGCTCCGCCACTGAGCTTCAGGTACTGGTTCCAGTAAATGTGAATTCGAATTAGACAATTTATCAGCTCCCAGACCCAAGAATGGGTAGTACCGATCTGACACAATACTTCCACTATTTCCCCTACCTATTCCTCTAGAGTCGGGAACAATACTACTACTGGCGCTTTTGGACAACCCGTAACTCGTACGCGGGTAATCTTGGAGGTAAGACCGTGAACTTGGAGCAAGACTAGACAAACCACCATATCGTCCACTATTTCCATTATTGTTGTCAACACTGGCGTTCCCATTAATGTTAGAAGTACTCGCATTATTCGATCCGTAGTCTCCTCGACCATAGTAATAGTTGTTTAAATTGCTCGAACTCTTCCCATAGCTCGGTCTATAGGAACCCAATCCAGCTCCTACACAAGCACTAGCACTTTTTGCAAGTCCATATCCATGAAACTCTTCGTCCGAATTCTTTCCTTTACTCCCAGTCGCTGCTCCATTCAACTGTTCACGACTACCACTAGAATTATTCACATCAGTTGTGGACGACTCCCAACTCTTTTTTGGACCAAAAATCCGCGAATATCGCTCTGTAAATTTTTCTTCCAACTCACGCAGTCGATCATTTGCAAAGTATGGATATTTTGACTTGAGTGAGCCTGCACCTCTGCTTCGGGCAAGGCCAATGGAACCAGATGTTCCTCCATAATCTACACTATTAGGCTCTTTAGTTGTACTACTGGTAGTATGTTGACTAGACGGAGTATTATTGTTGTTATTACTGTTACTATTAAGATTACTAGGATTCCCATAATGACTAGCAGCAGTTGGCAACGGTGGTTTGTATTTAATAAAAGCGTATGAAGAGTCTGACTGATTAGAGCACAGGGATGAAGTAGAGTTCTTCCTACTATTCCCATATGCTCTGTAGTCATTAAGTGGAGAGTCACGGACAGGATCATTGTTTACAGGTTTTGAAGAAGGCGCGACAGGATTGCTTTGACTATAGTTACTTGTGCTGGATGAAGTTAAACCCATGCTTCCATTGGTTGAGCACTCATTATTTCCTTTACTTGGCACGAAATTGCGAGGACTGAGTTTCTGAATAAAGTTTGAACACGATTTCAGTACATCGGACTCCGACAGGAGTTGACTGACGCTTGTGGTTGCTGATCTTCCGTAAAAATTTCGCCGAGGCTTATGACTACTAGTAGATTCACCCAGAGTGGAGCCCATTGCCAAAAATTATGAGGAGTTGCAGATAATTGAAGTTGCAACTGGTGCACAGTTTTGCTTGCAATGTACCAGAAGCAATGCTAAGATAAATTCTTTTGGCGTTCAGACAATTATTACACTCTCGAGTTTAAACCACTTTCAACTCCTTCCCTTATCAAATGTACGAAAAGAACCGAAATTCTTAAGGCAGAAGTAGCTAATTTATTTTGCAATAATCAAAGGGAATGAAGTAATATGTTATATTCCAAACCCAGCTAACTATAACTAACCAACTAACATACTGAACCTGCTATTTCCACTCCCTAACAGTAACAGCTAATGACATGTATTTTTCCTCCTTGTGCGCCTCACAACATTCATTTAGAAACCCAAGGAACTAGATAATAGTATAGTAACACATTAGTGAGGCTCTCTGGACGAATACGAGTAGGGAACCACAACTTTATTACTTTGATATCGGTTTGGTACACCACAGTACACAGACATTTGAAGAAACAAAACGAAAGCACTACAAGTCCTCGTTTCCCAATTTTTGCTGATAAAACAAGACCATGTCCATCCCTTGGTTGCCCCATCAAGAATGGCCAAAACGCAATCTTTTCCCAGCATGTAAAAACTGGAGCATAATAATCTTGAACATTCTAAACGAATACAATTCGTCGTTCGTGGAAAATACTACTTTGGACGGACGAGGAGAGAGAATCCAGACGTAACTAACTAACTGACTACACTTTCAGTTCGTTGACTGAAAATTGAAACAACAACAAAACAAATCTTCGTTCGACTTCTCGATACAAATGTGGCATATAGTTGTTAATCTGGAGATAGAGTAACTCCAACTGATCAAAGCTTATCTATGAAGACATTCCCAAAAGCTCATTTAGACGGAGCATAGTGTCTCAGCCTATTAGTCAGCCAGTTAAGTTTACCATCTTAACCCTGCTGCTGCTAAAAATATGCCCAACTTTTTTTCCTGGTCCAACGCATAGTACTTACTACCACAAGAAACTTAAGATACAGAAATATGCACTGGCAAACTCAACTATCATTCCATGTGCATATCCTACACACCACGTTGGCGAGAACAAGACGGCCTCATGTTATTACACACATGTGATTTTTATCCATCCTAACTAAAATCCTACCCTATATAACTAACTTACAGCAAATGCTGATGAGAGTAAACTGTGAACTGCCAACTTAGAGAGGAAATCACTGACTTTTCTATACTTATCTCTGCTATATACAGTGTTTAACTAACAAACTGGGCTACAAAATAGTACTGTTATTCTCCAATTTGTTGGAAGTTGGAATATCTTTAATATTAGCAGACTGCTCCAAACTTTTTTGGTCCCATTCCAATAACTATCCCTATTATTGCAGTATGAGCCATCTATAGCGAATGCAACAAGTTATGCACACTGAAACCAGCCAAATATAATCACCGAAATGAACTGTATACCCCCCAGTAGTCGCCTGGATTTTCAGATACCTAAAGATATTTTATAAATACAATTTCCTCACATATTTCTGAATTAGTCATCGCCCATATCCATCTTACGTTTCAACTTCTTCACCATAATATCCATCTTCTTTTTCCACAATATTCATCCAAACCTACTTACTGATACTAACTACACACAATATGCACACATCAAATGATGATGCAGTGAATTTGCAGTAGTTACAGCAATATATCAAAGCTGGGTAGAAACCCGTTAGGCTTATTTAGCAAGCCTTCGCAAACATAACTCAACACTTTTGATATCAGATTCAGTTGAGAAATAAACCCCATGGGTTTCCTCACACACAGTATGCACTTAAAATAGCTTGAAATTTATAATTCATAAAGAGAAAAACATTAGGTGGAAGGGAGTAGAGAGAATGTAAAAACAAACAATACAAAACTTGTCATCTGGCAAATTGGAGCAAAAAAAGATACTGAGAACTCTGTAGGAGGAATTTGATAAAAAATTCTGAAAAGTTTCCCTTCACAGCATTTCAAATGTTTCCTCAATAATAGGAATAACAAACAAGAAAAGAAAAAGTCACTTTTAAAAGTCTTCCAAATAACTCCTTTAACAAGTAGAAGTACACATGGAAAAGGTATGAAAATAGTATCATTGACTTCACTAACTCTTCACTGACGTCAAAGTTTATAGAATTGCGCTCTCCTTACAGAAACTCATGCCAGTCTGTGCCAATAAATAACAATGAAGGAGATAAAAATAATTCCATATTTTATATCCACTCAAACAGCTGCACAGATCATTCAACGAATTTCCAAGTTTTTTGCCCTTGAGTCTTCCAAGACTTCAAATTACAATCTTGTGTGAGTAAGCTATCTCACCAGCCATAATTTAGTCTCAATTGTGCGATTCCTCATTTGTCAGTCCGTTACCCTTATAAGGCCAGTTTCTCAGATGAGCAATAAAAACATCACAAACTAAAGTGGGACCTCACTACTCATCTTTTTCCACGCAATACATGCACAAAATCTATCATTAGCCTTAAATTTGGTAAAACAATGACATGTGTCATGTCTAGGCTACAAAACCGATTAATTCACAGAACATATGCTACCACCTCCTCTCACACACTACAGCAAGACTTTTTTATAATTTCTAATAAAAATTTAACCATCTTAGTAATACGCAATGCATTGAAATATTATGACCTCAACTGTCATAGACAGCTCATGCAGCTAAATAATCACCTACATAAAATAAATGATAACCCTAGCTCTATAACCCTAGTTTAGTTTTGAGTTTAATTACACTTCGTTACTTTTCAGCTAACTAGCCCGAACTCAGAATCCTAACTAATTAAATTTCATATGCTTTAAAGTACAGTTTCATGAACTTTCATAGAATTACAAACAGACAGCATAAAATTTTTGCTTACCTCACTGGAGTACGAAGCATTTTTTCTTCGACGAGTGTCCGAATGTTTCTTATTATTGGAGTGATTATGAACCTTTATATGAGAAGATTTGGTATAGTCTTCAACTTCTCTCCTGTGAACTTTGCGACGATCCTTCCGGTCGCTGTAGTCAAATTATTAAGTGAAATAAAAACATTACCAGATTGATACTAAACACATAAATGCTAACCAAGCCCCCATAATATATTCTCAATACTGACAACCAGAACCAGATACTTTAAATTTTTTAGTTATCTTTGATATAGAGTACAGTAGGACTCGAAAGCTCAGCTGGCTCGCTCGGAATAAACAAAAATGTCATCCAATCAAACGATTAATATTTCTAAAATTTTCATATTTACTAAACCACAACTACCACAATCTGTTTTAATCAAAATACTCTCAGACCTGATCGTCCGATTTTTTAGTTTCACTAATTTAGGTAGCCCTATTTCCGCGGTCATTTCATGACTAAGGCACACTCCCATATTTAGTTTTTGACCAACCACTAACAAACTGCAGACCAATCTCTAATTCACCCGTCTCAATCATTCCCGCAGTAAAATGTAATCAAATCCACTGTATACAGCAGACCGAATCCGTCAAATTCATTTCCGTATATAAAACTGACTGGAAAAAAATACACGACTCAACTCAAAATCTTACTTCATGCTACCATTTAAAATCCCATTTGTTTACTGCTCCGTTCATACAAGACAATTTTCAGAGCATCCTTCATAATCTTAGTTAGTCGTTGGTCACATATGTACATAATAAAAATGATACTACTTCCATTTATCTCTTGTTTGTCTTCGTACTCGCAGTATAAAGACTTCTATACATGTTCCCAGCTTAACTGCACACACAACAATAAGGCCGTATCCATAAACTTACATTTTGACCCCATCCTACAGTACAGTATTATTAGAATCCCCAATGAATATGTTATAATACACACTTTGTGGATACTGATAACAGGGAACGCCAGCCACCACTACAATGGAGACAGGCATCATAATAATGGAAATACACTGAAACGATTGGAGACACGAAAAACAAAACTATATGTTAATGTTTATGAAATTGGAAAGTTATCCATGAAAAATTATTCCTCTTGTGGCCATTCAGTCATTCACATTTATGTATTGTAGAGTGATATCCATTTGAACGCATTAAATACAACTCACTCACCACCATAACTAAGCATGAACTCTAGACCACACGAGATAACACGATAGTAATAGTGGCAACATAAAAATATAGTCACAATCAATAGCCATTACAAACTCTAACCTAATAAAGACATCAACTTGAGCTAGTATATCTGTGCTCTACCCAATCAACACCGTACTGTAATGCACAGTAACAGCCACCAATTAAGTACTCTAGATATTACACTAACAAAACTAACACATGAAATTCAATAGCTCAATTTGTTTATATTTCGCAACCATAATTAACGCGCTCTTTCTTACTCATATACAGCCAATACTCCCATCACTGTCATTCGATCTCTTGAACCAAATACTTGTGGTCAAAGCTTCTCAGTTCCAATTCCAAAACTATTTTTAACACGTGGATCAACAAGGAAATCAGCCAGACGCCGGACTAAGAAATTGAGCTATCGTCTTGGTCATCTGATATTTAAAACAACACAATAATTATGCAATCAATAATGAAAGCCTTGGAAGAAGCACATAAAAACACAAGCAAACATTTAAATTGAAAAAGCCGAGCATTGTTACTCAAGTGTCAAGCTCAACCAGTAAAACAAATATTTACTAAATCAAATTATACTCAATAAATTATACTAACTATGCAACTAACTCACTACATACAACTCTCATATTCTGCATGAAGGCAGCCCGCACAGCATGAACTATAAATGCAGTCAAGTAGTATCACTGCATGCACTAGATCTGGCAAGAGCTGCTCTTGCCAGTTCTAAAGAGCATCGATATAATAATACTGCAAGCAAAGCGATGCAACTAACAAACTATGGAACAAAATCCTCTGAAAAGCCCACAACTAAACGCCTACGGAAGTCACGCTGATTTCAGTCAATTGCCCCTACGGTGTAGCATGAGAGAACGGTTATGGTTACCAACAGATTTTAGATACCGCTACATTAATTAATCAGATGACATTGAGTCACACCCAATATTTTAGCAACGAATGTGAACAAGTCTATTCCATTGATGATAGTTAATCTCACGTCCGTACAAAAAGCCTGTAGCGAGTTTTCGCAATATGGACCTCAAATATCATCACTCCTTCTCCCTGTCTATCTAATCTATGAACTAACTACCTCACCACATTTTTTACATGTTCCCTGTTAATTACAAAACGCATTACGATTCCATCGGACAAGTATAAGCTAACAAATCATTTTTCCAAATCTAACGAAATCTGAAAAATATTTGCATGCTAAAAAGTTAAACTTGAAGCATTCTAATAAAAACGTATGCGTAGGTTTCTATACATAGATCTTGACTGCACAATCAAATTACGAACCAACTCATCAATATCCACAGTCTGACATTGACATCATCCACACACTGCCAATTACGCAGAGTGCTTGCAATGATTTATTTCAAACTGCTAAATTGCACTACTGACTGCATCCCAATAATAATACAAAGCGGAATCATACATTTATTCTTCCCCATTGCAGTCATTTTTCAACCATAGTTTGACATGATCACCTGCTAAGTTCAATCTCAAATTTATTTCCTGCACAAAGAGCTAAGCAATCTAATAAAATAATAATAATACAAAAGTCTGGCAGTGCCCATTTAATAAATAGTGTGCTCTGGTCCAACTTGGAGTAGGTAGGTAGATAGAGCTAGGGACAAAAGATATACGTACCACCCGCAGAGGCATCCAAACAAGGTGAGAATTATAATGTAGTAATGAAGGGGTATCCAAAAAGCATTAAGAAATCATGGACGTCATAAATGTCAAAGGGGAAGCAAGTTTTCATGAATTTTCAATGAAATACTCCACAATTTTTTATGGCCACACACTCATGGATGAAACACATTATCGCAATCATGTCGGCTTTTCTAATCAATTCATGTCCAACCTTTCATAGGCTAACAATAACCTGGTTTCCCTATTCAAACCTCTTTTCATCTCCAGTAGTCTGTTGAATCTCGTACAATTCTGTGCCATGTCAACTTTGACCTAAAGCCGTTTTCCCTTTCACTATAACAAATAGCTCCAGACTATGCAACTGAAGGCTTCATTAAACAATGAATATCACTAAACGGAATGGTATACCCGGCTGGCATGACGCAAATCAAACAGCATGCTGCATGTGCAACTAATAATGCAACAGTGCTATTAGACTAGCAAAACAACAAGGGACGTGAAAATAGACAGTTAGCTTTATACTGCTATACATTTACTCCAGTTTTACGGTATTATGCTAATTTAAATCAATATTTGCGCAAAATTATTATAAGCAAGCAAACCAATTATTTATCCCTGATGCAAATATACAGTTTCCCACTCCTCCAGAAGAAGTAGTTAGAGATAGGCAAAAAAAACTGCTTCATCATTCATTGAAGGGTCTATGAACGATACATTGTACTATTGTGTACAGAATACACCCCTCCATTTTGCACTTCCTCAATGATCCATTAGTTACCGCAATTAGTATTATAGACACTTCACATTACTAGAATCATACTTTGCTTGCACATCTGAAACAAAGATCCACCTTACATTAATTGTTCAGCTATAACTAACTAAATAACCTTTACAATGGAATTGGCTATGAGCACTATTCACCATGTCTGACCGAAAAAGAGCCTAAGGTGAAAAAAGACTCATCCAAAATAGAGATGACCATGAACACTATAGCACGCTCAGCTTACAATGAAGTGCTGCAAGAGGGTGACGGAGTTTACAAATGAAAAATAGTTTTAAATAATTCGGAGAGTGCCGACAACAATCTATAAAAATATTAGCGCGCTCAAGTTTGCATACGACAAAGGAAACATATTTTGGAAATCGAGAATCACTTCGATTTTGCTTATGTAAAATAACATGGTTAAAATCTCGAAATTATGTGCAACTCTTGCTGTTTGTTCGATTACGACAGGTCTATTTCGATACATGTAAAAAATACAGTTTTTGATGCTGTTGGAGTTAGGGACCGTACGGCGATCAAATATTTTTTGGGTTCTTATTAAACTTCTCAAGCCTCATTTGAGCAACATTACAGTTTCCAGCTCCGTCACTCAATTTCGCTACCTCATTGTTAGTTAGTTAGTTAGTGAATCAATATGCATAGATATATCAACCAGGTAATCTGTCCGCTACCACAAATGTACATCTTTGCTAAATAAGGGAACGTGGAACGATCATTTTGTGATCTCATATGTTCCCTGTTGTTGCTAAACAGGTTCAAGTCAAATATAACAGGAGAACACCTTATGGAGAGGCTCGCAAATACCTTCCACACCACTACAAATATGATGGTAGTAATCAACTAACTAACCGGCGTAACTGGCAATAAAATTACAAACAGAATATTGAAATCTATTGACAAAATGGAGATTGCCAAATGCACGATGACGAGTAAATAAAATGCATTGATGCATTTGGCAAAAGCTGTTAACTAGAGTGGAATATAAAACATATTTGATTGGATTTATTGCAAACAAGGTTCACGAGATGATTACTTTTGGGCTTATATTGGTGGAAACAGGATTTCGCAAATTCCTTCTCTCAGACACTATACAAAAAATTGTTTGATGATGATAGATGCATCGCGTGATCAAAGCTCTATATCAAAGCGCAGAGTTTCAGAAGCAATAATTTTTATTTCCAGCATTGAATGAGGAAGCTGTCATTTGTTTGCAACTCTCATCAATACTGACTGGTGACAATAGAGTGCAATAAAACCTTGGTTTGGAATTACAACTTCATTCACTCCAAAAAAATGTAATCTGCTTTGAGGTTTGAGGATGACACTGCTGAGGATAGGAGGATATTTTTATCCCAACAAACAAGGGACACGACACATGTATGCAGTCATAAACCATAGCCATTAACGGTGATGATGAGCCATAATAATAAAAAAACGAGATTGTTGTATAATAGAGTCAGGACTGTGAGTGATAAAGAATGCAAGAAATAGATATTGAATGTATCATATACATCGTTTACAATTTCCTTAATCCACCTGTTAATCAGTGTGATCAAACACAATGATGTGATTCCTGCTTGTAAGACCTCAAGTCCACAAAAGTTGAAATGGACAAACAATGCACCGGTAATTCCAAAAAAGGACTGGAATTGAAACACTGCAGTGAGCAATGAGATTTTTTATGCACAAACCACTTTTAAACTACTGGATAATCTGGTACACATCTACATTTGCTGACAAGACAAAAGATTTGTGCCAAGTATTAGAAAAAAAGCAAGTTTTATATAAAAACAACAAAAAATTTGCACAATCGCTTAGTGTCAGGATCTAGAATTTTTTCCCCTAAATGCTAAGTAACTCGCATTGTATGTTCGCTGTGCATATCAATATCAACTCTCAATTCATCAATAATTATCCCACAGCCATATTTAAAAACCTAATTATCTGCTACGACGATTTTGAGGCCATCCATTTCGCATTCGTTATATTCCAGCTGCACTACTATTCCATTTAACTACTCAAGCAGACCAAATATGTAAGCAGTTGGACAACTTTAAAAAAAAAATGTTTGCACTGGATCACTACTTACTAACTTTGATCAGCTGTTAACATCCTACTCTAGCTGCAGGTAGCAACCAAATACTAAATGTATCACAAAATGACCAATTTTTTTAAATCACGAAAAAATGTGTTAAGGTGGACGCAAGTAAAAACTAGACAAGATAAATGAGACTAATGGACAAGAATATAAAATGGTTTGGGTGGAGTTTTCCCTCTCTACTAGGCAAGCGAATGCGGAATAAGAAAAACTTTCGAGGAAAGGAAAAATAGCGACTAACGACTAAGGACTGAAATCATTACTTTACCTCCTGCAAACATAGCGTGTGTGTGACCTGCAGCATGATATCTTTATAAATAGCATGTGAAAGAAAGCATAATTTTATGACAACCGGGTAAGCAAGTGGACAGGTACGGGTGCCATCCTCTACCTAACACAAGCCCACTCCAATGTGTGTAGTATATACACAGACGAAACAATCATAATCATAATAATGGCAATAATCATATTGCATCTTTCAGCACTATAGCTTCAAATCATCCTATCGTCATGTGTCCAATTGTCCACAAAAGGAAAAAACTTCGATCCAATCATCTATATAGATTTCAACGGAAAAAATCTTTTGCATGTGTTGTGCTGTGCACGCTTTTTTGCACACTTTCAAATCAAAGTCTGTCCATAAAACATACTTTTTTCTCACAATCAAATCAATTCCCTTCCGAGTAAATTGGTCATGCGTGTGCGCACACAAAAATACAAGCATTCAATTCATCATTATAATCAGAAGCTTTCAAAGAGTTGTTGAAACCAACAAGTTGAGTAAGGTCACAACTCACTGCCACATAAAAATTACCAATCTTTCTCACACATGACCAAACACAGATCCTAAAAAGTAAAGGCAGTAAAACAGTACTCCCAAATAACTCACTGCAAGAGCCATGATAAAACCAGATTCATGCCTGCATAAGCCGCTATAGTACTAGCTAACCACAGGAACACGACCCTGAAGCCGCTGAAAGACATTTGCAATTTTTCTTGGCATACCGTAACTGTAAAGTGCAAAACCTAATAACAATATGGACAAAAGATAGAGAAAAATAAGAACCCCGCAATGACTACAAATTAATTCCATTGCAAAAATGCAAGCAAGCCAAAAAATCATTGTAATCATACGGCAGTAGTTAGTGAGTAGATTAACTGAACAAAGACAGGAACCTAGTTACGTTACATGAAAAATCTCAAGCATTGTTCCAAACTAACAGAACAAAAAAATCATACGCACACATAATACTTTAACTCACAGTGTCATGCGCCACAAATAACAATGGCATCTATTCATTTCAAATCTCGTAATTTTTTTCATTCTTTTCTACTATTCGCAATAGTCACTTTTAAGTGTAGTAGATTATCCTCTTGAACGCAAAAAAACTGACTAAGCAACACCTGTGTTTCAATAGTTGTAAATTCATCATTAAGTTTCAAAACGTTCTCAAACACTTCCTTCTAAAACTGCGCCTACGTGCATTTTTTGCCCAGCCGAATGAGTGTAGGTTGGCAACCAAACTGTACAGAACGTACAAAAGTGTAAGGGGCATTAAAAAATGCAAACAACGAAGTGCACTACACTCTTTCAGAGCCCAAGCCCAGCTAATAGCTAACAGAGATAAATGTACTTCCTCAAATATGCTGTGTTTACAAGTCCAGAGAACGTTTGCATGCAAACAAAGGGTTTATCATTCACAACCGCATATAATAATGTACCAGTGCGTAGAATCATGAAATTAGACATGCAGCAGCATTGGAAGCTGTAAGAACGACTATGTAATGATGATCGTATAATAAAAAGGTAGAGAGCCTCCACCCTTATGGATCATTGAACTGATGTACTATTTTAGCATTTACTTTACAAACAATTTTATACGTTCCATGACTATAAGAGAACCCGTAGTTGTCATTTGGACCAATGTCCGATAAAGTGTTGTTGTACATATACAGTAATACATCTACGCGTCACTCAACTGTGAATTTATTCGTTTCGATTTGCGACACAGTTTCATTATTACAGTGAATCAGAACAGGAAGTTGTCGCGGTGAATCAATGCTACCAATTCCTATTTCATGAAATAAATATTTACAACCTGAAAATTGAATGAGTTGACAGGGAATACAAAAATTAAAATATGATTAAAAAAGGCTTTCTGTTGTATCAAGCACTATATACAAATGCAAACCTTTGGAGTGACAAAAATTGAATCCAAAAACATTAAAAATTTACATTTTCTTGAAAAGAAAATTCCAGAGTTTAATTTCTACTAACCACTGCCTCTCACAAACTTATTAATGCATACAAATGAAAACATGCTCACTAACTCAATAGCTTAGAACATGCAAATGTAGAGCGGAGAAACACATGAGTGAGCAAATAACAGCACCAGGCATATTTCGGAGCACAATGAAGCGAAACTCAGTAAACATATACACTGGACTAGAAAATTACTGTCCCCAATCCCTCATAAATCTGACGTTGCCAACAAACAGTAGCTTTAGTACATAATAATAAAGTTAGAAAATAATGATTTCCAACATTTCCATAGCACAGTCAGTCCTCGTGACATGGACATAAATTTGTGGTTCCAAACCAATTATCAAGCTTCTCTATTCGGAGCTCCCAGCATATTATGAATACCTGAGGTACGATGAAAAATATTCCAGCAATGAAATCATACCTGAGCGAATGAGAACAAATCCAAAGTTAAGCATTTCCATTCCTTCCTATCATTATCAATAAGAAACTTATAATGCACATGCACAGAAACCCTGCATAGCCTGCATTCATTCAAATCTCACATGGACAACCTAACACGCAACTACATTTACTGCCAATACTGCCAAACACTAGTATGAATTCCGCTGTAATTACAAGTAACCGACAGCCCGATCGGTACAAATTTTTGGACATTGACATCAAATGCAAAACCTTCGAAAATTGCGTCTCCATTACCATAACACGTGTAAGTTATTGAATTGATCGTTTGTCTTATCTACAACAGCTTCAGGATGAGCAACATAAAAAATGCATCAGCATGCAATATAATTTTATGGAAACCCAATTCCAGAAAAAATCCTTCAATTCAACCATTTCCAACGTAAACATGCATTGCTGAGTTCGTTTGTACAGCATTCAACTTAAATGCATTATAAATCTGGACAAACCCATCAGCCTGACTCATGTCGCCTACATTATCAGTACATAGTAAACAGCATACCCAGTAACAGTGGTATCAGATGACGCAGAATTCAAAATAAAAAGATAAATTTAGCATGACTACCAATTAATTAAGAAAAATTAAGATGATTCCAACTATAAGCATCATCACTGCGGATTTTTTAAAGATCATACTCGAACGAAACAAAACGGATTTCCCAATATTCAATTACAAAGTCTAAACCGATACTAAACAACCTAAAAACATTAATCCTGCTATTATCAATCTTTCTTACTATCTCAAGCCACATGAACAATAATAATTATCCCAGCACAAAAAGTCCATGAAAAGTCAACTTAATAAATATCAAATCACACACAACATGAATATACATAGCAAGTTTGGACACTTTCCCATCCAAATGGATGTCAATGCCACCCTACCCAGAGAGACTTTGTTGGCCACTTTTAGCAGTCCAAAGGATTCACATTTGCTACATTCGCTCTGTTAACTAATATCCCATGCCGATATTAAATGTGAGAGTGCAGCAATTTTCAACTTATCAATGCCAGAGGTATTCAATACTACATACTAACTTTGTCAGGCATAGGTAATCGCCTTGAAGGATAAACGTTATTTTCGCAATGTTAGCAGCTAAAATACTATTTCTTCTATCATTGTAAACCACAAAGAAAAATTACATGGAGCAAAATCTGCTATGTAATCTGCTATCGCCCAGATTTGCATTTTAACACCACCTTAGATTATTATTGGTCTAGCTAGCTATAACTGTACGCAAATCATGGCATGCGAACAAGCCAGCTCAAGAATGCATATAGGTGCATTGTTGAGAACTTAAAGAAAAATAACGCCCAATAGAAGCCTCACATCATTAGGTCAAGGAAACTAAGCACTGATTATTTTGAATGCTACAATACGACTATGTGACAAGTCGTAATTCGTAATGTTATGCATTAGAGTGTGCATGTATAACTACAGCAAATTAGTCACTATCAACCAATGCCAATAGCACAGCAAAAATTGCAAAAATTTACAGTGTAGTCGCCTACTATAGTTCATTTAACAATATGCACCATGAGAGCATAGAAGGTCTCCATTTCAAACAGATGCATCTATTATTGCATTGAATCACAATTACAGTTAGATAATGTAAGAAGCTCTGAATGACCAAAAAGTTAGTTGGTTAACCACAACAACAAGCTCTAAAATATTCCATGTGTCTGATCACACACACACACACACGCACATAAAAGGCGCCACTTGACAACACTGCCCTTTTACTTTACTCGTTAATCAGCCTTTCGGTTGAATAAACATTTAGCTTTTTAAGATATCCTTTCATTCACTCAAAAATGGACTAATACTCAGCCTGTCACTGTCATTTGAACATAACTATGTAATCATTATGAGAATTTGGCAATCAAAATGGTCGGCCAGCAAGGAAAGATAAAGTTAGTTAGTTAGTTAGTACAGCAATTTCAAGACAGGAAGGAAATGTTTATCTGTGATCGAAGCACAGTTTAATTTCCTTCTTAGTACATTAAATTGCCATAAAAATAATAAACCTACCACATTAAATTAACCTAAGATTGGATATTTAAGGAAATGAATCCTGCAGATTCAGCACAATAGCGTTCAACGATCCGTAGCAGCAAAAATTATAATGCGAAGATTAACGACTATTTACAAGTACGCAAAGCACCATTAAATCAATTAACAAAGTTTATCCACCAACTACATGCCTCAAGAGTTTGCATACAACTACAGAAAAAATGCAGGAACAATTTTTGCTTTTCAAAATAAGTAAGCAAGTAATAAAATCAATGAAAAAAACTTCACATTACCATTTGAAATCTCATGCGTGGATACTCCAATCGAATCTCACTGGGTATACTAAAGTGCACTACTACTTTACCTGACTAAATATAGCATGAACTATTCATTTAAAAATTTAGAAGAAATTTTGAAAAGTTATTAGTAAAAAACACTTTTACAATGATTAGATAGTATCAAAATACAATACACACGGGCAGAAAAATACGAATAATTGTTTTGTATTCTTCGGATTTTTAGTATTAAACAATCAGTCTTGCAAGATATGACCAATACTTTGATTCCAATTGATTTGATGACTGACTATACAAAACAGAGAGGCACGAAGAACGCACCTTTACTCATCACCTGAGCTAATACAACTGAGCCATGTGGACAGCAACCTAGCAGTTCTATACCCTTTGTTGTTGTTATCAAAGCAGTCAAGTAGTCTAGTCTTTCATATCATGAACCACTGCAGAACTAAAACCCCACTCCACACAATGGTGATGCCAATGGAACTACAAGTGCAAACCTTAAGTATCAAATCGAGTATCTACTATGAACAATGCATTTTGGACGATCTGGGAGATATTAAATCTTCCACAGGATGAGAGCAAAGAGAGCCAAAATAATCCTGTGGTTACCATATCCTACTGATAAAAAGAAACATGATCGCCAAAAAATCAAGCAATAATCAGTAATAGATTTAAAAAATAGGTAGTTCGAATTCCAATACATAATAAAAAGAATCCACTACATAAATTTCTTAGTTTTTAGAATAATAAAGTAAATAGATTTGTAAAATAATTAAAAAACACGAATTGGGTACTTCTAAAATGTAAAACTTCTTATGAAAACTCTGACTGCAATATCAGTCTGATAATTGATATTCAAATTGCATCTTCTGACAAAAAAAATAATTTAAGACCATCAAACCACAGTGAATAGTCATTGTACATAAAAGGAAATAGTGTCAACTTCCGGATCTTCATCAATCTGATTTGCAATTACAACAAATTTCTTACAAGATGCCATCTTCGACTTCGATCCAATTACATCACATCCTAATTTGTTCACATGAACTTAACCTTCCGCAATTGGATTGATCATTGATAGCATCAGACCAGACACTCCAAATATAAATCATAACTTGCTCTATTAATATTTTACGAGTTCTGTCACACATCAAAAACATGCGTTAGCACTATACTATACATGAGGCATACAAATTGAGCATTGTAATTTCCACATCTCATCTTCATCTGAGAACAAGGCCTGACCTTTCAATCTCTCTCACTCTAACAACGGAGTAAGAAATGAAATGACATCAACTAGATCAACGGGTAACGGTATAGCTTCCATTCATTCATAAGTGGGTGTCAAAAGCAGTATAAAATTACCACAACAGGAACTTGGAACACGGTGTACTGCATGTTATTAATAGTGTGTAATCATGCATCCCCAAACAAGGCAGTCAAATTAATAGAGTTCATTAAGTGGCACAAGTAACAAATCACACATCACAAATATAAACACCACACGGCTAAGGTAAAAGAATCCTCAGATGTAGACTGAAGGTTAATAATATAATTATTGTTGTTCCAACACATATTATCTGATCGTCTTCACCCACACCTCTAATGGATAAACAATGTGAGCAATGTCCTCATGAGACCTAATGGTGCGAAAAAAATCCCTGCACGACGGAAACGAAATTTTAAATGCAAAGGCGAAATCATAATTCATAATCATAACCAGATCAGAACAACCACACCACTTTTCGTTGATGGTTTATTTACCAATACAAACGTAACTAACTAACGACAAATTACAGAGTCAGTCAGCAGAGATTTTCGGTATAGTCAGCTGAACCCAGCCTTAAAAATATTAACTGCTCACGTCAACCAAAAGTTATATGTCGTACACAGCGCTACTTTTGAACAAAGCAATTATAATTGAAGCCCAAAAAGTCATTAAACAACTTAGGTAGTGTTACCCAGGATGATATAGTTTTCGAATGGCACATCTGTGCGACACAACGAACATACTGAACAGTTTGCCATCATTTCGTCAACCCATCATCATGAATCAACGAGCCACAACCACAGTAATTACTTCCCTGTTTGTTGGTCGCCCATAGTCAACAGCGAGTGAGTGACTGCCCTGTTTTAGTCATACCGCTTGACCCTCACAAATCATTGCAGTAGAAATAATAATATGAAACTACGCCAAGGAGAGAATAAAATGTAATCGTACTCATCTCTTCACTTCGTGATAAACACAATTATTACCAGAAGTACCAGCGGAAACAAATGACATGTGCTAGCTCATACGAAATTACCGGTCCAATTATTCTGGTTAACATGCATAAATGAAATTCCCAACTGCTACATAAAATCTACAGAATCTGGATCAACCCGCTATTATCTACTAGGGTACTATATGTCCCACCCAAAATACTAAAAACGCCCTGAATACTTTTTATAGAACATTGGCGAATCATTTTCAATGACTAGAAATTGCTCAATTTCCATCGTACCATTAATCAATGCCATAATCCGACTGCCACTATAAACTTAAAACGTAGAAGCATTTAGCTGCAAAGACTTTATTGCGATTTGATTGTTTTGGAGTCCTGTTGCTGAATTTACCAGCAAGTGGGTTTAAATCGTAGTTTAAAAGTTTTGATGGAGGCCGTGAGACAGTTTTTGACTGGTTCACATGTACTCGTTTATTGATTCCATGTTTTTATATTACCCTCGCCATAGCACACAGTAGAAAATGTTTCTTATCTGGTGCCAGTTGTCAGTACTACCTATTTTTTACGGCAAATGCACTGGTACTGGTAGAGTACAGGTTCAAGACAAAGCTATAAGTGCTAAGTGGCTTGTTATTCGTCTTAGTCAATAAACAAATTTTGATCCTGAGCAAATTTTAAAAAATCAACATGCGTACAAAAATTCTTGTACATCTGCATAAAAATTAATTTTTCGAGTACAATAGAAATCGCTTGTTATCAAGCGCAAAGACTCGTTGTTATTTTGATGAAACAAGATCCAATACCATACCAGTGCAATTTGCTTCCGAACCTATTTAACGCTTTAACTGGAAATTAATAATCATATCACGTACGTTTTTTTTCGATGGCGGTCACTGCCAGATCTTGACCTAGAATAGGGCTTTTCTCTGCTGTAAGACCTTGACGAACCGACAGATTTTTGAGACGGAGGTGACTCATGACGACGGCGCTTTCGATGACGATGGTGATTCGAGGGAGAAGAACTAGAACGAGAACTTGATCTAGTCCTGTCGTATGAAGGCGAGTGCTTCTTTCTTTTTGTTCGTGGCATCTGAAATGTAAAGTCATATCCACTAAATCAAGTGCTACTTTTTCTCATTATTTGATTAGTCAGTTAAACGTTATTGAATACATTCTTAAGTACAAACTTCCCAAAAAAGCTTAAGCTTCGTTTTCAAATTAAATAGTTCCCTTTGCCTAGGATTATTCAATTACTTTGTAATGTGATAATGTGAAGCTATTAAATTGCGTGATATTTATATGCCGATTGCAAAAACCGTTTGATGTGTAGTTTCTAAAAGCGTCGACCTTGCTAAATGCACAATGTACAAAGTAGGCTGTGCAAGTGTTTTTTCCTATAAATCAATTGATTTTTATTGATGACCTTCGTTTAATGTTGAAGACATTGATTGAATGTATGAAATGAATGATTTACCCCAAAATTTTATATAAAAGCTTTCAAATAGGCGAACGAGAAAGACAATTCGGTTTGAAACATAAAGCCGGGTGATAATTTTTTCTATAACGCAATGCCAACTTGAATTTATGAGGTGTATAAAACTTACAGCTTGTTGAAAAAATTTAATGGCCCCTTTCAAATACTCCACTGTGCAGCTATCTAATGAGAGGTTGTGAAAGGTATTTCCGAGAGCTCTTGAAGCCGTTTCAACCAAACAGTGGATTGTTTAGCCGATGCAGAGTTTATTTCTTCAGAAAATCAAGACATTTCGGAAGTTCAATTAAATATTCCTTGTATGAACCACAAACAAACACAACACAACAATAAACTACAACCAATTTGTATTGCAGCTACTAAAGCTACATATAAAGAAAAAAGAAGTTTGCAAATCAAATTGTCTCCTCGGCCCAGAAAAACGGTTAGATACCTTAGAAAAATAACAATTTCTTA
>Ga0210040_10002468_pt1 | contig 26038 bp, 27 predicted proteins | sample CryGeyCG12114_NA_FD_185462 | JGI IMG/M metagenome (GOLD analysis project Ga0210040, IMG submission 185462) | Groundwater microbial communities from aquifer - Crystal Geyser CG19_WC_8/21/14_NA (SPAdes) (version 2) | ecosystem: Environmental > Aquatic > Deep subsurface > Groundwater | place: USA... | reverse complement strand
CTCAATGGTTCCCTCTATACCAAACTCGGCTTCGTCCTCATCGAACACTTCCGTAAGGCCGTCTGTGTAGCACAGGAGCACTGCATTTCGTGGCACCGTGATTTTAGCCACCGACATGAACGGCAGCACGTCAAACACGCCCAGCATGGTGCAGCCGTCGTTCAGGAGATGGTGCGTGTTGTTCTCGTGCAGCAGGATCGGGGCGTTGTGGCCAGCGTTCACGTAACTCAGCTCGCGTGTCCGGCGGTTATAGAGCGCCAGAAACGTGGTAATGAATTTCTCCGCGATGGCGTTGCGGTATATCAGGTTGTTCAGCTCGGCCACCACTGTACCCAGGTCAGAGGTCTGGCGCAGGATTGTCCGGAGGCCCGCCTGGAAGTTCGACATCAGCAGCGAAGCCGGAACGCCCTTGCCTGACACATCGGCGACGCAGAACAGGAACTGGTCCTGGTCAATTTCTATGAAATCGTAATAATCACCGCCGATGGAAGAATGGGGTATATAGCTGGCGTGTATCACCACATCCGCATCATTGGGCAGCGACTTCGGGAACAGCATGGTCTGCACCTCACGGGCAATCTCGATCTCCCGTCGGATGGACTCCTGTGCCAGCCGCTGCCGTGCCATTTTATGGTTTTCGATCGCCACCAGCATGATGTTACTCACTGTCTGCACAAAACTAAGCGCCCCCAGGTTCTGGTAATACGGCTGAATCTTCCCGATCATGACAAAGGCCAGCACTTTGCCGTTGTGCAGAATGGGAATAACGATATCAAAGGTGCGCCACTTTTTATCCACCGGCAGCTTCGCTGTCTTGGAAATCTCTTTTATATCCTTGATGCCTTCCGGTAACTGCTGTTTTGTAAAGTCCTGCTCCGTTCCGAAACACACTTTGCACTCCCAGTCCTCATCATGCACAAACAGCACAAGCCGGCTGATCTGCAGCTGTGCCAGCAGCGTGAAGCGGTAAATCTTGTAAAGTGCTGGCTCCGGCAGGTTGTCGTTAATGGCCTGCGTTATCTCAAGCAGAGCCGAGAGCTCCAGTTTCTTCAGATTCAGCTCCTGCTGCGTATTCGGTGTGATAATGTCAGACATTCGAAATGGGGATTTTTGGATCGTATGCATCGCGAAGCCCATTTCCCAGAAGGTTAAAGGCCAGCACCAGCACACTGATGCATAAACTCGGTAAAACTACTAAAAAAAGACCAGCTCTGGCACCAATTAACTGAAAACCTTCGTTCACCATCATCCCCCATGACGGAGCGGGAGGCTGCACGCCCAGGCCCAGGAAACTTAGCCCCGCCTCTATCAGGATGGCAGAGGCGAAATTGGCCGTGGCGATGACAATGAGGGGGCCGATCATGTTCGGCAACAGGTGCCGGAAGATGATTTTGTACTGCGGCACGCCCAGCACCTGCGCCGCTTCTATATAGGTTTTTTCTTTCAGGCTGAGGATCTGGCCGCGCACCACCCGCGCCACCTCTACCCACATCGTCAGCCCCACTGCCACGAAAGCCACCCACACTCCCTTGCTGTCGAGCGCCAGGCTAATGGCGATCACCAGCATGATACTGGGCACTGACCACACCACCGTCATCAGGAAGATCATGAGCTTGTCGACCCAGCCGCCGAAATACCCACCTACGGCACCTATCGTTACGCCTACTGCCAGTGAGATCAGCACCGCGACGAACCCAATGCCGAGCGAAATCCGGGTGCCGAGAATAAGCCGGCTCAGCACATCGCGCCCGGCCTTGTCTGTTCCAAGCCAAAATGTTCTATGGCTGATCTGGTGCTGCACTATATAGGCTTTATACGCCTCATCACCAGTAACTTCCGATTGGTCGCTTATAATATTCCTTAAAGCAAAAACACGTTCCTGATCTGCCAGGGCGTTGTTGCTGCGCAAAGGCTGCACCCTTAAACTATCGCCGTCAAAGGCATAGCTTTCAATGGGAAGGTCGTTATAGACAGAGGGCTTCCCGAACAGGAGGTACTGCAGCACGTTCACATCCGCTCCGGCCCCCATCACACTCGGTACCCGCAGCACCTGCGTAGCGAAACCCGGCTGCTTTTTCTGAATCTGCACCAGCCCGTTGTTGGCATTGGGTGTGGCATCAGGCATGATAGCGTAGCCCGCCAGCGCGACCAGGACAGCGAACAGGATGACCAGCAGCCCGAACAGGGCCGGTTTGTTTTGCAACAGGCGCTGCCGGATGTAATAAGAGGGCGGACGTGAAGCCGGAGTGGCTTTGGCAAGCGTGGCCACTTAAATGGAGTTATGAACGACTAAGCCAGCCTTGGTGGCCAGGTAGAAATAATCGCGGCAGTGCTGGCCAAAGCTGCTCCCGTCATAGGCGAGTTCTGTGTCCTGGTCGGGGTAGAGAATTTTTACGTAGCCCTGCACGATCAATGATTGCAACCCAGCGCAAAGCTCTTCATCGCTCAATGAGAGGGTGCTTTTAAGATCAGCATAAGACGTTACAAAGTAAAGTTCGTCCAGTAAATCGAATTCATTGTCGCTCATGAGTTGCGGATTATTCTCCCCTTCCAGCGGTAGCGCCCTAGCAACCCACAGGTACCGGTAAACACCACGTAGGGGACGTAAACAAGCTGCAGCGGCAGCATATACCAAAGATACCGCCGTTTGCCTAAAAAGTGCAGTACCTGCTTTAAAAATAAGAAATCCACTGTAAACTTCGCAACATATGCCCCTATAAATATCCAGAGCGGCATGCTGCCAGACAGCACCAGGGCAATTGCGAGGAACAGCAGGAAGTTGACCAGGAAAACGATTAGTGCCACCAGCTGCACCTGCAGGCTCTGGTAAGACTTCCATTTACTCGCCCACCTTACCCGCTGCTGAATAAATGAAATCAGTGATTTACGCGCGTCAGTATAAACTATTGCTTCAACGTTTTTTAGAAATGCCACCTTGCCCGGATACTGTTCGTGCACCTTGTGCAACAGGAACTCATCATCGCCGCTGGCAATGTTTTCGTTGCCGGCAAAGCCTGAAACACTGTTGAATATATCTTTCCGGTAGGCGAGATTAGCTCCGTTGCACATGTTAGGTTTCTCCAGGCCAATGGAGGCGGCGCCTATGCCGATCAGGCTGGAAAACTCCACCAGCTGCATCTTCTCAAAAACGGTGTCTGTGTTTTGGAAACTGACAGGTCCGCTGATAAAGTACGGCTGCTGCATCCGGTAAAGGTACGCATATTGCCGAAGCCACTCCGGCCCCACCCGGCAGTCGCCGTCCGTAAAAACCAGCAACTCCCCCTGCGCCAGTTCCACGCCTTTCTGCACGGCGGCTTTCTTCAGTTGCATGGCAGGGAAATCCTTCAGCTGTAACAAGCTTATATTCAGAGTGGAACCTGCCTTATATGCATGTACAAGTTCAACAGTGCTATCAGCTGAATAATCATCCACCACAACCACTTCCAGCAGTTCCATCGGGTATTTCTGACGCTCCAGGTCCTGCAGCAGCAGCAGGATATTCGCTTCCTCATTCCGAACCGGGATGATGACCGAAAGGCGGACATCCGGGAAATAGGTAGCGGGGGCGTCAGAGGACGGAAGCTGCTGCCAGGCAAGCAGGCGGCGCAGAATAAGCCAGGCGTAGGCGAGCAGCGTGAGGGATAGCAGCCAGGTCATGTGGTGACTCCTTTCCTGGCCAGCCGCATACGCAGCACAAAGAGCAGGCCGACAGCACTGGGCACCGCGATGTTCAGCAGCCACAGGCTGAGGCTGGCACTGAGCACCTGCAGCCGCACCTGCCCCAGCAGCCCGAACAGGTACATTGCTGACAGTTCCCGCACCCCCAGGTCTGAGAGCAGGCTCACCGACGGCACCACCGATTTGAGGAAGAACGTGCCGGACACACCGCATACATACTCCACGGGGCTGAGTTGCACCCCAAACAGGAGCAGCAGCAATATAAACTGCAACAGGAACACAAAGTACCGGCCCAGCGACAGCAGCAGCAGACGCGATAGCTCAGGGTAGGAATACGTAGCCATGATAGCAAGGTAGGGCACAAACTGCCGTAGCGGCCTGATCGCCCCGACTACCGCCACCATGGCGCGGGCATTGTACAGCAACAGCAGCACCACCACGTTCAGGGCAACCAGCAGCAACATAACACTCAAACAAACAGCAGGATACTGGCGCCAGTAAAAGCGCATAATGAAGTATACCAGCCCTAACGTACCCGCCAGCACCGTGGCAACCAACTGGCAAAACCTGCCCATGAAAATCGCCCCGATCGCCTCCAGCCGCTGCTGGCTCTTCAGTTCCAGCACACGGCCGGCATAATCGCCGAGGCGGTTCGGTGTGATAAACCCAAGGGTTAGCCCCACCATCACGGCCCGGTAGGCCCGCAGAAAAGACAGCTGTTCGATCTTCTGCCCCAGCAGTTGCCACTTCCGGGCCTCAAAGCCCCAGTTGACAGGTATAAGCGCTGCCGTGAGCAGCAGCAGTATGCGCAACGGGCTCTCCCAGGCATGCCGCAGCATGCTGCCCCAGTTCAGGAAAGTGCCCGGCGCGGTGAAGGCCGCCTTGTACAACAGGTAGAGCGTGAGCAGGACCACCAGCGCTTTTCCCGCCGTTAAAAGGAATCTTCTCTTCAGATTTATGTTCAAGATAATATCTCTATTTTTGCAACCCTATGGTTTACTCCTCCGCACTACCACCCAACAAATTCATCCTTGGGATTGACCCCGGCACACAGGTGATGGGCTACGGCCTGATTGAAGTGACAGGTTCGAAAGTACAGGTGGTGCAATACGGCGTTATTCACCTGAAAAGCTACAGCAACCACGCCATCAAGTTAAAGAAAATTTTTGACCGCATGATACAGCTCATCGACGAGTACCTCCCCGACGAACTGGCCATCGAGTCGCCCTTTTACGGCACCAACGTGCAAAGCATGCTCAAGCTCGGCCGCGCCCAGGGGGTGGCCATCGCCGCGGCCCTCTCCCGCGATATCCCCTACGTGGAGTACGCCCCCAAGAAAATCAAGCAGTCGATCACGGGCAATGGCAATGCCTCTAAGGAGCAGGTGGCGAGCATGCTGATGCAGATTCTGAAGATACAGGACGCACCCAAGCTGCTGGACGCAACGGACGCGCTCGGTGTGGCCCTCTGTCACCATTACCAAAAAGGCAACAACGCCAAGCAGGGCGGTAAGTCCTGGAAGAGCTTTCTGCTGGACAACCCGGACAGGCTGTCAACAAAATAAAAATGATATATAGCTTTGTGTAACTGAAAAAGCCACCTTCGCGAAGGTGGCTTTTTCAGTTGAGATCGTGAACGTGTGATTAATCTCTCTTAAAGGAATAGGTATAAACGCCTTTCCGGGAAGTAACGGTATTGCCACTTGCATCCTTGTAGCCGGCCCAGTCCACCACCATCTCCCACACCATCGTTGAGTCGCCAAAGGAAGTGATCTGGTAATAGTCCTGCACCTGACCATTCTTCAGGAAGACAATATAATCTTTGTTGGAAGCGCTGGTGTCCGGCAGGCTGTAGTTGAGGCTGGCAACCTGCTCTCCCTCCTGGTAAGAGATGTTCATTGTGTTCTCTTTGAATTCGTGCAGTACTTTTACAGCCGCAGAGTCTTTTTGCACCACCTCGCCATCGAGGTTATAGAATTCTGATACTTTTGCGTAATTGGTCCAGTTGCCCTGTAGCTCCTTTTTCAAAGCCGGATTGTCATCAGGGAAGGGTATGGAAGCGGTATCCTCGTCTTTTTTACAAGAAGAAAATAGTACTAACATCAGGGCGGGTAAAAATAATAAGCGGTTCATGTTTTTAAATAAGAAGGGTGAATTTTTAAATAAGCAGTGATAAATTAGAACATTAGCAACCATTTTACGGATTAACCTATAATAGGTTTTCTCTATACTGACTAAAACTGGCCTTCTCACCTGAACTCGGTTTCTGTACCTAGTTTTAAAGTTAATTCATACCTTTACATCTTTCACCGGAATGTTACACAACCTTGTGCTTCGCTCAAGCCGTATGTGGAGGTAAGTCTTTGGACAGATTACCCCTTTGCCGGTACGCATGAACTGACTGATCCGGTTTTCATCTGACAACGAATGGATTCAAGCAACAATACCAAGACACCCGTTACCAGAACGCGCAAATACGTCATATCCAGAAGGCTTGACCGCATATTTCTGGAACTGTACCAGATATACGCCTTTATCGCCCGCTTTTTCAGGGAAGTGTTTTTCCCGCCTTACGAGTTCAAGGAAATCATCAAGCAGTGTTACGAGGTGGGGGTGCGTTCGCTGCCCCTGATCTCCATTACCGGTTTTATCATCGGTATTGTATTCACAAACCAGTCCAGGCCTTCGCTGCGGGATTTTGGCGCTACGTCGCTGCTGCCGGCCCTGATCTCCGTGGCGATTATCAGGGCGATAGGGCCTCTGGTAACGGCGATTATCGCTGCCGGCAGGGTTGGGTCCGGTATCGGTGCCGAGATAGGCTCTATGCGCGTAACAGAGCAGATCGATGCCATGGAAGTATCGGCCACCAACCCATATAAATTCCTGGTGGTAAGCAGGGTGCTGGCCACAACGTTTATGATTCCGGCCCTGACGATGTATACAACGCTGGTGTCGCTGCTGGGCGGCTACCTCAATATTCACCAAAACGAACTGACGACTATTACCACGTTCTTCAACCAGGTGTTTGAGGCCATCACCTTCCTGGATATCATCGCTGCCTCTGTCAAATCAGTGCTGTTCGGCTTCACGATTGGCATGGTCGGCTGCTACAAAGGGTTTTATTCTTCCAAAGGCACCGAGGGTGTGGGCAAAGCGGCCAACTCATCGGTGGTGACAGCCATGTTTCTGCTCTTTGTTGAGGAGCTCATCGTGATGCAGGTGATAAATGCTATCCGGGCAGTGTAAGTTATGGAAGAGAAAGGCATAAATCCGAATATCGACAGAAGTAAAAAAGCCATCTTTATCAAGGGCCTTCAGAAAGCCTTTGAGGATAATGTGATTCTAAGGGGCGTGGACCTGGACCTCTACAAGGGGGAGAACCTGGTGGTGCTGGGCCGTTCCGGTACAGGCAAATCCGTGTTGATCAAAATCATCTCCGGCCTGTTGCCGGCAGACACCGGCGTAGTGAATGTGCTGGGGCAGGACGTGTGCTGTATCTCCCGCAAGGAAATGGATGCCCTGCGCTTAAAAATTGGTTTCTCGTTTCAGAACAGCGCCCTCTACGACAGCATGACGGTGAAGGAGAACCTGGAGTTCCCGCTGGTGCGGCACGCCAAGGAAATGACCCAGCGGGACCGGGACCGGGTGATTGACGTGGTGCTGGAGGCAGTGGGCCTGGCGAAAGCCATCCACCAGATGCCGTCGGAGTTATCGGGAGGGCAGCGGAAGCGTATAGGTATAGCCCGAACGCTGATCCTGCGGCCCGAGATTATGCTCTACGACGAACCGACAGCCGGGCTTGACCCGATTACCAGCATCGAGATAAACAAGTTGATAAACGAGGTTCAGAGAAGGTTCAACACCTCTTCCATCATCATCACGCACGACCTGACTTGCGCCAGGGCTACCGGAGACAGGGTAGTCATGCTGCTCGACGGACAGTTTCAGCGGGAAGGCACTTTTGATGAAGTATTCTCCACGGATGATGAACGAGTTAAAGCATTTTACAATTACAATTTTACAGACTAAATGAGCACTGCAGATAATAAACGTTTGGTGATTGTCGGGATCTTTGTTTTCCTGGCCATTGTGATACTGCTGGTTGGTATCTTCACGCTTGGCGGTCAGCAAAAGCGGTTTACCAGCAGCATCGCTGTCAAAGCTGTTTTTGATGATGTGGCCGGGCTTAAAACCGGTAACAATGTCTGGTTCTCGGGTGTGAAGATCGGCACCATCAAGGCCATTGAGCTTTATGACCAGTCGCAGGTGCAGGTGACCATGAACATCGAGGAAAAATCGCAGCAGTACATCCACAAAGACGCTCTTGCCAGAATCAGCTCGGAGAGCTTTATCGGCAACAAGAACATTGTGATCGAAAGCGGAAGCCCTATGGCACCGGTAATTGAAGATGGGGACCAGATTAAAGCAGTAAATCCGTTGAACACGGACGACCTGATGGAGACACTCCAGAAGAACAACAAGAACCTGGTGGCCATCACAGACGATTTTAAGCAGCTAACATCCAAAATAGTGCAGGGCGAGGGCACAGTCGGCAAACTCCTGACCGACTCCACGCTGGCGAACAGCTTTGAGGGGATGGTGAATAACCTGCAGCAAACATCCCGGAACACAGCTCAGGCATCAAGGTCGCTTACGCAGTTCACCAACAAACTGAACACACCAGGCGGGCTGGCGAACCAGGCCCTGACGGACACGACGGTATATAGCCAGCTGAAAACGTCGATGGCGCAATTGCAGGAGGCGACTAACGCTGCGGCAGAGCTTACCCAAAACCTGCAGGAAACCAGCAACAGGCTAAACAACGAAGGCAACGCGGTAGGAGTGCTGCTGAGCGACGAGGAGTTCGCCCGCAACCTGAAAAGCACGATGCAGAACCTGGAGACCAGTACCGAAAAGTTTGACCAGAACATGGAAGCGCTACAAAGCAACATCCTTTTCCGGGGATTCTTCAGAAGGCAAGCCAAAGAAAAGGCCGAGGAGCAGGAGGAATTGCAGGAACAGGAACAGCGGGCGCAGCCGGAAGCCCAAAGATAGCTTCGGATGCTACAGAAGCAGGAAGGGGGAAGAAACGCGGCTAATGCCAGCGTTTCTTCCCCCTTCCTGCTTCACTGCCTAAAGGCAAGTGTAGTTGCAGATTCTATGCCTGGTAAGCGGCCCTGATCTTTTCCGCCACCGCCTCGAACTCTTCTTTGCTGAACTTCTGCTTGTTTGCAAAATTCATGTCCTGCATGCTGTTGAGCGGGATAAGGTGCACATGGGCGTGCGGCACTTCGAGGCCTACCACAGCCACACCAATGCGCTGGCAGGGTACTACTTTCTCAACAGCCGCCGCCACTTTTTTGGCAAACGCCATCAGCCCCATATATAAGTCGTCCTCCAGGTCAAACAGATAGTTAACCTGTTGCTTAGGAATAACCAAAGTGTGACCTTTGGCAGTCGGGAACACATCCAGAAAGGCTAGGTAGCGATCGTCTTCCGCCACTTTGTAGGCAGGAATTTCCCCGTTCACGATTTTTGTGAAGATGGATGCTTCCATGACTTAGCGGCTGATTTCCAGAATTTCGAACTGGAGCTTTCCGGCTGGCACTGTTATTTCGGCCACATCGCCCACCGACTTGCCTAAAAGGCCTTTGCCGATCGGCGATTTTACCGATATCTTGCCTGCCGCCAAATTCGCCTCTTCCTCCGCCACCAGCGTATAGTCCACCACCATGTTGTTCTTCAGGTTCTTGAGCTTCACCTTCGACAGGATCAGCGCCTTACTCGAGTCCAGGCCCGACTCATCGATCAAGCGGGCATTCCCCACGATCTCTTCCATCTTAGAGATTTTCAGCTCCAGGTGCCCCTGGGCATCTTTGGCAGCATCGTATTCAGCATTTTCGCTCAAGTCACCTTTATCGCGTGCTTCAGCCAACTGGCGTGCCACCTCGGCGCGTCCTTTCGTTTTGAGCTCAGCCAGTTCATCTTTCAGTTTCTGCAAACCTTCCGCTGTGTAATAAGAAATCTTGCTCATATTCAGTTCTCACGTTTAAAACACAAAAACAAAGAGAACGGTTATGGCTTGCATAACCGTTCTCTTTGCCAAATATGTAAATTTTATATTAATTCCGGTGCGGTGGCAGCATATACTTATATGCTGCCACCAACGTATGGCATACGCTTCAAATTAAGTATACCAAAGGCGCGGGCAACTCCTTTGCCTTGGTGTTGAGCAAATATACGAAATTTGCATCACTTGTGGCAAGAGTGATTTTTATTGTCACCCAATTAAGAATTGTTGGTTTATACTGTTGCCTGCTTATACTTCTGCCTTAGTTGGGCTTCATTCCGAACATCAAGCCGTAACGGCGCACCTTTCCCTCACAGCACCTGCCGGATTTTATCCACCAGCACCTCGTTTATTTTAACGTAAGATTCGTGCGTCCAGCCGGCGATGTGGGGCGTCAGGATCACATTGCCGGCAGAGGCAAGGTAGCTGAAGTGCTCCTGCTGCGCCGCGGTGAGCGTGTGCAGCTTCTCATTTTCAAGCACATCGAGGGCGGCGCCCTTTACCTTCCCGGATTTAAGGTGCTGCACCAGAGCCGCCTGGTCCACCACGTCACCCCTGGAGGTATTCAGAAACCAGAACGGCTTTCGGAAGCCCTGAAAGAAAGCGGCGTCTGCCAGCCCCAGGTTTTCTGGTATATAAGGTATATGCAGGCTCACCACGTCTGCTTCGTGCTGCAGTTCCTCCAGCGAAACGCGCTCGACAGGGAGCTGAACTTTTTCCGGCGCAAAGCGGTCGTAGGCCAGCACACGGCACCCAAAGCCGCTCAGCACTTTCGCAAAGCTCTGCCCCATGTTGCCATACCCGATGATACCGATCTTTTTGCTGCTGATCTCCTCGCCCCGGTTCTCCTCGCGCAGCCAAACTTTTTCCCGCACCTGCTTGTCGCTGCGGGTAATGTGGCGCACCAGCGACAGCAGCAAGCCTAGGGCAAACTCCCCTACCGCCTGCCGGTTACCCTCATTCGCCCCGATTAGGGCTATGTTGCGTGCCTGCAGCGCCTGCGCATCAATGTTGTCGACGCCTGCCCCTGCCCTTGCCACAAACTTCAGCTGATCGGCCAGTTCCAGCGTTGCCGCTGTGACACGCATTTTGCTCCGCAGTATCAATCCGTCAAACCCGGCTAAGGCTGCGCGCACCTCCGCTGGTTTTATATCCGGTCGGTAATCTGCCCCGGCGCCGATACTTATCAGCAGCGGGAAAATGCTGGGATGCATTTCATCGATGAGCAGGATACGCGCAACAGGTGATGCCATATATAAAGGACGATTTTTAGGTTATGAATTGGGCTTCTTAAAGCAAAACTTATCCACCGGACTGATATATCGTAACGGCCGATCACGCCATATGCTGCTCAATCAGCTTGGTCAGCGCCACAAAATCCGGCACCGACAGCTGCTCTGCCCGCTTGTCGAACACCGGCTGTGCCGTTACTTCGGGCGGCAGGTTAAAGCTGCGGAGCGAGTTGCGCAGTGTCTTGCGCCGCGTTCCGAAACTCAGCTTCACCACTTGCTTGAACAGGGCCTCATCGCAGTCCAGGCGTTCTACCTCGTTTCGGATCAGGCTGATGACGGCAGACTTCACTTTTGGCGGCGGATGAAACACGTGCTCGCTCACCGTGAACTTGTAATCAATCTTATAGAACGCCTGCAACAGCACGCTCAGAATACCGTAGGCCTTAGACCCCGGCAGGGAGGCCAGCCTTTCTGCCACCTCCTTCTGAATCATGCACACCACCTCCGGCACCACCTCGCGGTGCTCCAGCACTTTAAAGAAAATCTGGCTCGATATATTATAAGGGAAGTTCCCGATAATGGCAAACTTACCGGGGAACAGCGTGCTCAGGTCCGTCTTCAGGAAGTCGGCGGAGATGATGCGGTCACCCAGCTGCGGGAAATGCTCCTGCAGATAGGCAATGGATTCGCGGTCGATGTCCACCACGGTGGTGCGGTAGGCTTTGTGCTGCAGCAGGTACTGCGTGAGCACACCCATGCCGGGGCCAATTTCCAGCACGTCCTCCACCCCCTGGTGCAACGTCAGCTGCTCCACAATCTTTGTGGCGATGTTCTGATCTACCAGAAAGTGCTGGCCAAGGTGTTTTTTTGGTTTTACGTTGCTCACGTTGTGCTTTATATGGTTTAACGCCTCCAAAGAATACTTTTCAGGCCAAACCCGTTATAGATGAAGGTGCGGGAGCAGCCGCGACCTGTTTTCGCATTCCGTATTATACTTACTATATTGCACACCAAAGATACGAACGACAAATGCCAACGCAACTCAAATACGATACAAGCTTAGCTAAAAATACCGACCTCGCCGTAGTAGTGGCCGCCGACCAGGCAGCCCAATTACCGGAACTGCAGCCCGAAGAGCAGCAGTACGTGCAACAGCAGGCACAGCAGGAGGCCAAACTCATCGCCCTGAACCGCTATACACACCATGTGTATGTAGTGGTGGCGCCAGACGCTAAAACGGAGGCGCTGCGGAAAGAAGCCCTGCGGCAGGCGGGTTACACCCTGCTGAAGCAACTGAAGGCAGACAAGGTAGAGCACATTACACTGGTTGACAAGACAGCGAGTGAGGCAGGTTTATATATAGCAGAAGGCCTGTACCTGAGCAATTACCAGTTTCAGAAGCACAAGACAAAGGACACCAAACCGAGCAAGCTGCAAACCATTACCCTTGCGGATGAGCAGGTGGGCCAGCAGGCGGTAGAGGAACTGGCGACAGTGCTGGAGGCGGTATGCACGGTGCGCGACCTGGTGAACGAGCCGCACAGCCACCAGACGGCCGCGCAACTGAGCGAGGCTTTCGAGGAGCTTGGCCGTAAGGCTGGTTTCAAAACTGATGTGCTGGACCTGATCAAGATTCAGTCGCTGAAGATGGGCGGCCTGATTGCCGTAAACCAGGGCAGTGAGGAACCAGCCACGTTCAATATCATGGAGTGGAAGCCGGAGAACGCCAGAAACGCCAAACCTTATGTGCTGGTGGGCAAAGGCGTGGTATATGATACGGGAGGCCTAAGCCTGAAGCCAACGCCGCAGTCCATGGACTATATGAAGTCGGATATGGCTGGCTCTGCCGTAGTGGCGGGTATTTTATATGCCGCCGCCAAGAACAACCTTCCGCTGCATATCATCGGCCTTGTGCCGGCCACCGACAACCGGCCCGGCCCGGGCGCGGTAGCCCCGGGCGATGTGATCACGATGTACAACGGCATGACGGTAGAGGTGCTGAACACGGATGCAGAGGGCCGGCTGATACTGGCCGATGCGCTGAGCTTCGCCAAGAAATACGACCCGGAGCTGGTGCTTGACTTTGCGACCCTCACGGGCTCCGCAATGCGTGCCGTAGGCAAAGAGGGATTGGTGGTGATGGGCACCGCGGGCGAGGAAATCATGGCGGCCCTGAAGAAAGCCGGCGACAACGTGCACGAGCGCACGGTGGAGTTTCCGCTTTGGGACGAATATAAGAAGCAACTGGAATCAGACGTAGCCGACCTGAAGAACCTGGGCGGCGCAGACGCCGGCCATATCACGGCAGGCAAGTTCCTGGAAGCTTTCACCAGCTACCCATGGGTGCATTTCGACATCGCGGGCACGGCTTACCTGCACGGCGAAGACAGCTACCGCGGCAAGCTGGCCACCGGATCCGGGGTGCGGCTTGTTTACAATTTCCTCAGCGCTTTGGCTCAATAATCGAACAATGGACAATCATCATAAAGTAAGGCTAGGCATCAGCATCGGCGACACCAACGGCATTGGCCCGGAGGTCGTGATCAAAACCCTATCAGACCAGCGGATCCTCAACTACTGCACCCCCGTTATATATGCTTCGGCTGATTTGCTGAAGCAGGTGCGGAAGGCGCTGAACGCGGAGCACTTCCAGTTTCAGGAGGTGGCGTCGGCGCAGGCCCTGGTGCCGCGCAAGGTCAACCTCGTCAGGTGTTGGGAAAACGAGCTGGAGGTGACCCCCGGCCATCCTACGCCTGAATCCGGCCGCGCCTCGCTAGACTCGTTGCTGGCCGCGAGCAGAGACCTGAAAGCCGCGCTTCTGGACGGCCTGGTAACAGCGCCTATCAACAAAGACAATATCCAGTCAGACGATTTCCGTTTCCCGGGCCACACGGAGTTCCTGACTTCGTACTTTGACGCGCCGGAAAGCCTGATGCTGCTGGTAAGCGGCGGCCTGCGCGTAGCCACCGTTACGGGCCATATGCCTGTGAAGGAGGTGCCGGCGCGGCTGACGGAAGAACTCCTGCTCCGGAAGATGACGATTCTGCTGGATTCGCTCCGCAGGGATTTCGGTATTCTGAAGCCTCGCATCGCCGTGCTTGGCCTCAACCCGCACGCCGGGGAGCAGGGGCTGCTGGGGCGCGAGGAGGTGGAGATAATCCGGCCCGCCGTGATGCATATGAAAGAGCGCGCGCACCTGGTGTTCGGCCCCTACCCCGCCGATGGCTTCTTCGGCATGCGCCAGTTCCAGCAGGTGGACGCCGTGCTGGCTATGTACCACGACCAGGGCCTGATCCCGTTCAAGACGCTGGCCTTTGAGAGCGGCGTCAACTACACAGCCGGGCTTCCGGTGGTGCGCACCTCCCCTGACCATGGCACCGCCTACGACATTGCCTCCAAATTCATCGCCAGCGAAACCTCTTTCCGGGAAGCGCTGTTTCTTGCCTGTGACGTGGTTCGGAAGCGGTTGGCGGCAGAAAGTCCGGCAGTATAAATAGGACCGTTTGTTTTATTTGTCAGAAATAAATTCTAATTTTGCATCTTGCAATAAAAAGTCGGTTGTGAAGAAGCTAAGAGACTATGAAATCGGCATTGCCAAACTCAGCAACAAGCAACACTTGTACGAGTTTGAGCTGGATGATTCCTTCTTCGATCTGTTCGGGAAAGAGATCATCTTAGGCGGAAACCTTATGGCGCATGTGGAACTTGTCAAGGCAGAGGCGCTGCTGACTTTCCACATCGACACCAAAGGGCATGTGCGCCTTACCTGCGACAGAAGCCTGGATGAGTTTAATTATCCGATTGACGTGCAGGGCACTTTCCGCATTAAGTACGGGGAGGAAAACGCCGAGCTGGATGACGATTTGTGGCAGATAACGCCGAACACGCAGTCCATCAATATCGCGCAGCACCTGTACGATTATATCGGGCTGGCCGTGCCGATGAAGAAACTGCACCCGCGCTTTGTGGAAGAGACAGATGAAGAGGAGGACGATAACCAGGATATCCTGATCTATTCCTCCAAGATCAAAGCCACAGAAGGCGAAGCGGATGAGGATAAGGACGATGACGACGAGGTGGATCCGCGTTGGGACGCGCTCCGAAACCTCAATTAGACAGATTTAAAAGTATAAGCATAAACCAAAGTAAATTATTAACTAAAAAATGGCACATCCTAAACGCAAGATTTCGAAGACCAGAAGAGATAAGAGAAGAACTCACCAGAAACTCTCTGAGAAAGCCATTGCAATTTGCCCGACCACAGACACGCCGCACCTGTATCACCACGCCTATGTGGTAGAAGGTGACCTGTTCCACAAAGGCAAACTGGCAATCAAAAATTATACAGCTAACGCTCAGTAGCAATAGCCTGCTTTCGTTTTAGTTCTGTATAACCCAAACACCCCTGTAAATGAGAATCGCTTTAGATGCCATGGGCGGCGATTTTGCACCTGAGGCAATTGTAAAGGGTGCAATATTGGCTGCTCAGGAGCTTAAGAATGATGAGGTTATCCTGCTCATTGGTAAGGAAGACGTTATTCATGCACTGCTCAAAGAGTACAGTTACACAGGCAGCAATATTTCTGTGATGCATGCATCGCAGGTGATTGAAATGGGTGAACACCCTACTAAAGCCCTGACGCAAAAGCCTGAATCCAGTATTGCCATTGGATACGGCCTGCTAAAGGCGCAGAAAGCGGACGCCTTCTGCAGTGCCGGCAACACCGGCGCCATGCTGGTGGGAGCCATGTTCAGCGTAAAAGCGATTGAGGGTGTACTGAGGCCGTCTATTGCGAGCTTCGTGCCTAAACTAACCGGTGGTTTTGGTGTCATTCTGGATGTGGGGGCCAACGCCGACTGCAAGCCGGAAGTGCTGGAGCAGTTTGGAGAGTTGGGGGCTATCTACGCCGAGCATGTGCTGGACATTAAGAACCCGAAAGTGGGCCTGATGAACCTGGGCGAGGAAGAGGGCAAAGGCACTGTGAACACACAGGCTGCGCACCAGCGCCTGAAGGCAAACAGAGGCATCAACTTTATCGGCAACATTGAGGGGCGCGACCTTTTCAATGATAAGGCGGATGTGATTGTGTGCGACGGTTATACAGGCAACATAATCCTGAAGATGGCGGAGTCGCTTTACGATATCCTGAACGAGAAGGGGATCGAAGACCCGTTTTTCGATAACTTTAACTACGAGGCGGCAGGCGGCAGTCCTATTCTGGGCATTAACGGCAATGCGGTGATCGGCCATGGCGTATCAAGCCCAAGGGCGGTGTGCAACATGGTGCTGCAGGCCCAGAAGATGGCGGCATCAAAAATTTCAGAACGTTTCAAGAAAAACTACAGCGCGTAAAACGCCCCTGTACGTGATTCGCATTATAATCTTGGCATAGTCTGCATCGGTGCGTCTTTTTAAGGAAACCGGACAGGTTATGCCAAGTTTTTTTTGCTAAATTGCCCACCTTAAAATTTACCTATCCAAAGAAGCATCAAAATGAGTAAAATTACTGCTGCCATAACTGGCGTGAGTGGCTATGTCCCGGAATACGTGCTCACCAACAGGGAGCTCGAGACAATGGTTGAGACGAATGATGAATGGATCACCTCCCGCACCGGCATCAAGGAAAGGCGCGTTTTGAAGGGTGAGAACATGGGCACCTCCCAGATTGCCATTCCTGCAGTAAAAGAACTCTTAAAGAAAACCAATACCAGACCAGAAGAGGTCGACCTGCTCATCTGCGCCACCACCACGCCAGACATGGTATTCCCGGCGACAGCCAACCTGATTACTGCAGAGGTAGGCGCAGTAAACGCTTTTGGTTACGACCTGCAGGCCGCCTGCTCCGGCTTTCTCTTTGCCCTTGCCACAGGCGCCAAGTTTGTGGAGTCCGGCCAGTACAAGAAGGTGATCATCGTGGGGGCTGACAAGATGTCCTCTATCGTTGATTACACGGACCGCACCACTTGCATCATCTTTGGCGACGGAGGTGGCGCTGTCATGCTGGAGCCGAATGCAGAAGGCCTTGGCGTACAGGACCAGGTATTGAAATCAGACGGATCAGGGGCCCCTTTCCTCCACATGAAGGCTGGCGGCAGCCGCAGACCGGCCACCATCGAAACCGTGCAGGCGCGGGAGCACTATGCTTACCAGGAGGGACAGCAAGTATTTAAATTCGCGGTAAAAGGCATGGCCGACGTTTCGGCGGAAGTAATGGAGCGCAACAACCTGAAAGGCGACGACATTGCCTGGTTGGTACCGCACCAGGCAAACAAGCGCATTATAGAGGCAACCTCTAACCGTATGGGCCTGAGCAACGACAAGGTGATGCTCAACATCCATAAGTACGGCAACACTACCAGCGGCACCATTCCTCTTTGCCTTTGGGAATACGAGAACCAACTGAAGAAAGGCGATAACCTTATATTGGCTGCTTTTGGCGGTGGGTTTACCTGGGGTGCCATCTACCTGAAGTGGGCCTACGACCCGAAGTAAAACATAGCATTCTACTCCTACATAGCATTTTACTCCTATATAGATAGATAAGCAACTTACAAGCGTAGCTTTTTAGTTATATTAATTAGAAACTAATTTTGCTACAAACAGCAAGGCCCCTGCTACATGTAGCAGGGGCCTTGCTGTTTGTATCGTCAGAATAAGAGCCTATGGCATATAAGAAACCTCAACCCTGAACTTAGGGTCTACAGCACCCAGCTTCTGATACGCCTTCTTAGAAATCCGGACAATCACGTTGTCGTTGTCGCCAGTGTTTGGAAGTTTGCCAATTACGCGCACGTACACAACCTGGCCGTTCATGGCGTTCTTCACCTGCATGATGGTACCCACAGGCGCTGACTTGTGCAGGGCGAGGTACTTATTGGTATCTGTTTTCGGATCAATCATCTCGGCAATGCCGCTTTCCATAATCTTCTTCACGCCAGACACGTTTTCCTCAGCCGTGTTCTCTGCCGCCGTTACCACTTCGGGTGTTGAGGCAGGGGCAGTCTCAGCTGCGGACTTCGTAGAAGCTGTCGTCACGGCAGGTGTCGTGCTGGCTGTGGCCACGGTTTCCACTGCCTTCGGTTTTGCCATTTCATCATCTGCCTCCGGCGTATAGACCGGCTGCTTTGTAGGCTGAGCGGTGCCTTTGGCTACAATCAGGCTGGCGCCTACGCTGATGCTGTTGTCCGTGAGGTTATTCCAGCGGCGCAGGTCCTCCACGGGCACATTATACATTTTAGAGATCGCGTAAAGTGTCTGGCGCGCCTCTACCGTGTGCATTTTATTACCGGCGTCGCTCACAGTGTAGGTGCGGCTGGTGGCAGCCGGAGCGGCTGGTTTACCTTTGGCAGCAGACGCCACGGCTGTAGCGCCAGGGCCTTTGCGCGGTATCAGTACAATCTCCCCTATTTTGATGGTGGTCTCCACGCTTGGGTTTGCCTCCACAATCTGAGAGACAGGCACGCTGTATTTTCTGGAAAGGGCATATAAGGTTTCTTTCGGGTCTACTTTGTGCTGCACAAAGAGCTTTCCGTTTTTACGCTCCACCCCCACCGAATCGCGGACAGCCGATACACCGTAGGCGTGGGCCGAAAAAGAAAGCACGGGTGCTACTACTAGAGTGATTAAAAATGATCGTACCATGGCTAAAAAATTACTATGCTAAAAGTCGGTATACCTCCAGAATGGCCTTTTCCTTTATGAAGTATAATTCGTCCATAAAGATAAAAAAAGTATCTGAACCGATGCCACTTAATCCGCCAGCGAGCTGCTCTTTTAAGCGTAAAGTGCCGGCTGTATCAAACACGGCGATATAATTCTGCAGCGTGCCGTCAGTTGCGCGTATGTAATAGCTGATGCAGAAAGCAATGGCCGTTTCGGCGTACTCAATGGCTTGGATGGTGCCGTGCAGGTGCTGCGCTTCCAGAAACTGCTGCACCTGTGCAAAGTACTCCTCCCCCTCCAGGTACAGCACCGGGTATACAGCCTGCCGGTAACGAATAGCGCTAAAGCCCGCCACCGCCTCTGCCGCCTGCTGCTGCGTGATACCCCCGCGCAGTTGCTGACCTGTAGAAAGCAGCAGTAACCGGAAATCGGCCTCAGGTGTAGCGGCAGGGTACGCCAGCAAGCCTTCGACGGTGACACCATATAAAGTAAGCTCCGCTTCTTCCCAGGCCAAGGCGGCAGTAGCCGCCTCCAGGGCGATAATGCCTTTGTGCTGCCCCAACTTGCGATCGCCGTAGCCATGCAGGTATATATAACCGCCCTGCGTGTCCTCAAGCCCCTGCCACCACGCCTGCCCCTGCTGAATAGGAAGTTGGCCGATCCTGAACGTTGTGAGATCCAAGGTATAAAAATGCGTTAGCAGCAGGTCAGGGTCACGCACCTCCAGCGCCAGCCGTCTGGCGGCGGTGTCGAGGCGGATGCGCCACACCGGCGCGCCAAAATCGTATATAAACTGTAGCGGAAGAATATGCGGTGATTTTTTTGTATCTTATTGCCAGGTAAAAGCCTGTAACCAGCCTTAAATTTATGAAAACCTACCCAAAGCAACAGTATCTGCAGGCGCTGTATCTGCTCCTTTGTTTTTTGCTGCTGCCATTTTTTTCTTCAGCACAAAGCAAGCCAAAAGTTTTTGTGATGGAGATAAAGTCTGAGATAGACCCGCGCACCAACCGCTACACAAAAATAGCCTTTGACGCAGCCACCGAGGCAAACGCCGATTACGTGCTGCTGGTGCTGGATACGTTTGGCGGCGCCCTGAACGATGCCGATGAGATACGGAAGCGCGTGCTGAATTACCCGAAACCGGTCTATGTATTTATTGATAACAATGCGGCTTCGGCCGGAGCGCTGATTTCCCTTGCCTGCGACAGCATTTATATGTCGCAGGGGTCGAACATTGGCGCTGCCACCGTGGTAGGTGCCGATGGCGCGGCGGCACCGGGCAAATACCAGAGTTATATGCGCTCCATCATGCGCTCCACGGCAGAGGCCAACGGACGAAACCCGCACCTGGCGGAGGCTATGGTAGAAGCCAGCGTGGACAGCACGCTTTCTGCCGGGCAAGTGCTGACGCTGACGACTACCGAGGCCATCAAATACGGCTTCTGCGACGGGGTGGCGGAAGACGTAGAGGGCGTGCTGGCGCAGCTGAACCTGCAGCAGGCTAATATCATCCGGTACGAGCCCGGCACAGCAGACAACATCATTTCCTTTTTCCTGAACCCGTTTATCAGCGGTATCTTATTGCTGGTTATTATTGGCGGGCTGTACTTCGAGCTACAGACACCGGGCATCGGCTTCCCTTTGCTGGCGGCTGTTGTGGCCGGCATTTTTTACCTCGTGCCTTACTACCTCAACGGGCTGGCCGAGAACTGGGAGATCCTGCTTTTTGTGGCAGGCTTCATCCTCATCCTGCTGGAGGCCTTCGTGATTCCAGGCTTTGGAGTGGCGGGCATCAGCGGCATTTTGCTGGTGGTAGGCTCGCTGGTGCTCATCATGGTCAACAACGACAACTTCGATTTTACGTTTGTGCCCTCTGATGAACTGATGGAGAGCCTTATATCCGTCGTAGTGGGCATGGTAGGAGCCGCGGTGCTCATCGGCCTTACCTGGAACCGCTTAGTCAGCAGCAAGGCCATGGACCGGGTTGTGCTCCGAAACAGTTTCCACAGCAACGAGGGCTACCGCTCTTCCAACGCTGCCGGGCACCTGGTGGGGAAAACCGGTCTTGCCCATACCCGCATGACGCCATCCGGCCGCATCATGATTGATGATATTATTTATGACGCACAGGCCCGTGACGGGTATATAGAAAAAGGCGATGCCGTACAGGTGATAGACCAAAGTACATTCGCGCTGCGGGTGAAGAAGGTCTAAAGCTTTTTACGGAGCGAAAGCTGTCACGCAGTACATCAATTTTTAAACCGCAAAACCAAGCTTATATATGGTCAAAAACCTGCTGCTGCCTTATCTCATGTTGCTTGCCTGCTTTTCATCCTGCCAGACCAGCGCCACCCAGGAAAACAACCAGGATACAGCCGCTGCCACTTTACTATGGACGGGAGAAATTGCAGCAGACGGCTGCGGCTTTGAGGTGATGATCGACGGAAAAAAATACTTACCGGCAAACGAAGACGCCATTGATGCTGTATATAAGAACCAGGACAGTACGCAGGTGCAACTGGAGTTTGTGCGGCTGCCGGAACCCATTGATCGCCGGTGTGGTATGCTGCCGCAGCCACGCGTCATGAACGCCATCCAGATTGTATCGGTAACGCCGCTTTAGTTTATATGCCGGCAGGGGCTATATAGCAACCGTATCGCCAGTTATTACATATACCCTTATCATTTCCTGTCAATAAGGTAAACGTGCCTACTTAGTGGATTAAGCAGGCTGCCTGCTGCTGGTATAGTGCGCGCGCTTCAGTATATTTGGCGTCTACTGCAACCACTTTCACAAAACATAAATGGACGTTTTAGGCATTATTCCCGCGCGTTACGCCAGCACCCGCTTCCCGGGTAAACCGCTCACCGAAATCCAGGGCAAAAGCATGATCCGGCGGGTATATGAGCAGGCACAGCAGGCAAACCTGGCAGACGTGCTGGTAGCTACAGACGATGACCGTATACGGGAGCATGTGGAAGGCTTTGGAGGCAAAGCCGTGATGACGGCCGGGCACCACCAAAGTGGCACTGACCGTTGCTTTGAGGCTTACACCCTGCACAATGTGCCGTATGAGTACATCATCAACATACAGGGAGATGAGCCCTTTATCAAGCCCGGGCAGATAAACCTGGTAGCGTCCTGCTTTGAAAAGCCACAGACACAGCTGGCTACGCTCATTAAAAGAATTGAGACAGCGGAAGAGCTTTTTAATGTGAATGCGCCGAAAGTGGTCATCAACCAGGCGAAGGAGGCGCTGTACTTTAGCCGGCAGCCGATCCCCTATTGCCGCAACGTGCCGAATGACATATGGCACAAACAGCACACCTACTACAAGCACATCGGCATTTATGGCTACCGGGCAGATATACTGAAGCAGATCACACAGTTACCGCCCTCGGCACTAGAACTGGCGGAGTCGCTGGAGCAGTTGCGCTGGCTCGAAAACGGCTTTCGCATCACCACCGCCCTCACCGAATTCGAAACTATCGGCATCGACACGCCGGAAGACCTGCTGAAGATACCGCCGCTCCTCTTATGATTACAAATTACGAGTTCCGCATTACGAATGAGAACAATTCCTATATAACTTGAAATTCTTAATGCGGAACTCGTAATTGATTTCACCCTCCTGCTTTCTTGGCTTTGTAGCCGGCAGCCTGTAGCACCTGCAGGGCCTTATCGCGGAAGTCTCCCTGTATAAGGATTTCGCCGTCCTTGGCGGAGCCGCCCACGCCACACTTACTTTTCAGCATCTTTCCCAGTTCTTTCAGGTCATCGTCGGTGCCCACGAAACCTGCTATCAGCGTCACCTGCTTGCCGCCACGCGCCTTCTTGTCGAGCATCACTTTCAGGTTCTGCTGTTGCGGCGGCAGGGTTTCGGCAGTACTTTCCGGCTCATACGCGTAATTAAAATCTGCGTTGGTGGAGTAAACAACGCCCTGGCGGCCTTTCTTATTCTTGTCTTTCATGCGGTACTAGCTTTGCGGTGTAACTACTTTCAGCGACAGCGGCTGTATCTGCACATCAAAGGCCGCGGCCTCTCCCATATACTCGCCGTCGGCATGAAACATCATTGGCGCCTCTGTCGCTACTTCTACGTGTTTTGTTTTAAAATATTCGGCACTGTCAGCGTGCGCCAGTTGGTTGGTGAGCATGCAATAACTAAGGTTCAGCGCCTTAATGATATCCAGTTTACGCACGAGGCACACGTCCAGCAGGCCATCCTGAATGTCAGCTTCCGGGGCGATATAGGCATTGTTACCGTATTGGGCGGCATTGGCGAAAGCCATCACGAAGCAGTCAGTGTCGATAACGCGGCCGTTGATGCTTGCCTTCACGGGCAGATGCCTGTAGCTGCGTACCTCCTTCATCACCAGTTCCACATAACTTTGCAGACCGCGCTTTTTGTTGCCAGCAAACACGGAGCTTATATAGGCGTCGAACCCGATACCGGCGGTCGTAAAGAAAGGATGGCCGTTAATGCTGCCGCTGTCAATGGTTTTCACCGTTCCCTGGGTCAGGACACGCAATGCCCCTTCCAGCGCCATGGGCACCTGCAGGTGGCGCGCCAAACCGTTCCCGGAGCCTTTGGGTAAGATGGCCAGCGCCGTTTCGGTGTGCAACAGGCCCCGCGCCACCTCGTTCACCGTGCCGTCTCCGCCTACGGCTACCACCACAGCACTCCCATTGTTAGCTGCCTCCCTCGCAAGTTCGGGGGCATGGCCTGCCCGCTCCGTGTATACAACATCATAGCTGAACTTCCCGTGGTCGAGATGCAGTTTGATCTGCGCCTCCACATCCACCTTACTCCTGGGGCCGGAAGTTGGATTGATGATAAACCTCATGTGTGGTCGCTTGCTCATAAGTTTCGCATTGGGGCCTCCCACAAAATTACCCTTTCCGCGGGAATTTTGAACAGAAAAGGGTATATTACGGGTAAAGAAGGTTTAAGCAAAACTAAAAGGGCACCGCTTTCTCACTCATACGCCAGCAACTGCCTGCCACGCCGCATGGGAGAGAAAGTGATAGCCTTCTATATAGCTGAGGGAATAGAGCTTTACTTCAGTTGGAAGGTAAGCACCGGCACGGTTGTATGATTTACCAAATCCTCGGCGATGCTACCGCTTAGCAGGTGCGAAAAGCCAGTGCGCCCGTGGGTGGCCATCATGATGAGGTCAGCGCGTATATCCTCGGCGAAATGCAGGATACCATCTTCCTCCACCGTATCGTTGTATATGTTGATGCTGTAGTTCTGGAGATTGAATTTCTGGGCCACCTCCTCCAGTTTCCGCCGCAGGTTGCCGCTTGAATCGAAAGCACCGGGCGTGTTGACGTATACGAGGTGCAAGCGAGCATCAAAGAGCTGCTGAAAAGCTTTGAAACGGTCCATGGCTTGTCCCACTTCCCGCTTAAAGTCTGAAGCCAGCACGATTTCATGCACGTCAAACGGCCGCTGCCGCTGCTTTACGGTCAGCACAGGGCAATCAGCGGTGCGCACAACTTTCTCCGTGTTAGAACCCACCAGAAATTCGTCCAGGCCGCTGCTTCCTTTCGAGCCCATCACCACCAGGTCCACAGCATCTTCCTTGATAGTTCTCTTAATCTTACTGATTGGCCTGTCCACTTCCACTTCCTGCACCACTTCCACCCCTTCGTGCGGCATAGACTCCATCAGTTTCTTCATCTGTACTTTTGTATTTTCCAGCAGTTGCAGCACATATAGCTGCTGCGAGCTGTCCGGCACGTTGATATCGCCCGTCACACTAAAGTCTGACACATATGGCGTTTCCACCACATGCAGCAGCTTAATTGCGGCCCCAGTCTTTTTTGCGATGTCTAAGGCTACTTCGAAGGCGTGGCGTGCCCCTTCTGAAAAATCGGTGGGTACTAAAATCTTTTTCATAATTAGGTTGTGCAAGAGGTGGTTGATCTACAGGATTAAAGGCATATGGCCTTACCTATATAAACGATGGCATCTGTCATTTTATCATCGGAATTATAGGTATATTTTCATATATAAAAAGAGCGCCCAGCCTGTATTGGCTGGGCGCTCTTTTTATATAGCATGGCAATGGATTAGCCAATAAGCGAGATCAGGTCCGCAGCCCGGTTAGAGTAGCCTACCTCATTGTCGTACCAGCCAACCACTTTCACAAGTGTTCCGTTTGCGGAGGTCATTTCTGCATCGAAAATACAGGAATGCGTGTTTCCAACAATATCAACAGAGACAATGGCATCTTCGGTATACTCCAGAATACCGGCCATATCTCCCTGGGAGGCTTCTTTCATAGCGGCGTTAATCTCTTCTTTCGTAACCTCCCTTTTCAGGATACACGTCAGGTCAGTAAGAGAGCCATCCGGAATAGGAACGCGCATGGCGACACCGTCCAGTTTACCTTTCAGGTGAGGCAACACAAGCCCAACGGCCTTGGCAGCACCTGTAGAAGTCGGAACGATAGATAGCGCGGCAGCACGGGCTCTGCGCAAATCTTTGTGCGGCGCATCCTGCAGGTTCTGGTCAGCTGTGTAGGCGTGCACAGTGGTGATATAGCCCTTCTCGATGCCGAACTTATCGTCCAGCACTTTCGCCATTGGCGCCAGGCAGTTCGTAGTACAAGAAGCGTTTGACACGATCTTCTCTTCGCCATTCAGCACGTCCTGGTTTACGCCGAGCACCACGGTTTTCACATCTCCTTTGGCAGGAGCGGAAATAACAACCTTTCGGGCACCAGCCTGCAGGTGACCGCCAGCGCTAACGTCATCCACAAAACGACCTGTAGACTCCAGCACAACATCTACACCCAACTGTCCCCAAGGCAGGTTCTTTGGCTCGCGCTCCGCTGTAATCTGAATTTCGCGGCCGTTTACCACAATGCCCTTTTCAGTGGCCTCAACAGTGCCGTTGAATCTACCGTGTACAGAATCGTATTTCAGCAGGTGGGCCAGTGTTTTAGTATCAGTAAGGTCGTTGATGGCAACAACCTCTACATTTTCTTTTTGAAGCAGCGCTCTAAATGTAAGTCTGCCGATACGGCCAAAGCCGTTAATTGCAACTTTGATATTAGACATGGTATCTATTTTTTGAAAGTTTTATTTATGATGCGAATTTACGATATACCATATTGTAAAACCAATATTTTTTTCTATACTGAAATCTAAGCACTTACGTTTAAACTTAAAAAAAATACAGCGCATAGTTTTGCAACTTGTGAAAGTGCCGTATATTTGCACCGTCAATCAGGAAAATAGTCGCTGATGATTATGGCCCGTTCGTCTAGGGGTTAGGACGCCAGATTTTCATTCTGGTAACAGGGGTTCGATTCCCCTACGGGCTACACGAAAGGCCATCAGATGCATCTGATGGCCTTTTTTTATGACCTCCGGACACTA
>Ga0210040_10002467_pt1 | contig 26060 bp, 40 predicted proteins | sample CryGeyCG12114_NA_FD_185462 | JGI IMG/M metagenome (GOLD analysis project Ga0210040, IMG submission 185462) | Groundwater microbial communities from aquifer - Crystal Geyser CG19_WC_8/21/14_NA (SPAdes) (version 2) | ecosystem: Environmental > Aquatic > Deep subsurface > Groundwater | place: USA... | reverse complement strand
AATTAGAGTCATAGAAAAAAATATCAATGCTGATCGTAAGAATTTCCGAAGTGTAAAGCCAAACTTTTTATTGACCGACGGCCGATCGGAAACACTGAAGTAAGAAAATTTTCACTGAGACCGATCGGATTTCTTACGGCCGACGAAAATCCGAAAGTCTAAAGACACCTTAAGGGTTAAAGAGAGCTTTATTGATCTTGTTTAGGACTGCCACAGTGTTTTCTACACGTTTTCGTTTTTTTCTGATTTTTATATTTAGGGGGGGGGGGAAGTTAAAAACACCCAACTTTCAAAAAAAATTTTAAATTTTTTTGAAAAACATTTGAACATATGTTAGAGCTTGATTTGAGACATTTTGAAAAAGTTTCGGTCAGAAAAAACATGAAAAAAATTTTGTGGTGCCAATAGCTCTAGTCGTCCCACTTAGTGCATAGCAAGTAATAAGCAATAAGTAAGTATTTTTAATAAGTTCAAAATGGAACTTATTAAAAATTTGTCTTAAACAAATATAAAAATTGAAAGAAATTTGTAATGTAAACCAACTTACCCAGAACTGGGCCTCTCCCAGCTTCATCAATGCCAACAAAACATGGTTCATTGTAGTACCGTTCAGGCACGCAACTAAAAACCGTGAGATCTTTGTTGGTATCTTTATTAAATCGACTGACGGCACTCTGAAGTACATCCATTCTTGCAGTTTTAATTCAAAAGCTCGCTGTGATGTGTAATGAAAAGTAGAACTTTTTAAATTTCGTTAATTAGGAATAGGAAAGAAGAGCAGCAGAAATATCGACTGCATGCTTCGCAGAGAAGAAGCGAATAAGCTAAAATCTTTTGACTTTTTGGATAGAGGGAAAAATTGATTTGGGAAAGAAAAATTCAATCTCGCCTTTCAATGTTCTAGTTTGTGCCCATAGTTTTCAAGGATCACCTATATTGCTGCAGTTAACGTATAAGTATTTTGACATTGAACATAATGCTGCCTTAACCTGCCGTACACAAAATGCGGTGGGTCCGATACTTGCGTAGGTTAAAGGGAAATGCCATAGTGTCTGCTGGCGAGTGAGTTCTTTTTTTGGATGAGGATGGAGTGAGCCAATGTTCATGAAATTCAGAGGGTGCTGCTGTGACAACACTCGCTTTGCGAATGAAACAAATCAGCTGATAACATAACAGATCTGAATCTGATCTTATTTGAACTATATTTCATTGCAATTTAGTTGAGGACAAAGAAAGTGGTGGAGATTTGTTGGTCATTATTAAATTAAAGTAATATTTCGTAAGAATAGTTGTAACCGTATGTAGCTTGTACTTGACTGTACTTCGGGATTGCATGTACACATTTATTTTTCATATTTTCAGATGCTGCTCATGTATTTCTCCTTGACGAGGAACTGTATGACCTTTAACTAGGTTGCATTGCCCCGGACCCTCTACATTTATGGACGCACTCGTTTTTAATAGCACTCCATTGCAATTGAATTCTCTACTAAAATTTGAGCCTGAAGAACTGCTTCGGAGGAGCCTTGGGAGCATTCATTTGGACAAGTAGTATTCAAGTCACTAAAATTTAAATTAATTAGTTATCGTCATCACATCACTGCCATTCACAATGATTAACTTTCTGTGTCTGCGGCAAGGTGAGCATCGGGTGAAGAGTTTTTTTTAATGACATGACTATGAATGATTCGTTGGTTTATGCTAAATATGATATGCGATGCCCTTAGTCATATGCAATGCGATTTGACGAATTTTTATTTCGACTTAGGGATATGGACTGTTGCAAGATACAGTCTTCCGCTGAAGCGTTCTAGAATGACCTGTGATGTTTCAGAAATGTCCTATGGCAGAATTCGTACCTATTCAAGGGGGCGATACTATCGTGCCAAAGGATATTCCAGTAATAAAGTAATTCCGGAACTTCTACAAAAAACTCGACGCAATGGTCTCACTTCGTTCAAAGTAGCTCATTCCTGCTGGCCAGGAGTGAAGGGTTTAAGTATACCAACCCCATCTTTATATTTCATCTCAGCACATAATTTGCATTGTACAAGGTCACTGTATGAAGAAACTACCAAGCCTTCCTCGAAGGTTGAGCAGTCGGTGAAAGCTATTGCAGACGAATTAAAGGAGAAGAATAAAAAACAAGTTGCTGTTCCCCCAACTCCAAAGCGTCCGTTGTATAAACGTATTCAAGATGAGGTACTGGAAGGGCAAAAAATGAATCTAATTTCGAACGTATTTAGTATAATTGAAATATTTTTTCTCTATTTTCTTTCAGATACTTCATTACTATCATGGATTTCGTCTCTTATTCATCGACGTGCGAATTTCTTTAAAACTTATCTACAGAATACTTAGCGGCAAAGGGCTCACCCGAAGAGAACACAAGCAGCTTATCAGAACTACATCTGACGTTTTTCGTCTTGTTCCATTTTCTGTCTTTATTATTATACCTTTCATGGAGTTGCTCCTACCCGTGTTTTTGAAGTTCTTCCCTGGGATGCTTCCATCTACCTTCCAAACAAAAAATGACAGGGTGAATTGACGATTTTTAATTCTTAGGCTAGGCTAGTTGTAGACTTTTGATTTGCTTTAAATAAACTGAAAAATATCATTGAAAAGGACACAAAATTGAAAGCCGAGTTAAAAGTGAAACTCGACATGGCAAAGTTCCTACAACAAACACTTGATGATATGGCCTTACAAGGAACAGGACGCTCATCTCAAGTCGCGAAGGATTTTGCTGAATTTATACACAAGGTTCGGCTTGGTGGCTTAAAACTACTTATTGGTTCCATAAGTTTGAATGCATTTGTAAATAAGTGGCATGCATTTGTTGTGTTTACATAGATTCGAACATCAGGAAAAGAAGTTACCAACGAAGAGATTCTAAAGTACAGCAAATTTTTTCAAGATGAATTAACATTGGATTCATTAACTAGACCACAAGTGATTGCACTTTGCCGTGTGTTGGAAATTCCAGCTTTAGGCACCACTGCTCTACTCAGGTTTCAGCTGCGAATGAGGCTGCGTTATTTAGTCGCTGATGATAAAGTAATGGACATGCTATTTTCATAATTTTTAAAAATATTTTGTATGAGTATTTCCGAATGACCATCAAAATGTTTCGTTACGATATCTCTAGGTTATCCAAGGTGAAGGTGTAGACGCATTGAATACTCAGGAGCTACAAAACGCATGCAAAGTTCGGGGTATGAGAGCTATTGGAGTCACCGACGACAGAATGCGTCGGCAACTAAATCAGTGGCTGGAACTATCCCTGAAGAAGAAGGTCCCTCCATCTTTACTTCTACTATCTCGTGCAATGTTCTTACCCGACAATCTACCTCCCACTGCTAGACTTCAAGCAACATTGTCTGCTCTACCCGATGATGCAGTACGTGTTTACTTTTTGTACTTCATTTGTGATGCAAATGAATGAAGTAAATTCGTTCATTTTGTAATTGCACTTTAAATTTTTCTACAGGCTTTATCCACGAAAGCTTCAATTGGGGAAAAGGAAGGCAAAGTAGATAACAAAACAAGAATTGAGATTCTAAAGGCCGAAGAAAGGTTTATTAAGCTAGAGAAGCAAGAACAGCGAACGGAGAAGGCTGAAGCGAAAACCGCTAAGCCAGTGCAGGATGAGAAAGAGGTTCCAGAAGAAGTAGCACCATCTTGTGAGAGAAGCAATAGCAATTAAAATTTTTTCTAACAATGGGATCACACATATAGACACATAACTTACACATCATATTTTTCTCATTGTTGAAATGTTTATTCATTTGCAGTTTCAGTGCCTAAGAAGGCTCCTGGTGTTCCTTTATATAAGTCATTGGAAAATCAGCTTGAAGCGCCATTGTCTACGTTTTTGGGTCCAGATATGCCTAGCAGACCGCCAGAGACAGTTGTGGATGTCGTGGAACAAACTTTGAATAGGAAACAGCCAATGTCTAAAATAAAAGCCACACGTGTGAAGATAAAGAAAATCATGGATGCAGATGAAATTGTATGTTTTATGGTTTTATATGCTTTATTATTTAATTTATTATTTGTGAAATTTTCGTCAGTTATTTGGGAAACTGATTTGTTCTATTTATATTCTAGGACAAATTGACATTGAAGGACTTTGAAGTTATTGAGAGCGCCCTTGATAGTCTCAGTGCTACCAAAAAAGCTATGATTTTGGAAAGTGAAGAATTAGATGACTTGAAAGAAGAAATGGCTGATTACGAGCAAGATTTGAATGAACTGAACACCATCTTGAAGAAAGCTAAAGTTGTTAAGGTAAAAGCTTCAGCTCAGAATATATATTACATTTGATTTGTTGAAAATATTGCATGAGTTCCTTGTGACTTTTCAGGTTAAAGAGTCTACTGGTGCACGCAGACTGCATGGTAAACTAAGCAATATGATAACAAGTCTAGAAGGAGTCGTTCAAAAAACAGCTAAACAAGACGAAACTACAGAGTCCCATTCCCAGTAATTTTTTATGTCTGATATGCCTTCCGACTCACATTTACCTTTAGATATTAATACTTTTACTTTTTTTATCTGTTTAGAGGTCAACTTGTAGCTACGGAAGAATTGATAGCAGTGATTCGTCAAGTGAAGAATACGGAAGACCCTAACGAGCTGACTAAAATTATTTCCTTGCTCACTAAGCTAGATGATGACAAAGATGGAAAAATTTACGTTGACGACTTAGTAAAAGTAAATACTTTGCAGTAGTAACTTACTTACTATACACTATGCTGATGAGTTGGTTATAATACAACTGTTTTTTTAGGTTATTGACTTGGTCGGAAGAGAAAATGTGAAGATCACTGGCAAGCAACTTGATGAAATAGTTGGAATTCTGTCTAAAGAAGAAATGTTGGAAGAAAAGGCTACTACAAGCAAAGGAGAAGGAAAAGAAAAAAAATAAATGTTAATTATATATGAATCGTGTAACTAACTGTGGGGTAGAGATGGCAATGACAACTCATTACATCTTTCACGCTGGCTTTACAAAATCTGTGAATGAATAAATACAACTTAGCTCTCCTGTGTTATTGAACGCATAACTGAAATGGTGTATTTTCGCATCTACACGTTTATTTTATTAAAAAAATTGTTCTCAATTAGTCAAATATGCTGATTTTACAAATTCAACGTGAATGAATATATACTCAAGTGGCAGAAAGTGGGATGAATAAAGAGCATGAAGGCAAGGATTACTTTTACTATAATTTTTTATGTTGACATTGTCATTGACCTTAAAAATCTAGTTATTAAGCTTTAGCATGAATTTCATCCATTGTGTAAGCATTTAAAATAAATAGCATACGCTGGGAAACTCTGGAAACGCATTCTAGCCACAATCATGAGTTTCATGAGAATTTAAAAGCATGTTGTTTAAGCAAGAAAAAATGCTGAACTCCAGTTATACCCTATTTTTTGAGCTGAATATATTCAAATTTCAAAGAAGAAGACATATCTCAAGATGCCTCCATTTATTTGAGGCCGTGATCCTTATATCATTTGCATTTTGTCTTATCATAACATGGTTTAGAAGCAAGGGGATAGAATATACTATATTCTATCCCCTTGGTTTAGAAGCACACTGCTACCACCTATCGACCTATCATCAGAGACCCCAATGAGAAATCATATCCTATGAAGAAATCATTATCCTACTGTTTCGGCGGAGGCTTCGGTTTTATTAAGATTTTTAGGGGTAAGGTTAACTATCTATTCTTTGTTTCGCAAATCGGGTTATCATCCCGGACAATCCCTGACATCATGACATTACAATAATTAGCTGGTGTTAATGAGAGTTCGTACAAATTCCACATTCAGCTTAACATATATGACTGCGTAAGTCAAACTAATGATATAGGTTAATACGAAAGTCGGTACTCGCACATTCATTCCAATTTCCAATCGAAGTGTTCCACGGATTCAGTCGCAGCTAATGCGAGTTAATAGAAGTTTCTAGACTATATAGAGTCTAAAGTCTACTATAGCCCATGAGTATAAATGGAGCCGGAAAGGAGGACTTTTCCTATTTACACTCCACGCTGCGACCGCACCACTGCAAATTCAAGGATCTAGGATCTTCATCCTCATATCATCATATTTCTGCCGACAGTAATGGCTTTTGCGCTTTCGCTTATTCGTTCTTCTGCATGATATATTTTACTACACGATAACACGAAGACAAAACATGAAATCCAGCGCTGCCATCTTTTTTATCTCTACGGAAGTAAGTTCTTCGTTCAACAAAACGCCACCTAAAGTAAACCAACTTTTACTTGTTTATTGCGAAACAAACCTTCGGTGTTGAAAAAACGTAACAATTACCTATTGTTGTAAATTCTTGGAGTGACAAAGCAGGAATCCTGACTGTGAGGGAGAGATACAAGTATATTGTATTTTAGATTTTACCTTTAAACTCTTAGATTTCCCTCCAGTGTTGACGACATTAAACCTTTTTTCGAATTCAGCTTGAGCAGCACAGCAGCTTCTCAAATTCTGCTTCTCAAAACGGACTCATAGCTGTAGTCTACTCTAAACTATTTAAAAAATACATCGTGTTTCAAGGAATAAAGCCTGTAAGTCTTTGCGATATTAACCCCTGTAAGTCATTCGAACGGTATTTGACTCATTCTCTGGACTCTAGAGTGTATAACACGAAAACAAAGAGATTCATTCATTCAACATTGGATCTTGGTTTTCACCCTTTAAAGAATTGATGCAACTATTGTTGAAAGATAAAATGAATTTCTTTGCTTCACTTGAACAGAACACACTAATTTCTGATTTAATTGTGGATCTAAACAATTACGTGTTAGCAAGTTGTTCATAACTACGCATTATTTTTCATGCCATCGCTCGTTCGTTTTTTCAGTTCGTTTGGAAAACCTATACCTTTTGGATTCGTGCTTAGTGCTTCAGCGAATTTTACCTTGACGTAGGATAAAATCACTTACTTAACTATTTCTAGGTTTGCTTGACATGGCCATTGATTTAAAAACTTGTTTGTATTGGTTCTTTTAGTTTTTGGGCTTCGGATTTCGGAAAACAATAAGCTTGCCGGGAAATTCTGCCTCTGGATTTATCATTTGTCGTAAGGAAAATTTTCAAAACATATTTGGGTATAAAATGGAAAAAACGTTGGCTAATTAATTGCTATAACTTTAAAGTGGTAATTTAGAGCTTGTGATCTCATTTGGAACGGTCTACGTGTCTTGTATTTGTGAAAGGTTAACACACGATTTGTTTCTTGTTTGGTCTTCGATTGTCAATTGTCACTGGGTAATGCTAAATCTATTGTACGACGGTGTGTTTTTCTCTTCATTCGGGCCTTTCCTGTCGAAGTAGTTTTGTTTTCAAAAGCATTGTTAACAGTTTAATGGACAAAGTAAGTTTTATCAAATGTCAAGAACTGCAGTGCACTGCTACTGCAAATTCTGCTAATCTGCTTCTGCTATATAATAGTCTTTTGTAGCTCCAGTCTCTAGTGTCAGACACGTCTAGTTAAACTAGCTTGTGATGGAGAGCATCGTATAGGAATCACATTGGCGAAAAAAAAAATAGATAAAATTACCATTTTGTAGCGCTTAAAATTGTGCATCTAGTAGCTATTTCAGTATTTGAATTAAAAACAACTGCAAGAGGCGGGAAGATTAAAAATGCAATACATTGGGGAGATAGGGGAATGACAAATTTTCAAATGAAATTTTCGGAATATGTGCTATCTATTTTCAAACTATCACTAGTACCAACCGGAAGAAAAAGATCCAGAGAATATTTTAAAACTATTTGCGCGTGCACTCCCATCTGGGAAAGTTATGGAGCTTTGAAAAAGGAAGAATTTTTTCTTGCAAGATTAATAACTATTGAACACAAGAAAAATTTCACCTCTAATGAAGTATTCTAACTAGTACTTTTTTGTAATCACTTCAGGGAATCGAGCTTATTTTATATTTAGAAGTCATAACTTTAGTCCGTCCAGTCATAATTGCAATATGGCGTTGGGACGGCAGCGTCCAGAGAAAGTAGGCAGGTACGTGCCAGACTTTGGCTGGCGGTAAGAAATTCGAACATGATTGTCTATGCTGAGGAAAGCAAGCAGAATATGAGTGTAGCAGAACAACAGGCTCGCATGTCCCCAAACCCAACAATCTTTTTCCTTTGCCTACTACGATTTATATGTCGGCCAATGGTCCATCCAATCCAAATGTACCATTGAAGTTCAATGCTGTCTCGATTCTCGAATGAGATTTGTTAGCTCTTTGCGATAATATTATGGCCAACATTCATCTCCACTATCTCATCATTATAGCTCCTTCCTATAGTCGTATTATGGTTAGAGTTTGCATTGCATGGGGAATCAGCCTATACATATACGGTGTACTTTGAATCACGCTGTATATATCCAACAACATGTTCTTTTTATATATATTCTACGCAACGCAGTTATTCGTTGTTATCGGTTGTTCGTTCAGAATGTTATAGGTTATATCACTCTGCGGTGGTAAACGCGTAACTGGCTCGCAAAATTATATATATTATGTGTTTTTTAACTATATATATAACCCTGGACTGTATATGCACAAAGGACTAGGTTCATAGAATCTGGGAAATGGAAATAAGAAGTTTTGGCTTGTGTAGAAAATAGATCATCATCATGATCGATGCTCATACTGCAACTTGCTAGCTATCGTTGTGGTGGTTGTCGTTTTAGTTGTAATGTAATTGAAAAATCGTGATAGGCTTGTTTGTCCTTACCAGTGTTTATAAATCAAGTGAATAAGTCCCTTAATTTACTAATAGCTATTGTAAAGCCTATTACTGTTCTCCCAGTTTTTTCGTGTCCTGAATGGTGACAAGGTAATTGTGTTCCAAAAGTTACAGTTATTCTTCACGAATTTGTATTCTCGATAATCGAATTTATATTTTCGTTTCCTCGTCGTTGGCAGATTGGTCCCTACGATTACGATCAGTTAATCTTGAGTTGAGTCGTTTTTAGGCTTAATTTTGTAGCTCGTTCGCATGAGCAATGAACACTGTTTATCTATATATATTTGGTTTTTATCTTTTCTGCAGTAGGATGAAAATGAGATGAAAGATGTGCCGATGAATTCTGTGTATCAAACACTTCACTTAAAATTCAAATATTTATTCAGTAAAAAGATATATTATCATTTTATAGTGAGCTATATTTTGAAGTTCTATTGAAACGCTGCGTGATTTTGTCAACTGGAGCTATTTATTCTTCTTGTATTGTGATATACTAGTATTGCACCATTGCAAATAATTATTCACTGTGTACAACATTATTTGGAGTGAGATTTGAATCGATTTAAATTGTTGTCTAGATGTGTGACGGTGTCAAGTGCTCTTTAAATTAAAGTCCATAGCGTGTATCTTGTGAATATTTTCTGTTGACCTAAAACCAACTTTAAAAAAATTATAGGTGCAGTTGAAAGAGCAAAAGCCGCTCAGGAAATAATTCCTGGAATTATTCACTACACTAACGGGAAAAAAATGATCTAACAATGAAGATCGATCGTGCGAAGGCGAAACGGAGCACCACAGAGGTGGTAAGTTGATTTTGCTAATACGAAACAGTTTCAGCACCTATTATTTTCACTTTTGTATACTCCCAATGGTCGCATATGTTGTCCTGGACTTTCTGTTAATTGTCGTTCTTTATTTCTTTAGCCTCCGGAATGCAAGGCCTTGATTCAAAAATTACGAAACTGTCAAACACCCACTGAACTATCGGCCGTCCTCTCTTACGTTCAGAGCTGGACTTACGGAAAATGTGAACTTTATCATTGGATTGATGTTTTGGATTTATTCGATTCCATTCTTGAGAAAGCGACTGATAGATCTGGCGGAAATTGGGTGTTGGTGTGCGAAAACAATTTACTTCCTGAAAAAGGAGTGGTCAGTTTTATATTTCTGTTTTCCTATTCGTTATTCTGCTGTCCACATAACCTTAGTGGCTTAAAAAATTATTGTTTTTTCACAGCTTAAGAAATGTGTAACGGATATCTTGCAATTTACAACCTTGCTAATAGAGCATTCATTTTCCCGACATCTTTACAATTCAATGGAGCATCTCACATCTTTGCTGACATCATCAGATTTAAGTCTAGTGTTAGATGTTCTTCAGCTGTTGTACATGTTTAGCAAACGGAGTAATTTCCTAACTCGTTTACCTGAAGAACAAAGAGAGGCTCTTTTAGAGAGACTTACCTTAGTTGCTGAGGTTTGATATATATTTTTAAATCAATGGCCTTTCACCATCACTATCTGGCTTTTCACAGTTATCATAATATTGTTTTATTTAACAGAGCTGGGGTGGCAAGGAATCGGGCTTTGGGCTCGCAGCTTGTTGCCAAATCCTTCCAATATCCGTGAGCTGTCAATTATTAATCATTTTAGGTCACAATAGGGACTGACGCATAAAAATGAGGAGGGATATGCTTACAGCCAATGAGATTTGACTTTCACTCCAAGCTCATGCACGAAAATATGCCATCTAAGCAGACATTGAACTCGCGACCTCAACCCTGACACTTTTGAAACCCTTTACCTACTTTTTGTGTGCGTGTATAGAACTGTAGATCACAGCACAGATTTTTCATTTCAGCCACATCGGTGCACTCAGTGCAAAGTTATGGCCGGTCAAAGTTTCAAATCTGTCAGAGTTGAGGTCGCGAGTTAAAGGTCTGCTTAGTTGGTATATTTTCGCGCATAAGCTTGGAGTGAAAGCCAAATCTAAATGGCTGTAAGCATTTCCCTCCAAATTATGTGTCAGTCTTATTGACTAACAATAGAGCAAGCAATTTCATTGTTTTTACTTGACAACGATTACGGTTTATTCTTAAGGCTTACCCTGCATCCGGTACTAGTGTACATCTTGAATTTCAAAAGTCTGTGCCAAATGGAGAAAATTCATCTACATCTCGTGGAAAACCCTCCGATTCATGGACTGTTATTCACATTGACAACGTTCATTTGTTGCAAAAATCTCCCTCGGAACTCATGGATGAGCTCATTACCACTTACGAAGTCCCAAAGGATAAGCAGGTAATGAGATAAGTTTAAAAACGGTTTAGATTATGCATTTTTAAAGTTCTCAATGAATAAGTTGTTTAATTGTGTGCATTTTTAGATGACTCTTTTCACCCATTTAAGACTGGCATATTATTTCCCTTATTGGTCTGACCGTATACAATTGGTTCAAGCACGTCTGCAGGCTCTCTCTGTTCTTGTTTATGCTAATGCTATCCAAGACAATTTGCAGCAGCTGCTGTATAACGGCTTGGTAGAAGAATTAGTGGATGTCCTTGAATTAGAAGAGTTGTACCTCAACGAGATCAAAGCAGCAGCTCTTAGAACGTTGACGTCTATTATCCATTTAGATCGCGCTCAAAATTTTCCAAAGTAAGTTTTTAGTTTTTTGGCTTGTTTGGCATATTTATTTTATATATCTTTATTTACATTGGAAACAATTTTTACAATACAATTTGGGTATTTTGATACTAATTGCTTTTATTTACAGTATCATTGATGCAACTGGGGCAGGTTGCTATCACGGGTTTTTGCCTATGATGGTCCGAAATTGCATAAGTTCCTTGACTGCTCCGGTCAGTGGAATACAACCTGAATTCGAGGAAGACAAGCAGTTCCCACTTCCATTAGCCACTGCTTTATTTAGTTTTCTATATCATTTAGCTAGCTATGAGTTGGGAGGGGAAGCACTAGTAAACTGTGGAATGTTGGAAAGCCTTCAAAAAGTTGTAAATTGGAACACGGTTGATGTCGAACACATAACTGTATGTTTACATTTAGATTTTTTATTCATAAGTTACTGAACGTGTTACTGTGTTTTTTGTGGTCGATTACAACGGACTGTTGATTTTATTCTTAGTTTGTCACTCGAGCTGTGAGGGTAATCGATCTCATAACTAACATCGATATGCAAACTTTCCAAGCTCATAATGGTCTACATGCCTTCGTTAATCGCTTGGAGGTAATATTTTGAAATGATGGATAATCCTCGATTTAAATTTTTAGTTATATGTGATGTAATATTTTCTACTAAATATCTTAAACCTTAGATGGAAGTTGACGAATGTCGTAAGCAACAACCGTTTGAAATAATTCCGTCTGGTGGAAATCCTGATGGACAGGAAACAGAAGAGTCAGGTGGTGGGTTGGACCAAGATGAAAACGATGAAGATGTTGTTATGGATATGGATTCTGAGGTTATTAGTTATTAGGAAACTTAATTTTTCATGATGAATGTTTTTACGTGCGTCAATTATTCCTAAGTCTAAGTCTCAAAGCACGAAGTATAAATGTTGGATGTATACTTAGGAGGCTGGAACCTCTGGTGGCAGAACTATTCCTGGAGGAGGATGTGCTGCGACTTTTGTACCGAATGGAACAGCTTGTTTGCCACAAAGAGCTGCATTGTTGAAGTCAATGCTGAATTTTTTGAAGAAAGTTATTCAAGATCCAGCATTTTCAGAGAACATTCGTCATATTATGGAAGGATCACTACCATCTTCTTTGAAGCACATCATTAGCAATGCTGAGTACTACGGAGCCTCTCTGTTTCTTTTAGCAACTGATGTAGTAACTGTATACGTCTTTCAAGAACCCTCTTTACTCTCCACTTTGCAAGATAGTAGATTGACAGATGTTGTGTTTGAAGCCTTGTTGATCAAAGAGGTGTGTGGAGCAACTGCATTTTATTTATCTATGAACCCATATTCATTTATTATCATACGCATAAATCACCTTTTTTCACTCTTTATTGCAGCTTCCAACGACTCGTGAAGTGGTTTCATCTATGCCAAATGTTTTTTCTGCCCTTTGTTTGAATAGCCGAGGGCTGAATACATTTGTGCGCTACAATCCGTTCCAGCGTATATTCAAAATTCTATTGTCCCCCGAATATTTACCCGCTATGCGACGTCGAAGAACTGCTGAACCAATGGGAGACACGGCATCTAATTTTGGGAATGCAATGGATGAGCTAATGCGGCATCAGCCAAGCTTAAAAAAGTTAGCGACGACGTCAATTGTTAACGTGAGTGTTGTGTCAATTGATGGCAGTATAAGTTTTTAGTTAATTTTTCATAAAATTTGCGGTTGCTATTTCCGATGATATTCCTAACGGTGGCCTTAAAAGTGTAATACAATTCCATCTAGCTCTTTATATTTGAAGTCCCTTATTTATCCATGCTTCATTTATTGTTTTGTATATGTAGCTGCTGGAAAAATTGGGCAAGATGGGGAGTGAATTTAAGTTTTCTTGCTGGGGAATTCAACCAAAACAAGTAGCACCTGTGACCAACAATGCCCGTAGTGGAACATCTGAAGGAGGCAGTAGTGATGAAGAAGAAGATGATGATGACGAGGCGTCAACAGCGTCTCACTCCCATCCTCACCCTGTGACTGCCTCTCGTGAAGACTCAAATCAAGCAACTCCGTCTGTTAGCTCAACTTCCGTGGTCAATTCGGATGAAAAGACTGCCATACCATTAGTTGACTATATTCTTAACGTTGTACGTTTCGTTGATAATTTGTTTCCTTTTTATATTCTGCTCATAGCTCATTCAGAAATTTTTAAATTAATCTTTACCGGTTACTGCATTTTTAGATGAAGTTTGTTGACGCGATTCTCAGCAACAATTCTACTGAGGATCATTGTAGAGAGTTCGTTGCTCAAAAGGGTTTGGAACCCCTGATGAAATTACTAGCCTTGCCAAATCTACCCATTGATTTTCCGAATTCTCCTGCTTGTCAAGCGGTCTCTTCTGTTTGCAAATCTATTTTAGTAAGTTGTTGGTGTATTTTAAGTGCTATGTTTCGTGTAGTCTTTTTTTAAAGAGCCTTTTTTCACGAAGGATTTTCATGATATACTTGAATAATTTAAGATAATTTATTAATTTGCGCTATAACAGAATCTAGCTCATGAAGCTAAAGTTTTGCAAGTAGGAATGGAAAAGCTCGACGGCGTTTTATCTGCTCTAGACGTTTTGAGTAACAAACTGGATGGCCCTGGTAGCAGCATACTTCTGAATGAACTTGCCCGAGCTCGAAATCCAATGGACACGTTTTCAAGTCAAGCGGAAACATACATTCTCCACTCCATGACTGCCTGCCATGCATATGTGATGATGTTTATCCATGTGTGTCGTACTGGACAGGTTAGAGCAATGTTTTTTTATATATTATTGTTATTAAATTAAAATGATGTTGCGCCATATATAATGTTATTCATTCCATTTTGTCGCTGTTTAACCGTCGTTTTGTATCTTAATTTCAGAGTGACATTAGAACTGTGTCCATTTCCCAATGGGGATCTACGACGGGAATGAAAGTTTTAAGAAATCTCTCGAAACTGTATTTGAATTTAGTATGGGAAAGTACCGTCCTTTTGGCCCTGTGCAGTGGGGAATACCAGCCTGGTCCTAATCAGTTTGCAAGAGCAGATTTAGATAGACTGTTACCTCCTGATTCTAAGGTGAATATCTACCAGCTAATGTCCCATGTTATGCTACACATAGTAATGAAAATTTTCCATAAGGTTTTAAATATATAAATTTTCATTGAAGGCCCGTGAGCCGGAAGTTAGTATCAAGGAATCTCAGCAGACTGAAGTAGAGCGAGCGAATGATGTATTTCAATCTCCGGCCCCATCTTACGAGGATTTCTCTCTAGGAGTTACTGGAGGGGCTGAGAGCAGTAGTTGTGTTCAGTCTCCTGCCGATGAAGATCAAATGGAGGTTGATACTGACCCTATTTTGGCATCCACCCCTGCTTTCGTAACTACTTCTACTCAGACGGGGACGAGTAAAGATAGAGCTGCAAATGTCACGTTACAAAATTATGCCAAAATTATCAAACCCATATTGAGTGCTTCCTCTAGGCTTGGACGGGCATTAGCTGAGCTATTTGGCCTTCTCGTCAAAGTAAAATTCTCTCACTTTATGTAATTATAGTTTGCTTAGATTAGTTATTTCATACTGAAACTATTTGTTTTTACGCAGCTTTGTGTTGGGTCCCCCTTAAGACAACGAAGAGGTCATTTGATGCCTACCATACCAGGCTATGTGAGTCAAGATGCAGCTACAGTTGCAACTCTGCTTGCTGACCTGTTGACTGCAGGATTGAACTGGGAACCTAAGCCAAATTCTCCTGTTCCGAGATTAACCTTCAGCATCTGTGCTGTTGGATTTTCTGCTCCTTTGTTATTTGATGAAAAGAAATTTCCTTACCATTTGATGCTGAAAAAGTTTATGTCTGGCGGATTACCTGCCTTATTCGAGTGAGTCACGAGTATCCACAGACTTCAAAACTTGTCATCTAAAGAATTGTTTTGTATATATATATCTGTTATATTTCTATTGTAGAGTCTTTTACTGGGCAATGTCTGAGAATGCCTCATCCAAGCCAACGGCTGATTCACAGGGACATCCTGTTCCGTCAGATCATCAAATTGAGTTTTTAGATTCCTGGTTGATGCTTGTTGAGAAGTTTGTGAACCCCAAAGCGGTTCTAGATAGTCCGCATGCTCTTTCTGTTAAGCCTGAGCGCAATCAAAATCCTATTGACTTTGATGTCAATGCATTTTTATCTCATGTTCACAAGGTTTGAATTTTACAAGTTGAATTTGCATTTGCTACTGCTTCAGATTAATACCTAATTGCTGTGCAATAGTGCTCAAATTTTTTTTATGTTGTCTTGCAGAAAGCTTTTGAAGCTGTCATGTTTCTGTGGCGTCGCTACGATGTGAAATGGTATGGTGCGCGTGCTGTGGAATCAATGTTGGCAATATTATGCCACATTCTTCGATATAAAGAGCAGGTTTGTTTTTAAACTGTATTTTTCAAGCGTATTTTGTATAGAAGACCGTGCCTTTAAGTCTCTGGGGCATTTAATTTTTGAAAATGTTTCTTGTCATATAGCCTAAAAACAGGTATTTTATGGTATTGTACTTTCGTTTACAGAATAAGGTGCCATTCAAAACTCCCGAACTTGCACCATCTCGTCCTGGAACTTCGAGACCAAGGCATGGGATTTCCGATGAACCCATCTTCAGAAGTAATTTGGAAGACGCAAGCGCACGTCCTCAGGGTGCTCCTGTGCTACCGGCAAATGCTGTGACTGCTCCTGAAGCCCCTAGTCCTGCTGTTGAAGAGGGGACTTCGCCCTCTGAAAACCTAGGAACCAGTAACGTCAATTCTCTTCCGGCTCGTGATACAGAAATGGATGACGCTGAGTTTTCAAGGAACGAGCATCCTGATCCGTTCAGCGCTATCTGTACCGATGATCATGATCTGCTCTTTGACGAAATTGATCATAATGGACTTCGACTTAGAGAAGCAGAATTAAGAGGTTTGTGAAATGACATGAAAATGAAATGAAATGAAACCACTCTACTCGACACAGCATCACTAAATAAAATATCAATTTTCTACTTCACTCCATTAAAATTCGGGTTTTATGGAAGCTACAATATTTACGTTTAACATTACAGAGGCTGGCAATCCAGCGGGTTCAAGTTCTTCCCGTGCCCGTATAGTCCCCCCGTTAAGTTCAACAACAGTAAGTGTTGTGCATTTTTTTCTAAAAATCAGGAAAATCCATGTTCATATTGTTGATTTCATTGTATTTAGGCGACAATGGATTCGACGCTTACTGATGAACAAATAATTCGCTGCCTTGCTCTGACTGGAATGGAAACTGAAAACCAAAAGTCTGAATCTTCTAAGACTAAGGAAGAAAGCTCGGTATTCTATAACTTAATTAAGTATACGATATTTTGGCAATCTTGGGATGAAAACCAAGTTGATATGCTCTATTCTATTGTTTAGGATTTGGACATACTGAAGCCAGAAGACGTAGATCAGTTTACCGAAACGGTGTTAGAGCAATGCTTATCTGTGCTTGACAAAATTCCTGAGAGTGTATTCAGAATAAGAGAATTGTTAGTTGCTGTTGGCCAAAGAAATGGCAAAGTTTGGATGGAAAAGACTCTTGATATTCTTTTAGAACAAGTAAATGACAATTTTTAAGGCTAAATCAAAAAAATTATGCGGTTTTATCAATAAACTTATCCAATGAATTTTTTTTTAGATTGTAGACGGTATCCGAAGTATAACTGCTGAGATGAATAGTAAAACTAACGCGTTACATTTCGCTGATTTTTTCATCACCTCAGCTTCTACTGCTCACAGAATTCACTTGTTTACTCTAATTTTTGAGGTAAGCCAGCTGTATAAACAATAGCATTGGGAGTTCGGAAAACAGTGTTACATTTTCAACGTGTATTGTCACGTTCATTCATAATCCAATGATTGTTTAGGATTTAAAGTCCGTGTGCGCAATCATGATTGAAAAATGGGAAGCGATTGATCCCGCTGTAGATTTATTGTCCGCTTACCAACTGTGCCTCATAAGGGAAAAAGGAGCTATCAAACCGGCAACCCCGAGCTGGGTGGCTCCAATCATGCTAATGCTTGATCTGTACGAAAAATCGGCAATTGCCGCCAGGCGACGACTGAAACTACTAGAGGTATGCCTTGCCGTACTATTGTTACACATACATTATTATATCTCAATTTGGAACCTATGAAGTCATATTTCGTACCCTTAAGTCATAATAGAACTTATGTTACCTATAATCTTCACCTTCTCATATTTTTAAATAATGCCATGATTTCTAGGAAACGGATCATACATGGAAATGGTTTGATATAAATTCTGGTGAATGGTGTGCATATTCAACTCAAAATAACTCAGTGATCGACAAGGCTTTCTGGAGAGGGGAGTCATCAGTTCGAATAAGTGCTGGTAGACGGCGGTATGTCATTAACTTCAATGCTATGATTCAACTTAATGAAGATACTAGCAATAGGAGACCCATCACACTGTGGCTGAAAAATATGAAAGAAGACATGGATTTATTGTTGCCCTTGCGCACTGCATCCGGAATCCCGTATTTTAATCCTGAGTCGAATGGTGCGGGTGTTTCTGATTCCGATGGGGATCTACTACCAGTTTTGATGCCTATTGCTAATGTTAATCAAGCTAACAATTCTACTCTTTCGTTGGAAGGTATCGGTAAAGAGAATAATAAGGGAGATTCGGCCAGTAAGAAAGTTGGGAAGAGTCAGTCCAGTAAACCAGAAAAGATAGAATCGGATACCGAGAACTCAGATATAAGAAAGAAAATACCTGTGTTAGAAGGACTGACATCTGAGAAAGTTTTTGAAATCATGAAGTAAGTTTACATCAGGTTACTTTACTTATCAAACCGTAATTTTATTGTATCCATAGTGGACTATAATTTTCAATTTTTTATTTCCTAGGTGTTGTGTATCTTGCTTGGCATATCCGGTGGAGCCTGAGACTCTCCATGCGGTTATGAGGTTGTGCCTTCGGTTGACCAGAGACTACGAATTTGCTGTGTTGTTTGCTCAGTTCGGTGGTGTTCATCTATTGTTACACATGAATGGAGACTCCGTGTTTCCTGGTTTTATCGGACTGTGTAATCTCATTATCCGTCATGTAATTGAAGACCCTTCATGTTTGAGATATGCTATTGAGAAAGTACGTTTATTATCACATTTTCTAAATGTTCATAGTCCATATGCAAACAGATGTTTTCAAATGTGCCAAACATTATGTGCTATTAAGATAAGTTTGTACGCGAGGAGTCTAGATGATTATCATATTTACAATTCATGTGTAACATTTATTGTTGTATTGCAATGTACAGATGATTCGAGCCAAAGCGCTCAGCACTGGTGCCTCAACTTGTAAGGAACTTCATTATTTACTAAGGGTTCTCGCTCCCATTGCTTGTAGATCTCCCAAATTGTTTGTTGAAGTCGCAAAAGATATTCTTCGAGTAGATATAGCTTTCGTCACCCGACGAGGTAAGTTACCAATTACACAGAGATGCTGTAACTTTTTCTGCTTTGTTTCTTATATTTGGCTATAAAACAATTTTTAAAAATTTTAGTCGATGAGGATATGAGGCTGATTGTAAAACCAATACCTTGCAAACCGGAAAATCTTAAAACTCACATGGGAGATACAGCTCGTTTAGTAATACAGCAATTGTTGGTAGCATTATCTTTGCACAATTTTGGTAGTGACGTCGACGTAGAAGCAACTCCACAAAAAAGGCAAATATTTTTTCCATCGACATCGAAAACACCATTGACCCCGATTATCCCCACCGAGACTGTGCCTGTACGACCACCATTTTTTACGTGTTACTTATACTTTTGATTGCATCTTTGTTTCTTTGCTTATCATCCATCATGTCTGTACTATTATTATGATGGCTTTTAGGCTGAACCTGAAGCTTCTTCTAGTAACAAAAATAAGAAATCTGCAGAGGATCAGAAAACAAAGTCATTGGTACCAATGCACGGCATTATCCAAATGCTGGCTGATTCCGTTCATTCTTACTCGTACTCATGCAAGATCATCGCAGAAACATACTTCCAACCCGGAACAAGTCCACAAGTTACCGAGGTAAAGTGCATCCTGTATTCATCAATATTCAAAAGAATTTAAAATAAATGGAAAATATTAATGGGTATATTTAATCTTGCTAATTTTTCTGTTGCTTTTAGGAATGCTCTGCCTTGTCATTTTTATTAGACCGAGTTCTTCCAACCAGTCATTTAGGATCTGAAAGAGATTATTCTAGTGCAGTAAAAAGTTTGATATCCGCTATGGCCGGCAGTAATCATCTTCCAGACGCACAAGCGTTAGTTATAACTGAGGTGAGTTATTTTCCTTGTGTTATTGTTGTATTCTACAGTATCTTATATTTATTATGTGTTAACCTTGATTTTCTCTATAGGTTAAAGCCGCTCTTCAACGAGCAATGGCATTACCGGAGTGTCTTGTCAAACATTTTAGATTACAAGCCTTGTCTGTACTTATATGCACTATGATAGAGTCTTGTCCCTCAACCCCACCAACACAAATGGTGTCTGTAACGAAACCAACTCAGCTATGGTAAGCTGATGTTTCGCATTAGTAACACCATGCAATATTTTGTCAGTTTACTCGTTGTTTTATTTTAAAAATATTTCAATTTCTAGCATGAACCCAGTTGTGCGACTTTTAATCCGCAAAAATGTTGTAATGGATCTTGCGAGGATCCCTCACGGACTGGACTTATCAAGTTCCCAAATGGCTGCTACTGTGAATGCTGCTTTAAAGCCACTTGAAGTCATCTCACGTGTGGTGAATCAGCCGATGCCCAGTAATCCCAATAGACCACGTCCAAAACAAGAGTCTACTGCACAAGACTCGGCTAACAACACACAAACTGGTAAATGAGAAGCCTTTTTTTCACTCCATTTGATTAGTTGGATTAATATAATAGCTGTTGACATTGACATGTTCTGTTCAGGTGCAACCAGTAACTCTGAAATGACTCATGCACAAGGAGAAGAGACAGCTGAGGATGCAGACAATACTGAACATGACATTTCAACTGCAGCTGAAAGTTTGTTGGATACTACATCAGAGAGTCATACTCACGAACTTGAAGCTGGTGGTGACCGAGATAATGCACTTGAAGAGCTCATAGATCACTTACTCGAGCGGTAAGAGCGTTTTTTAATATTTAGAATTCTCTTAGTTTCATGCCCGTATGTTAATGGAGAAAATGAGCATTAAATTACTAAATACTAAATATCATCTACACATTTGCCCTTATTCAGGGATAATCCTCAAGCTGAGGACAGCATAATGACTGATAATTCGTCAAATAGGATGGATACGGATCATAACCAGCAAAGAAATTCTGAAGATTACACTTCTAATCAGGTAAATTGTCAAACCGAATGAAATCTCTCGAAATCGAATGTTTCACACAAGTTATATTAATTCGTCATATTCATGTCTTGACGTTAGTACGAAGAAACCCATGATCACGATACCAGTGACTCAGATTCTGACGCATCCGACCGTGAAGAAGAAGAAGGTGAAGATGATGGTTTGTGCCAACATGTCATGAACATTATATACTAATATTGTGTTCGCGGCTCCGGCCCGTACGACCTTGTCATTTGTTGTGTATTAAATGAGATGGTTGTTTCATAGGTAATGGTAATGAAGTGGGAGAAGACGAAGAGGATGATGAAGAGGATGACGATGAGGATGAAGATGGTGGGTCTAATTTTGATGATCGGGATCAAGAGTTTATGGACGAAGGATTCATGCGTTTTCCTGGTATGGATCGGGACGACGATTTTCTAATGGTCCAGTATGGCCAAGATTCCGAGAATAGTCCTGTATTTTTTACCAACAACACCAGTTACAATCTCAACATTGGCTTATTTGATGAGCCGTTGCTGCCCGATCATGCTATGATGGGTGAGTTTCTTATGCATGCTACTTTTTTGCGTTAGTTAAACTGTTATTGCATCGGGCTCACCGGGCCAGTGAGAAGTTTCGAACTGTTTTATTTTGCATTGAAAAACTTTTATTTGATGGCATGTTGTCAATCTATAGAAGGAGCAGTAGTTGCGAGTCACCCACTATTGACACCACCAGTTTCTGATCCACCTGTTACTGGCACTGTCACGCGTGGGCATCGGACTGGACGTCAAAGGAGATACCAGTATATTCAGTTCAATCCTCGGCATCCTAATCCACCTGCAATTCTTCAAAGGTACTAAATTTCTTTTGTATTTGTCTGTGAATTTAATATTTTAAATGGTTTTGCAATCATCGAATCAGTTTTCGTCATGCGTTCAATAGATTATTAGGACCTTCCACTGCCCAAGAGGTCATACAACTTACTACTGGTCAAGCATTGAACCAAGGTATACGAGATGCTAGGCTATTAGTTATGGACACATCAGCGGTAAGTAATAGTTGTACTTTCACTTTTCGTATAAATGTCAGCATGACATGGATTACAGAATATGCAACTTGATAATAGGACCCGACAATCACTCGTGGTGGAGCTGAAGGAAGAGTTAGTTCTCTTGCAAACTACACTGCCCTTCACTGGTGGTGCGAGGAAGCAAAACTTTTAGATGGTGAATCTATGCACGATTGTGTTGTCGGTATGCTACTTTCCTTTAATTTCGCAAACACGCTGAAGAAAGTCAGTAGTTAAGTCACTGCTTGTAAGGATTTGACAAAAAAATGTGTTTGTTTTTAGGCATAAAACGGGAAATAGTAAGAATTGTGGAAGCCGAACGAATGAATGCGTTCCAAGAAAGATGGGAAAAGAAATATAAAGAAGAAGTGGAAGCCCGTAAAAAGGCTGAAAAAGGTGTGTAAAGGATTTATAGTATAAATAATTTATTGAATTGTGTGGTCCACCATGTAGACTAGATGAAATTTGCCACCTAGTGACATTTAATAGTAAAGTAATGAGTTACAAAATGACAACTGATTTGTCGATCAAACTTATCCCATAGCTTGATAACGACTTATATCATATGCGACGTTGTTTTTAATGCATGATTTTAGCGGCGGCAACATCGCTTACCGTCACTACAAATGAATCAAGTGCTGATCAAAACATGTCCAACAATGTCTCAGAAAATAATGAGAACTCACCAGGTTAGTCGATCTCGAATTGTTGAGTTTCGTGAACTTGAGCTTGCATGATTCTGATGTGGTCCTAGTCTAGTGGTGTAATAATAAATACTTCTCTTGGAACGGTTGAGAATTTTGTAGATGCTTTGGAGGGCTAATAGTATTTCGTAGGGTGGTAGGGTTGTCAGATGGAATTCCTAATATTTTAAAATCTGTGTGTAACCATTACAGCTAGGGAAGCATTGATTCCCAGTACTGAAAGTCGTGAGAGTCGGTCAGCAGCTGCCCTTGGGATGCTTCAAAGCATTGCAGAAGCTACAGCACGTTCAAACATGCGTGCACCGCCTGTTGTAGATCGTGAAAATAATGCATCTCGGTCGACAGCTCAAGATCGAGAAAATCGACAGACAGGTGCTACAGCCACTGAAGATCGGATGGATGTAAGTATTTTTTATTAATTTTTGGTCTCTAAACCTCTACTACGTCCGAAATCAAGTTTTAGATTGCTTAAGTGGTCAAATTGAAATTCTGTTGTTTGGATCATTGCAGACAACATCAGCTCCTACTACTACATCCGCTAATGACGGTGGAATTGCTGTGACCGATTTTCTGACATTCTCTAGCATTCAACGACACTTGTTAAATACACATCCCTCTTTAGTTATTCCTGTAGAACCGCAAGCAGAAACAACCAGGGAAAGAGAAACCACGATTGAACCGCTGACGGCGGAAACACTGCAAATTCCAGAAAACCCATTGGGACAAATGGGATCCGTGACTATCGTTCAATCTACTCCGGCGCCTGAAGAGCCTGTGGCTGGTCCTTCGAGAACTAACGACGATTTTAGGGAAATATTGGGTGATTTGGAAGTACCTGAAGGTGTGGATCCATCCTTTTTGGCTGCATTACCCGAAGAGCTCCGACAAGAAGTTATTTCAGAACATCTAAGGTACAAGTCATAATTTTTTACGTGCTAATTTGACTATCAGGATCTGGTAAAAATGCATGCTACGTGTTTGCATCCATTTACAAAAAATTTTTTATTCTGCTCAGAGCTCAACGATTGCGCCAACGCACTGCTCCAGCTCCAACTACGTCTGTGTCTGAGGTAAATCCCGAATTTTTGGCTGCTCTTCCACCCAACATTCAGGAAGAGGTATTGGCACAACAACGTGCCGAGCAGCAACGTGCTATGGCTACAAATTCTAATCCCGAAGATCCAGTTGACACCGAAGAATTTTTCCGCAATCTGCAGCCATCCTTGAGACAAGCTGTAAGCATATTGTTTTTCGTTCTTGGTATAAGTTTTTCCGCTGCATTAGTGATGAAAATAATCTATGAGAAGTCAAATAAATCGGGCATGTTTGATCTAATTATAGATATTCCAAGATATGGATGACTCGCAATTGGCTGCACTTCCACCTGATCTGATGGCCGAAGCAACAAGTATGAGAAGAGAATGGGAAACGAGGAATAGATTTTACACTCATCCTCATGTGAATACTATATCTTCTATTCTGAGAAACAGTGGTAAGTCGGGTTGAAGCCTGTCTCGTTTTAGTCTACATGTCTTCATACCAAACTTACAATATTATTAGTGTTCCTGAGTGCTGCAATCTAACTACTATACTATGTATATAATAACTGCTATAGCAACTATTTACAATTTGTCTTGTTTACTAACAACCTATTACTGGCTACCATGATTTGTAGAATTTAGTCAGTTATGTTCTAGATTTGATGCGGAACAGACGTGTTTTGATTAGCTGCCATTAAATCGCTATATTGTTAATAACCATCGTGTTATTATTTTAAACATAGTCTAACCTAGCTTGCATTGAAGTAGTGGAGCCTCACAAACTCCTGCTAGTTTCATTAGAAATATTGAAACTACTGCTACTGGTCCAGCCGCTCAAAAGTTATTTAAGAAACTAAAATTAGTATAGAAGCGGATACATGTGCTATTTTCGGGATGTCCTGATTGCATATTGCATTGGAATATATATTATGAGTTTGTGTTGCTCTAGGTATTCGACAAGGCTCAAGATATGGATTTCACAATATTGCTCAAAGGCCGGTTTGGGGAAATTGGTCTCGACCACCTACATCCATGGCCCCAAATAATAGTGTAGTGAACGCTAAAATTAAAGGGAAGCAACTTGTTGATCATGAGACACTGTGTTGTCTATTGATATTACTATTCGTAGATGAGCCCCGACTTAACACCGGACGATTGCAAAGAGTTCTTAGAAATCTTTGCTATCATGGATTAACACGACAATGGGTTGTAAAGGTGATAACGAATTACATATATTATTTACTCCTTGTGCTTTTGTTTGTGATTCAAAATTATTGATTATAATGTCATCGAATAGGCTCTTCTTTCTGTGATGGAACGATCAAATGAATGTGTTAACACGGCGTTACCAGCATTACCATCTACCGGTAGTTCCGGATCTTCTACACCTATAGGGTCCAACCCGCGGAGGGAACCAGAACTTGTAGCTCAGCCTATAATAACTGGAGAAAAGAAGACGTCAACTAAGTCACCTTCATGGCTTAATATAACATTAGATGCTGCTCTTGGATGTCGTGCAAATGTCTTCCACATTACCAAAATAGCAGGACCGGGCAAGAAAAGCGGTAATGAGCACCGACACATTTCCATTCACCCTCAGGCTGTGACTCATATTTGCAGGTAATTGCACTACAGATCTTTTTCGCATAAGTCAAATTAATAATAAAGAGTAGTAAGTTAGGATTTCATGATTAATTGTTTTACTTTGTGAATTTAGACATATCCTGGATGTGTTAAGTAACCTCGCGAAAAGTTTCCCCTCTCAGTTTTTACCTACCAAAGGGCGACCCTCGTTACTTTGTACGGAGTCAAGTGCTAAACTATTCAATCTTGTTGAGCGGCGACCACCTACACCACCGCCTGACTCGAAAGCTTTAGGCTCTAAAACTAAATCCGTTGACGGTTCAATGGAATTTTGGGATCTGCTTATGAAATTAGATTTAGCCACATCTGGGAAAAAGGTTAGCTCCTGGAATAATTTTGTATTGTTTTTTTTATATCATCTTCTGTAAAATAATATTAAGTCTTGTCAACAGGGGAAAGGAATTATGAAGATTCACTCAAGTTCCGAAAAGGGTACCGACGGAATTCCCGCAGTTTCATTTGAAGCCTCTCCATTTGGGCAATTAATCATGATGTTGTCATACCCATTCATTCGACGAAGCTCGTTGTTAACTGACCGACTCCTTCGACTACTCTCTTTGATCTCATTAGGAATACCGGATACTTCGGGCTATGGAAGAAAAGTTCTTCTGGAAGAAACAGACTCGAGTGAAGATAGTGCCTTCCTCATTTCAGAGTCTCATCTAAGACTGATTGTAGAGGTCATTACGTCCAAAAATTGCTCTGAAGAGGGTCTCGAAGAGGCAACCT
>Ga0210040_10002466_pt1 | contig 26061 bp, 10 predicted proteins | sample CryGeyCG12114_NA_FD_185462 | JGI IMG/M metagenome (GOLD analysis project Ga0210040, IMG submission 185462) | Groundwater microbial communities from aquifer - Crystal Geyser CG19_WC_8/21/14_NA (SPAdes) (version 2) | ecosystem: Environmental > Aquatic > Deep subsurface > Groundwater | place: USA... | reverse complement strand
CGCTCAAGCCAAACAATTTTTTTCCTGCACCTAATTCCAACCGAGTCAATGTTTCATCTCTCTTCGGTGTAGATGTATCGTTTTTTTTTCGTCGTCGGTCGGACGAATACATTTTACAAGTTTTTTTCCCTGCTCAAACTAACTCACTAACTAACTAGGCAACTAACTAACTACAGTTCACCTCCTATGTTGTGAGTGCTGTCCCTTCGTTTTATTCCTGTTTCCCTCATCATGGACTGACATGTACCCAAAAACTGTCTGCTTCTCTCCCGTATATAAACAATGATTTTCCAATCCATATAGGCAACAAGATACGTTGTATCTTGTAATAGGAACAAGCTTGTTCCCTCATGTGTTGCCAGAAATACGACTTCAGTCGGTAGCAATAATAATGAGGTGGTGTGTGCCCAACCCTTTTCTTTTACAATCTTATGTGTACAATTTTCCTGACTAACTAACTAAATGTCTGACTATTTATGCGTAAGAAGAGTAGTGTGTGAGCCGAAAAATGAGTTTGCAAAGTAACATACCAAGTTATAGTTCTAAAAAGCGTAAATGACGCATCTAAATAATAACGTGTACAAAGATTCTCACTTGTTTTAACATTGTAACGAAAAAACGCATCAAGTTGAGACGTGTAGTTTCATGCAGTTATGCAATTAAAAAATTGTGTTGGCTTGAGTCTAGTTACTAGTTACAATTAAGTTAGTTTTAGACACATTCTACACCTCAAGAACCGTAAAAATCAAAAGTCTAATCGATATTCAAAAGTTCAAAAACAATGTAAGCGGTCATGCTGCCCCGGATGACTGAAAACTGTAATAATCTGCATCCATGAAATTAGCTAATACGTAAGCAAAATTAAACCAGAAAAACACTAGGAAACGTTGTCTGCAATAGCATTTATTTTTCACAAAAAAAAAAAAAAAACCTCTCAAAGCATTCAAACTAGCCAAAAAAAATTATTGAATCGGTTTATAATCGTCAATCTTTTTGAATCGCTATTTCTCCTAATACCTAACAGTCTACCAGTTTCTGAATTCCAAACTCTATTGAACGTTTTCCGCTCAATTATTTGATTAACAAATCAATTTACAGGTTCTTTCCTCAGCTCGGCACTATAATCATTCCAGATTCTAATGAGATTTCTACCTACTAAGGCAGTCAGCTGTAAGGCTCACTCTAATAGGCAGTCAGCACACATACTGTATGCTGGGCTGAAACACTTGTTTGAGCAGTCAGCGCACCTTCTCCAGTTGCATGTGTACATATCTACTACATGTGAGGATATGATGATACGATTAATGCGTGGGCCCTTACGACTGGAGCATAAAAATTCCTCCTCTTCTCTGGAAAAACTAGCTTCTTCTCCATTAAGGACTTACTAACAAACTAATCACAAAGAATGTCCATAGTCAAGGTGATCACTTGGCACGTGCGCTCATTCCTATTGTTCCTTTTTAATCAACTATAAGCAAATGACTCCACACTTTTTTTTATCCCACTTGACCCTTTACTTTTACTTGTCACAGCCATTATTTGTTCAGTTCACCTTTGCCATTATAAAACTACATCCACATGTGGGTAAGCCTTCCATTCATTTCCGACTTGAAAGTATGAATGAACCGAACCACAAGTGGCTCTAGTTTTGGACTCGGTCCAATTCCAGGTAGATTACTTAACAGATTACGCCTTTTCCACTAACCAGCTAATCCTATTAAAACTGAAAGCGATTATTATGACCATCTCTAGAATTGCTCACTCACTGGACTGTTTAAAATGCCACGGAAAACTAATGATGAATTGCATTTGATTGCAAGACAGATAACAAATTTTAAAAATGCTTCCTTTTGCATGCATAAGAAGTGCAAAGAACCTATACTATGATTCCATTCATAAAACTCATTCATTCGCCTATCAATTCATCTATTCATTCATTTCCAGTGTTCACAGATTTCTTATAGTTAGCACGCTCTCATGCAACTGCATGCGGATAGTACTCATTCACTGTGATGGACAGACATGCATATATTTTTGAACTTTGCAAAAACTTTCTTCACACAATAAAAAACAGATCATCAATCCTATTTGAAATGTGAACAAATTTCACACACCTACAGCCCCGCTATAAATACATTTTATGAAAGTGAAACTAATTATGTACAACAGGTTCACTGCTGCAAGGGCCTGTTTGAAGCCCCACATCATCACTGACTATACAAGATAAATGTCACTTGACTTGAGCTCAACATACTAACATGAGCCATTATTAGAGCCGTTAGACCTAGACAGCATAAACAAGAATGCAGTGACAAGATGATGATAAAGAATAATTTTCAAATCTTTGACTCTCGTCTCCTATATTCCATTTACATACATAAGACATGATTTTCGGAAACACATGCATACACTCTGTATGCTCACACTCACAAGTCGTTCTAACTAACTAACAAACCATATTATTCTACTTATGAAGATGATACAGAGAAATTCCTAGTGTGCCCACGGCCAAATCGTGCACTATCAGTTCAGTCACCCTCCTTGGAACGCCTTCGTCTACTTGTTACTTACTTACTTACTAAAAGTTAGTTACTCACTAACTGAACTAGGTAACTACAAGACAGAACTACTGCAAAAAAATCACATTCTAGTCCATGCATTAGCACTACTACTATATACTACATGCACAGCAACGTGCAATTTATACCTTCTCTTGTGAACAAGCAAATAGGGCTGTTTTTTAAGCAACTAACTAACACTAAAAGATTATGAGATGATAGTATTTCCTTTTGCAAACATAATATATAAGCTTTACTAAAGCCAGTGTTAGTTTCAATGAATTTCATCCTTTCGGTCATGACAGACGACGATGAAAAAATCTCATTTTTCGACACATGCATAACACACAAGTGGTAAACTCTCTCTATCATTATCTCCTTGGAGTTCTCAGTCAGGCACACTGAGTGAGAGACTATCTTTATCTAAATGGAGGTTAGTCTGCAAAAAAAATGGCCATCTCCTTCAATACATACAGAAGGATCTATCGTCGATTATCACAAGTTTCGCTCTCTTTCAGAACAAATGCACACAAGTGACTCACAGCTGAAGAAAAATTACTACTTAAATCTTTGTCATCATCAACACACAATTTAGCCTACCTAAGAAACCTCACTACTCATATAAACACAAAAACGCTTGTCGGTTTCCCCTGTATGACAAATACGCGAAAAAAAAGATTTTGTATCCGCTTCGATCTTTTCAGCTGTTATGAAAAAAATAAGCAGCAAAAAAAATATGTTCAAAATGATTCGCCCAAATCATACACAATTGCACAACCTTGCCAGTTGCGCTCAAATTGCATTCCTGATCTAAAGCTAAAAATCTATTGTGAATTTTTAATCACTGATCTGCCCATAATAACATGTGGTACAGCTAAATAGAATAAGCAAACAAGTGGTTGTTACAGGGGTACAACCCAAACAAACTAATTCTGTCAATCATTCAACATACTGTGATCAAACACAACTTGACACCAACAACTCCCATAAAAATCATATTAAAAAACTTGCAGGAGCTATAAAGTACAGAATGGCGTTCATAATATACACAACATTGAAAATAAAAATTAGTCACCTCTAACTTACCACACCAGCACCAGAGTAGCTCCAAAGTACGAATGATAATAAAAATTTAATAGCTATTATTATGGCTTTTGTCAACATTGAAACTTAACAACCATTAGACCTGAGCTTGTGACACAAATCAAATAAATCAAGTTAAGCACAATGATTGATGGAATCAATTTTCAAGACATATAAGCGTGGTGAACACCAGATAGCCATGTAGAAAAAGCTAAGAGCGTTTTGGACACCAGAAAGTCTTTTAGAAAAGGCTATATGTAACTTTGCATAGCTCACTAACTGTAAAATCAAATGAATCCAAGGCTATATCCAATTTCGTAAATGACTTTTGAAACCACCCCGACACACAATATAACATACAGTCAGTTGTTTGATTCAAAATATTAATATTGTTATTATTATTATTTGTGATCAGTATTATTAGTAGTAGCGGTAACTTTCTAATTTCTCTCTTACTGTGCTATATAAGTCAGTAGTAAGTAAAAGTTATTGTATGCTCAAAGTAAGTGCATACACGAATTTATGCATCATCATCATCATCCACTTGTCTCAATCAATTGTGTATTTTATTATCATTCCTATGTGTTGCTAATAATGAGGATTCTCTCTTTTATAGCTCACGTGTGCCATATGAATGAAATTATGTGCAACCAATAACCCTCTCTTGAATGCATGAAATCCATTTTTAGACTCCTAAACTATTTTAAACCATTCGTGTATTGTATACCGCAAGCATTTTCGCTCATCAAAATTAAAACTGTGATTAAACCAATATAATACAAAAGTCTTTATTCTCCTCCCAAAAAATCTTCCCTAATTATGTTATAAATTAAAGGGTTGCATAACACAACAAGATCTTTTTCAGAGTTATTTCGGAAGCTTCAGTTCTCTCATATGCAGATCTTGTTCAAATATTCATAATCCCATCATCATTCATCATCTCATGGAACATAAACTTTAATGATTTCCTTAATTACTGACCATTTAGAAGAGCTCGAAAAAGATAATTAGCAAAGGTCAATGAGCATTAACTACATTATTAGTTCTTGCTTAAAACATTTTTTTTGCACCTCGAAATATTAGCTTCATTATTTTATGCTATAACCTCTGTCTATCTGTCTGAACGATTTACAATCTTTGGTCTAGTCAGTTCATCACATCATATCACATTCGTATTTTTTTGTGTTGTGCATTACATAAGAAGCTGTAGACGAATAAATAATAATAATAGCAATGCACAACATGACGCAATTAGTAAAGAATGTAGTTCACTTGAAAGTTATATCAATCATGATAGATGATAGTATCTCTCACTCCCTACTAAATTGACTCTTTTTCACTCCACTTTATAAAGATTTTGATAAAATAGAAACCCTTCGTCTACATGAATGATGGCAACTTTTAGTACTACGCATTCCTAAATGCCCATATTGAAAAATGGTACAATAACACAATGCAAGAAGACGATGATGACGACTGTAAAAACACGGGAGTTAGTTAGCTAGCTACAAGTAACTTACAGTGTGATCAAGACGATTATCATTTAATCGTGACATGGCCATCCATGTTTCAATTCATTGAGCAATTTCAGTCAGCAATACATTTACCTATCCTTTGAGCAAAAACTCTTACTAGATACAAGTATATGCAACAAAGAGAAGGGATTGCAAAATACAGCTCATAAAGACTTGTCAGCATTACTTAATACATAATTATGATGCTAAAAAAGGATGAAAGGGGTAAATCGGCCATTTAAAACCACTCACTACGTGGTTTTTTTCCCTTTAAAAAACATAACATCATCCCGCATATCAAGTTTCCTTCAAATCTGACAAGATATTTATGATTGAAACATGCGTTTAATTTTTGTGTGCTGTGAAAAAATTACAAATTATGACCTTAGAACTAATCTATAGTGTAAACCGGCTAGTTAGATACTATACATTAGAACGTAGCACAATTAAAGCAGCTTATAGCATATGCGTCGTAATGGATTCTGCCCACCATTTCTAGATTAGTTAGTTGTTGAGCACGGAACACCAACAACCTTTCAATAGTTTTGCCATGCAGATATTCCTAATAGATATGTCAATCACCTTTCTCCTTCTCACAGTTCATCATTATTAGTTACCATTGTGTTAAAATTAGAGGTACTTTTGTGTGCATTCCAATTCTATGATGAAATTTTTTCAACACAAACATTCTATGCATTCGAATATCTTACTGTATGTTTCAATGCAAAATAATGCATATCACCATAATGTCAATGTAATGCACATACAAGCACATGAGTCTTTATCATCAAGATAAATTTTCAGGGCAAACATTTGATGAAAAAATGGTAATAGTACGAATTGACATTTGAGTCAAAAACATCAATGATATGAAACTCATAAAATAGGCACGTGTTTGTTTGCTTGCGGAGAAAAAGGCAAGTACTAGCAAACTAACTATACACAAAAACGTAAACATATTTCACTGTTTTTTTACAGTACTGACCTTTGTGGTGGCATTTTGTTCATCGGATTCATCCCGTTAACTGCTGTAGCAGTTGCCTGTTGCATCATCCAAAGCGATTACTATGATGCCAGCTCCCTTCTGCAAAAAATAACAATAAGGAATATGAAATCTTTGTGAAACATTATAAGCTCCCAGCCAGTAGCTAGCGCATTCACGAACTCACAGTCTTACATTATAATATTCCCTCAATTTCCCACGGCTTGTCAACATATCAAGTAACCACCCATATTGTGTTTTGCAGCATAAGTATTGTGACTCTGGCCGTAGGTAACATTACCAACTATTTAGGGTGGAGACACTTTGCTCCCGCGTCATAATACCGAATTCCAATTGTCCCATAAGTTCCATTCATAATAATTTACACATCGAATAAGTCTGTTATTCCAAGTGTGCTTCAGTTAGCTAAATTGTTTACTTTTTTAAGCAAATTTTTATTTCTCTGTCCACTTTAGGTGTTAAAATCTGCTTTATCTTATTGCCAGTGTGATCCGTACGAATTAATAAAAAATGTATCTCATATCAGCTCTGTCTTCTATAGTAACTTGCATCATTTTTCAAACTGCATCGGTAATAATAATGGTCCATAAAATCATTAAGCCGGCCTAACAACAGCTTAGATGATTTTGATAGACAAAACAATCACCAGCAGTTCAATTACAGTAGTGCGCATAAAAATGGATTGCTTACTTACTTGCAAACTAACTATATCCACTATTTATTACTATTGCATAGTTGAAGGTTAACCGTAGGTCATTTGGCAATAAGTGTTCATCAAATAGAAAAAATATATGCGCTTCTCATATTTTTATTTAAATCTATTCCATACATAATGTTAAATAACAGTTGCTACCCACCATCAGCTGCATTGTATATTTTCCGAAAGGATTGATTGCATGACTGTAGCACATGCTGAATTGAATCAGACTAAACTGTTAGTTCACTAATCAGTTCAAACAGAAGCCATTTTGAATTATCAAAGGTATTATTCGCATTCATTCGTCAGTTTGACATCAGCATCATTTCACAGCTCTACCTGACTTTCGACTTTTTGCTCTACATTACAAAGCAAAATCCGTCCGGTCATAGTGACACATTCAGTGCGTGCAACTGAAACTGAAAACCGCAATACTATTAGCAATGCAGCAGCTTAAACAGTAGACTGACTGACTGACTAGTGACTGCCATTACTCCTTTATAAAACCATAATGCCAATGGACACATTATGAACGAAATAATAATAAAAGTGATGACAACGTGTGTCCTTCAAGCTCAGATTGAATTACAGAAATTATACATTTTAGTTTGCGCAATCTTTCATACCTACCATTATATACTCTCTTTCATACACTAGACAAATCTAAATGTATTCTAAATTCAGAAGCATTTAGAATTTTTGATTCTTGAATATTTATCGACCACTTTGCTAGCAATAATACTTTTCTCTGGCATTCCAATATATCGATTACGATTAAAAATACTGTAAATTTGACGTCAATGGGTATCTAAACGTGACACTAAAATGGATAGCTTTGATAACTTATTTTTCACTGAAAAAGTAATCCTTAGTCAAAACTTGTAAGCGTTTTTATACACATTAACCTAACACTATTACAAGGCGCATTTTTTGTACCAGAAAAATAAGGTTTTCAGCTAACTTAACGTCATGATTATTGATGTAGTTAAAAAACTGCTCAAAGAGGAAGACGAATGCTTATTAACTATTTGCATACGCACTGATGCCGAACGCACTCATCCTTTAGTCCGTTTATGTACATAACGTGCATACAGTGAATAATTTAGTAATGTCCTTGCTATATCATGGGTTTTGCCATTTTCATCACATCATACACAGGAAAGCTAGGCACTCATCCAAATGTTTTTTACATCTATATCTTGATGGATAAAGTATCACTCATTCATGTTTTGATTTCCATGATTCCCTACCTGTCTGATATCAGTTGTACCTGCTTCCATTTAACTCAATAGAAGCTAGTGCATGCTAAAAAAGAGAGCAAAAAATGCATGTAACATGAGGACAAAGGTGAGGAATAAGTGGAGTCAGTCACAAGTACAAGTTTCACAGCGAAAAACTACGACGAGTGACCTTCATTTTGCATCAAATTACAAAAACTCACAGAAGCTTTAACAACACGAGATCCTATATAGTCTTCTAGCTTGTTTATTAACGCACAATAAAAATGTTACATAGCCGATAGCCTCTTTTTCCTTATCTTATAGTTTGCGTGATGAAATACAGAATATGGCTACACTGCCTTAAAAAAGTATGGCACACAAACTGGCAACTGGCAATAATATTAATGTTGAGAATTAACCAAGGTAAATATCATTCAGTTCCAATGAAATCCATTGCAATTTTCAACTGCTTAACCTATTGGTAATAAAGGTTTCATTTTAAGTACAAGTTGGTATTATGGCATTACTACCGCATACCTAACTCACAAGTTATTAAAAAAATCTTTCCTCAATTCTAAGTAAATCAGACATGTTCTGTATAAATATTTTCCTGCCTAAATCCTTGAACCCGTTCCCCCAATTACATGGATGCCTAAATTTTTCAAATCGTAGTTTCTCTACCTCGAAATGCATTTAATCAATATCATCGCTCCTGCAAAAATTTTCCGTTACCTCGCTATTAAAAAAAGACTTTAAAACCTCACCTAGAGAATACTATCAACATCAAATGCAACAACAAGATATTTATTTGCTGTTCCTCCTACATTACTAACCAAACCAATTTCCCTTTTCATCTGTACTTGTCTTTTTTACTTGCTCACGTGCTCATCACTAAACCCTTGCATGAAGACAGACTCCCATCCAACCAAGAAAATCCATATAATGAACATTACCTATGTAACAACTGGCAATGATACACACTGACTGAACTACCAGACTATATGGTCAGTATCAGTCTGTGTATTCGACGAACCCGGGGAAAATACCTTTCTTCATTTTACTACAACATTTGGTCTTATATAAATATATCTGTGAGAGTTATACCACCACCTAGCATGTATCCAACTTACTCACTAACTTATGTATGGGGAAAAGACACCAAGCTTTTGTTAGTCTGTAGTCACTCAGCGGCAGTAGTAGCTAGCTATAGTATAAGTAAGCAATGTATTAAACTTCACTGGTGAGATACGAGATAGTCACATAGACGCACGTAAGCTTACTTTCTCCTTCCCTTACAACCGTCACGTATGCTCCTTAATGCATTCGTATGCATACATACTAACTACCTCTCTCTTTTGCGTTTCTACTTCAATCACAAGCAAACGGTTTTTTCGTCTAGCATACTTCAACCATGCGTGGCAAGTCGACGGAATTCACCCAAAATGTTAATAATAACTAACTTGCTATATTAACATACTTTTAAACGAGTCAGCAAAAAAAGATTCCTAAATATTGTCAACTAAATATTTGAATCAACCAGTTATATTCACAGCATAATCTTTTTTGACTCTTATGAATGGGTACCTAACTTGACTGATTCTATGACTAACTAAGAGCACATGGGATAGCTTTCGTCCCTATGTTGATCCTTGTGCCAAATGCCTAAACATGATGTGTGGCAAGGTAGTGTGAGAAGAGTGAAAGGCAAAGAAATGTAGCAGCCTCAACTAACTTGAACGTAACTTTGGTTCACACACACACGAAGTCCCTGTGTGTGTAAGCAAGTATAAGTAAGTTAGTAAGTAGGTAATAGGTAAGAGCAGAGGCACACCATCAACGAGCAAGCACCATCATCATAAGATCTTGTCATTGATCTGCGCACACACTCGCTTGGATATCAAAGAAACTGTGATCTGGCTCCATATGCATTCCCTAAAAAATATTATAGTCAGTCAGTGAGTAGCAAGAGAAAACTTCACTAGTTCTTTGTCTTTCGATCCTTTAAAAAATCATAGAATCTTTTAGTACGTTTTCTCAGTTAGTTAGTTAGTTAATAGACTGGCTAACAAACTAGTTATGATAAAAGTAACTGTAAAATAAAAGACCGTAGATATAATGATTATGATTAGTTCGTGTCACCTTCCCCGTAAATAAATCAATACGCCTGCATGAATAAGTACGATGCAGCATTGTTCACTTTGGCACATATCGTTTACTTTCTCCACCGTTTGATCGAACACGTATTATTTTAATGAACATTGCCTGTATCCCCATTCCGTACTGTCTCTGTATTAGTGTACAGGTACCCATTACTATTCTTTTAGGCACGGTAATACAATTCTATTTCGGGATTACCCAAATGCAGCTGGCTTCTGGCCTAGGCATTTTACAGTTTTATCGCATCGCTTTTCATTAAACTAAGATTTGCAAAAGTCCTAAGTACCTAAAGTTACTACCAATAAACGTAATAAAATTTTGTACCAGCTAGGCAATAGCTGTTTATTTGGAAAATCCACAATGTTTAATAAACGAAATTTTTTTATAAATACGAAAATTATTGTATGGATATAAATAGATCAATGCATTGCATATTTCTATCCATATCTTTGCAAGCTAGAGTGAGCGAGAAGGTGGGTTTCAAACTTAGCTGCATTTTGCGTCTCATCCATAGCATGCGTTTAGGTTCCATATGTGAGCATTTTGTGCACAACACTGGGAATTCAGCACGATTTCATGCATTATTATTATTTTGATTAGAATTTTTCTTCGTACCACCCTTCTTCTGTATAATTTATGAGTACATGAATTCAGCGGTCGATACGGTCACTCTCGCATGGACAATATGGCATGCATGTGAACATTGAATGTATACATAACGTTAGGCACCTATTAGACTATCGCAAGTTAGTTCGTTGGTATAGTTTATTCTTTTCTTCGTTAATAATTTACGAGTTATTTGACTTAGCAAGCAAATTGTATTAAGGTGCTCTTGTGCACATACTTACTTATCATTGTACTTTCCTCTAAATGACAGCTAGTATTTTACTAGCATTCAATCAGAATAATTAATTTGCATTATTTTGTTTTCGACGCACACTCAAATACTAAATATCGTTCTTTCAACAGTAAAAATCGTCTGACTGCTTCACGAAGAGCAACAAAAACTAGAAGCTACTATTTATTGTTTTGTCCCATGACCGAATTTTTTAATCCAACTCTATAATATCCAGTCTATAAAATTATGTGACTGGTGACACCTCCATTACGTACAATATGAATTTCCTTCCATCTCTCTCATACTCATAATGATTGAATCACACACAAATCTAGTTAAATATTCCAACTATCGTCATCATTTTGCGTACTTGGAGTTGGGCTGCTCAAAAAGTTAGGACTGATATGCACAACAAATAAATTGGGAATTTGACTACGTCAACTAGTATTAAAAAGAATTACTGGTAGCAAGGAGAAAAAACTTTACACGCATCGAATTCACTTGAAAAGACATACGTAACATATTTTAGAATAATCTGTTAGTAATAAATACTATAAATGGAATAATTCACCTTCAAATATGTACACATTTGATGAAAACTGCCAACCGTATCACACGGTTACAATATGAGGGTGTTTACAACCCATATGCGATAGTTCAACGTCTTCGACACTAACCACGTACAATTTCATTGCTGCTATTACTCAGCAAGCAATCATTATAATAATTTATGCTGTACCTGTTTTTTCAATTTGACCCATTTTTTCGTGTGCAGTACAAACTAACGCTCCTATTCGTCTTTGTCTATCTGCCTATGAATTGCGTTACACTTGTCCTTGCCCTTTATTCCAAACATTTCAGTCTTCTGAGGACATGTCATCATAATTGTTGGACCACATTCAATCTAACACTGTATCCAACTAAAATTTCATACAGAAACTACGATAGCATTCGCCAACAAATTCATATTCTAATGAATTCACAGTAGCATTCACTTCATAGAATATGCCAACCTGAATTACAGAACACACACACATGCATACACTGTTGAGCTAAAGTTGGAATAGACATTCTTCGCATATTAAGAATACCTGTTACTTGTACGGTGCATTAGCAATGGCTGGCTTACTACACACACCACACACTGTACCAGCTATCAAGCAAATTGAAAATTGAAGTCGTAAATGGGAATACTCATTCATTGAATTGCGCGCACCCTTCTCTTTCTGTCTATTCTTTACTGCTAAATGCTACAACGACAATTGTCTACATGTTACACAATCTAGTTCATAGCCATTCACTAACAAACTAACTACACTGTACTACTTGTCTAAATATACATGCTCTTACATAACACACTCATAGACTCATGGATTCCTAAAAACAAGTGTCGCAAACCCAACACTCATTCAGTTACCAAAGTCTTCAATCGCTTTGCAAGTGTACAAAAAATTAAAACATGCATGATGACGAACACACAAATAATATAAGTTCCCCTGTGTAGACATAAAATCGGATGCTCCGATCTTTCTATCTAGATACTTCTACTACATCACCCTAGGGAAAATGGTACCCTTAAAGGTCGCACCAGGGTCCTTACTTTGTCTAAATCAAGTTAGTTAGTGGGTAAATGTTTCCCCTTTTTCCACTCACTTACTGAACTAAAACCAACCACCATATTCAATCACGATTACATATTACGGCTACTAAATAACTAGTACATGTATGTATATTGAACCTGTAGCCCCAAAACCAAAATTATATGTAGAAACGGACGGGGAGGCCATCTCCATCACCCCATGTCAACATTAACTAACTATATAACTACAAACACATAGCACTATGATAAAAATGAATCAATATATACTATATATATAGTATAGCATGAAGAACATGAATTGAGTGAGAATATTATTATGAGGATTGTTGTTATGAACCCAACAACAAATCCCATGATGAGCAACAATCATACGACATAGAGAGTTGTCGTCCTACTGTGTGAGCCTTTGTTTGTCCTTGGAGAGGTAAAAGCAAATGGGAACAGAGCGTTGAAACATGCACAGGGAGCAATCATACTGATCGTGAGAATTTTCAGCTCCCTTCAGTCAGTCAGTCAGTCGGTCTCCCTACTGCATGCTCGTATCAAATACTACAAACTTTTATGCATGCATGGGAAACTTGGTTTGATGATGAGAAAGATCGAAAAAATTGGACTCGTCATGAACCTTTTTTTCACATGTTCAAACAAAAAGTTGACTTGTCTCAATCCGTTTTGTAACTAAAACAGAAATTGACTTTTTTAATACTAAATTGTTCGTAAGACGAGATTTCTTTAGAAATTAAGTAATATTTGACCTATGTGGGATAACATATATTTTTCAAAGATGATTACAAATCATCCGCTAGTTGTATACATAACAATACTATAAGGGTACACCAGAAGCCGTGTAGTGTACTTTCGTACATTTCTACACGCGTGAATCTCCTAGCCAATCAGATTAGTAGGAAGATTTGAAGAGTCTGCTCTAATTGGCTGGAAGGTTTACGCGCGCAGAAATGTACAAAAGTACACGACTTCAGGTGCACCCCTTATGTGTCGTAAAGCTAATTTTATTTGCACCGTACTTTCAATACTTTGATGTAAAACTCGCTATATTTGCCTTCCGTAGTTTATAATGGTTTTATTCTAGAACTGTTCAAGTATCATTCAAAGGTCAGAAAAATAAATAATAAATAACTTGAATTTGGAACTGTCTTTAATTTCATTATTGATTCTTTTTGTAGTCCATGATTTTTTTATGATTCCCAATTTCTATACTTATTACTTGAAAATAATATGCGTACTAACCCCTCCATTTGCAAACATGCGGGCATTATTTATATCGTTCAGTTTAAAAAAAACCTATTGTTATTGAAAAAATTAGTTTAGAAGTTTCATTGCAGTTTCAAAAGATTGTACGCAAAAATTAAAGTCCAACATAGTCTAGAAGGAATGACAATGAAATGACTGCTAGCCAAAACGAAAAAATAAGTCAATCACATAAAAAAATTAAAAACAGCACTACACAGCCCTTTTTATTCCTTAGACATATGACACACTGTTCTAGTTATATTGCGTCCAGAAATACGGCCTCACGTTATCCAGTTTTAGCTGGATAGTACATATGAAATGAAACGTCGCTAACCCACTATGGCAATAGGTCGCAACACTTTACCAATCAATCAATCAGTCCCTGCCCATTTATACTGACTGAATATTTCGACTTTGTCAAGTACTGTCGTATGCAATAAAAACACTTACTTGGAGTACATATTATTGATAAAATACGTCCAAAGTAGTATCGCAGTTTTACCTTGAAATAACTGCGGTAAAAATTACGCAGTGTCATATGGCAGTTTAAATGAGGTGGGAAGTTTTCTATAGTTACCTCCTGTCACACTTGTTATAAAAAGTACTTCATGGCAGTAACTTTTCTCGATAAAACCATTCATTTTAATCAATTAATAATGTATATGTGTGTGGACTAAAAAAAACGAACAATATAGATTTTGTTGACACACATTTGACCACCCATAAGCAAAATGAGAGTACGTACAACATTTGTATAAAGCATAAAAATATCAATAACAGTCGATGATTTTAGTTAAACTCGGTCGGTCGGTAGAACAAAAAAAATTGAGGCAAATCTTAGCTTACATACACACGCTAGCGTAAGAGAGTTTGATAAAAAACAACAGCTCTACTAAAATACTCCAGCAGTCCTTAAATAAATACAAGTAAATCAATTGACAACTTAATTATCTCTCCCATATCGCATTATCTTCTGGTCAACTAGTGACCAATGTGATACAGAGTATACACAAATTAAATTACCAACTACATAGGGTCAAGAATCTCAAGAAATGTCTTGGCTCTATTGCACTGAATGAGAAACGGGGCGATTAGCTGAAATACACCCATAACCTAGAAAATCCATGGATAATACGAAAAGGCATAAATGCGCACCAGCCAATAATGAACAAGATGAAAAGAGCAGAATTCTATGATACACAGGATTCTACGTTATTCTACGTATCCTACAACCTCTATAAAATGTTGCCCGCTTTGTAATGTTATGATGGGTACTTACATGCATGTTACAAACTCTAAGGAACATAAATACAAAATTGCTTGAATAATTTGAAAATGAGCCCCCAATGGTTCACTTATTTGTCTTGTACATGAAGTTGAACCAATTTTCCAATCAATCAAATCAAACTGTACATTCTAATCTAAAAAACTTGTCTTTCCTCCAAAACAGCAATAAGGATAATAAAGTATTCATAAAATCCAGTTTTAAGAAATGAACTTTCAATAGTTTTAGCTAACATCATTATTAAGTTCTAATTTCCAGCATGCGCTGCAAATACCAACCTTGTGCCCACTTACTGCTCACATAACCTTCCTTGCAATAATCAGACCATACTCCTACTGTCAAAATACTATTACGCTTCATTGCGATACAAACAAGCACGTAAACACCCGGCGACAAATTGGCACAACAGAAAGTGAACTGATAATGTTTTCATCTTCTAACTGTCTTAATCACTTGATCCCACCAACTTAACTAGTGTACTAAAACACAAAGGCTTATCATAATCATACTTGTACAAACGCCAGCCAGTTACAAAAGTGGTGCACACTTTTTATTAAATTGCAGCGTGAAAAATTAACTCTATTCCTCCTATAGTGACAGCTCAAAACTATTTATGCAATGAACTCCAGTTACATAAAGTGATTCATTTGCAGGAAAAGTAGTCACGACAATTTGAACAAACAACTAATTGACACACTGCTTACGATGAATGTTAAAGTAAGAGCAAAAAATATACACAAGGCACACTTTTGTGTGCAGCTGTGATTGATGACCATGTTATTGTTTTTTTCACTTTGTACTGAGCTCGTTTGTTTATAGTTAAACAACTCACATGTCTAATCTATGACAAACAATTATAATGGAGAAATTAAGAAACAAACAGTACAGGCTAAACAACCACCTTGTCATTCATCTCCTGGTCCTCATAATAATAATCAACTGGTAATAAATAAGAACCATTCAAAGGATCATTATGTACAGGTTCTAAAGAGGTTTTTTTCCTACTAACTAATTGACATGAAAAATGCTACCTTTAAAGCTACTGTATTAACTAACTGCACATAGTCAGTTAGTTAAACTAATTTGACAGCAACTTGAATTATTAGTGAGTGTGTGAGGTCAGTTTTTCTCTTCCTTGGTCAAAGGTGTCATAAAGTAACTCCAATTAACACATTGTATAATTACATAGGCAAAAATTTATAACTGCCATAGCTAAAGTTATTTTCAAATTAAATCCTTTCATTATATATATATTTAACACCCTTACTATTACGGATTACGATCAATATAATTGACGCTATCCCATGAGTCTGTACGGATTTGTTTACTTCAGGGAACAGAATTTTTTTATTGGAATTCTCAAATTGATCTGTTCAAATATTATGTTGTTTTAATTTTCGAGGAGATTTTTAATTTTTCACGGGATTGAATGATTGAACTGATTTGATTATAGCATGTTAATAACTTAGGTCAACTGTCTCAAACAGTCCACTAGCTTTTATTATAATTTTTATGCTGCAGAGTATTATATTGTATAATACAAAACGTAACTTCATCTAGCAGATGGTTCCGGTTCAACGGAAGTTTAACATTTAAACCACACAGGATTAAAATGATTATTACCTTCATCATATTTTCCACCTTTTATCAGCAGTCATGTACCTTATAATGATTCTACAACTCTTTTTTTGTCCTATCAATGGGTTGCTGTGCAGCTTACATTGCACTATAGGCAGTAAAAAACAGTAGTGAGAAGGAAGTCCTTGGATCATTCATTCCTTGTATATATTTAATCATCCCACTAGTGTTTACAATACAATATGCAGGCAGGCAGATGTATAATTTGAGAGACTAAGTAACTAACTGGGTGACCATCAGAATTCTGTGTACAGTGGTGTAACAAGGAAGGAAACTATTGAAGCCCAAGAAAAACTCACCGGAAGTTTAGCTGCATTTAAAAAATGCAGGGCCGTTTCCATCTACACCCACACATCTAATACAAACAAAACATCAAATATATTGTCATCTTTAGCGATTCACCCATCACAAGGGAACTCTTCATAGTATTTTTGCACCATACGAAGAATATCAATCAGTTCACTTTGACCAACCGAATGTTACTATCCCTCATTACTGAAATTAAACAATTGTGACCATACCACACGGCGTATTATTAATGCACTGATTGACCCAATGGAAATTAATATCATTGCTGTGCTGCGCAATGAAACATCATTCGACGTCCTTGTAGTGCATTTTAAAACATCCACAAATTCCTGGCATTGCACACTAAAGTATTGTGAATGAATGACAATATGAAATTCAGTACATAGACAACAACGCAATGGGCTGACAAGTTAACATATTCTACAACACATTTTTGGGATTCTACGTAGCTTTGCTTTTAGTTACGTGGCCAGCAACAGACCAAACAGCCTCAAAACTGGGGCAGGAGTAGAGGTAAACATCATGTAATGAGTGTAGCAATGAAATAACTACCCCTTATAGAAATACTGTTTCCTTAAGGGCTTCTTCTGTCTATCGCTCAGTTCTCCTAATACAGAAAGTATGGTTGTTAGCTTCTCATCTTAAGATGTAACCCTCAAATTTCCAAACAAATGAAAAGGGAGCAACGCAACAGAGGTATTTAGTCCTTAAGAAGAAAGGCTCCCTGGTGACCTTCGGTGTAAATATTATCGTTCCATATCACCACTTACAAGCATCGACCGAAGTGTACTTTGAGGTTTTGAAATATTTTTTTAAATCAATTTTTAACTCGCGTTATATTAGTCTAATTAATGCTTGCTTTGTTTAGCAACCAAAAAATCCTTAATTTCTCAATTATCGTTTTTATAATTCCTAGTGACTAAATCCCCCTGTTCTCTGCAAATTCAATTTATTCAACTTGATCTCATTTTCCCTGAAAATATTTTCCTGTTTTACAACGCCAACAATCTAACAACTTAACACAAGCTTAAAGTCTCATTGACATCTTGTAGTGACAACGGCCATCCCTAATATGAAGATTTACAACTCATCCATCACCCAAATTGCATGCCCCTAGCTAACTAACTTTGTTACTAACTGCACCCGTGACTCTAGTAGCACGTTCATTCCACTACAAACTTTACAACACTATTATATGACCACTTCATCATCCTTATTGTCGATGTCGAAGGCATGAATTCAAGCTAATTACGCAGTGCATACTGACAATGTGTGGGAGGCTTGTTCTCTCCAATACTCTCTAATCCAATCCCATATACAACACAACAAGCGTACACTCACAGCAATCACTTACAATGTTGAACGTGTTATTAGCTTCCAATTTTTACTTATCAGTTCTCCTTCTCCCGAAAATTAGGAACTTACTATATAGGCAAAACTGCATGTACACTACATAGTATGAACATTTAGTCTTTCCATTTCATTTGACTAGTTGCTTATACCCTTAGCCAGAGCAAAACCAAAAGTATATGCGTGAATTTAAATTCACACCTGCATCCCTACCTTATTTCTCCTATGCCGCTTGATACTTAAAACTTAGTGTATCTCCATCACCAGTCACTTGACTTCATATTAAAGTTCAAACAACTAACCAAACCCAAAGACTAGGGTGGCTCACTAACTAAATACCTAAGAAAAAGAAACAGTTCGGGCATACACAGATGTTCAAGGATACAATCCAAATCCATGGTGAGTAACATGCATGCACATTTGTATACCAGCGTGTAGTTGAATTTCACTACTGGAACACAGTCCTGTGTAAAGGTTCGTTAGTTAGTAACAAACTAACTGAGCAAGTATGCTTGGGCTCTTTGTTGAAAAGGAGATGATGAAATGAAATATTGGAAGTTTAAGGGCACCACTCACTAGTAAGTAATAAGTGGTAAGTACCGACTGGAGAAGTGAAGGGGCGCACGTTCGTTTTCGCCCTCGTTGTGTCTTATCAGTGACTTTAAATGGTAACCAAAGCAAAGTTTATAGATTTTTAGTTCACTTAAGCCCTAAAGCTCCCTTTCTATATTATTTTTTTTAGTACAAGGTACAAGAAAAACCAATGAATATGATTGAATCCGGAGGTTTTCACTCACCAACAGGTATTTCAGAATCTTCTATTTAAGAAAAACGACGGAAACGAATACAAGGGAAAAAGGTACACAATATAGACTGTATGATTAGAAGCTACTACAACTGTGATTGAACAAAGACATAGTAAGATCTCTTTTTACAGTCGAGCCAGAGGAATTTCTTTACCTTAAGGTTCAAAAGGGATCCTTACTGACTGACTGACTGACTAGTTCTTATTTTTTACAATAATAATTTCTTTTCTACCAGAGACTACTGTAGTCCTGCATGACCCTCCACAAAAACGTACCAATAACTATATACACATTTAATAACCACGATGATACAAAGCTACCACTTGTGATAATACGCTTTGAATTCATCTCTTTTTTACGTTAGGTTAGTTTTTGTGGATACATCTGCTACTCTCTAACTAACTAACTAACTAACTACCATCGACATACAAATTCTTCGTATGTATATATGTCTCACTTTCTTTGTTCCCTCGTTTTGGTCAATAGGTAGACTATACTACGCATGTCCCATAATATAGCAGCAATCTTATGAAAAAATGCTTTAGAAACAGCATAGGATTGAACAACAATAATTGAATGTTCCATTGAGGTCCAAGTAGTAGTGACTGATTTCATCATAAAGTATCTGATCTTGTGAACCTTTTCTTCTTGGAGCCATCTCTGTGTTGTTTATTTACCAGGCTATAAAATCTTGCACCAGAGATGACGATGATGATCCTTCCTTTCTTAGAAGATAAGGAGGAGACATGGAATGTACGAGTAAGTCGTAAAAAATTATGCTCCAAAAAATGAGCCCTTCAAATAGAAAAAGTATAAAATTTTTAGCTTAAAAGCATACCTAGTGATGGCTGAGGGCCACCAAATAATGAGCACCGACTGTATGCTTGTATGAGTGTGCGTGTCCTTCAAATTCTTTCGAACATTTTATAGCCAATAAAAGATAAAGATAGATTATGAACAGTGCGAATATACGGGCTGTGTTGTAGGAACATCTCGTATAATAAGGTGAACCTGTGGTCTACCAACATAACTTACAGTGAATTGAATTCCCTAAAATAAGAAACATCTATAAGAGCCTACTCAGCTCACTGTTTCATTTTTGTACACAGATAAAATTTAAGTCAGAGAGACATTTTATTATCAAATTTGTTAGTTGGTAGTATTAGGAGCTACCTAAAATTGTTACACAAGGATAAAATCTAGACATAAAATTACACACATCAATAAAATTATGCCTTTTAAACATTCACTGCAATCCACTCTTCTTATTTGCATGTATGACAGCATGACATTGATATTTTTTAGTTGACTTTGTCGCAAAACTGACACATAAAAGAATATGTGATCGCTAGCATGAACCTACATGGGAGCCAAAAAGCGAACAAAAAATACCGTCTGCACACATCCTCCTTTTTTGCCTCATAATCACAGCACTGTTTACATACTCACTGGACTTGTGGCTTTGTCGTAAACAAGATTCAATATCTGCGTGTATATTAGCAAACTCAAAACGTCTACAACTTTTTATACAAACTAAAACATTGGCACATTCAAACAACAATGTTTTTACTACCTAAATTTGCAAATATACAAATGTTTTAACCTCTGGATTGAATCTTACATAGTTAACAAGGAAATAAAAAACAAAAAAAATTCGTAAACATTCTTTAACTGCAGGCAAACTTTGGGTTGTGCTAACGAAAGACGAACAATATCGCAATGAAATTTCCAGATCCTATTCAACCTCTTTAACATGCAAACTCACTCCAATTACCCTAATTATATTTGTATCACTTTAGCTACACATATTGCACCATACATTTCAAATAAACTCTAGTCAGTACAGGAAAAACAACTGCGTAGCTTAAATGATATAATTGTGCTGTGAAGATTTTTCCAGTCTTTTAGTTAGTTAGTCAGCACGTTACATTCATTTCTGACACAGCGATTGCTACCAACATATCTTACATTGCAGGCAAAAAAATTATGCTTGATCTACCTTGGTCAATAATGTCATATTTCATACACTTTTGGCTATACATTTGCGTACCCCCACACAAACATCCCCATATTTAGACGCACATATGACTTGTTCCGATTAATCATATGCTAAAATATAACATATAATAAATACTTCTCACTCGCTGGTATTATCTATCATTAAAACAAACTATCCCTGTATCTCAAATCTTATCAACGCATAAGACGAAAGCAAAGAAACTCTGCATCCATATAAAGATATATTCTCATGCACAGCCAATTGCCAATTCACACAATGCCAACCAAACAAACATGTCTACATTTAGACAATGTGTGACTAAAAAATCCTCAACATATAAACTTTAAACTTTTGAAGGACAGAGGAAGTTAAAAATCTAAATCTTTTCCTCTCTATCTAACAAAACAAGCCATTCTTCCCTCAGCAAACAGTGTACAAATGACCATAATGTCCAATAACAATATGATCACATTAAATAATGCTCCGGTGTCATGCAATAAGGCTACACTAACTAACCAACTAAACATCTGCCTGGCTGCATACATTTTTAAAAAGACAGGACTCTAACTATATAACATTGTAGACTATACCTAAAAGGTTTAAAATCCTCATTCAATATATTTCACAAAAAATGGAGCAGCTGTTTTTACCTACCTATCTAACTACCATCCATACGAAAAAAATGTCAAGTTTTCCACCAAAACAAAAACGCAAACCACCCACATCATATTATATGACCATCTAGATGCATTATTCAGTGATTATTATTTTGGAAACCAACTCAAACACAATAACAAATCATACACTCTACACTTTACAATATTCCACAGAGCCACGTGCCAGCCTAGCAATAGCAGTATTGAGCCAACAAACTACGATTCCCGCCTTGAACGTTTGTGTGCATATGGAGAAGACTGCAAACTCCGAACTCAGCCAACCCCTGAGTAGTTCACAGAGTCTACCTCATGTCTACGTCTTGGAAACTGGAATATGCGCACATGTGGTGACATGGTTTGGTAACAAACTTCCTTCCTGGATTATTTACTTTATGTCCCATGGTATACGTTCACTGGTTGTGCTACGTCTGTGTGCCCTTTCCCACCCACTAACTATAACTATAGCTACAAAGATATTGCTGGACGGAAAACCAGTAAGAGTGAACAAAGCTTTCACTTCCATACAATCTTCTAATTTACTCTTTTTACCTACCTGTCTACATTAAAAATGCATGGGCTCATTTCTACAAGTCTGAAATCCCACTCTCATTTTCCACCCATCTTTCCTCTAATTTTTTTAGTAACATTTTTGCAAGTGAAAGAAGAAAAACACTCTGATCCACATAATTCATTGACTAAAGAATTGTAATAGAGTGTTATCAGTGTCTCAAAAAAGTTCTAGCGTAATATTTAAATGTCTAAAATGAGTTCTTTCTTTCCAAAGGTTAACAAGTACGTCAAAAAATAGATGTGATTTGATACTTTTGTGGAAAATAGAAACATACTTATGAACAAGACTCGATTGCGTCTTTCCAAAAAAATAGCATGGAAAAATTTAATATTTAGATTTCTACGAGACCTTAAAAGTCACAAATGCTATAACCTAGTATACTGGTTTGTCTCACGGTTTATAAGATGAATGACATGGCTCTGTATACTAGTGTTTGAACTTTCCCCTTTCGCACCATCACGAGCACTGTCGTGAGTAAGGTGACCACATTTAACCACATTTCTTCATTCAATGGAGTCTAGATAAATCTTCCCAAAGTATGTGAGGCCACTTTTAAAGAAACGTATTATTTTGATTCAAAACTGTACTCAAAACACAATTTTAATTGGCTTAAATCAATGCTGATTCCAGCTAATATTTTCATAATCTTGTCCAGTGCTGGGAACGAACAAAATTGTCCTTTTTACTCCCGTTGAAGTATATTTGGGCAAAATAAAATTGTGCCTACTGTTCATTTCTTTTTACTTTGCAAAGTACAGTAATCTCCCTTGAAATGTCAATGCGTAAATTTATGATGAAAAAATTGTTGCCCAGGTGACCAATCACGTGAGTATACGCTGAAAAAAATTTGCTTCGGCAGCCCCAACCAAGACAGAATGAGTAGTAGAATACAATTAGCAAAAACAAAGCAAAAAAGTCAAATAGACTTGAAAATTATACAAATTAAAAGTACGAATTTCATCATCCAATTATATATGTAAATTGCTAAAATACTAAATGACTGGTAAATTGAGAATTTGAATGATAGATCCCTGACTACATAACTCATCCATGAAATAAAAAGTATTTCACTTTTGGTTGTTGCCAGGCAATTCGTGTTGATCTGCCGTACCTTCTACAAATACTATTCTATATACCTTGGGCAGCCCCTACTCCCTCCTCCATTCCAAATAAACGTTTGGTTTGAAATCTTTCGTTTGAAATCACTTTGTTCCCAATCATGTTTATGTCCTTCAATATTTATGAACTCGTTGATTTTAAACTTACCGAACCAAAACTCGACGAATGAAAACTTTTCGAATGTAAAACTCGTTGCATACAAAATTCAGCAAATGAAAAATTCTCCGCAGGTAAAACTCTCCACATGTTAGAGTATGTTCTAAGTGAAGATGTAGAGCTGAAATTGGTTGTTAAGAAAGAAGCCATTACATCACATAAATTAACTCAGCTTTGTCTCCCTCGATTTGATGAGACAGTCTAATAAGCGAGTTAAATATAGGAGAAGACTGCAGACAAGCAAAAAAAATGGTATCAAAGGAAATTTGTAATCTAATTAACACGTTTTGCATACTTTTTTACTACGATCAAAATACTATGAAGCATTTTTCACGAAAAAGTTCAACGTGTCAATGTCAACAAAACTTGTTAGATATTGCTTGACACTAGCACCGTACTGTAAGGCTTCACAATTATAAGTATTAGCAAGCTTTAGAAGTTAAATACTTCATTTTGCCAAATAGCACTACCATTTTTCGTTTGCAGGAGCTTTTTTTAAACCGTTGCTCGCCTGAAATAAACGGTAACTGCTACACTTCTAGTAGGCCTGAAAGCGCTCATAATTGTCAACATCCTGACTAACGATCCACATATTCATGCCATCATACCAGAATGAATGAAAGAAAAAAGTCTCACTCACAAAAGGAAGTTTAAATAGCCTGTTATACCAATCAACCAACAAACTAACTAAGCCACCGTCTCAAGCCATATTTCAAGTTTAATACTCTTTTAGTTCTTCAACAGATTTGATTTCAATCTTTACAAGGGATCTCACTCACTCAGTGCTGGATGAACTATAAAAAAATATAATTTCCGTTTAAAGCCGTCTCCTTTACACACATGGTTCACACACTGTGAGCGTGTTGTTAAATCAACGACTGTGTAAGCAAGTAAGTAGGTACCTGAAACAAACCATAAATAAAGTAAGCAAGCGTATTTAGCTGATAGTTAGCTGCAGTCTCTAAAAGAATTATTTAATTCTAATAATTTAACTATACTTACAAATGTATGCGAAGAGGATAATGATAGTTACCCACATCACACGACGATGACTTTAGCTGCACACAATGAGAAAGAGGCCTCATCTTATCCTTTAAAGGTTTGTAATTTAACGAAAAGAAATTGAGCAGCCAACCATGCACATATTTACTGCATAAGCTGGAAAGAAATACACATTCATTCCATATGCAAACGGAATAAACAGTATTCAACAGCAATATGAACTGATTAGTGCCAAACAGTTTCTTGGTATTCAGTCAGTCAGTAGGCAATGCTAATTAACTACAGTAGTTAGTACGTACGTGTACCATATTATAATTTAATAAGTCTGGTTATGAAGTCCATACATCGCCCACTCACTTGTTCACTTGTACAATTTTTACTTTTGCAGTGAACAAGGAGGTAAGATAAAATGCGTTCCCTCAACTAACTAAACGTAACAAATGAGGATATGTATGCATGATGTGAAGATGCTACCAATATTAAAACCCCATATGATAATCTGCTTTGATATACTATATGACTATTCCAGTACTAACAAACTCTTCACTCAACAACATGCTCATTCACCGCAATTTAATTGCTGGAAAGCCCTTGAACTAAACTTTTTCCTGAGCTCCAAGCAAACCCAGATAAACTAAACAAGCAATGCTATGGTACTGTCGTCATACTGTTCAGCTCTGTTGCAGCAAATTTTCCAACCAAATCGATATGCTGCTAAACATGTATCTCCTACCATCGATGCAACATCCTATAACCAGTATTGTGCACACAAGAGGAACATAACAAATTCCTTTCTAAACCTGCAGAAGCACAAAAAATTGGTACATTGGCATCAACGGGGAATTCTATTTTAAAAAACAGAGCCAAGTAAGTAAACACATTGAATTCAACATGCATTTCACTTATACTACAGAGAAGGTAGCAGGCAACTATCTATTTTTGTAATTCAAGAAAAATGTGGATGCATCAGAGAAGAAGAAAAAGATCCGAGGGTTCATTTCATCTCCCTTTTTTCGTCAACATCAAAATATTATATACTGCACATACTTAAAACAGACCAAATGGATGGATACAGTTATCTAAGCTCTTCTGTAACTCTACAGTATATTGAGAAATATAATATACCAGTGAAATTGCCCGTTCTACGAACGGATGGAATCTAGACTAACTAAGACAAATATTTTGGCGTGTTAATATATAACATGCGAATTTGAGTGTACAGCATTCATGAAAGAAAATAACATATAAA
>Ga0210040_10002465_pt1 | contig 26063 bp, 20 predicted proteins | sample CryGeyCG12114_NA_FD_185462 | JGI IMG/M metagenome (GOLD analysis project Ga0210040, IMG submission 185462) | Groundwater microbial communities from aquifer - Crystal Geyser CG19_WC_8/21/14_NA (SPAdes) (version 2) | ecosystem: Environmental > Aquatic > Deep subsurface > Groundwater | place: USA... | reverse complement strand
TTGTGGTTTTATTTTCCTCTTTTATTATTATTAAATGCAGAATAATAGCGACCTAACGCATGAATGATGTTCAATAGGTGATAGTGTCAAGAACGTTGTTAATAACATACGGTGTTTTTGAATAAAATATTATTGCATAAAGGTGTTATGGCTACCAAGTTGTTATTGCATAAGTTGTTATTGATAAGTTGTTTTTACCTAAGTTGTTATTGGTTACGATGTTTTCACCGGCCACCGAATTATACATCTCGTTCTTTGAATATTTTCAATCTCTATAACCATTAGTTGGGCTAATTAACCTGAAAAAATAATAAAATACATGCGATGGAGCTAATAATTTGCGCTTTTGAGGTTAAATTTCGTGTCTATAATACTATTATTTAGTTAAAACAATAAGTCTTTTGATCTTGTACTTTTATATGCAATTTCAATCTCATTCACAGTGCTTCTTATTGTTTGGCTGTTTTATATTTCGTCATGTGTACGTTTTCAATACCGGTTGCCATTAACATTTGCTTCCTTTAGGATCGGCAGACTAACTATATAGTGTAGGGTAGGCAGAGTAAATATATATACGCCATGACTAAATATCGAAACACGAAATTGGCTTTGTTCTATTCTCAATGACTCATCAAGGAGAAAATTAAGCTTTCTCCACTCCCGTCGTGTAAACAAGATACAAGAGTTGGCTCAATAAATCCATTCAAGAAGTAAATGGATCCCTTTGCCGATTCCATTTGCAACTGTTACGGGCCTCCTTTATGTCATAAAATCGTATTGACTTGCGAGTCACCTACTATAGTCAGGCAGTAGGTTTGTGTTCAAATTGCACATATTTCATGCGCTCTTAATTAACTTGCATGAAATTTGACGCATTCATGGAAATACATGAAACACCTCAGAGCGTGAGGAATAGCAATATGAGCTTGTAAACTGATTATTAAGTAGTAAATGCTCACTGTTTTTGATCTTTGAGGTTTGATGGCAAGTCATGCTCTTTCACATCATCTTCTATACTTTCAGAGCAAGTTAATGCGGCCCTATAATTAAGACTTTATATGGAAAGCCAATCTAGTGGCAGACTTAATGAAAGATTTACAAAATGAGAGCACCATATGTATTATGTGGTGTGGTGACAGCCTAGTCAATTCTTGGAAACTAAATAACACATTTGATTTCGCAATTTGGTAAAAAGTTGTCGTTCGTATGCTAGCCAACTCCGGCCATGGACTATACATGAATTTCATTGGGGCAATACGAGTAATGTGAAAGCCACGATCCTGGTTTATAAAGCTGTTATGAATTCTACTTCATAGGCTTAAGTAGTGTATGATAAACAAAGATCCCTTTGGATAAAAGATTATGAGGCCCAGATTTTCGTGTAGGAGTACTGTAACTAGAAAACGGATGCTACAACTACACGTTAGTCAGTCTATTGACGGAAAAAGACGCATTATTTAATGTTTGCATTGGACATATGGAGGACTAGGAGCAGGTTACCTTATGTTAGCGTAGGAGTAGGTTTTCAAAATTCTTTCCCCTCATATGTTTATGTTGCACATAACTGTAGATAGATGATAGGCCACATAGGCTGTGTAAATCCGCCTAAGAATAATTTCGTATAGGAACATTTAGCTAATCGCAATGGTAGAAAGTACTGGCCCTAATTTGAGAACTTGAGATTATAGTTTTGTTTACATTTATTTCACACATTGCGAGCGTATGTTAGCTGTGTTTAGTATTATATTGTTAATATTCAGGAAATGGTCCATACAACTCTAAATAATTACTGGATAGTACTAGTGGACTATAGACAGGAGATGAGCTCATATAGCTTTGTTCGTTTTGGTACACGAGGATTTTATCAGGACAATTTCGAGTCCCAAGAGATGAATTAATTAAAGATTGGCATTGCTTATATGGTAATACTTTTTATTCATCTGTCATGAAATGGGAAACTAATTTTGAAAGTGTAAGCTGCACCTGAGTGACTAATGAGCTAATTCATTTTCGTTGCTTGCCGATTCCTAAAATAAATTATATAAATCCACATTAAAATGCATTGGAAAGCCTCCTCAAATGATTTTTTACTTGTCTAGCATCTTGCTAGATGAAATTGTTTTGCCCGGAACGGGGCAATGTACTATCACATGCTTTTATTAGTCAAAGTCAGTGACTTTAGGTTTACACGTAATCTCAGCCTTCTGTGTTTCGGTACATGCTCCTAGGGAAAATAACTTTATTGCCCCAGTATGTCGTGCTATGCTAGACTTGTCATGAAAATACGGGTTGAAGAATGAACTGGGGCAAAGTGAGTGCATAAAATTGAATTGCTCTTTCGGTTATTTCCATATCTCATGTTCAGCTTCAATGATGCACAGGAACAATATTTACAGGTACAAGCGTATAAGCGAAACACTTACTGTTTTGGAAGAATGTTGATAAATAGAAGTTGGTTACGAGCTTGATCAGTTTGCTCAATAAAATCCAGTTAGCAACCAAGAATCAGTGTAGGTATATCCTCGGTCAGTTTTTAAGTCAGTGTCTCTCAGATTTGTAAAGGAAAATACACAGAACACTTGAACTTCTTACAGTGCTTCGAAAACACCTATTAACAGACTGGAGTCACAGTCATGAAGGAGTAAAGGAGACAATATATTAACTGGAGAAAGCGTTGGCTCAAAATGTGGTGCAGAGAGTAGTATGTCGGTCTTTATAGCGGCGGCTTCAACAGGTGCAGTGGAGAACATCAGAGATGGCTTACTTTCCGGGGAGAAATAAACTTTACCTAGCCAGCGAACATATGTACAAAGGCAGCCAGACGTTTGTCCAGTCCATATGCGGAGGTTTTATCAACGTAAGTTTTGGGCACTCAAAGTAACAAGAATGCGAACATGAGAATTCCACACTTAATGCAAGATAATGTGAATACAAATGAATAATTTAGTGATTTATGAAATGAAATATGAGTCAAACCATTAGGTTAATGAAACATGGAATGTTATTATTCCTTCTCTATACTGAATTTGTTAAGTACTTCGCTATGAGGAAGTTCGGATGTTCGGAAATAGTTATTTGCTTACTTTATGAGCAGCAATGACGTAAAGTCTCGATCACAAGAAATAAGGATTGTATTTAGCTTAATTATGCAGACAGAAACAGCTAGGAACTAGAGAAAAACCAAAGGCCAATGCATTTGATGAATACGGACAGCCGGTAAATAGTCATGATGATGTTAAAAAAACTCCTAATCATATATTATCGCAAAAATTTATTTTAAAATTCACTCTTGACAAAAACTCATTTATGCTTAAACAGATTCTTGCACTGGAGGCTCATATCCTTCAGGCTTGTCCACCTTCTCCCCTGTTTCATCTGTAGTGGTCTTGCCACCTCCGTCTCCGTGCATTTCAAGAAGTTTTGTCAAATCGAACCTAGGTTTCTTAAGGACCTTTACCTACAATGAAATCAGATATGAATGTGAGTTAAATGAAATGTTCGTAAGATAATAAAGAGAGTAAGAAGGACTGAGAAAATAAAGTACACAAACCTTGCGAATATAAACATCGTGGAGAGGATAGACACCATGGCAAACTTTTTCGATATCCTTCGCGATGGAGTCCGGAATCAATTTGTTAACCACTTCTTTCATGTCATTGGATGACACTTCCTTCGTAATTATATCCACCATTTTCTTACGGATGGTTTTTACCTAAAATATAGCAATTAGAATGAATGAAGTGAACAACGAAATTGGTGAATATGAAAAAAAATGTGCTCTCCCGGAAACGGTGGAACATGAGTAATGAGTACATGGAAATCAATTATAAAAATAAATTACGTTTACTGCAGTGACTACAGTCTCTGTTTCAGTAAAACTATATTAAGTACATAGAAAATAAATTACCTGGGTATGTTTTGCATAACACGTTTTCTTTTTGGAAGTCGATTCTTTATGCGTATAACCGATGCAAAACACCCTCAGCAAGTAGCCATCAGTTGTTTTGACGTCTACGTTAGCCTCAATGAGGGTTTGCCATTTCTTTACCATGGACCTCAGCTTGTCGGTAGTTAAATTCATTCCATGAAAGTTAGTCAAGACGTTGTGCCCTTGAACGTCTTCAGAAATTAATTTAAATTTCCGGAAGGACCTCTCCGCGTCATTGTCACTTTGCAAATCGGCCAAGGATACTTCGAATACTCGTCCCTTCAGTCCTTCTGAGGCAATTTCTGTAAAACGAGAATTCAATAATCATTAATAGTTACTTGACCTAGATTTACCACCTTTAGAATGTTACTTTAATTTTTTGTCAGCACATGTTTACAGCAAATCACATTAAGAAACTTACTTGTTCCTTGGGTTCGATTTACTAAAGTTTTCCCCACTTCACGGACCTTAAATATGGATGGGGCTTTAACATCGTACCAATCCTTACGAGTGAAAGGATCGATGCTGTAAACAAAAAGAAAACTCATTTAAAATTCCAGCACTATTTCAAAGTAAACTGCTCATTTATGACACCCCCTTTAAGGCAATATTTTGTCCATTGACATTTCGTTTGAAACCACAAAACCTTCAAAAGTTAATTTAACTGTCTTAAAAACAGGCAGAACAATTGACTACGCTCAGTCACTACTTGACCTACTCTGTAGTTCAAATTCAAAATTCAGACCATTCATCCAACAAACTCACCCAAACCTGATTTCTAATGCCTGAAAGTCAAATACTTTTAAGCCGACATTCATAACGAATTTTGAAATGCCAGACGAAGTTCCAACAACTTACATTTTCTTCTTAGCTCCTTTCTTTCCTCCTTTACTTAATCCCTTATTCTTCCCGACAGCCATTTTTTAGACAATGAATTTTAAAAATTCGAAACTATTTCCAGATTACAAAAATCTTGATTGAAACACCACGCCGGGCTACTCACAGTCTATATGGCAAAGAACATTGAGAGCTCAAAAAATACACAGACTGACTATATATCAAAATGCAGGCCTCAAATTATTTCGTATGTGCCGCAGCAATACTTTTACTTACATGCTCACCTATATTATATGGGTTTGAGAGAGCACAGGGTTTTTTGTCTGTGGCTCAGGCCACATGATACTATTTTCTACATTTTCCCAGTAGATGACCTATCCGTCCCATTTTCCATATCTTGACATAGGCAGATTTGATGCTGTAGACATTACGATGTTCTTGGTAGTCATAGTTGACCATTTTTTACCCAAGTTCCCCGCGTAATCAAGGATCAAGGTTTCCGTCTTTGTTATTGTCCATTGTCCATCCATGGTCTTCTAATGAAATGAAATGGTATAGCGAAGTCTCTGTGTCTGAATGCCTGACCAATTTTTCGTTTTTGAAACGTTTTACTGAACAGGAATAAAAACGAGTAAAAAGTTGACGGGAACGAAGGAAGTTATTTCGAAAAAGGTTAGTTGATTTCCCAAAAAATTAATGTAGTATTTTCTGTTGGAAGAAACTATTGACAAACGGAATCGTCCAAAATGTTTAGTATTGCGGTTATTTACTGGTTATAGAACCAGTCATTATTAGTTTATTTGTTATATAGTAATCTACTTCTATGATTAGAACATTCTGATTCTATTCTGATTCTGAGTGACTTTGCCAGATATTTAAAATGTTTAAAAATATTTGCGCTTCGTTATTTTCGTTATGCGTGATTTTTTTGCAGTTTCACTTTCATTCGAATTTCGGTTGCAGTCAGAAAGTACTCAGCTATAATGGATTCAGATGATGAATTTCACCAAGATATTCCCGGTGCCAGATTAATTGACCCCTTTGATGTTAGGTAACAAAATTAGACTTAAGTTTGAATGTTTGGAACTGCATAAAGTATTTAAATCTAGCATGCTAAGCTGTAGCACTATTCTTTGGAAATCAAACTAATTCCATAATAATGATCAACAAATAGTAAACTGCTGAGAGAAGGGTGTGCATCATTTGAATTGGATGAAGATTTGGAACCCCAAGGAGATTTGGCAGCTAGAGCTGAAAAAATGAAAAATCAAAAGCTAAAAGATCTCCAGAATGAATATCAGTACATGGAAGCAAAAAATTACCAAATTGGTGTTGATATTGAATGCCTAGGAACATTTGATGAAATGGCAGAACAAATGGAAAACCTTACCCCTGACGGAGGAATTAAAAAGCTTGTAACTGGAAATATGAATATAATTAGGAAAATATCTTGTTAGTAAAACTAGAATTAGTTGGTTTTACTAACAAGAAAATATTATGCATGTTGTCCATTTGTCAAGTCTTCAATTTACTGTGTCTTTACTTTGCAGATTATGAAACGTGGGTTTGGGAACCAAGTGAAGGATGGTGACATCGTGTATTTTAATTACTGGGTGATGGCAGAAGGAATAGACGAGCCTTTGGATAGCTCTATTTCAAGAAAAGATGAATATCGGGTAAAGATGGGCCAAGACTTTATGTTGCCTGTTTTCTATAATGCTCTTTTGTCTATGAAAGTGGGCGAAGAATCCAAATTTTTATCTAGACCAGAGTATTACTATGGAAAAATTGGTTGTGAGCCAAGAATTCCTAAGAGTAAGTTTTTGTTTTACCTTTATAAATGGTTTCAGCTCAGCGATTTTGTTCTTACATGTGTGGATGTGTGCATATAATTTACTAATTATTGTCAGTAATCAGTTGGTAATAATCTGTTTTACAATTTATGATGTTCGGTGAACAGATGCGACAGTCTTGATTACAATAATAGTAGAAAAGATTGTTGAAGCCTTAGCTATGAGGTCCGCCTCAAAGTTGGACTTTGATCGCCTCTTTGAAATGCCAAGTGAAGACCTTCTGAAAGCTACAAAAGAGTATAAGCAGTATGCTAGCGATGACTTCCGGAAGTCTGATTTTCATGGCGCAATAAAACAGTAAGAGTAAAATAAACACGGATATCTTCTTTTATTATATATTATTATTTAGTTATTCTAATGATGAGTATTTATGTATGCGTTTTCATTACTACATTTTTAATTATATTTCAGCTACAAAAGAGCTCTTAAAATTATTGACGCAATGCTTGATGGAACGCCTGACGAAATCAAAGAGAAAAAAAATCTTACTCTCATTTTGTTAAGCAACATTGCTCAATGCTGTTTGTGCCTCGATGAACCAAACAAAGCTGTGTCGTATTGTGAGAAAGCCGTAAATGTTGACGTCCCAAAGCAAAAGAAAATAAAGGCGTATTACAGGTGTTAAGACTAGCCGCTCTTGCTGCTTTAAGTGTGATTTTAATTCTGTTTCGTGTTAGCTTGACAAGTCACAATTGGTTCACATTGTGTATTCTTTATGTCTGCAGATTGGCCAAAGCGTTAAATTGGAAAGGACATTTCTTGAAAGCCCAAGAGTATGTTGATATTGCCAATATGTTGGATGCAAGTGATCCAGATATTAGAAAACTGTACGATGAAGTGAGTTTTCCTTTTGATGGAGTTTTCTTGTAGTGTCATTCATTGTAATTTCATGCTAAAACATTATAAATAGTTGGCAATTTAAGTAAATCCAGTCAATCGGCTAGAGTAATCAACAAACCCTGATTAAGTTAATTCAACCGTTCAATCCTGTGGAAAATCATGGCAACCGAAACTTCAAATTTTCTGAAATTATGTAATAAAAAATATGCACCCACACAAGGAATAGCGTTGATTATGTTATGATAGATGATAGATTTACCATAAAAATCCATAGTGTGTGTAAATGTGTCGTTCGTACTTAAACGTAAAAATTTTGGTCGGATATTTCAGATACGGGCAAATATCAAAAGAGATGAAGCCTCTGAACTTGAAACTGCTCGAAGGATGTTTAAGAGAAGTGGCTTAAATTCTGCTACTCATTCAACAGGTAATGTCAATCCTACACCGTAGGAATCATAAGATACCATAATCCACTACGTGGATGAAAGATCGTGTATTGTGTTGACAATTTTCACAGAGGAAAAGTATATTTTATGATGCTTTTTAAAGGGAAATATACTAAATGTTTTTTTTTTAAATTTTTTAATTAGAAAATACTATTTCTATTTTCTACTCATTTAATCAGTTTAGTTGTTTAGTGCATTTTGCAAACTGAATACTTTAACTAAGACCATTGTGATTACTTAATTCTAATATAATGTTTCATTATTAGTCAATCATGTGCTAGAGCTAGATTATTGTTTAAGTTTCAATCCCATGCATACATCTCATAATGCTAGAACTGATATTTTATGTTATATTTATAGTTTTACAAATTTTTGTAAACTAGTTTTATGAACAGTTGGAATTTGTGTAGCAATAAAGATGGCATCTGCTTACACTGTATAGTTTCTATTCATTCGAAAACTTTAAAAATCTATTCTATTATATTTTTCCTCAACATGTTAATTTGAATTATTCAAAACGAGATAAAAATGGTTTGCAGAACAAAAAGCATTTATCCTTGCAATGCCATGAAAATCTTGGCAGTTTAGCGCTATAGTATGCAGATCGGCATTGGCCATGCGCTGAACTGTTTTTGTCATTCTTCGCTTTCGTTCATCAGCTGTTTACCTGATTACAAGTAACTGTAAAAATGTCAACGGATCTGTTTATATCTACGTCAATTTTTTTTTTAATTTTCTACATTCAAACCTTACTGAAAGCTATAATTAGTACTTTCCGTTATTCCCTACAAATTTGAAGAAAATTGTTGTTTGTCCGTTACACAATTTGTGCACTCTATATAGATAAAATAATTTTTGACAAATTTACGTTTATCAAAGATAATTTCTTATGAAAATTAGATGATGTCCTGGGAAAACGATTTTTAATTATTGTGTTTAATGCCACCAAAGCAAAAACCAAATAAATTGACCCACCATAAAATGGAAAGATAATCAATCAAAGCGAATAAATATTTCCTAATGTGTTTCTGTATTGGTGGGATGAGTGTGGAGAAAATTTGCCAGGGTTTTGACCCAAGGTTTGTTTGAATTCACTATATCACTTTAAAATTTGATTCTTGCGAAATAATTAATAGTTTTTCATTAAAATTTGCTTGTATTTGATTTTTCCTCTTCAGCAAATTTTTGGTTTACTCATGCTTGTTCACCTTTTCCATCCTTATGGCACTTCGTGAAGATGAGACAATCAAATGGACTTATTGGACTGTTTTTATTCCGATATGGATTTGGAAGTTTATGGTAGTTCTTGGTGCTGCCATTGGAAGTGTCGTTTGGTGGAGAAATCCGTATTACAGGTATTGTTTAGTGATTTAATTGAGGAATGTTATCTGAAAATCAATTTGGGCCCCCTTTAGTCTAACTTCAATAAAATTTTAATTTTTAAACCTTAATTTCGCAGGATGGAAGGAGACGCTTATGTCCAGTATAAAGCAATGATGATTACACTAGCTTTGCATTTGTTATTACTCATGTTTGAACTACTAGTCTGTGATAATTTGGAATCGCGTCGTCACTATTGGATTCTAGTTTTCATACCATTGATTTTTATTGCAATCATCTCAATAGCAATATGCATTTGGTCGGTGAAAAATGAGCGCTCGTACGATGTAAGTATCCGCTTTGTTGTTTTATTTATTGCTACATTACTTATTTCAAAAAACTTGTATTACCAGTATGAATTTGACTTTTTTAGCTGGAATTATTTTGTTCTGTTAATATCTTGCAATTCATCTTCCTGGCTCTTCGACTCGATCGATTCATTTCTTGGGAGTGGGAAGTGGTGTTTGTACCATTATGGATTCTTCTCTGTGTGTCCCTAGTTGGGGTCTTGTACAGCATCATATTTGCAGGGATTTTGTTCAGAGCCCCTTCAATAAACGCTGAGCAGAGAAGGAACTCTATTAACTCTGCTATAAATTATACAATTCTTGTTATACCTGTTTTAATATTTCAGGTACGTACATACATGATAATTGAAAAAAGGTACACTGCATTGCGGAATTGAAAAAATGAGATTCGTCTAATTCGCTCGATTTATATTTATTTACAGGTTTTGCTTACTAATAAACTGGATGGAGACATCAACATTAGCTACTTGGCTGTTGTATCTCCACTTTGTGTTACCTATATGCAACTTGTTATCATGTCTTTTAATAATAGGAAAAGCAACAAATGTAATACTTAATGGACTTACTTATTCGTACCTCATGGCTTGTAATTTACTTTGAATCCTACTTTTTTTTCCTTAGGGTGGTTTGGACTGAGAAAAAACTTTTGCCAGTTACTGCTCGATGTTTGCCCGTGTTTCAAAGGGTATTGCAACGTGTCATACAGTGTTCAAGAAGATGATACTCCTGTAAGATCTGACAATGAAACTGACAATCTGGAAATACCATCTTCTAGCACTTCGAGCAAGCATAATCGGTCTTCAGTTACCTCTAAAGTGCACTCAAAACCTGTTATACCGATTGTCTCTATTGAAATGCCGGACTAACTGAAGCGTTGATACTGTGTATACATTGTACTTTTAGGTAGAATATAAATTATTACAATAGCTTTTTTGGTTACCAAGTTTTACTTATTTTTTGGCACATAGAGCTGCCTGGTACATTAAGCTCAATAATCAAATCTAATGTTGATGGGTTAAACATGTAAATTCAACTTGAATATCTGTAAAACTGTGCCATGGGGGACTCGCAAAATAGAAGATGCATTTTAAGTATGAGTTTATTTTATGTAAACGAAAAAATGCAATGTCTGTCCAATTATTTGTTCAGACGAGTTGATTTGTATTTATCCAGATTAACGTTTAATGTTTACGTAATGTATGTCAGTAATTGTTGTTAAAGATACTAATTTTACCTCAATCATATATTTTGGCGTCGTCGCAAATGGCTTGGAAGACTAGGGCCATATCGTGTCTTACTTGGGTGTTTACTCTCTCCCCAGTGCATCATTAAAAAAAGCCAACATAGAAAAAGCTTGAGTCTTGAGTAGGTAAGTAAAGTACTCAAGTAAGGCGTTTTAATATTGGCCTAGGTGCATTGTCAATCTCGAAATACTTATATTAGATAATATAATATTGACACTCTGACAATAGTATTTGTGTCTACGTATTTAGATTAAGTGTATTCAATAAGGAATGAATATAAGGATGGAGCATGTACAGTATTTTGAGTTCCCACGCTGCGCGAAGAGAAGTATACGCGGGTGTATTTTTTTCTCATTAAAAATCACTACAAACACGGTATTTAATGTATTGTATCAGTTACTCTATAATATTACATCGATTTTAATCAATGATCGATTAATTTAAGCTACTCAAAATGGTTACCACTCGTCAAAGCATTTTGTCTGTTAAGGATAATGGTGAAAAAGTTTTCAGTAGCACATATGATGAGCAGTTCATGTTCATGAATATTGAAGAGTAAAGACATGAGTTTAATAAAAAAAATGCTCTCAGTTGTACTCTCGGCACTTACAGCTTTATAATTATGCATAGATTGCATGCATAACTAAAGATCTTATGTTACCTGCACTGCAGGCATGCACAAATAGCTTGAAGAAGAAAAAATACTACCAGTCTTCAATCAATTCAGCTGTAACCATCAGTCTTCAAATGGTTACAGCTTGGAGCTTCCAAATATTACATTTTTTATCTGGAAAAAACACATTATTTCGCTCATTATTGGCTTTTATAAAACATGCATGATGCAATTTATACTAGTTCAGCGGACCCACATCATGGAAGACGAACCAGATTCGCTGTTATAGGAATATAATGTACTATTGCTATATACAGCGTATTCTCTGCCCTCTGCCCATATAAAAATTGCATGGATACGGAAATTTACTGGACGCTGCCCAGGACCCTGACTTGGCTTTTGTACCGAATCTTCTGCAAAGACTGACCGAGTTGATAATTGTACAACCGATTTATTCATAGAGTAGATTAGCGTACGATCTAACTATGCAAATTAAGCGAATGCATAAGCATTATAGTTGCACTGCAATATGGCAAACCGAAACTTTGCTTTTAGCTCCTTATATAGAGCTAAAAATGTAAAAGCGGCGGTAATATCACGGCAGTATTTTTATCACCCAACTTTCGGTATAAGTTGGTTATAGCGGCACGCAGCCGATTTTGACGTACAACACATCAAATGAAAGCGCTTGACAAGCTCAGTCCGGCAAAATTACTTTTATTGGGTGCAAACGCATATTTAACGAGTAATTAACGACTTAATTAGCTAATTAACATACAACATTGATGCATGATTTATTGTTGCTACGGGATATATAATAATGCTTTACAGCTTTGAGAGGCAAGTCATCGGAGATCAATTGGATGTGCATTTGGAGACATTGACTAAATGGATTGGCTTTCTTAGAGAGGTGAAAAATAGTACGGTATGAAATAAATTATAAACAAGAAGACGAACGAGCCGCGGTGGGCGCGTAGCGCCTATAATCACGCGGCATGTGAGACTTTCCAGAGCGGGCCTTTCCAGATTCCTTCAAACGAGGGGTTGTGTGAAGCAAAAGTCTCTTCAGCGTCCCCCCTCGATCCGTTTTTTTAAACTAGGTTTATGGGAAGCCTTATCCCGTGTAGAATACGTAGACGGAGACCGGGATAAGGAAAATTGCTCACCATTACTATAGCTACCGATAATCACAATGGTTTTCCTTATATTTCACAATGTCAATTATCAACTTTAATGGTTAATTACTCGTTAAATGTGCTTTTGCACCCAATAAAAGTAATTTTGCCGGACTCAGCTCGTCAAGCGCTTTCATTTGATGTATTGTACGTCAAAATCGGCTGCGTGCCGCTATAACCAATTTGTTCCCAACTTTCTCTTGGGCTAACCTTACCTAACCAAAACACTAGTAGAATGTTGGGTGACAAAAATACCGCCGTGGTAATATCGTCGTGCTACAGGTGTGCGTCGTCCAAAAAGCTTTGACGGCAATAAATAGGTACATTTATCTCAACAACGGCGGCGGCCAATTTCGGGTTGGTTTTTAATAGACGGCGCAATAAAACAATGAAAAGTTCTTTTGACGGAAAATTTTTTTTACCGACGCGTAGGTATTAAAATCTAATAGACGGCGGTAACGTGACCTTGAAGCCCAAAAAGCCGCCTAGACGGCAACGTGACGCGACGGCGCAGAAATCTAAGTTGTTCATCTGTAGATTTTTAAATTAAAGCGCGAATCGCTGCTCTCAGGTTTTCTTACTTGTCGTTGCTGACTTTACTTCGATTGAATTGATTGAAAGTTAACGAGAATTTCTGAGGCGTCACAATTAATATTGATAAATGATCCGACAAAATCCATCATTGTTTTCAGCATTTAAGGTCGAAGGGAGGTCATGTTACTGTAGTACTGTGTTCGATCGAAGAGTCTTTTGTTGGCAACTGACTTGACAAGCGATGAGTGTAATTGAACTGATGAGTTACCGCATCTGAACCTGAACATGAGCTATATGCAGGATGGGACTCATTAAGTACCCATCAACTCCAGAACCAGAAGTGGATGTGCCAGTATCAAGCAACTGACTGACAAAGAGATAATCGATTATACAGTCGTATTGCAGGCAGAATACGAGTTTCCAGAACCGCATTGTATAATTTTTATATTATTTGCACATGAACAAAAATGAAGGTTCTCGAGACCAGAAGAACGAATGAAAATGTGGTCATTATGTCATGGTCTCCAAGAATGGATCTACTGGCTTTGGGGAATGACAAAGGTATTGTTTATTTTTATTAGCCGGTTAAATTTACATTGAAATACGCTTATACTAGTTTAGTAACTAACGTTATGCATTACATGTTTAGAAGCAAGCACGCTGATACATGTGTTTTGAAATATGCAAACTATGGATTTTTATTTTTTTGCCTAGGGGAGCTAGCGTTGCATCGTTTGACATGGCAGCGAGTATGGAAAATGGAGTTGGAATATTTGAACCGGAATCGGACTGCTGAAATAATAACCTGGCATCCAGAGGGCTTGTATATAGCAGTTATAGCAGGTAAATTCTTAACCTTAGTTTCTTATATTATGTATCCGTGCAATGTTTGACCGGCACCTATTCCACCCGGATTTATAATAATTTGACATAAAGTTACATGTTTGAGTCTCAGGTATGGCTTGTTAGTAGAAGTAGAAATAACTACTTGCTCTAGCTCGTGCACTAGGCACTGGGGTTGGTTCTACCACCTAGGTATATCTAAAATTTTAGAATCAACAAGTTGGAAACCAGAAAAAAATTTCAAAAAACGAGTTAGATATTTTTTGTGGAAAATATCATGGCAAAAATCTCTAAATTTAACGTTTTATGTCTATTTTTTATTTTGGCGAGATAAGGAATTCCCATGTAAAGATTTTGATTCACTTTCTCACAAAATGTTTAATTTTCGTTGGATTTAAGGGAATATCAAATTCGTTGTTGACGTTGAGCATGGGAAAGTGGCTTATTCTGATGAGCTGCCCTACCCCATCACTACTAGTAATTGGTGCTCTACTTGTTACGAAAGCTCAACTTCCGATGTAAGTTTGGTTTAACTAACTTTTAATTCAGAAATGGACTATTTCCTCCGTTTATAATCAATATTCTGTTCTCAGATGCTGAAAGCAGAAGCCAAACAACACTCAGAGATGATGAAGCATCACATAAATGTACAGAGATTAGAAAATAATCTTACTGCACTACTATTGAGCACTACAGAAAGGTGCATATATGGCTTTGCATCTGGATTTTATCTTTTATTTTGCTTCGATATTGCTAAAGCCGGAATACGAACCCAAATTCTTCATCTAGATTGCTCATTTGACTTTGACACAGTATACATGTTAAAGCAAAACGATTTTAAGAATGAAAAAACCCTCTTCTCCTTTGATGTCTTTGTGAATGATAAATTACCTAAATTGGCGTCTCTTCTTAATCCTGTGGGAATTCGTTGTGTTCTGTTTTTAAAGAATCAAACTGTTGTTATGAATGAGCTGGAAAATATTAGCGACCACTGGAAGAAACTCCATGTAGTATACAAAAATTACCTCACTTGCGATGGAAGTCTACATTATATCCGTGGACGATTTGCGTACGTGAATATGCTGCTTACGGGAACAGTTCCTGCAGAACTTGAAATGTTTTTAGGCTGTGGCAAGGAAAAGGAGCTGAAAAAACACTCGAATATAATCACAACAACTTGTAATGCCATTTCCGAGTGCACCAGACCCCTCAAGACTGCTATAATTGCTATAATGCTGAATTTAAATGAGATAGATGGATTCTTGAGGAACATTACGGGCCATGACAAAGCTCAGAAAGTAATCAAGTCCTTAATTAAAGTGAATACTTGCATTTACATTGCTGTTATTCATATACAAACACTGGCCAACAACTTCATGGACACAGCTCTTCACTTTATTCACTTGCTTCTAAATGTAATACATTCGTTTGACGCCCAAGAACTGAGTGATGTCGTTGAAGAGGAGGTTGATACCGATAAAGTTTTAGAATTCCTTGCCTTTGACCTGCAGTCTAATGTTATCAAGCACCTCATGGATCATGTTGTGTTAGGACAAATCAGTGATTTTGAATTCCAGCTGAAGTCTGAGCAAGAAGGACACGACATCAATTTTCCAACTGATCTCCATGACCGACGCTTTTCAAGCAAAATACCATTTCTAACTGCTGAGGAAATCCGAAATATGGACGAAAGCTTCAAGTTTTCAAGCTTCACGGTGTATTTTCAGGATTGCTTGAGACTCGTTGACTTGTCAGAAATAAATGAACTATTTCTCACTTATGACCAGGAAGAGCTTACTGACGTATACTTGAATTTGGGTTCCACTCTTACAGGATTATCTCATGACCTGTTGAACACTCCAGTATTGGCCGCCATCCCATTCCAACAGAGATCCATCCCATTGTTTTCTTGTGTGTCCAATGAATTAAAAATGCACCCAGAGACTGTCGTTACTGCAGATAAACGTACCTGTTTGATTGTGGACCCTGAGGAGAAGTCTGTTTCTGTAAGCATACGATGGCAGTTATCAAAGTTGTTGTTGTACCTACTTCGGCCGGAAGATGATATTGTTGCTGTGAAACAAATTTGTCTTAACTTTTCCCACCCAATATTCAGTTCCGTTTTCTTTTCTCTTGAACATGTTAGTGTGTTGTTGTACCAACCAGATAGCTTGGAGACTAATTTATCCATGGTCTGTCAGATCCCACTCAAGTGTTTAAATGATGTAGAAGTTGTTCAAGAGTTCCACTATGGAAATCGACTAGATGACCTTAAAGTAGTTCCACCTGTATTAGAAATAGAGGCCCCTCTGGATATTGAAAAACCTGCTGTGTCGGTTGGTCAGTATGTGGACTTTGTTGTTCCTATTAAAGGGTTCTATCCATCCGAGTTTAAGGTCAGTGGCCCTAGAAGGATAGGCTCTGTCCTGAATGAAAATAGGAGATCAGTACTTCTTGTTGATCTGGACATGGAAGCGTCAGATGATTCATGTGATGATGAAGACGATGATGAGGAGGATGAAACTGAGCACCCTGATGAGAGTGCCGGTCAAGTCTGACAAGAATTCAGCTTTTTTCATGTTCGTTAGTTGTTTGTGATAGCTGTTTTATATCCAAAAGTTACGACGCCTTATAATTGTATTGTGAAACAATTACCCGCCATTCTTTGCGGAAGGATGCGGAAGGATTGGCAAAACCATGGCAACTAATCATATGCCGCTTTATATAGTTCTACTGATTCAAAATGTTTTCTTTAAATTACGTATGTGTGTGTCGAATGCGATGAGTCCATAAAATATATATTTATCTCTACTATTTGTTACCTGCTGTAAGCGGAATTGGCAATTTATGCAAATAAAAGAAAAAACCATGAAACTTTGATTTTAACTTTATTTTTACAATGCTAGTCGTACAATGGATTAGTTAATTCCTAACAAGTTTACATATAAATTATTTCTTATTCTCCTGAAGTAATGTTATTATCATTTTAACATCCACCTTAAAAAAGAAGAATGCAGTTACAATAAATTACATACTTTAAATTTAAAAATCATCGAATTAACAATTTTGCCAATCATTCAAGGTGTATAAAAAGATTCTCAGCAAAAACATAACATACAAAGTTATTAATGAAGTTTAATTAGGGTGACATAAAACGTTCAGTGGTAATTCAAATACATTTACATAAAATAGAAGGGAACTTATGCATTCAAAACTTTTAAAACTAAATTCATTCAGGAAATATAGCTGAATGATAAGAGAAAATTGCGATGACGGTTGAAAAAATAATAAATCGCAACCAAGTTAGCGTGATTAGTCTAGTGTGAATAGCACTCGAAGTTTAATTACGGGAGCCAACTTGAGAAAAATATACCAATACACTGCATATATTCACGAGGAACTACGATATTCATCAGAGACGCCAAACTTGTCTGGGATTTGCTACGCATTATGTCGTCTTTGAATTCCGCAAGAAGCAGTTGTACAATCTTTTGAGCCCTAATAGTTATCTCAAGCATCAGAGCACTGAAAATTTGAACAACAAAATATTATTAACTGGAGTAAGCAGACCGTTCAATAATACGTATCCATCAAGCTACGACGAAGAAGAAATTAATTCATTGAAATAATCAAATCATATGAATTTGTTATACAAGTTCAACCAGATCTATAATTCGTCACCTACACTCATACTTGTGAGTCAAATAAATGGTAATTCATAATGGGAACTTACGACTCTTCACAAGTTTTCGGTTTGAATCTCACAAACGCTTTCAAGAAGTCAGTCAAATTTCTTTCTATTTCTCTCCCATCCAGATCGGCATCACCACAATGATCTCCGGCAATGTTCAGCTTCAGGTACTGATATGCAAATTCACCATGAACGCTCCAGTCGGTAATGAGATGGGAATATTTTTGCATTTCATGCAGTAATTCCAGCAATGGCTTGTTATTCTCTGTGGATAAGATAATTATAACAGATATTAACACCCGGGTGATCAATTACCACTATTGAATTTTGCATGTCAAACGAACTACAGACTTGTATTAAGAGATACGATATGATTAACTTACTTGGGGTCATAGTCAATTGAACAAGATCTTTTACAAAAATAGAGTAAGCATCGTCATACTGATTACTCTTCAATAAGTATCTCAGTTGGAGGTCTTTCCTGAAAATAGAAGCGAAAAATATTTTGTTAAGTCAACTCAGATTCATTCACTTCGTCCATCTGCTGCAGTAAAAAATTCTCTTTGCTGTGAATGTGTAATAATAATGATTTATAACCTGGGAATTTTAGATGCTAAAATACTTTTGACAGAGAAGATCATTTCTGGAGGAACCCCAACTTTGTCAACAAGGAACTGTTCATTTTCGTTATCATTTTTGCATTTTAAGTTTCTTTCCAGAATTCTCTGTACCATGACATTTCGGGACGGACAGGCAGGTAAATGCTTGAGGACAAAAATTGCCCATTTATACATGTTCATACTTTCCAATTGGCCAGCAAATCCAATAGTAACACTCTCATAAAGCTCTTGACCAGCAACGTAGCCGTACTGCATCAAGTTATTCATCAACATCCAAGAAAGCTTGTAGTCTATGGGGTTTGGATTATTGGTTCTAGGATTGAACAGGACTTCAAGAGGGTAGCCGGTGCAACTGTACATCTTAAGCAAGTGAATGCACAAGTTTGCAATTGATGAATCACATTTTGAAGGAAAAGCCACATCTACAGTATTATCACCCACTTGACTTTTCAAAAGAGACTGAAACGAAGCCACAGCATTTCCGAGAGGCATAGTGATGGGACAAAAGTACCAGTAGTAAATGGCGAAATGCTGAAACCATTCATCTGTAGTCATAGTGGTCAAATTTAAAGAGCCATAAGTCGGGGACTCACAAAATGTCAAAAACACATTCAAAATTTTTGGATCAACAAACTTGAGGGCACTTCTTTCTCGCAAAGAGTTGAAGTAGTTTGTTATCAAAGTAGAATTCATAGCAAACACTTCTGAGTGCTTCGTATCTTGCGAGATCATTGATGCCAAAAAATAGCAGTCCTCGATTAAAGCCATTTTAGCAGCCTCCACATCTTCCCCTTTGCTTAATAATCCCATAAAAGATTTGTCATTTCTATCATACAAGTTACCGAACAACATTGACGCATTTGATTTCAACCATTCAGTCATATTCATTCTCTGAGTCAATAAAAAAGACTCTTCTTCAACAACATCTTCCTCGTCTTCCTCTGGAGGCCACAAAATCATGCAGAGTCTCCACATTTCTAGTTCATCTTGACAACGAGAATCCTTAGTCATTTGATTGCCTACAAAAAGCTCATCTAGTTCAGTCACGTGCTTTCCCACTTCACTCTCCGGGATTACCGATTCTTCAATCGTTGGAGCGCATAGATGAATTCGTAGTTGTCTTTCCATCATTCTCTTGGACCAGGTTGTTGTGTCCATCTCTACAACCTTATGTAGGGAACATACCGTAGACACAGCTTTGAAATCAAACCCTGCTTGGTTGTCTCCACAAATGTTGTTGACTACAACAAATGTTCCGTTGGGACCGAATGCAACTCTACAGCACCTTCGGGCAAAAGTTGGGATATTTTCCGTTCGTAAACGTTTGAGATCGGTTTCGACAGTTTCACATTCCAAAACTTCTGCTTCTTGTCGCTTTTTCAGAGCAGAATGAAACGTGGTCATTGCAAGGAACGGTGGTTTCCCTTTTTGTGAGCCTTTATCATCCACATGATGTGGCTTAGTCACTGGCTTACTTAAAACGCTTAGGGCAGAAGGCAATAGCTGTTCACCTGCTTCATTTGCCATTTGTAAACTTTCTGGAACTAAAGACCTTTTGTTCAGCAAAGACTGTCGGGGTTGACAAAAACGTTTTATCGGTGGTTGAGCTTCCTGGCTTCCTACATCTACCAAGATTAATGAAAATAAAATTAGGTTTAATTTAAAAATTAGCATAATAAACATATTTAAGAGCTATTTCAGAGCAATGGGATGACAAAAATCGAGCTTCTAACCTTCGTTTTCGTCAAGAAGTAGGCCTTGAAACATTACTGACTTCATAGACCGAAAATTTCCAACCGTTGAAGTGTCACCCATAACTGGTTCGTATCGAGAGCTCTTAGACAAAATGGAAGTCATTTCTGGTCTAACGGAGTAAGATGCAATAGAACCGTCCTCAGATTCACTAGGAGTCAAAGGATTAAGCTCCACATCACCCTCCATCATCATCGGCATATCAGGTGTATCCACGTAGTATTCATCTTCGTCATGAGGAAGGGTCAAGAATGTGCGTGCCGTAGGGGCATTACTAGAAGCCATTAAAGTATGCAAAACTGGCATATTCTCTCGAATACTGGCATCAGAAGTTTCCCCCATAACCAATTTACGCGCAGCTGGACCTCCCAATTTCCCATCAAGTGGTTGAACTATTCCACCCGATTTCTTTTCAGCACCCTGTTTCAATTTATCTATGGGTATACCACCTAATCCTTTGGAAGTACCAGCTTCCATTGGGTCATCTTCATTTTCTTCTACTTCACACGAATATTTGGAAAAATGCTTGACCTACAAAAAATTATAGATGGCTTCTGTATTTTAATAAAATAAAATAACGTGTATACAAATAAACTTCCACACTCTCATTCTAATGGCTACCTTAAATTTCCAATTTCCAGTGTCCTCGCTATAAGACAAAAATTCTGCTTCCAAACGAAGGCAAGATCTTCGCAGCTTATCTGCATAGTTCATTGCTTTTACTTTGGCTGGGGATTTGATTGGATCTTTGGTAAGTTTATCAATGGGCCACACTCGCTCCAGAGTGATCTCTGCTGGGCAATTCAAATACGCTCCTATTGGTGGCTTAGCAGTGTCGTCAGGATACACCACAACTTCCTTGTGTCGAAACAAAACTAAAAGAGAAAAATGTCTTGATCGTTGAAATTTTAAAGTCTAAGCGTGCATAGTGAATGCATAATGAAAAGTAATTTCACACCTATTTCATCAATATTAACGCCGCAAACGTCGACGGCATCTAGAAACCTGATTTCACCAAAATTGTATCGGCCAACACAGAAGTTGGGAACATAGCAATGACCTTCCTCATCACACATTTTGTCAATTTCCTCAATAGATGGCTTTATGTAATAACCAGGACGAGTACATATTATACCGCAACCATGGACAGACTCTCCATTGGTAGGCGAAATCCCAGACACATCATGATCAAAATCATTGGGTCGCCCAAGAAAGCTGTCTTCAGAAAACCCAAGAGGATCATTTCCGAAGTGCACCGAATTGTTCCTCCCGTTCTCCGTGCTGGGAGCTTGATTCTTTTTAGGAGGACACGGACTTGCTGCATCTTCAAAACTTAAACCAAACTGATTGATTCGAGTGTTTTCCATATCCCCATGTGAGTGGTCGTTGATGATCGATCCTATCCCATTTCTTGTAGGAGAGAGACTAAACTTTTGCCTTGGAGATGAAGTGGAAAGCTTAATATTCTTTAAAGAAAGCTTTTTGACCGATGTTTTTGGTGACAAAATATCAATGCTAGTACCATGGTCATCTTCTTCGAAGCCATCAAATATCGAATGCTAATCATGAAAAAACATTAAAATCCAACTTATCATGGATTTATAGTTATAGGCAAGGGATTATTTTTAACTGATTCGGGAATTACCTTACTGAGCCCACGATTTTTAACAACCGGGAAGGTCAAATTTTTAATTCCTGGAGACGTGGTGGTAGTGCTAAAACTAGCAGAAGTTCTGCGTCGTGATGCTTCTTTAATAGCTCGTTGAGCAATGGGACTCGTGGGCTTTGTCATTTCATCGACGTTTCTATTTGCCTGATCAATAAAAGAGAAAATATTACAGTTTCACGCCATACTAATAATAAACAGCAGTACACTTTGCTAAAATTATAATACTTACTATTAGGTTGTAAAACAACGGAGAATCTTTGAATGGAGTTGTAGCAAATGGCATCATCCAGTCTGGAGGAGCAGAAGGGGCATTCGCGGGATTCGCGTTTGCCGATGTTGCTGGTGTAGTGAACGAGAACGAAGAGTTTCCAAACCCAGAGCTGGTAGCTGGATTACTGAAAGAAAAATTTGCAGGCTGTCCGAACGAACCAAAGTTTGTGCCTGTCGTCCCTCCAAACGAAGGAGCAGTTGATCCAAAATTAATAGTTGGAGCAGATGTTGCTGCAGGAAACGAGAAACTCGACGTAGGAGCAGTACCTACTGAGCAGAATAATGTTAAAGTTAAGTGAAAAAAAAAACTATTAAAAAACTAATACTGTAAACAGTAAACGGTGTAAACATACAAAAGATGGTAAGAGAGTAAACAATTCTTACCAAATGATGTTGCTGCAAAAGGTTGTTGAGCACCAAAACCACCACTAAATGAAAAGGATTTATTTTGCTGAGGAGTCTGGGTACTAAATAACCCTCCAGTTCCAGTTCCAAAATTTGTGGCCCCTGGAGTCCCAAAAGAGGTCGTAGATCCCGCCGTGTTTCCAAAGAGAGTTAACGGTTTAGGTGCATTGTTATTTGCAACAGTAGTGGTACCAAAGCCAAATCCACTAGAAGGAGCAGACGTTGTCTGAGTTTTTGCTCCAAACAACCCAAGGGACTGAAAATACATAAATAATTATTCAAACAATGTATAAAATAACTAAATACAAGGAATGATATAATTCAATCAGCTTATGAAAGTACTGATTGACTTAAGCTTTAAAAGTATTAATAATAATAGATAGAGTAAATAGACAAAATATAAAACCTGTTGCTGCTGCTGCTGAGGCTGTTGAAATCCAAAACCAGTTGAAGTTCCCATACCTGGCGCTGTACTAGTCGTATTAGTATTGGTACCAAAAAGACCACTGGATTGAGTAGCTGTGGTGTTGAAGGAAAATCCACTGGAGGTGCCTCCAAAGGGAGCCGCAGAAGTAGTTGCACTGGAAAAAAATCCTGTAGCTGGCTTTGGCTGATTCAAACTACCAAACAAGCCTAGAAAAACGAAACAATATATTTTGCCAATCACGAACAAATCAATAAAGACAAAGAGACACGTTTTTTTTAAATTTGCAACGTCTAACCTCCTCCCGTGTTTGCTGGAGCTCCAAACGTTGTAGTAGGCTGGCCAAACGTTGATGCGGTCTGGTTAGAAGCCATTGAAGTAAACAAGCTCCCTGGCTGCTGTTGCTGTTGTTGGGGCTGCTGTTGAGGGTTACCAAACAAACCTGACTGTCCCTGGGCCGGACCTTTCCGATTCAGCTGGTAATCTTCCAGTCGAAGTTCTTCCAGAGACTTATTTTCATATTCTTTCATACAAGTGATGCATTGATGCCGAGTATTGATCTGAGACGCAACACCGTTTCTCATCATAGTATCACTTCCAGTGATTGGATTGAAAGAAACCGATGTCCCAGCTGTTTGGCCTTAAAGAAAGTTTATAGTTATTATTGTATACTAGTTAGTACTTTGGAATTTTTAATTAAACAAGTATTGTCCTTGGAATTTAAATTCAACCATGCAACTGCTTGTTAGTATAATTACATAGCTCACCTTGAGTTGATGAAAATGGGCTCACAACAGCAGTAGTCGAACCACCAAACAGTCCAGTGGTTGGGGTGGATAGTCTGTTCTGCTGCCCAAACATTGTGGAAGTGTTTGGCGTTGCACCAAACGTTGGAGTAGGACCAAAGCTGGTTTTGTTTTGCCCAAATCCGAAAAGAGAAGTGGACTGTTGCTGAGGCTGTCCAAACATTGTGCCACCAGTTGTATTACTCCCAAATCCACCTATTGTTTGAGAAAAGTCAATCAAATAAAATATTCTTGGCCTTTTCCTTTGCTGACAGAACAAAAAACAGAATTTCAAAAATAAAATTACAAAATATACCTGTCGTGGTGTTTGAAGAACCAAAAAGGGAGGTTCCCGGGGCAGAAAATGATGTCGTTCCTGGCTTATTGGCCAAATTTGAACCAAAAGAACCTGTTTAGAGTGTATAAATAAAAGGCAAGAGTTATATAAATACTTACAATAAAATAAGGTTTCAGTTTTTAAAAACAATAACCAACTAACAAACTAACCAAATGAAGGAGTCGTTGTTCCAAAGTTTCCGAACATTTGACTGTCACTCCAATTTTTCCGTCAATGTAACCGGTAATGTAACTTCTATTATAAATAGGGAAGTACGATGCACGTTAGAGACGTCCTCTTAGGTTCCGCTTAAGACAAAAAAAGACTGTAAGATCAGTATTGATAACCCTGGTATTTTATAACAACGGATATAACGCCTAACGCCACTAGTTTGCCTTGCTCTAATGGTGTCTGGTATGGGTGTGTGCGTTTAATTTGCAATGCTTAACAACAACAAACAAAAGTGTGATAACCAATATTAATCAAAACACTACACTTGGATTTATAATTTTTCTTTGCACTTAAATTAAACTTAATTATTCGCAAAAAAATCTTCATATAATACAGCATTTACAAACGAAGATAAATAGAGCAATAAACGAACTCAACGAGAACGAACGAGACCAATCATTCAATAAAAACTAAATAAATACCTTTTTCACTTACCAAATCGTCATGCCGTTCACTTCTACGGTATTAGATATAAAATTTCAAAGTCTTTGTAGACCAGATAAGTCACCACAAGTTTTTATACTTCAAAAAGATTCCATTAATTCACAAACTTTCGTTTAAATCATAATTAGTAGTCCGCTGTTAACACGCCCGCTGATTCAGCATATGAACCACAAACAAACATTGACAAAAAAAAATGAAAACGCAGTTAGTTATTGTTAACACTCCAACTCCACTAACACTCCACTCCAAATAGGAGATAGGACTTCTATGATAGTGTGGAATCAGTGGAATGTGTGTTAAAAGTCGTCTAAGTCAGTGTACTTTTTTCACTTCACTCTAAAGTGCGCGCTGAAAATAATACGTGCTTCATTCAATTTACCACTAGTACATTAAACTATAGCGGACTATGAGACTTATGAGAGACATGGTCATTTACAATATACACCAGTTGCTATTGGTTGAGAAAATAGCGTTGATTCCAATGCGCGCTTTACTAGTGGTGTATATGGCATTAATGGCATGGCGATGGCCGATGGCCTATTTGCTATTGTAGCATTGCATTATTGCACTAGGGGCACTGGCACATGGCAGATAATGCTAAAAAGACTCTCTTTTCTCCAGCTTTGAAGCCCGAGTTGCCGGTTTTACTAGATGCAGTTAATTAATGGCAGTAATTCACATTGGGAATTTTAAAACACCTAATTGAAAGCTATGGATTCCGATAATGCTTGGGACTTGGGACACTGTAAAATGATATAATCCGCTCGTTTTCACTATCTGTTCAACTTGCCACCAGCAAGATCAGACAGTTTGTTCTTGAAGAGGAATTATTTGTTGGTCTGTCACTGAAGGATGAAATGAAATGATATCCAAAGTTAAAGCTTATTTATTCTAGACCTTTTCATCTCCAGCAGCAGTTTGGTTTGAGTATGCAAAATATTTGGACCCCAACTGCCCCAGTAATATATGAAGTGGACCCATACATAGCTATGTAATCGTACTATCGTGCTGCTTAATGCTTACTTCGAACTTTTAAATGCATGATGATGAAGATGACTGAAATTACGGGACACAATGAAATGAAGCAAACGAACTTGGAAGAACGTTTGGGCTGCTGTAAAAGTTTGCAAGGCTTGCAACTCCACAGCGACCAAAAACAAATAATCAGGACATGAAAACCATTTAGATTAGGTTTAAGAAAGCACAAACATTTATTTTTATAGTAAATTGGGGTTAACGAATTTCATACAAAATGTTCAGTGTGTACACTTTTGCAGTGTGTAAACTTAGAGAAAATTCTAAATAGTAAAGGACGGTATCGGATTTGCATTGGCGAAAAAAAAATTGAGATGAAATCAAAGTTTTGTAGCGCTTAAGATTCTACATCGAATAGCTATTTTAGTTTTTGAAAAAAATTCGTGCTTACCCCAGTGG
>Ga0210040_10002464_pt1 | contig 26076 bp, 23 predicted proteins | sample CryGeyCG12114_NA_FD_185462 | JGI IMG/M metagenome (GOLD analysis project Ga0210040, IMG submission 185462) | Groundwater microbial communities from aquifer - Crystal Geyser CG19_WC_8/21/14_NA (SPAdes) (version 2) | ecosystem: Environmental > Aquatic > Deep subsurface > Groundwater | place: USA... | reverse complement strand
GTAGCCGATAGCGTGTCGCGGCAGGTGCTGCCTTTTGCTACGGTGGTCCTGCGCCCTGCTGCCGATAGCAAAAACGTGTTGAGCACGGTGACCAACGAGCAGGGAACGTTCAACTTCACGGGCCTCGCTACCGGAAGCTACGCGCTGGAAGTGCACTACCTGGGCTATCGTCCCACGCAACCCATAGCCGTGACTGTAGGGGCGAACGGTGCGCCGGCCGTGGCCGTGGTGCTTGCCTCTGAGCACCGCACCCTGAGCGAGGTGAAAGTAACGGGCACCAAAGCCTTCATTGAGCAGCATGCCGATAAGCTGGTGCTCAATGTGGCCGCTAGCCCCCTTGCTCAGGGCGGTACCGCTTCCGAAGTGCTGTCCCGCGCCCCGGGCGTGATGGAGCAAGACGGCCGCTACCTAGTGCGGGGCAAAACGGCCCTGGTACTCATCGACGGCAAGGTGACCAACCTTGGGGGCAACGACCTGGCCGAGCTACTGGCCTCGCTGCCCAGCAACACCCTCGACAAGGTGGAGGTGGTGGCCAACCCCTCTGCCAAGTACGACGCTAACGGTGGGGCCATCATTAACATCCTCACCAAGAAAAACAGCGCCTTCGGGACCAACGGCAGCGTGAGTGCCGGCGTAGGCGCCGGCCGCTTTGCCCGCTACAACGGCGGCTTCACCCTGAGCCACCGCCACGACAAACTGAACGTGTTCGGGGGCCTCGACTACCAACGTACCAAGCAGTACCGCCGCCTGACCAGCAACCGCGTGCTGAATCAGGAAACGCGCATCGACGAGGCGAGCTACAGCGTGACCGAGCGCAACAGCCAGACGGCACGCATCAACGTGGACTACGACCTGACCAAACGCAGCTCGGTGGGCGTGCAAGTGCGGGGGATAGGTAGCGCCCGGAACCGGGACGGCAATACCGGCTCCGCCGTGGGGGAGCTGGGCGGCCCGCTCAGCGCGACTAACCTACTGCAAACCGATGGCACCGGGCGGGGCTTCAACCCGACCATCAGCCTGTACTACCGCACGTTGCTGGATTCGGCTGGCGGGGAGCTGAAGCTCAACGCGGATTACCTCACCTTCCACAAGCGCTTCGACGAGCAGTACCGCAATGCCGGCTACGACTTGCTGAAAGAGGAAGCAACGGCTACTGCGCTGCGCACCTACTCGCCAGCCAGCAACGCGGTGGCCTCCTTCACCGCCGACTACACGCGCTCCTTCGGCAAAGCCACAGCGCTGGAAGCAGGCTTGAAGTCGCTGCGCACCGTCACCGACAACGATATTCACTGGGAAAATCTAGCAGAGGGCGGCAATTGGCTCAACGATGCGCAACGCACCAATCACTTCGTCTACCGCGAGTACATCAACGCGGGCTACGCCTCGGTACGCCAGACGGTGAGTGAGAAGGTAGGGGTGCAAGTAGGACTGCGGGCCGAGCACACGCACAGCGAAGGAGAGTCGTTGACGCTCAGGCAGGTAAACAAGCGCGACTACTTCAACCTGTTCCCGAACGTAGCGCTGGACTACAACAGGTCGGAAAAGCAGCAGTGGAATTTCAGCTACCAGCGCAAGATTGACCGGTTCCGCTTCGACATCGTCAATCCCTTCCTGACCTACATCAGCCCCTACCTTTATTACCAGGGCAACCCCAACATCCGCCCCTCCTTCTCGCACAATTTCTCTGTCTCGCACAGCTACAACAATGCGGTGGCTACGTCGCTGACCTACAGTCGCCACACGAATGCCTTAGCGGAGGTATACCGCCGCGACCCGGCTACCAACATCGTCATTCAGTCCGACGCCAACCTGAGCCGGGCCACGTCGGTGGACGGCAACGTGAGCCTGACCAAGCAGTTGCTGGGCGGCGTGCTGACCACGGTGAATTTTGTGGGGGCCACGTACGTGCGGTTCTACTCCCCCACCATGCCCTGGCTAAACAAGTCGAGTGTAGGGGTAATGGCCAGCAGCAACAACACAGTGAATTTGCCGAATGGCATGAGCGCAGAAATCTCCCTCTTCTACCAGTCGCCGCTCACGTACGGGGCCTACTCCTTCAAGGCCCAGTACAACGGTAGCCTTGCGGTAACGAAACTGGTGCTGAAAGAAAAAGGAACCCTCACCCTGAGTGTCTTCGACCCCTTCAATATGCAAAAGCGCCGCTTCGATACGCGGGCGGAGGATATACAGGCCTCCAGCCTCGATAAAATCGAAACCCGCTTCGTGCGGCTGAACTTCAGCTACCGCTTCGGCAACCAGAAAGTGAAGGTTATCAGAACGCGCCGCACAGGCATCGAGAGCGAGAAAATGCGCCTGGAAGGAGCTGCTAACTAAGGGCGAAGCAGGGCTTCGCGCTACTCCTTACCTTTGCCTGCGTGAAACTCAACCCCAAGCTGCTCATCGGCCTCGGCCTACTCCTGGTTATCGGCTACTTCCTGCAAGACCTCGTGTTTGGCAGCGACCAGTACGCCATCGGCATCCGCAAAGCCCGGCAGGACAAGAACAACGCTTTTCGTCGGGCCGAGAATTCGCCCTTCAGCGAAACCGGCCAGCAGTCGTTCGATAGTCTGCGCTACTTCGCGCCCAACAAAGACTACCGCCTCTCGGCCCAATACGCGCCCATTTCCAACCACGACACGGTGCAGCTGGCCACCACTACCGGCCAGCCCGAGAAGTACCTGCGCTGGGGCAAGGCCAGCTTTATTCTGAACAAGCAGGAGTATAACCTGACGCTGTTTCGCCGGGCCACGGGCACCGATACCACGTTGTTTATCCCCTTCGCTGACCGCACCAACGGCCGCACCACCTACGGCGGCGGCCGCTACCTCGACGCCGCCCTACCCACTCCCGACGATACCGAAGTGCTCCTCGACTTCAACACCGCCTACAATCCCTACTGCGCCTACAACGACACCTACACCTGCCCGCTGCCGCCCGCCGAAAACCGCCTGAACGTGGAGCTGCCGGCCGGCGAACAAGCGTTTCATGAATAGCCTAGCTGGGTTACTGCTCCCGTAGCGGCCGCAAATCCAGTGTGAAACCGGGCAGCACATCTTCGCCGCTCAGCTCCGTTGCGTAGCCCGCTACTTCCCGCACGGTACGGCCGGGCCGATATACCCACGCCAGCTCGGCTTCGGTATGGAGCAGAAAGCCCAGTTGTACGCCGTTTTGCAGCCACTGCTGCATTTTGGCCTGTAGAGTAGGCACCCGGTCGGAGGGCGACTTCACTTCCACTACGAACTCAGGACAAACCGGCAGGAATTTATTACGTTCCGACACCGGCACCCGTGCCCAGGTGGCATGGCTAAACCACGAAGCATCGGGCGAAAGCGTGGCCTTGTCGGGCAGGATATAGGCTGCCGAGGACTCGCCCACGCGCCCTAACCGGGCCTGACGATTCCATAGAGAAAGTTGAAACACAACTTCGGCGCTGTGGGCGCTGGAAAGAAAACCGGCTGGTGACATGGAGATAATTTCGCCGTTGCTGGTACGCTCCAGGCGCAGGTCGCGGTTGTCCTGGCAGAACTGGAAGAACTCTGCGTCGCTGAAGCCCGTGATGAGCGGGCCGCGCAGCACAATGGCTTCCTCGGAAACAGGGGGTAGATTACGCATGGCAAAGCGTGTGGGGTGCTGTCCCGAAGATACGCAAAAAGGCGGGGTGGGCTGCGTGTCAGGCCGCCTGCCAAATTCCTACCTTTGTAAGAAATAGCAGTTGTCGAAGGCGGGTTGTTGATTGTTGGCGGATTTGCGCTTGCCTACTCCAATTCAATAGCTATTGCTTGACAGCCAACCATTACCAACTGATAATAACCCATGAAAATATCATTCGACTGGCTCCGTACGCTGATTCCAACCGACCAATCGGCCGAGGAAATTGGCAAGCTGCTCACGGGCTCGGGGCTGGAAGTGGAAGGCATTGAGGAGCTGGAAAGCGTGCCCGGCGGCCTGCGCGGCCTCGTGCTGGGCACCGTGCTCACCTGCGAGAAGCACCCCGACGCCGATAAGCTCAGCCTCACCACCGTGGACGTGGGCGACGCCACGCCCCGTCAGATTGTGTGCGGCGCCCCCAACGTGGCGGCCGGCCAGAAAGTAGTAGTAGCCCTGGAAGGCGCCATGCTCTACCCTACGGCGGGCGAGCCGTTTAAAATTAAGAAGTCCAAGATTCGCGGGGCGGCTTCCGAGGGCATGATTTGCGCCGAGGATGAAATTGGCCTGGGCCAGTCGCACGCCGGCATTATGGTGCTGACCACCGACCTGCCCAACGGCACCCCTGCCGCCGAGTACTTCGGCCTGGGTTCCGACTCGGTATTCGAAATCGGCCTGACGCCCAACCGCGCCGACGCGGCCTCGCACTACGGCGTGGCCCGCGAGCTGCGCGCCCTACTCCGCCAGCCCTGCCACCTGCCCGACCTCAGCGTCTTTCAAGCGCCTACCTCGGCTGAAACCAACGTTAAAGTCATTATTGAAGACGAGGTAGGCTGCCCGCGCTACGCCGGCCTGCTGCTCGACAACGTGGAGGTAGGCCCGTCGCCGGAGTGGTTGCAGCGCCGCTTGCGCAGCATCGGCCTGTCGCCCATCAACAACGTGGTGGACGTTACCAACTTCGTGTTGCACGAGTTGGGTCAGCCGCTGCACGCCTTTGATGCCGAGCAGATTACGGGCCAGCAGATTCGGGTGAAGCGCGCCGAAGCCGGCGAGCAGTTCGTGACCCTGGACGGTATAGCGCGGACGCTGAAGGCGGAAGATTTGGTGATTGCTGATGCCAACGGCGCCCCTATGGCGCTGGCTGGCGTGTTCGGCGGCAAAACCTCGGGCGTGAGCAATGCCACCACGCGCGTATTTCTGGAAAGCGCCTACTTCGCGCCCGCCGTGGTGCGCAAAACCGGCCAGACGCACCAGCTCAAAACCGATGCTTCCTTCCGCTTCGAGCGCGGCACCGACCCTAACATGGTGCCGGTGGCCCTGCAACGGGCGGCCCTACTCCTGCAAGAAGTAGCCCATGCGCGCATTGCCGCGCCAGTGGTAGACGAATACCCCGCGCCCATCAAACCCCTAACGGTGCGCCTGCGCTTGCCGCGGGTGGAGAAGCTGGTAGGGCAGTACATCGAGCCGGAGCGCATCCGGCAGATTCTGACGGACTTAGATATTGAGATTCAGGAGCAAACAGCACCAGGAAATGAAGTAGGGGAGGACCTGGCCCAGCACCTTACGCTCCTCACTGCTCACCCAACAGCCAACGACCAACCCGCAACGGAATGGCAACTGACCATTCCGCCGCACAAGGTTGATGTGACCCGCGAGGCCGACGTGATTGAGGAAATTCTGCGCATCTACGGCTACAACAACGTGGCCCTGCGCCCGCACAACGCGGCGTCCTACCTGGCCCAGTTCCCGCACCCCGACCCGGAAGTACTGCGGCAGAACACGGCGCGCCTACTCAGCGGACAGGGCTTTTCGGAGATTATCACCAACTCCCTCACCAACTCGGCCTACTTCGAAAAGAAGGGCGAGCGGAACCCCACGCTGGTGCGGGTGCTGAACTACAACAGTGCCGACCTCGACATTATGCGCCCTGCGGTGCTGCACAGTGGCCTGGAAATAGTGCGCTACAACCTCAACCGCCGCCAGCGCGACCTGAAGCTCTATGAGTTTGGCAAAACCTACCAGCAGCAGCCCGACGGCGCCCACCAGGAGCAGAACAAGCTGGTGCTGCTGCTGACCGGCAACACCGCCGCCGAAACCTGGCAGCAGAAGTCCGAAAAGACGAATTTTCATCAATTGGCCAGTGCGGTGCAGCAGGTGCTGGCGTCGTTGGGCTTTGGGGGCTACGCGTCGCAGCCGGTGCAGCATCTCTACCTGGCGGGCGGCCTTACGCTGCTAGTGCACAACCAGCCGGTGGCGCAGGTAGGGGCCGTGTCGCCGGGCGTGCTCAAGCAGCTCGACGTGAACCAGCCCGTGTGGTACGCCGAGCTGGACTGGGACTGGCTGATGCGCAAGTACAAGAACACGCTGGTAGCCCGCGAGTTGCCTAAGTTTCCGGAGGTGCGCCGCGACCTGTCGCTGGTCGTGGATAAGACCATCACCTTCGACCAGTTGCGGCAGATTGCGCAGCGCACCGAAAAGAAACTACTCCAGGGTCTAAATGTGTTTGACGTGTACGAGGGCGAAACCTTGGGAGCCGGCAAAAAATCCTACTCCGTGAGCTTCACCCTCCAGGACCCGACCCAGACGCTAACCGACCAAGCCATCGACCAGGTGATGCAACGCCTCATCCAGCAGTTCGAGAAGCAAGCTGGCGCTCTGATTCGGAAGTAGAATGTAGCGCGAAGCTCCGCTTCGCGTGTCGTTGAACGATTGTCGTTGAACAACATCAGCAACGATACGCGAAGCAGAGCTTCGCGCTACATCATCTCGCGTTATCTTCACCTAAAACTAAAAAATGGCTTCTTCTCAGCAGCTTGCCCAACTCGACCGCCTGGAGCGGCAGGTAACCACGTTAGTGGCTGCCTATCAGCAGTTGCGTGAGGAATTGAGCGACGCCAACACCACCATCGAACAGCTGCGCGCCGACGCCCGCGACCGGGAGCGGCAGCTAAAGGATTTCCAGAACCGCGAGAATATCGCTAAACTTGTCAATACCGTAGCAGAGAAACCTGCCCACGTCAACGAACTGAAACTGCGCCTCAACGAATACATCCGCGAAATAGATAAGTGTCTTGCCTATTTAAAGGAGTAACAACCATCTTCCAAATCACTTTGTAGCCCTTCTGCTCGCATGAGCAAGTTATCCGTCAAAATTCGCATTGCCGACCGCGAGTACTCACTAAAAGTACCGCCGGTAGAGGAGGAGCGCCTGCGCCTAGCGGGCAAGCTCCTGAACGAACGACTGCGGACGCTTGGCGATCAATACGGCAATCAAGATAAACAGAACCTGGTGGCTATGGCTGCCCTCACCATTATGGACGACCTACTGAAGGTTGACCAAGAGAAGAACGGCACCGATGCCGCCCTAACCGAGCGCATCACGCGCCTGGATGGGCTACTTTCGTCGCTGGTGCTCACGTAGAGCCCCGGCCGCAGTTTTACGCGCGTACCAGTTGGTGCGGGGCAAACGGCCCCGGTAAGCCGGCTAGGCGTGAAGCTGATTTTTTTGTTATGGCTTTTAAACTTCCCCTTAAAACCATAACTCATGTCCATTTTGTATACCGTGCTGATTGCCGTGGCTGCCCTTGTGGTGGGCGCGGTAGTTGGCCGCCTGCTGGCCGGGAAGGCCCGGCAGGACCACGAGGCCACGGCCCGCGCCCGCGCCCAGGAACTATTACAGGAAGCCGAGGAAAAGGCAAATCGTACCCGCGACGAGCGGATTCAGCAGTCGAAAGATAAGTTTCGCACCCTCAAGCACGAGTTTGAGCAGGAAAGTCGCCGCCAGAAAGCCGAGCTGGACACCGAGCTAACCCAGCGCCGCCAGGGCGTAGTGGAGCAGGAACAAACCGTTAAGCAGCTCACCCAGACCACCCAAAAGCAGCTCGATCAGCTTCAGCGCAAGGAAAAGGAACTGGATACCCTGCGCGATAAGCTGCAAAACGACGTCCAGCAGCAGCGCGACCGGCTGGATGGCCAGGAAGAGAATCGCCGCACAAACCACGAAACACAACTAGCTAAGCTTCAGCAGAAAGAAAGTGAGTTGGACGAGCGTCGCCACCAAGTGCAGCAGCAGCTCGAGGCCATTTCCGGCCTCACGGCCGCCGAAGCCCGCGAGCAACTAGTAGAAGGCCTCAAGAATGAAGCTCAGCTGCAAGCCTCCTCTTACATCAAAGATGTAGTAGCGCAAAGCAAGCTGACCGCCACTAAAGACGCCAAAAAAGTGGTCTTGGAAACCATTCAGCGCACGGCCTCCGAGCACGCCATTGAGAACTGCGTATCGGTGTTCAATATTGAGTCGGACGATGTGAAGGGCAAGATTATCGGCCGCGAGGGTCGGAACATCCGGGCCCTGGAAGCCGCTACCGGCGTCGAGATTATTGTGGACGACACGCCCGAAGCTATCATCATTTCCGGCTTCGACCCGGTGCGCCGCGAGGTAGCCCGCCTGAGCCTGCACCTGCTGGTGAAAGACGGCCGTATTCACCCGGCCCGCATCGAGGAGATTGTGGCGAAAACCCGCAAGAACATCGACGAGGAAATCGTGGAAATCGGCGAGAAAACCATTATCGACCTGGGCATCCACGGCTTGCATCCCGAGCTGGTGAAGATGGTAGGACGCATGCGTTTCCGCTCCAGCTACGGCCAGAACCTGCTCCAGCACTCCCGCGAAGTAGCCAACCTGTGCGCCACCATGGCCGCCGAGCTGGGCCTGAACGTGAAGCACGCCAAGCGCGCCGGCCTACTGCACGACATTGGCAAGGTGAGCACCGAAGAGCCAGAATTGCCCCACGCCATTCTGGGCATGGAGATGGCCAAAAAGTACAAGGAGCATCCCGACGTGGTTAACGCCATCGGCGCCCACCACGACGAGATGGAGATGACGGCCATGATTTCGCCGCTGGTGCAGGCCTGCGACGCCATCAGCGGCTCGCGCCCTGGTGCCCGCCGCGAGATGATGGAAAGCTACATCAAGCGCCTCAAGCAGCTGGAAGAAACCGCCGTGTCCTTCGACGGGGTGTTGCAGTGCTACGCCATCCAGGCCGGCCGCGAGCTCCGCGTGATGGTGAACGCCGAAAACGTGACCGACGACCGCGCCCAGGAGCTGAGCTACGAGATTTCGCAGAAAATCGAGAAGGAAATGCAGTACCCTGGCCAGATCAAGATTACGGTCATCCGGGAAATGCGCGCTGTGGCCTACGCGAAGTAGAAAACAGGATTAGAATCTATTGTCAACAACGGCCCCGCTACGCAAGTAGTGGGGCCGTTGTGTTTTAAGTATTGTACCAAATAGAAGTCAGAAAATCGAAGCAAAGAACGCAACTCAGTGTAAACAAACGCAGAATTGCACGATAAGAAAGGGGAAGTGAGAAGTCCTTCCAAAGCATAAAATGGATTGTGGCAAGGGTTGACTAAAGCTAGCTTTATGCTGTTGCTACTCAACTCAGCTACTCATTAGTATGCACACTAGATATTTGTCATTACGTAGAGGTATTCAACTTAGCGTTCTTCTGCTGGGGGTAGGAGGGTGCGCACTTTATCAGCCTATGCTACCCGCTACGCCGCTCGTGCGGCAGCAGGGCCAAGTAGAAGCCGCTATTAGTCTCCATGTACCGGGGGTAGAAGCTGCTGCGGCTTATTCGCCAGTCAAACACATACAGGTGGTGGTGGCGGGGAATGCCATATGGATTGGCTCACAGAAGGACATTACTTACAATTTTACTAGGAGCCAGCAAGGTGAAATAGGCTTAGGCTACTACACAAATGCCAGGCAGCCGAACTGGCACGTAAGCCTACTGAGCGGGGTAGGACGGGGAAATGGTAGGGTGCATGGCGAGCAGGATTTTGGCCCTGTTGTAGTATCAGGTTTTCCTACGGGTGGTAGTGGCGGTCGACCAGCCAAGCCGGATCGGCGCGGGAGCTATCAAAAATATTTCGGGCAAGTAGGAGTTGCGCACGTAGCAACGGGCAGGCACCGACAAGTGCAGGGTGTTGCACTACGCGCTACTTGGATGCACTTCACTACCCTGACTTTCAATGATCAACCCGTAGCCCCACCAACCGCGTTCTACCTGGAACCCGTTTGGTTTTGGCGTTTTGGCTCGTCATGGTTGCAAGGCAAGCTAACCACTGGTTTATCGACGCCGCTTAAGCGCATCAGTGATGCCCAAAAGTATCTGCTCCCAAATGGGGCGCTGCTACTGGGGGCTGGCGTTGTGGTTGTCCCCTCCGAGCTACACCGCCATCGACGAGCGGAATAGCAGGGTGATGATAGGGTGATAGTCGGTGAAAAAGGCACTCCCAATAGCATAAGCATTCCAGAGTGTGGATGGCGTAGATAATATTAAAAACTTCTTCTGACAAGAAAAGGGCTAAATCTTAAATCTTTGCTCTCAACTATTGCAATGCACTTGTTTACCGACAATTTTCTGTGTCTGATGCACTTGTGAACACTCCACAAACTAGCTCTCCAATGTTAAATTACTTACCCGTTGCTAGCGAAAATGTATGTCAAAAGAGGTGAATAGGTAGCAGTTTACCTGAAATACGAAGCATTTGTGCTGGGAGTAACTTTCTTGTCATTGGTCTTCAAGTGCTCCAGTAAATTAATTACTCTTCCGTTTGAGCAAATGCCAATTTTGCACATTACGGACGAGACGGAACGTGTTTAACGAATCCAAAATTCGTTGATGATTAGATGATATAGTTCCTCGTATTAAAATGTAATCGGATTTCTTTAGAAGTGCTCGTGGATTATCATCATTGTACATGTAGTTCTGAGGGGGTAGGCCTCCACTTTCCTTTCGGCGAATCATACCGAAACGATAATCAATAATTCTGCTTGTAGCAATACCCTGCTTTTTTACAATAAAATAGTTCTGAAAATGATCGTACATCATTCTTCCTCTATATGCTGGATCGTAGTTCATGAAGGATAAAACTTTGCTATTGTCTTGTGGTAGAATCTGCGCAAATGCCTCGTTTTCCCTGTTGAACTGCATTAGATATTGGGTCCAAAGTATCAAATGGCATGATGCTATAATAATGGCCGCATAGGTGAGAAATTTTTTATTTGCTTCCGGTATTTTGCTAGCAATGAATAGAAGAGCAATCAACAAAGTAGTAGAGAATCGTTCATATATAGGCTCTTGCCCAGGAATTTTAGATGGTAAGAAAAAATAACAAATAATATTTATCAACAGAAAAATTACTATATAATGAAGCTTATTTTCTTTTTTATAAGAAAAATTAAATTTATAATATTTCCTAAATATAAAATTATAAATAAGTAATAAAAGAGGAATTAATATAATCAGAGAAAATAGCAAGCCTACTACTTTTCCAAATAAACCATCGAATAATGGTGAATTATCGACCACTAGAAATCTGCCTCTGCTTAAGTAAGTTAGCCAGAAATCATGCAGGTAGTATTCCTTCATAAATGCTAAGGTTGATACATCTTTACTGCCATATGAAACAGAATTTTCTGCTGATTTCTGCAATACAAACCACCAATTGATTATTAAAATACCGAGCGGAATTAGGCAGAAACTATTTAATAAAAGTTTTCTAATGTTATTATATCTATACAACAAAAAAGTAGCTAGCATTAAAACGCAGAATAAGGCTACCATAGCATGCATAAAATAGATACCAATCAATAAGATAGAAATACCTAACATGTAAATAAAATGATATTTATTGCTATTTACTATGCGTAACCATAACCACAAGATTACTAACATTAAGTCATTGGCTATAGCATTACCAGTAAAACCAAATGTGATATTATAGTTATAAACCAAAACTAAGGAAGCAATGGCAAACCATTTATTTCCTTTTATTTCATAGATGATAAAATATACTAATATAGGTAAACTAATAATAGAAATAAGATGCAAAAATCTATTAGCAGTTTCTACAGAAGAAAAGATAGGTAAAGAAAAAAAGAATAGATGAAATGTATTGGGGTAAAGTAAATAATGTAACGTATAATATTCGTTGAAGTTATTAGTATCTGAACCATAATACCTGAAAATTGTTCCTTCAGCTAAATGGCTCGGTACGTCTGCAAATGGAAATAATGAAGTGTTTATAATAACTAAAATATGAAGTAGGAGTAAAGTAATAAAGCTAATATTGAAGCTTCTATCGCCAAAAATATTAGGTGTTTTTTCTGTAATATTTCCTTTGTTCATTGGTCTCAGCTATTAACTATTATGATGAATAAGTGTGATATATTGCTCTTTACGATCCTAAATGAATAATTCATCTTGTATAATAGTAAGTTTAAGAGGTGATTAGGTATCTACACTAAGCACACTGTAAATTAAGAATGATAATTGACACCGCTAAAAAATGATATAAATAAAAATAGTTATAAATATTGTTTATATAATAATAAATATGTGAGCAAGTTATGACTTTTAGGAGAAATAATAGGGAAATACAATAAAATAGATAGCGTTAGGCGCGCATGAATCATGTGATTGCCAAATAAAAAACGCCACGACGAAAGTTGCGACGGCTTTCTTGTATATGCAACTCACTGTTATAATCGATACAAAAAGGTAAGTAGCAACCTTATGCACTACTCCAGTGGCCAGTGCAACGAGCTTGCGCTGCCGACCATAGTCCTATGCATAACTATTAGCCAGTAATCGGTGCGCACAAAAAAAATCCGTTAAGTGGCTGGCTGCTTGCAACCTAAGCTTCTTTCAAAGTGCTCATGTCGTTTTAGTGCACGCTACCGTCTCTTATGCTCCCTACGCTACTCCGCGTTGTTAGTGCCGCGTTTTTACTATCTCTGGCGAGCAGTTGCTCGGTGTATGCGCCGTTGCAGGCCGGCGCGCCCATGCTGCGCGATAAAGGGCAAGCGGAAATAGTTGGCAGTGCCTACCTCTCTGGCCGCCTGGAAGGCTCGGCGGCCTACTCGCCCGTTCGTCATTTGCTGGTGCGCGCCGCTGGTGGCTTGCGCTCTGATAAGGGGAGTGATACGTATTTTCGGCTACGCCAGTTGGAGGTAGGGGCTGGCACCTACTGGCCGCTGGGGCAGCGATGGCTGGTAGGCGGATTGGTAGGCTACGGATTCGGGCAGGGTACTCGTGGCTTCACCCGCACTCCCTACCTTCTTGGGCGGGATACTGCCGAAACCTACCGCTACGCAACGCGCTTCGGCAAGCCCTTTGGCGACGTTTTTGTGGCCTACGAGGATGGCCCCGTAACGATGGGTATTGCCTACCGGCTGTCGCAGGTGCGGTTCTCTACTCTAACCAACAACGGCCTACCCATCGACCTCCGCCGGATGACCCGCAACGAGCCCATGCTATTTATGCGCTTTGGTAGCAAGCAGGGCGTATTGCAGTGGGCCCAGTTGCAGGTAGCCCTCAGCGCCTCTTGGTCGGACGACTTAAAGAGGAACTCGGCGCCGGTAGGGCCGCTGCTAAACGATGTGAAAGAAGGCCGGCTTTTCACCTCAATTGGCATTGTTGTGTATCCGCACCGCTTCAAAAAATTCGATTATAAATAAAAGCTCGTCAGGGATTCCCAACGAGCTTTTACTTGGCTCTATAGCATTAAAAAACGCGCTACTTTTCCGGCTTTTCTAATTTAGAAAACAAGTTGTTCAGCGACTCGGCCCAGGTAGGGTGGGCAAAAATGATGTCCTGCAGCATTTCGCAGGTGATGCCGCCGTGCATGGCCAGTTGCAGCATGCTCATGATTTCGCCACCCTGCTCGCTGAACACGGCTGCCCCCAAAATCTGGTTGGTATCATCATCGACCAATACTTTGATGAGGCCCTCCGTGAAGCCCGTTTGCAATGCCCGCCCAATGGTGCGCACCGGCATGATGCCTACCCGGTAATTGAGCTTCTGCTCGTGGGCTTGTGTTTCGGTGAGGCCAATGCGGCCCAGCTGCGGCTCAGTGAAGACCACGTACGGCACATCGCGGCCCTTCTTGGTGCGGCTTTTCCCGTGCAGAATATTGTCGCGCACGATGCGGTAGTCGTCGTAGCTGATGTGGGTGAACTGCGGGCCGCCCTTCACGTCGCCGAGGGCATAAATGCCGCGCACGTTGGTGTGGAGCGCATCGTCAACTACTACAAAACCGTCGTCGTCCAGCGCCACGCCCGTCTGGTCGAGGCCCAGGTCGTGGGTGTTAGGCTCGCGCCCTACTGCCACTAGTAGGTGGCTGCTGCGCAGGCGCCGCTCACCCGCCTCGGTGGTGGCCGTCACGGTATACACGCCGTCAGCATTCTGCGACACGTGGTGCACCTCGGCGCCTAGTACGAATTCTATGCCCTCGGCTTCCAGCATTGCCTGCATAGCCGCGCAGATTTCCGGGTCCTCGCGCTCCAGGATGTTGTCGCCCGACTCTACAATAGTCACCCTACTCCCCAATCGACGGTACATCTGGCTGAATTCCAGGCCAATGTAACCGCCGCCAATGATAACCAAATGCTCCGGCGTTTTCTGCAAATCCAGCATCGACATCGGAATCAGGAAGGGCGTTTCCATCAGGCCCTCGATATCTGGTACAGCGGCGCGCGTACCGGTATTAATAAAGACGAGGGGCGCCGTGAGGGTGCGCGTGCCGCCGATGCTGAGCGTGACTTCTATCGTGTGTGGAGCCGTGAATACGGCGTGGCCGTCCAGCACTGTAATGCCGTCCTGCTCCTTGGTCAGGTTCTCAAAAACACCCTGGCGCATCTTCTGAATGATGCCTTCCTTGCGCTCAATAATAGTGGGCATATCCACCGTTACGTTGGTATCCAGGCCGTAGTCCGCATCGGTGCGGGCGTGGTGGGCTCGCTCCGCTACGGCCAGGATAGCCTTGGTAGGGGAGCAGCCGTAGTTGATGCAGGAACCCCCGAGCTTGTATTTCTCGATCAGGACCACGCGCCGACCAGCCTTGGCGAAAGAGGTAGCCAGTGGATTGCCAGCCTGGCCGGAGCCAATAATAATAACGTCGAAGGATTCGGGCATAAAAGCGGAACTTTGGGTGGTAGAAACTAGTAAACCGGTCGGTAGCCGGTAAGTTTGTAGTAGGAAGCTCTACGGTATTTGCGTGCTAGCGACCATTCCACGGAAAGCAGACATGCTGGTTTCTGGCCTTATTTTCGCCCGCTTTCGGCTGTATGCGCTTCTTTGTTCGTCTTTCTCTGTTGTTTGCCTTGTCGGGGCTCACCGGCTGCGTTTCGCTCTATTTTCCGCCGCCGCCCCAGGTCCCCCTACTCACCCAGCAGGGCGAGTTTAGCGGGGGGATACACACCAACTTCAGTGGCAACACGTCGGTGCAAGGGGCCTACGCCGTGACCAACGGCCTGGGCGTCATCGGCTCGGCCTCGTTTCTGCATTCCGATAAGGTGAAAAAGGCGGAGTCATTCGACTTCGTGGAGGCTGGTGCGGGCTACTTCACCCGCCTGCGCGACCAGCGCGTGCTGGAAATCTACGGCGGCTACGGCCTGGGCCACAGCCAGCGCACCGAGCGCAGCTCGCGCGAGACGCCCGCCACGCGCACGCTGGAAGCCGGTCTGGAAAAGCTGTTTTTACAAGTAAACTACAGCGCCAAGAAGCGCCAGTCGCTGCACCTGTTCGGCAACGACTTCCCCATGACCTACGGTACGGCGCTGCGCATCAGTCACTTGCAAACCAACAACCTGCGCATCGATGGCCTGGCGGCGTCCGCCGAGAACAATATTTTTCTGGAGCCCATCACCTACACCCGCATCCAAGTGCTCGGGCCGGTGCAGTTTCAGCTTATTAGCGGCGGCATGTTTGGCCTGAAGCACCGCCAGTATTTGCGCGCCTCCAACTCGGTGTTTCAGTTTGGCATCCTGGTGAATTTGGGCGGGCAGGAGGGGAAGCGGTAGGGGGCGCTACCGCATCTTAAATTATAAAAGCACAAAAAAAGCTCCAGCGCAAGCTGGAGCTTTTTTTATTCGATACTAGATATAAGTATTACACCCCTACCTGCTCGCCGTTCAGCACCTTGAGCATAGTCTCGCCGATGTTAGCGGGCGAGTCGACCACATAGATGCCGCACTCGCGCATGATTTTCATCTTGGCCGCGGCCGTGTCGTCGGCGCCGCCAACGATGGCGCCGGCGTGGCCCATGCGGCGGCCGGCGGGAGCCGTTTGGCCGGCAATGAAGCCTACCACGGGCTTTTTGTTGCCGGTGTCTCGGATCCAATGGGCTGCTTCGGCTTCCATGCCGCCGCCAATCTCACCGATCATGACGATGCCCTCCGTTTCGGGGTCGTTCATGAGTAGCTCCACGGCTTCTTTAGTAGTGGTGCCGATGATGGGGTCGCCGCCGATGCCGATGGCCGTGGTCTGACCCAGGCCGGCTTTGGTGAGCTGGTCTACTGCTTCGTAGGTCAGCGTGCCCGACTTCGACACGATGCCGATTTTGCCTTTGGTGAAGATAAATCCGGGCATGATGCCCACTTTGCACTCGCCGGCCGTCATCACGCCGGGGCAGTTCGGCCCGATCATGCGGGTTTCGGGGTGGCCTTTCAGGTATTCCTTCACCGCAATCATGTCCTTGGTCGGAATGCCCTCGGTGATGGTGATGATGACCTTAATACCGGCATCCGCAGCTTCCATGATGGCATCGGCGGCGAAAGCTGGGGGCACGAAGATAATGCTGGTATCGGCGCCGGCTTCGGATACGGCCTCGGCCACGGTGTTGAACACGGGGCGGTCGAGGTGCTGGCTGCCGCCTTTGCCAGGCGTTACGCCACCCACCACGTTGGTGCCATACTCAATCATTTGCTGGGCATGAAACGAGCCTTCGGAGCCCGTAAAGCCCTGCACAATCACTTTGGAATCCTTGTTGACCAGAACACTCATTAGAAATGGGGTTTGAGGAGGTATTCGGTTGGAATAAAAGCCGGGCCGCTTTTCGCGGTCAAGCCTTACAAAAGTAGCCTTTTTCGGTCCGCAGGCAAGGCGTAGGGAAGGATGAGTACCCAGAGCGGCCTATTCAAGCTATCCAGGTAGGGGCTTATTGGCCCATGCTTTCTCCGACGAATACCAGCACTTCCACCCTTAGTATCCCACTGGCAACACTTTTTTAATTCCGTACCTTTGTAATTCATTCCCACCCCCTACCTAGTCGCCATGTACCTGAATCATATTGTAGATGCTATTGGCAATACGCCGCTCGTGAAGCTTAATAAGGTAACGGAAGGCGTACCGGGCACTATTCTGGCCAAGGTCGAATATATGAATCCCGGCAACTCGGTGAAGGACCGAATGGCCATTAGAATGGTGGAAGACGCCGAAAAGGCGGGCCTGCTGAAGCCGGGCGGTACCATTATTGAAGGCACCAGCGGCAACACCGGCTTCGGCCTGGCGCTGGCCGCCACGGCCAAGGGCTACCGCTGCATCTTCACCATGAGTGATAAGCAGGGCAAGGAAAAGCAGGACATTCTGCGGGCAGTAGGGGCCGAGGTAATTGTGTGCCCAACCAACGTGGCCCCCGACGATCCGCGTTCCTATTACTCGGTGGCCCGCAAGCTGAACGCGGAAATCCCGAATTCCTTCTACCCCAACCAGTACGACAACCTCTCCAACACGGCCGCGCACTACGAAACCACCGGCCCCGAAATCTGGCAGCAAACCGATGGCCGCATTACGCACTTTGCCTCAGGCGTGGGTACGGGCGGCACCATTTGCGGCAGCAGCCAGTACTTGAAAGAGCAAAACCCCGCGCTCATCACGGTGGGCCTCGACACGTATGGCTCAGTGTTTAAGAAGTATAAAGAGACGGGCATCTTCGACGAAAACGAAATCTACCCCTACAAAACGGAAGGCATTGGCGAAGACATCCTACCCAAAAACGTCAATTTTGATCTGATTGACCTGTTTGTGAAGGTAGGCGACAAAGACGCGGCCGTAATGACACGGCGCTTGGCTAAAGAAGAAGGCCTGTTCGTGGGCTGGTCGTGCGGGTCGGCGGTGTTTGGGGCGCTGGAATACGCCCGCGAGCACCTGACGGAAGACGACACCATGGTGATTGTGTTACCCGACCACGGCACGCGCTACCTCGCCAAAGTATACAACGACGACTGGATGCGCGAACAAGGCTGGCTGTAAGAGTTGAGCGGGATGAAACCAAATATACCGCGCTCCTAATCAGCTTATTAACGCTACTTTAGGCTTACTGATTTTTTGAACAAAAGCGCACGGCCCGCACCGGTCGCTACCCGCTCAACGTATTCCCCTTATGCCGCAGCTCCGCAGTATTGTACTCATTGACGACAACGAAACCACGAGCTTTTTGAATAACCGGCTGCTGAGTCGGTTGGGAGTAGCCGAGCAGGTGCACACTTTCTCGCAGGCTGAGCCCGCCTACCGCTTTCTGTGGGGCGAACCCGGCGCGCCCATCAACACGGAAACGCTGCCCGAGCTCATCTTCGTGGACCTAAAGATGCCCGGCATCGATGGCTTCGAATTCCTGCGCATGTACAACGCCCTACCCCAGGAGGTGCAGGAAAAAAGCGTGCTGACGGTGCTCACCACTTCCATGCACTCGGCCGATACGGTTCGCGTGGCGCAGTACCCCGGCGTGGAGTACCTGGCCAAACCGCTGACCGAAGAAAAGATGACGAAGCTGCTGGAAAAGCGGTTTAAGTAGTCAGCAACTGCAGCAACGATACGCGAAGCGCAGGCTTCGCGCTACACCACGGCGTCCACAAACTCGAATTTGTCCCCGTCAAACAAGCCTTTGTCGCTGAGCTTGAGGCTGGGAATGACAAGTAGGGCCATAAAGGAAAGCGTCATGAAGGGCGCTTGCAAGGGAGAGCCGAGCTGTTTGGCCAGGGCATCAACAGCCGTATAGGCAGCGGCTACTTGGTAGCCATCCTGATCCGACATGAGGCCGGCCACGGGCAGGGGTAGGAGCACTTCTTCATCGGCTTCGCCTACTGCCGCCAGGCCGCCTTTGGCAGCTATTACCAGATTAATGGCCCGCGCAATGCTCTCGTCGTCGCAGCCGATGGCGGTGATGTTGTGCGAGTCGTGGCCGACGCTACTGGCCAGGGCGCCGCGCGTCAGCCCTACCCCTGTAAGAAAGGCCACGGCCGGTGGGGCCGTTTGATAGCGATTTACCACTACCAGCTTGAGCAGGTCGCGGGCCGGATCGGGCACTACCAAGCCGTCGGCCACCGTGGCGGGTAGTTCGCGCCGGGCCGTAATGAGCTGGCCGTCAAAGCACTCAATGGCGCGGACGGTAGCCTGCGGACCAGGAGCCGGCAGGCGCAAATCCTCCGGCTGAATGGTCGGCACCTGAAAGTTGTTGATAATGGCCACCGGCACCGCCGAAATCAGCGTGCGGCCGTCTTCGGCCACTAGCTCCCCGTTGAGGTAGGTCTGGCGCACCCGGAAGTCCGTCAGGTCGTCCACCACGATGAAGTCGGCGGGGTCGCCTACCCGCAGCAGGCCCACGGGCAGGCCGTAGTGCTCCACGGGGTTGCGGCAGGCCACGCGCAGCACCTTCAGCACATCCTGACCCCGGGCCACGGCGCGCTGCACCAGTTGGTTGATGTGGCCCAGCACCAGCGTGTCGGGGTGCTTGTCATCGGAGCAGAACATCATGTTCGCGTAGTGCTCCGGGAGTAGGTCGATAAGCGCCTCGAAGTTGCGCGCCGCCGAACCCTCCCGAATCAGGATTTTCATGCCCGCGGCCAGCTTATCCAGCGCCTCGCCGGCCATAAAGCACTCGTGGTCGGTGCTGATGCCGGCCGCGGCATAAGCGCGGGCGTCGGCGCCGGTGAGGCCGGGCGCGTGCCCATCTACGGGCCGACCGTACTGTTGAGCCAGGGCAATTTTTTCCAGCACGTCGGCGTCGCGGTGCAGCACACCGGGCCAGTTCATCATCTCGGCCAGGTAGCCAATTTCGGGGTAGGCGCTAAACAGCTGCTCAATATCGGCGGCCGAAATAACTGCCCCGGCCATCTCGAACGGCGTGGCCGGCACGCACGATGGCGCCCCGAAGCAGAACTTGAAGGGCACCTGCCGACTGTTGGCCAGCATGTACTCAACCCCCTGAATACCCAGCACGTTGCCAATCTCGTGAGGGTCTGAGACGGTGGCTACCGTGCCGTGCACCACGGCCAGGCGCGCAAACTCGGAGGGCACCAGTAGGGAGCTTTCCACGTGCACGTGCGCATCCACAAAGCCCGGCAGCGCATAGGGTAGGGCCGGGTCGGGGGCAGAGGCGCCGGTGGGTTCCAGGCGGTCAATTCGCCCTTCGGTTACGTGAATAACAGCAGGGGTTATGGTATTGGCAACCAAGTCGATAACGTTGGCCGTGAGCGTGAAAGAAGCAGGCATAGGGTAGGGGATAAGCTGGCACGAAATAGGAGCCAAAGGACGTTGAACAGGTAAAGAACCTTATATTTGTGCAAACTTCCGTGCCAGTGAATAAGATTATCACCCTCCTACTGGTCGCGCTGCTCTCGGGCACGGGCCTGGTTTCTTCGAGTTGCGCTCGCCACACCACGCAGCAGAAGAAAACCGCTTCCCTCAAGCGTAAAGCCAAGTTTGGCAAGCTGCCCTGTCCCTGCGAAAGTCACTAGCCGGTTACCTTCCGCTGTATGTCCGAATCACCCCTTGCTTCTCTCCAGCGCGCCGCCGAAGCCGTGCGGCAGCAGCTACACCTCAATACGTTTGACGCGTATGCGGTGCAGCGCCTGGCCGATTTTATCGAGACGCTGCGCCTGATTATCAAACCCGCTGAGCAGGAGGGCGTAGTAACAGCATTGGGGTGTTTTCTGGGCCAGTGTCTCATCCAAGCCTACCGGGGCGAATGGGCCACCGGCGCCGATAGCACCACCGGCGTAGGCATCAACGGCAACACGTTTTTTAACCCGTTTCACCACGTTGCCCAGCAATTCGCGCACGGCCTACCCGAATCGGTAGTGACGTCTTTTGAGCGAATACCCGAGCGGCTGCAAGCCGCCTCGGGCCGCAAAAACTGGATCTGAATCTATTAAGTAGTGCTTCGGAGATAAAAGAACTAGTCAACCGGTTCAACGCTTCTCCTGTCTTACTCCTACCTCCTCTCGCCTAGCCACCACATCATGCGCCAACTTGTTATTGCCATTGATGGCTACTCTTCGTGCGGTAAAAGCACTACCGCCAAAGCCGTGGCCGCCGAGCTAGGCTACGCCTACATTGATACCGGGGCCATGTACCGGGCCGTGACGCTCTACCTGTTAGAGCAACACATCGACCTCGACAACCTGCCCCGCATCGAGCAGGCCCTGCACGATATGGACATTGCCTTCCGCCGCAACCGCCAGACCGGCCGCAACGAGCTGTGCCTCGATGGGCAGATTCGGGAAGACGAAATTCGGCAGATGCGGATTTCCAACGGCGTGAGCGAGGTGTCGGTGATTCCGGCGGTGCGCCACGCCCTGGTGCGCCAGCAGCAGCAGATGGGTCGCCGCCGCGGCGTGGTGATGGACGGGCGCGATATTGGCACCACCGTGTTTCCCGACGCCGAGGTCAAGATTTTTATGACCGCCGACACGCACACCCGCGCCCTGCGCCGGCAGGAGGAACTGGCGCTCAAAAACGAGCAGGTGCCTCTGGAAGACATTATCGAGAACCTGCAAAAGCGCGACCACATCGACTCAACCCGCGCCGAGAGCCCCTTGCGCCGCGCCGCCGATGCCGTGCTGCTCGACACCTCCCACATGACCATCGACGAGCAGGTAGACTTTGTACTGGAGCGGGTATCGGCCACGCTGTTTCGAAATGCCGCCACTTCCGTGACGACCGGTGAACGGAACGGGGCCAAATCGGTTATCTAGTAGTAAGCGTGCGGCACTGAGTGCTTAGTAGTAGGGCCTTAGAACCATTCTGATGAAGCCTTTCTACTACCAAAGTTCAGTGTGCTACGCACCAGCTTTGTAATTTGAGGCGCGAAAGTTGCCACCACCCGCTTGTCCATTTGATGAAATGAGAGAGCCCATGAACGTTACCATAGATAAAAATTCCGGCTACTGCTTCGGCGTCGAGTTTGCCATTCAGATGGCCGAAGACGAGCTGGCGCACGAGCAAACGCTGTATTGCCTGGGCGATATTGTGCACAACCGGATGGAAGTAGAGCGCCTGCACGCGCTGGGCCTGCGCATCATCGACCGGGAGCAGCTGGGTACTTTGCACGACTGCAAGGTGCTGATTCGGGCGCACGGCGAACCGCCGGAAACGTACCAGCTGGCCATGCAAAACAACCTGGAGCTGATTGATGCCTCCTGCCCGGTGGTGCTGAAGCTGCAAAACCGGGTGAAGCACTCCTACGACGCCAGCAATCGGCAGCACGGCCAAATCGTGATTTACGGGCAGCCCGGCCACGCCGAGGTAGCAGGCCTTGCCGGCCAAACGGGCAACCAGGCCATCATCGTGATGACGGAAGCCGACCTCGACCAAATCGACTTTGCGCGCCCCGTGACCCTTTATAGCCAGACCACCAAGAGCACCGCCGGCTTCTACCGCATGCGGGAGCTGATTTCGACGCGCATTGCCGCCGCCGGGGGCGACCCGACTACCTTCGACGCCAACGACAGCATTTGCCGGCAGGTGAGCAACCGCGAGCCGGCCCTGGCCAAGTTTGCCGTGCAGCACGACGTGGTTGTGTTCGTGAGCGGACGCAAAAGCTCCAACGGCAAGGCCCTGTTCGAAGTAGTGCACCAGCATAATACCCGCAGCTACTTCGTGGAAAACGAGCAGGAAATGGAGGACGAGTGGTTTCAGGAGGTGCAGTCGGTGGGTATTTGCGGAGCCACCAGCACGCCCATGTGGCTCATGCAGCGCGTAGCCGACCGCATTGCGCAAATTGGCGAGCCCGTGGCGTAAGGGGCCAAAACCGTTCGGCGCCGACTTTGCCCGGCAGGACGGCCATGTTTAGCAAAAAGACCATATTGCCCGACCGAACCCGGCCGGGCATTCTTTTTGTCATTCACCTGCTTATGCAAAAAATCGGCAACTATTTTCTGAAAGGCTTGCTCGTGGTGGCGCCCATCGGCATCACCATTTATATCCTGCTGGCCATCTTCAACTGGCTCGACAGTGCCTTCTCGATTTACGATATTCCGGGCCTGGGCATTGTGGTGGCGGCGCTGCTGATTACGGTAGTAGGGTTTCTGGCCAGCTCCTACCTCGTGCGACCTTTCCTGATACTCACGGAACGCGTGCTGCACCGCACGCCGCTGGTCAGCATTATCTACACCAGCCTCAAGGATTTACTTGACGCCTTTGTGGGTGACAATCAGAAGTTTAACTGCCCCGTGCTGGTGCGCGTGAATGATGCGCCTGAGGCCTACCGCATGGGCTTCATTACCCAGGAGGACCTGCGGCCCCTCAACCGCCCCGATCTGGTAGCAGTCTATTACCCACACTCGTACAACTTCTCCGGCGAGCTGCAACTGGTGCCGCCCGAGAGCGTGACCCACCTGGACCTGGCCAGCAGCGACGTAATGAAGTTCATCGTGTCGGGAGGCGTATCGCGGTTGTCGGCGCCGGTTAAAGAAGAGGAGCTTACTCCTTCATTGAAATCGTGATGACCTGCGGTGCCGCTTCCGCTATGGCCACCTTGCACTCCTCGAAGTGGGGCGGCCGCAGGGTAGGGTGCACGTTGTTGGAAAACGCGTAGGGCTCGGTAGGCAGGCCAATAAAATTCGTGTCGAGCTTGCCGTTGTCGTTCACATCCTGCGTCACCACCACGGCGTAGTCGCCGGGCGGCAGTAGCACGGGCAAGCTAAGCTGGCGCTTGTTGTTGGGCCGGATAATCTTGCGCATGAAGTACTTACCTTTCTTCAAAAACGCCTCCTGATCCTGATAAAAGCGAAACGTGACCGGCCCCGTAGCCGACTGCAAATCTGTGACGCTGATGGTAACCGGCGTTTCCGGCGCCTGGGCAGGAGTAGGGGTGAGCCAGCCGGTGCTGAGCGCAAATAGAAGGGGGAGAAGCATGATACGACGGAAGAAGGGGTAGGAATGCTGCATCAGTCGATACACCTTACGTGTACAAGGGCAGGGTAAATTATGTTCCTTAAGATGTGCTGAAGGCGTGCTGAAAAGGGCGTACGGTAGGAGTAGGCTGCGTATAGATAAAAAAACAATCTGCCGCCTACCCTTGTCATCCCCCATGACCACCCTGCATTTTCAGCGCTACGGCCGCGGACCGCGGGCCATTCTGGCCTTCCACGGCTACGGGCAGGGGCACGGGCACTGGCGCGGTATTGCCGCGGCGCTCGGCGAGGAATTGGTGTCAGTATATGCGTTTGATCTGTTTTACCACGGCCGCAGCCGCCTCAGCAAACCCGATGCGCCCCTGACGAAAGAACGCCTGGGCGAGTTGCTGGGGGAGTTTTTGCAGCAGCAGCAACTCGATACGTTCGGCCTGTTGGCGTTCAGCATGGGCGCCAAATTTGCCCTCACGGCCGTCGAGCAGTTTCCGGAGCGGGTAGAGCAGCTCTGGCTGGTGGCCCCCGACGGCCTCCAGCGGCAGTTTTGGTACGCCCTGGCCACCTACCCTCCCTGGATGCGCAGCATCTTCCGGCGCACGGTGCTGCGCCCGCAGCCGCTGCTGCGCTTCATCAGCGGCTTGCGGCAGCGCCGGTTGGTAGACGCCGGCCTGGTGCGCTTTGCCGAATGGCAGCTCGACAGCCGCGAAAAGCGCTTGCGCGTGTACCGGAGTTGGGTAGGGTTTCGGCGCCTCACCTTCTCGCTGCGCCACCTCAGCCGCCTGCTCAACCAGCGCCCTACCCCGGTCACGTTCTTTCTCGGGCGCCACGACTCCGTGATTCCGCACGTGGGCTTGGCGCGGTTTATTGCCACGCTAACCAATGCGCAAACCGTGTTGCTTGATGCCGGCCACGGTGGTCTGCTCCACGATGTGGCCGCCTACCTCCGCCGACGAGAGGTGAGATGGTGAGTTTGCTTGAACCGTACAAGTTGCGCAATTAGCGTGAACAGAACGTCAGACTCACCACCTCACCTCAATAACTCCTGCTCGTAGATCCAGCGGCTTTCTTCATCGTGGGTTACGAACACAACGGTGGTAGGCGACTCGTGAATAGTGAGAAAATCGCGCACGGTTTGCACGGCCACGCGTGCGGCCCTGTCCTTGGGGTAGCCGTAGACGCCGGTGCTGATGCCGGGAAACGCCACGCTGTCGAGGTTTTGGGTTGCGGCCAGGCCTAGGCTGTTGTCGTAGCAGCTGGCCAGGAGGCTGGCTTCGCCTTTGCTGCCGTCTTGCCACACGGGCCCTACCGTGTGAATGACGTACGTAGCGGGCAGGTCGCCGCCGGTGGTGATGACGGCCTCGCCGGTTTTGCAGCCGCCCTGCCGGTCCCGGATGGCCTGGCAAGCTTCCAGAATGGCCGGCCCGCCGGCGCGGTGAATGGCCCCGTCGACCCCGCCCCCGCCGAGGAGGGAGGTGTTGGCGGCGTTGACAATGGCGTCGGTGTCGACGCGGGTGATGTCGCCCTGATAGAGGAGAATGCGGCCGAAGGTCTGGGCTTCGGAGCGCCAGTTAACGGCGGAGATAGTGGCCATAGTTGAAAAGAAGCGTGGGCGGGGCAACGTGCGGCCGCCGTTCATCTCCCTTTTTAGGCACTTCGGCCCGAAAGGTTGCCGCTTGGGTAAGATAAGATTGGGCCAACCCAAACGGCAGCCTACCTTTCTAACAAGTTAATCATCTCATTATCTGCCCGCTCAATGGAAACGATAGACCGCAACCCGCAACTGTGGCGCCAGGCCAAAGCCCGCGCAAAATTCAAGTCGCACTTGCTCACCTACCTGTTCGTGAATGTGCTGCTCTGGACCATCTGGGCGCTGACGGGCCGCGAGGCCGACCCTATTCCGTGGCCGCTGTGGGCTACTGCGTTCTGGGGACTATCCCTGGCCTACCGCGGCTTTTGCATTTATGGGGACCTGCGTTGGGACAATCAGGTCGAGCGGGAGTACGAGCAACTGCTGCGCCAGCAGGAGCAGCAGGAGTTGCGCCCATAGAACAGCCGCGCAGGCAACTTTCGGCCAGCGACGGTGGTTGAAGAACTATGCAACTTCGTCGCCTACTTCCTCTTTTGCTGCTGGCTCCGGTGGCCCTGGCCTTTGCTCCCGACCGTCCCGCAGCCGCCCCCGATGCCAACCTGAGCAAGATTAAGCTGCCCGCCGGCTTCACCATCAGCTACTTTGCCCAAAACGTAAAAAATGCCCGCGAGCTGGCTGTTGGTCCCGATGGTACAGTGTACGTGGGCACCCGCGGCGACAAAGTATACGCCCTACCCGACCGCAACAAGGACGGCCGCGCCGATGAGGTCGTCACGCTGGCTTCGGGCCTGAACGCGCCCAACGGCGTGGCCGTGCGCAACGGCGCCCTGTACGTGGCCGAAATCAACCGGGTGCTGCGCTACGA
>Ga0210040_10002463_pt1 | contig 26084 bp, 24 predicted proteins | sample CryGeyCG12114_NA_FD_185462 | JGI IMG/M metagenome (GOLD analysis project Ga0210040, IMG submission 185462) | Groundwater microbial communities from aquifer - Crystal Geyser CG19_WC_8/21/14_NA (SPAdes) (version 2) | ecosystem: Environmental > Aquatic > Deep subsurface > Groundwater | place: USA... | reverse complement strand
CTCCGCGGTGGCGGTCCCGATCGAGCCGGCCAGGAAGCCGAACTCGCCGGCGACGACGGCCACCCGCCGGCCGCGCAGCGTCCCCTCCCCGGTGACGACGGCCTCGTCCTGACCGGTCTTCTCCGCGGCCCGGGCCAGGTCGCCGGCGTAGTCGTCGTCCACCGCACGCGGGGGCACCGGGGTGTCCCAGGACCGCCAGGAGCCCGGGTCGAGCACCAGGTCGCGCAGCGAACGGGCGTCCAGCCGCCCGGTCACGTGGCGTGCCCGTCCTCGACGTCGGCGCCCTCACCCTCGGGCTGCGGCACACCGGAGGGCGCCGTCAGCCAGGCACGGATCTCCTCCCCGTCGGCGCCCAGCACCGGCGGCGGGGTGTGGTCGCGGCGGGTGGTCTCCACCTCGCCGTCGGCGCCGGGGGCGAAGAAGCGCAGTGGCGGGCCGGGCAGCGTCAGCTCGCCGGCGGTGGCGTGGTCGACGGTGATCGCCAGCCCCTGGGACAGCGTCTGCTCCCAGGCGTAGACCTCGTCCAGCGTGCGCACCTTGCCGGCCGGGACGCCGGCGGCCCCCAGCCGGGCCAGCAGCTCCTCGGCCGGGATCTCGGCGAACGCCGACTCCAGCAGCTCGATCACCTGCTGCCGGTTGCCCACCCGGTCGCCGTTGGTGGCCATGCCCGGGGCCTCGGGGTCGAAGCCGAACTCGGTGCACAGCCGGCGCCACAGCCCCTCGCTGCCGCAGGACAGCTGGACGCTGCCCCCGGCGCAGCGGAACAGGCCGTAGGGGGCGATCGAGGGGTGGTGGTTGCCCTGGCCGCGGTTGACCTGCCCACCCACCGTGTACGCCGTCCCCTGGAAGGCGTGCACGCCGACGACGGCGGCCAGCAGCGAGGTGCGCACGACCTGGCCGCGACCGGTCCGCTCCCGCTCGATCAGCGCGGCGAGCACACCGTAGGCGCCGTACATGCCGGCCAGCAGGTCACCGATCGGGACGCCGACCTTCTGCGGGTCCTCGGGGCCGGCGCCGGTCAGCGACATCAGCCCGGCCTCGCCCTGGGCGATCTGGTCGTACCCGGCGCGCTGCCCCTCGGGCCCGTCGTGGCCGAAGCCGCTGATCGCCAGGGTGACCAGCCGCGGGTTCAGCTCGGCCAGCACGTCGGTGCCGAAGCCCAGCCGGGCGAGGGTGCCGGGCCGGAAGTTCTCCAGCAGCACGTCGGCCCGGCGCACCAGCTCGGTGAGGACCGCCTTGTCACCGGGGTCCTTCAGGTCGAGGGCGATCGACTCCTTGTTCCGGTTCGCGGAGAAGAAGTAGGTGGACTCCCGGCCCTCGGCGGTGTCGACGAAGGGCGGCCCCCAGCCGCGGCTGTCGTCCCCGCTTCCGGGGCTCTCCACCTTGATCACCCGCGCCCCGAGGTCGCCGAGCATCATGCCGGCGTGCGGTCCGGCCAGGGCGCGGGTCAGGTCGACGACGAGGACGCCGTCCAGGGGGCCACTCACGGGGGGCGGGTCCTTCCTCGGGGCAGTGGGACGCCCGTCACCCTCTCACCGGTGCAGCGGCACCGTCAGTCGAGCTGCCACCAGCCGGCAGACGGACTCACCACCGCACCCACCCGCCGGTCGTGCTCGCCGGCCGGCACCCGGTCGAGCAGCTCCTCGTCGAAGACCACGGCCACCAGCACCGCGTCGGCCCGGGCGTGCGCCAGCGCCCGGTCGTAGTACCCGCCGCCGCGCCCCAGCCGGGTGCCGTCGGCGCCGACCGCGAGCGCCGGCAGCACGACGACGTCGGCGTCGGCCAGCGCGGCCGGTGGCAGCCGTGGGCCGGTCGGTTCCAGCAACCCGAACCGGCCGGCCGCCAGCCGGCCGTCGTGCTCGGCCCAGGACAGCTCCCGGCCGCGGGCGGGGACCACCGGCAGCAGCAGCCGGCCCGGGAGCGCGTCGGGCAGCCGACCGTGCCCGGGCTCCTCCGCGCTCGGCACGTACCCGGCGACGACGGCGGCGTCCGCCAGCCGGGACGCCAGCACCTCGGCCACCGCCGCGGCGGCCGCTGCGCGCCGCTCCGGGGAGCGCGCCGCGCGCCCGGCCAGCAGGTGCTCGCGCAGCGCCGTCTTCGCCCTCACCACCTCGGGGGAGTCGGCCATGGCGGCAGGCTAGTTAGGCTCTCCGGCATGTCGAGTCCGACCTCCCCGAGCCAGCGCCCCGCCACCAAGGCGGTCATCCCGGTCGCCGGGATGGGCACCCGGTTCCTGCCCGCCACCAAGGCCGTGCCCAAGGAGCTGCTCCCGGTCGTGGACCGACCGGCCTTGCAGTACATCGTCGAGGAGGCCGCGCGCGCCGGCCTGCCCGAGGTGCTGATGGTCACCGGCCGCAACAAGGGCAGCATCGAGGACTTCTTCGACCGCACGCCCGAGCTGGAGGCGGCCCTGGTGAAGAAGGGGGACCAGGCCCGGCTGGACGCCGTGCACGAGTCCACCGACGTCGCGCAGGTCTTCTTCGTCCGCCAGGGCGAGGCGAAGGGGCTGGGGCACGCGGTGCTGCAGGCCGCGGCCTTCGTCGGCGACGAGCCGTTCGCGGTGCTGCTCGGTGACGACCTCATCGACGCCCGGGACCTCCTGCTCGAGCAGATGCTCGCGGTGCAGGCCGAGCACGGCGGCGCGGTGATCGCGCTGCTCGACGTGGGTGCGGAGAACATCTCCAAGTACGGCGCCGTGGCGGTCGAGGAGGCCCGGGTCTCCGGCGACGCGGCCGGTGACGACGTCGTCCGGATCACCGGCATGGTGGAGAAGCCCCCGGCCGACGAGGCCCCCAGCTCGCTGGCGATCATCGGCCGCTACGTGCTGCCCCCGGAGGTCTTCGCCGCGCTGCGGGTGACCGAGCCGGGCAAGGGCGGGGAGATCCAGCTGACCGACGCGCTGCTCAAGCTGGTCCAGGACGGCGTCCCGGTGCACGGCGTGGTCTTCTCCGGCCGTCGCTACGACACCGGGGACAAGCTGGACTACCTCAAGGCGGTCGTCCGGCTGGCCGTCGAGCGGGCCGATCTCGGCCCGCAGTTCGGTCCCTGGCTGAAGGACTTCGTGGCCGACCTGCCCGTCGAGGGCGCGTCGCCGGCCTGACCGGGGGCCCGAGAGGGCACCATCGGGGCGCACGTCCGCCGATCGGGGGCGGGTGACCGGCGACCCGGCCACCCAGGAGTCCGGCGGCGGGAGGACGACGGTGGTGGGGATGAGCGACGACAGGACACAGGGCTGGTTCTCCAGCAGGCGCGACACGACCCAGCTGGACCTCGAGCGGGGCACGCTGGTGCCCGCACCACGGGAGACGCAGGTCTCCGGGCCGGCGCCGTCGGTCTCGCACGACACGGTGCAGGTCGACCGGGGCATGTTCGCCTCCGACCGGGTGCCCTCCCCGGCGATCGCCACCGGTGACCGCACCCCCGACCCGATGGCCGACACCGGTTCGGTCGACGTCTCCGGGGTGCGGTTGCGCACCGTCGAGCAGCACCTGGACGAGATCCTCGGCGCGGTGCCGCAGCCGGCGCCGATCGAGCTCGCCGTCCTCGACGCGCAGGGGCTGCTCTGCGCCGAGCTGGTGACCAGCCAGCGGGCGCTGCCCGCGTTCGACCAGGCCGGGCTGGACGGCTACGCCGTCCGGTCCGCCGACATCGCCACCGCGACCGTCGAGCTGCCCACCGACCTGGCCGTCGTGGGGGAGACCTCCGCCGGGTCCGGCGAGCTCAGCTCCATCGGCGCCGGGCTGGCGCAGAAGGTCGCCGTCGGCGCGATGCTGCCGGCCGGTGCCGACGTCGTCGTCCCGGCCGCCTGGACCGACCAGGGCAGCGCCCGGGTGCAGGTCTACGCCGCGCTGGCACCGGGCAGCTACGTGCGCCGGATCGGGGACGACGTCGCCCCCGGCGACACCGCCGTGCAGATCGGCACCCCGATCGGGCCGGCCCAGATCAGCCTGCTCGCCGCGGTCGGCCGGGAGCGGGTCGCGGTGCGTCCGCGCCCCCGCATCGCCGTGCTCTGCGCCGGTGACGAGCTGGTCGACGTGGGCGCGACCGTGGGTCCGGGCCAGCAGGTCGACGTGAACAGCTACGCGCTGGCCGCGGCCGCCCGGGACGCCGGCGCCGAGGCCTACCGCGGCGGCATCCTGCCCAACGACCGGCGCCGGATGGTCGAGCTGATCGAGGGGCAGACGCTGCGCAGCGACGTCGTGCTGATCGCCGGCACCTTCGCCACCGGGGCCCCGGACCTGCTGCAGGAGGCCCTCGCCGAGCTCGGCGGGCTGTCCTTCACCCAGGTCGCCATGCACCCCGGCCCGGTGCACGCCTTCGGCGCGCTGGGCCCGGGCGACGTCCCGGTGATCTGCGTGCCCGGCGAGCCGGTCGCCGCGCTGGTCGCCTTCGAGGTCTTCGTCCGCCCGGCCATCCGGCTGATGCTGGGCAAGCGCCAGCTGTTCCGGCGCACCGTGCAGGCCGTGTCGGCCCAGCAGCTGCTGTCCCCGCTGGGCTACCGGCAGTACCTGCACGGCCAGGTCATGCGGCACCCCGACGGCGGGTACGTCGTCGAGCCGATCGGCGACGGCGACCAGGCGATGCTGGCCCGGATGGCCCGCGCCAACTGTCTGATCGTGGTGGACGAGGACGTCACCGAGGTCTCCGCCGGCGGGCTGGTGACCGTCATGCCCATGCTGCTCGGGGGCTGAGCTGGACCCCTCGCTGCACCCGGGCTGGCCGGCCCGGCTCTCCTGGGGCCCGGTCGAGCTGCGGCCGCTGCGGCGGGCCGACGCCCGGGACTGGGTGCGGCTGCGGAACGCGAACGAGGCGTGGCTGACCCCGTGGGAGCCCTCGGCGCCGATGTCCTGGCGGGAGCGGCACACCGCGGTGGCCTATGCCGCGATGCGCCGGGCGTCGTCCCGCCGTGCCCGGGTCGGGATGTCGCTGCCGTTCGCGGTGCACTACGAGGGCCGGCTGGCCGGTCAGGTCACCGTGGACAACATCGTCCGCGGCGCGCTGCGCTCGGGCCACCTGGGTTACTGGGTGGACTCCGCGGTCGCCGGGCGGGGCGTGACGTCGCTGGCGGTGGCGCTGGTCTGCGACCACGCCTTCGGCCCGGTCGGCCTGCACCGGCTGCAGGCCGACATCCGGCCGGAGAACCGGCCCAGCCGGCGGCTGGTGGAGCGGCTGGGCTTCCGGCAGGAGGGGCTGTTCCGCAGCTACCTGGACATCGACGGCGGCTGGCGGGACCACCTGTCCTACGCGCTGCTGGCCGAGGACGTGCCCGGCGGGGCGCTGGCCCGCTGGCGGAGTCGCACCCCGCACTGAGCTGGGCTTCCACGCCCTGTGCTCGCCGACTGACGGACCGTTACCGCTTCGATATGCGGGAGCCACTCCGACACGCCGGAGCGTCCGGCAGACTGCGCCGACACACCGGGAGACGTCCCGGGCATCGGCAGTCGACGCCCTTACCTTGACTCCCGAGTGACGGATGTGACTCATGTGGCCCCAGGGATGGGGTCGTTCCGTTGTGCCACGGATGGATGCGGGGTGGATGTGATGGGTTCAGGCGTGTTGTTGGCCGCGCTCGTCGTGCTGTGGTTCGTGGTCCTGGTGCCGATGGTGGTCACCAAGGGCGACACCCGCGGCGGGGCCGCTGCCGCGGACTCGGGCCGGACCCTGCAGCGTCGTCGGCCGGTGGACCCCGTGGTCCACGCCGAGACCGAGCGGGTGACGATCGACCGCGCCCTGCTGGTCAGCAGCGGCGAGCTCAAGGTCGACGTGCACGCGGTGCGCCGCCGCACGCTGGCCGGTCTGGTCGCCCTCGCCGTCCTGGCGCTGGTCGGCGCGCTGGCCTACCGCTCGTGGCTGTGGGCGCCGCAGGCGCTCCTGGACGTCGCCGTCGTCGGCTACCTGATGGTCACCAAGGCCGCTGCGGACCGGGAGCGGCGGGCCGCCGCCCGCCGGAGCGCCCGGGCCGCCCAGCGTCCGCGGGTCGCCCCGGCGCAGCGCCCGGCCGCCCAGCGCCCGGCCGCGCAGCGCCCGGTCGCCCCGGCGCCGCGGCCGGCCCCGGTGGCCGCTCCGCTGGTCGCTGCCGAGACCGGCCCGGTCCACCCGAGCCTGCCGCTGGCCCCGGTGCACCCGCTGCGCCCCGGCCGGGTCGTGGCCGCCCGGGTCCCGGTGTCGGCGGGCTGGCAGCACAGCGCGGTGGTCGGGCTGGACGACGACGACATCGGCTTCGCCGAGATCGACGTCTACGCCCCGCGGGCCGCCAACGGCTGACGGACGGCGCTCCTGCCCGTGCGGCAGCAGCGCCGCACCCCGTGGCGGCGCCAGGAGGAGCGGACGGTAAGCTCTCCGTCCGAGGGGCTGTGGCGCAGTCCGGTAGCGCACCTCGTTCGCATCGAGGGGGTCAGGGGTTCAATTCCCCTCAGCTCCACCCTCGTCAGGCCGGGCCTTCGGGCCCGGCCTGACGCGTTCCCGGGCCCGGTCGGTCAGGTCGCTGCGCGGAAGTCCGGACGCCGCCCGGCGGTGAACGCCGACACGCCCTCGCGGCTCTCCGGGTCGGCGGCGGACTCCCCGATCAGCCGCTGCTCGTCGTCCAGCTGCTCCTCCAGCGTGCGCAGGGCGGCCCGGCGCACCAGGCCGCGGGTGCGCACCATCGCCCGCACCGGCCCCGCGGCGATGGTCCGGGCCAGCTCGACGGTCTGCTCGGTCAGCGTCTCGTCGTCGACCAGCCGGGCGACCAGGCCGAAGGTGTGCGCCTCGGCGGCGTTGAGCACCCCGTCGGTGAGCAGCAGCTCCAGTGCCCGCGGTGCTCCCAGGGCGCGGGTCAGCGCCCAGGTGGTGCCGCCGTCGGGGGAGAGCCCCAGCGTGGCGTAGGCCGGGTGCAGCTTCGTCGAGCGGGCGCAGACGACCAGGTCGCAGGCGCCGAGCAGGCCGATGCCCGCCCCGGCCACCCGGCCGCGCACCCCGGCGACCACCGGCACCTCGCAGTACAGCAGCGCGCGCACCACCCGGTGCCAGGCGGCCGACAGCTCGCGCACCAGGGCCGGCAGGTCCTCGGCCGCGGCGAGCGCCGGCACGTCGGCGCCGACGCAGAAGTCCCGGCCGGTGCTGAGCAGCAGGACCGCCCGGCTCTGCGCCGGCCGGGCCTCGAGCGCTGCGGCCAGCTGCTCGGCGAGCGCCCGGTCGACCGGGTTGCCGATGTCTGCGGCGTCCAGGGTGATGCGCCAGACGTCGCCGTCGAGCGTCGTCGTCACCCGGGTGGCTGGCTCGGTCATGCGGGGCCCCTCCTCGAGACGGACCTCCACGCTAGGGGGCCGGCGGCCAACCGGCCTGCTCAGACGACCGGCGTCCCCGCCGACGCGGTGAGGGCGGCGTAGTCGGCGGCCAGCCGCCGGCTCACCGGGCCCGGCTCGCCGTCGCCGATCCGCCGTCCGTCGACGGCGAGCACCGGGGTCAGCTCGCCCATCGTCCCGGTCACGAACGCCTCGCTCGCCGAGTACAGCTGGGGCAGCGAGAAGTCGCCCACCTCGACCGGGAGCCCGGCGTCGCCGGCCAGCCGCAGCACGGTGGAGCGGGTGATCCCCTCCGGGCAGGCCGCGGTCGTGGAGGTGCACAGCACGCCGGCGAGGACGAAGAACAGGTGCGTCGCGTTCGTCTCGGCGATGGCGCCGCGGCTGTCCAGCATCAGCGCGTCGTCGGCGCCGGCCACGTTCGCCTCGATCTTGGCCAGGATGGAGTTGAGCAGGTTGTTGGAGTGGATCTTCGGGTCGAGCACGTCGGGGGTGGGCCGGCGGACGCTGGAGGTGATGAGGGTGATGCCGCCGGCGTCGTAGACCGGGGGCTTGAACTCGGCCAGCACGATCAGCGTCGGCCCGCTGGTGTTCAGCCTCGGGTCCATCCCGCTGGTCAGCTTCACGCCGCGGGTCAGCGTCAGCCGGATGTGCACGCCGTCGGTCATCCCGTTGGCGGCCAGTGTGCGGCGGATCTGCTCGACGATCTCCTCCTCAGCGGGCACCTCGGCGAAGGCCAGCGCCTGGGCCGAGCGGCGCAGCCGGTCCAGGTGCTCCTCGAGGGCGAAGATGCGCCCGTCGTAGAGCCGCAGCCCCTCCCAGACGGCGTCCCCGCCCTGGACGACGGAGTCGAACGGGCTGACCGCCGCCTCGTCCCGGTGGGTCAGCCGCCCGGCGACGTTGACCACCAGGTCCCGGTTCCGTTCGTCGAACTGCTGCAGCACGGGGGAGCTCCTCAGGATGGGTGCGCGGCCAGCCGGTGGGCGGCCAGCTCGTCGTAGGCGGCCCGGCAGTGCGCGGCCAGGTCGGTCAGGTGGTCGGGCAGGTCGGTCGCGGCCGGTTCCCGGTACGGCCCGAAGCCGGTCGAGGCCTCCACCGAGGCGTACCAGTGCGGTGCCCAGACCCCGTCGGACTCCCGCGGCCCGGCCGGCCAGGACAGCATCGCCGGGTGGAAGGGCACCTCCAGTGCGGCGCAGAGCTGCCGCAGCACGCCCTCGGGGTCGCGGAGCAGGTCACCGGAGTCGACGACCGGGCCGCCGAACCGGCGGAAGAGCGCGAGCTGCTGGGTGATCCCGAGGTCGGCCAGCGTCGGCTCGCTGCGCACCCGGGCGTAGGAGGCCAGCAGCTGGCGCGGGTCGCGGAGCAGGAAGGCGTGCCGCAGACCGGCGAAGGCGTCCAGGTCGACCTCGGGCAGCACGTGGTGGGTCATGTGCTTCTGGTAGCCGATCGTCGTCCCGGCGGGCAGCGCGCCGGTGGTCAGCTCCGCGACGGCGGTGCGCCAGTCGGTCGGCTGGCTGGCGATCACGGCGTCCCGGCCGGGGTGGTCCAGGCCGGTCGCGGCCAGGTACCAGCCGTACAGCGGCTCGTCGACGACGACGGTGTCCGGGCGGTTCTCCCAGGCCCGCATCATCGCCGTGGACAGCGTCCGGGGCCCCGACCACATCGCGATCCGCACCTGGCTCATCCGGCGCACGGTAGCCGGGCCGTGTTGCCGGCCCGGCACGTCCTGGCCGGGACGCGACGACGCCCCGGTCGCCGGTGACCGGGGCGTCGTCTGTGTGCAGGAGGACTCAGGAACGCGCGGCGGACTTCCTCCGCGCCGCGAGCTCCGGCTCGACCTCCTGGTCGATGGCCGCGGCCGCGCCGCCGAACTCGTCGGCGACCTCCCCGGCGACGTCGTCGTCCGGCTGGCCGGAGGCGGCCATGTCCGCATCGGCCCGGGTCAGCATCCGGTGGCCGGTGGACAGCACCGCGATGCCCAGCACCACGGCGCCCGCGCCGACGATGAACGGCACGTGCAGGTTGAAGCCCTCGGCGAGCTTGCCGGCGGCGTAGGGGGCCAGGCCGCCGCCGAGGAACCGGACGAAGCCGTAGGCCGACGAGGCGATCGGGCGCTCCACCGGCGAGACGAGCATGACCGCCTGGGTGGTGAGGGTGTTGTTGATCCCGACCACGATCCCGGAGGCGATGACGCAGCTGATCAGCGCCCAGCGGACGTCGGTGAACAGGCCGATCAGCAGCAGCAGGACGGCGAAGAAGGCCAGCGCGCCGTAGAGGGAGCGGGCGGTGCCGAAGCGGGCCTGCAGCCGGGGGGCGCCGACGACGGAGAAGAACGCGACGAGCAGGCCCCAGCCGAAGAACACGAAGCCGAGCTGGATCGCGTCGAGCTCCATCGGGTAGGGCGCGTAGCCCAGCATCGTGAAGAAGCCCCAGTTGTAGAGCAGCGCGGTGAGGCTCATCGTCAGCAGGCTGCGGTGCCGCAGCGCCTTCAGCGGCGCGGACAGCGGGGTGGGGGTCGCCGGCTTCGGGGTGGCGTCCAGCAGGACGACGGTGGCCAGCAGGGCGATCGCCATCAGCACCGAGACGCCGAAGAACGGGCCGCGCCAGCTGATGTCGCCCAGCAGCCCGCCGACCAGCGGACCCGCGGCGATGCCCAGCCCCAGTGCGGCCTCGTAGAGCACGATCGCGCCGGCGAAGCCGCCGCTGGCGGAGGCGACGATGACCGCCAGCGAGGTGGCGATGAACAGCGCGTTGCCCAGGCCCCAGCCGGCCCGGAAGCCGACGATGCCGTTGATCGAGCCGGACAGGCCGGCGAGGGCGGAGAAGACGACGATGATCGCCAGCCCGGTGATCAGCGTCTTCTTCGCGCCGATCCGGCTGGAGACCCAGTTGGTGCCCAGCATGGCGACCGCGGTGACCACCAGGTAGCTGGTGAACAGCAGGCTCACCTGGCTCGGCGTGGCGTCCAGCTGGGTGGACAGGGCCGGCAGGATCGGGTCGACCAGGCCGATGCCCATGAAGCTGACGACGCAGGCGAAGGCGACCGCGTAGACCGCCTTGGGCTGCTTGAACATGCTCGTGGTGCTGGCGCCGTGCGCGCTCACGAGGACCTCCGGTTCGTTCCTGGGTGGACCCCGGCGCCGGCCAGCCGGGCCAGTGCGGGGAGTGCGTCGGTGATGGCGCGGACGTCGTCGTCCGGGAGCCCGTCGAGCGGACCGGCGAGCCGCTCCGCCCGCTCGGTCCGGCGGCGGTCGAGCAGGTCGGCGCCGGCCGGGGTGAGGGTGATCAGCACCGCCCGCCGGTCGCCGGAGTCGGTGCGGCGCTGGACCAGCCCCTGATCGGCGAGCCGGCCGACCAGTGCGGTCATCGAGGGCTGGCTGATGCCCTCGCTGACGGCCAGGTCGGTGAGCCGCCAGGGCCCGGAGCTCCGCAGCGTCATGAGGGTGGCGGCCGCGGTGAGGCTCAGTTCCTGACGGTGCAGGGTGAGCCGGCGCAGCCCGATGACGACGTCGTCCAGCCGCTCGGCGAGCTCACGACGGTCGACGTCCACACGTCAGTTGTACAACTCAACTATGTATCGCGCAACGCGCGATGGGGTGACGTGCTGGAGCGGCCCCGTCCAGAGGCTCGCCCCGAGCTTGCGAGGGGTGAGGAGGACGGGGTCCTTTCAGAACCAGGAGGGGAACCACATCCGCTGCAGCCACTCCGCGTGCGACAGCGGCTGCCCGGTCAGGATCGGGTAGAAGAAGACGAAGGTCATCGCCACCACGGCCAGGTACAGGCTCACCGCGGTCAGCCCGGCCTGGCGGCGCAGCGGGCCGGCCCGGGCGGGGCCCAGCACGTCCTGCAGCGCGAGGGTCACCGCCAGGACGAAGAACGGCACGACCGGTGCCATGTAGAAGATGAACATCGTCCGGTCGAGGTTGACGAACCAGGTCAGCCAGCCCGCGGCGATGCCGACGGCCACGGTCAGCGCCGCGGGGTCGCGGCGGGCGACGATCCGCCAGAGCAGCCACAGCATCGCCGGCACGAAGGCGAACCACAGCGTCGGCGTCCCGAGCATGAGGATGTAGCGGACGACCTGGCCGCCGGTGGCGTCGGTGAGCCCCTGCGGGTTCCACAGCAGGATCGGGCGGCCGTCGACCACCCACGACCACGGCCCGGACTCCCACGGGTGCGGGGTGGACAGCCCGTTGTGGAAGTGCAGCCACTCGCCGTGCATGTGCCACAGCGACCGCAGCGCTCCCGGGATCCAGGGGAACGCGGTGTCCGGGTGCTGGTCGGCCCAGTGCCGGGCCTGGGAGTTCTCCCCGCGGAACCAGCCGGTGAAGCTGGCCAGGTAGGTGAGCACGGGCAGTGCGGCCAGCGCCCACGTCGCACCCGGCAGGCCACGCCGCAGCGCCACCCGGGTGGGCCGCCGGACCCCGGCGTCCCGCCACGCCGACCGGTCCCAGAACAGCGACAACACGGCGAAGAACGCCAGGAAGTAGACGCCGCTCCACTTCACCGCGCAGGCGCTGCCGAACAGCACCCCGGCCGCGATCCGCCAGCCGCGCGGGCCCAGCGCGAAGCCGTTCCTGGCCACCCGGTCGGTCATCCGGTCCGCGCCGTCGGCGATCCGTGCCCGCACGGAGTCCCGGTCGACGACCAGGCAGGCCACGGCGCAGACCACGAACATCTGCAGGAACACGTCCAGCAGGCCGATCCGGCCGAGGCTGAAGGAGAAGCCGTCGAGTGCGAGGAGCAGGCCGGCGATGAGGCCGAGCAGGGTGGAGCCGGTCAGCCGGCGCCCCAGCCGGGCGAGGACGACGACGGCGATCGTGCCGGCCACCGCGCTGGGGAACCGCCAGCCGAACGAGTTGTAGCCGAACAGCTGCTCACCGATCGCGATGAGCAGCTTGCCCAGCGGCGGGTGGACGATGAACGTGTAGCCGCGGTTGTACTCGTAGCCGAGCTCCAGGATCTCGGCGGCCTCGGGCGGGTAGTAGGCCTCGTCGAACACCAGGTCCGCGGGGTAGCCGATGTCCCAGAGCCGGGTCACCAGGGTCGCCACGCCGAGCACCGCGGCCAGCACGGCGGCCAGCCGGCGGTCACTCGGCAGCGGCGGTGTGGACTGGCGACGCGGGCGGGGGAGCGGGGGCCGGCGCCGGCGAGCCGGTTCCCGGGGCGTCGACTCCGTCCGCTCGGGAGTCAGCACCGCCATGGGCGCCAGGGTAGGTGGCGGACCTGTCGGGTCCGCCACGACAGGCTCGCGTCGGGCCCCTGCAGGCGGGCCGGGCGCGCCGGCCGTGACAGGCTCGACGGCATGATCGGACGACTCGTGCTGGGCGGTGCGCCGCTCGGCCAGCCCGGGGACGTCGGGCCCCGGCTGCGTGAGGTGCTGGCCACCGCCGACGTGCTCGCCGTCGAGGACACCCGCCGGCTGCACCGGCTGGCCGCCGACCTCGAGGTGACGTTCACCGGCCGGCTGGTCAGCTTCTACGAGTCGGTCGAGCAGTCCCGGCTGCCCGGGCTGGTCGCCGCGATGCAGGACGGCAGCACGGTGCTGCTGCTCACCGACGCCGGCATGCCCTCGGTCTCCGACCCCGGCTACACCCTCGTGCGGGCCGCCATCGACGCCGGCATCGAGGTGACGTCGGTGCCCGGGCCCTCCGCCGTCGTCACCGCCCTGGCCGTCTCCGGGCTGCCGACCGACCGGTTCTGCTTCGAGGGGTTCCTGCCCCGCAAGGGCGGTGAGCGGCGCTCGACGCTGGCCGCGCTGGCCGCCGAACCCCGCACGATGGTCTTCTACGAGTCGCCGCACCGGCTGGCCGAGGCGCTGGCCGACTGCGCGGCTGCCTTCGGTGCCGACCGGCCGGCCGCGGTCTGCCGGGAGCTGACCAAGACCCACGAGGAGGTCCGCCGTGGGCCGCTGGGCGAGCTGGCCGACTGGGCCGCCGAGGGTGTGCGGGGGGAGATCACCGTCGTGGTCGCCGGCGCGGTGGCCGGACCGGTGTCGATGAGCGCTGCCGAGCTGGCCGCCGAGGTCGCCGCCGAGGAGGCCGCGGGTGCGGACCGCAAGGAGGCCATCCGCGCCGTCGTCGGCCGGACCGGGCTGCCGCGACGGGTGGTCTACGACGCCGTCATCGCCGCCAAGGCCCCCTGACCCCCGCGCCGTCGTGCGCTCGCAGGGGTGTTCCGGCGGTGGTCACCCCGGCGGCTGCACAACGGCGCTGCCTGTGGACGGCGGGAGCGGGGCCGCGCCCGGTTCGGACAGGGTGCCCAGGTGCCGCCGGCCCCGCGAGTCCCCGTGCAGCTGCGTGGTGCGGTGTTCCGCGGCTCGACCGTCGTCCGGCAGGGACTGCTCACCCCGGACGAACTCCGGGGTCCGGCGTGGCGGGCGCTGTTCCGCGACGTGCACGCCGACGCGTCGCTGCCGCTGACTCATGAGCTCCGCGCCCGTGCGGCGGCGACCGTGCTCCGCCCCGGCGGCGTCGTCACCGGTCGGAGCGCGGCCGTCCTGTGGGGCGTGGACCTCGCCGGGCCCGACGACGACGTGGAGCTCACCCTGCCCCCGACGACCCACGCGGTCCGCATGCCCGGGATCCGGGTGCGCCGCGCGGTCCTCGCCGAGCGCGACGTGTGCCGGCGCGGTGGCGTGCGGGTGACGACGCCCGAGGCGACGACCGTGGCGCTGGCCGCCGCGCTGCCGCTGGACGACGCGGTCGTCGCGGTGGACCGGATGACGGCGTCCGGTCTGGCGCCGCTCCCGATCGTGCGCGCCATGGCCGAGACTGCGACCGGTGCGGGGAGCCGTGCCGCCCGGCGGGCGTGCGCCCTGGCCGACGGCCGGGCCGAGTCACCGCAGGAGACCCGGCTGCGACTCGTCGTCGTCCGTGCTGGTCTGCCCGCGCCGGTCGCCCAGCACCGGGTCCTGCACCGCGGCCGGTTCGTCGCGCGGGTGGACTTCGGGTGGCCCGCGCAGCGGCTGGCGCTGGAGTACGACGGCCTGTGGCACGGCGAACCGGGACAGTTCGCGGCGGACCGGGCGCGGCTCAACCGGTTGCTGGCCGCCGGCTGGCGGGTGGTCTTCGTGACCGCGGCGGACCTGCACCATCCGGAGCGGATCGTCGCCCGGGTCGCCGCTGCCCTCGCCGGGTGAGCCGTTGTGCAGCTACCGGGGCGTCCGGGCGGTGGTCACCCCGGCGGCTGCACAACGGCGGACCGGACCGGAACAGGGGTCAGAGCCAGCCGCTGCGCTTGAAGCCGCGGTACAGCAGCGACCCGGCCAGCGCCATCGCCAGCAGGCACATCGGGTAGCCGTACCGCCAGCCCAGCTCGGGCATGTGCTCGAAGTTCATCCCGTACACCCCGGCGATGAAGGTGCAGACGGCGATGATCCCGGCCCAGGCCGAGATCTTCCGCATGTCCTCGTTGTCCTCCAGCGAGGTGATCGCCAGCGAGGACTGGAGGATCGAGGTGAGCAGCTCGTCCAGCGAGCCGATCTGGTCCCGCACCCGCAGCGCGTGGTCCTGGACGTCGCGGAAGTAGGTGCGCATCTCGTCCGGGACGATGTCGAGGTCCCGTTCGGCGAGGAGGTTCAGCGGGACGTCGAGCGGGCTCACCGCCCGGCGCAGCTGCATGAGCTCGCGCTTGAGCTGGTAGATCCGGCTGATGTCGTCGGTGCGCTCCGGGGTGAAGACCGAGACCTCGAGCTCCTCGACGTCTTCCTCCATGGCGGTCGCCACGTCGACGAAGTCGTCGACGACCTGGTCGGCCACGGCGTACAGCACTGCCGCCGGCCCCAGCCGCAGCAGGTCGCGCTGCCCCTCGAGGCTGGCGCGCAGGTCGCGGAGCTCGCTGTGGTCGCCGTGCCGCACGGTGATCAGGTAGTACGGCCCGACGAAGACCATCACCTCGCCGGTGCTCACCACCTGGCTGACGGCGGTCAGCCGGTCGTGCTCCACGTACCGCGCGGTCTTCAGCACCAGGAAGAGGCTGTCCTCGTAGCTGTCCAGCTTGGGGCGCTGATGGGCCTCGACGGCGTCCTCGACGGCGAGCGGGTGCAGTCCGTAGGTGGCGGCGACGGACTCGAGCTCGGCCTGCGTGGGCTCGTGCAGGCCGAGCCAGACGAAGCCGCCCTGCTCGGTGGCCTCCCGCAGCCCCTCCTCGGGGCTCACCGGCGACTGGCGCCGGCCGTCGACGTAGACGGCGCAGTCGACGACGAAGTCGCCGCCGGACCGTTCCGCCGGTGGCGGGCTCGGCGTCCCGGCCGGACGCGGACGGGTACGGGTCTGCGGCAGCCGTGACCGGATGCCGGACGGGCTGTCGGTGCTGCTCACCGGGGATCTCCTGCTCTCTCGGGCGCCGGCACGGGACCGGGCCTGCTCGCCGTCGAGGGTAGGCATGCGCGGTGGCAGGAGAAGTGGGACGCTCCCCGCACCAGTGATCATCAGCCGGACGGCGGACTGCGCGCCGGCCGCTCGAGAGGGGGCCCCGTGTCTGCGAACAAGGCCCGGGTGAAGAGCGTCGAGGAGTCGATCCGCGACACCGAGGAACCCGAGCACCAGCTGAAGAAGAACCTCTCGGCGCTCGACCTGACCGTCTTCGGGGTCGGGGTGATCATCGGCACCGGCATCTTCGTGCTCACCGGTGAGGCGGCCCGCACGACGGCCGGCCCGGCGGTCGCCATCTCCTTCGTGATCGCCGGCATCGTCTGCGGCCTGGCCGCGCTCTGCTACGCCGAACTGGCCTCCACCGTGCCGGTGGCCGGCTCGGCCTACACGTTCTCCTACGCCACGCTGGGCGAGGCGGTCGCCTGGATCATCGGCTGGGACCTGGTGCTGGAGCTGGCCCTGGGGGCGGCGACGGTCTCGGTCGGCTGGTCGGGCTACCTCAATCAGCTGCTGGGTGACCTGGGCATCCCGCTGCCGGAGACGATCGCCGGGGAGACGGCGACGTTCAACATCCCGGCGATGGTGATCGCGCTGCTCATGACCGGTGTGCTGGTGCTGGGCATCCAGCTGTCGTCCCGGGTCACCTCGATCATCGTCGGCATCAAGCTCGCCGTCGTGCTGCTGGTGATCGTGGTCGGGGTCTTCAAGCTCAGGTCCGCCAACTACTCCCCGTTCATCCCGCCGTCGCAGCCGGGGGAGTCGGGCAGCGGCATCGACGCCCCGTTCATCCAGCTGCTGGCCGGGTTCACGCCGAGCACCTTCGGGGTCGGCGGCATCGTGGCGGCCGCGGCGCTGGTCTTCTTCGCCTTCATCGGCTTCGACATCGTGGCCACCGCGGCGGAGGAGACCAAGGACCCCCAGCGCGACCTGCCGCGCGGCATCTTCGGCTCGCTGGCGATCTGCACGCTGCTCTACGTCGCGGTGTCGCTGGTCGTGGTGGGCATGCAGCGCTACGACGAGCTCTCGGTCACCGCGCCGCTGGCGGGCGCCTTCTCCGCCGTCGGGCTGTCCTTCTTCTCCAGCGTCATCTCGGTCGGCGCGCTGGCCGGGCTGACCAGCGTGGTGATGATCCTGATGCTGGGCCAGTCCCGGGTGCTGTTCGCCATGAGCCGGGACCACCTGCTGCCCCCGGCGATCGGCAAGGTGCACGAGCGGTACGGGACGCCGTACCGGATCACGATCGGCACCGGGATCGTGGTCGCCCTGCTGGCCGGCTTCTTCCCGATCAGCGAGCTGGCCGAGCTGGTGAACATCGGCACGCTGTTCGCCTTCGTGCTCGTCTCGGTCGGGGTGATCGTGCTCCGTCGCAGCCGTCCCGACCTGGAGCGCCCCTTTCGGGTGCCGCTGGTGCCGGTGGTCCCGATCGTCTCGGCGCTGGCCAGCCTGTGGCTGATGCTCAACCTGCCCACCGAGAGCTGGCTGCGGTTCGGCATCTGGATGGCGGTCGGCGTGGTCGTCTACCTGGTCTACGGGCGGCGCCGGTCCCGGTTCTCCGTCCAGGGTGCGGCCGAACGCGAGGCGGCCGGGCAGCAGGCCGGCGGGGAGCGGTGACCCGGTCTCACCCCACGGGGTGAGACCGCGCCGTCCCACCCTGTCGAGGGAGGCCGCGACGTCCGACCTGATCGGTGACACCCGTCCCCGGTCAGGAGAGTCATCGTGCCGAGCGCCCTTCTCGACGCCCCCCGCGTCGTCCCCGCCGTGCCGCGTGCCGCCGTCGCGGCGGCCGGCGCGGCTCCGGTGCGCCCGGCCCGTCCCCGCCGCCTCCCGGTGGCGGTGGTCGCCGCCGCCGCGCTGGCGCTGCTGGAGTCCCTCGGGCTGCTCGCGCTGGGCCTGACCGGCCTGGACGGCGTCTTCGGCACCGGCATCCGGCCCTCGGGCCTGCTGGTGGCCGTCACCCTGCTCCTGCTGGCCGGCTGGGTCGTGCTCTGCGCCGGCGGCGGGGCCAGCCTCGTCGACGGGGCCGGCCGCACCCTGCTGAACGCCGTCGCCGCCGGGGAGATCGTGCTGCTGCTCGTCCTCGCCGGAGCCGGCGTGCTCGGTGCCGACGGCGTCTGGCTGGTCGTCCTGGGCCCGCTCGGCGCACTGCCCGTCCCGGCGCTGGCCCTGCTCGGCCTCGGCGTCCCGACCGCGAAGCTGCTGCTGGCCGGCGCCCCCTCCGCGCAGGCGTGGGTGGCGGCCGGTGGCCGGCCGCGGGTGCAGAAGTCCGCGCCCGTGGTCGAGCACCGCGCCCTCCGCACGGTCACGGTGGCCTGCATCGGACTGGCGCTGACCGGCGTCGCGCTGCTCGCTGCCCCGGCCGACACCGCCGGCGCGCCGACCACGGCAGCGGTCACCGACAGCCCCTGACCCGACCGTCACTAGGCTCAGGCCGTGACAGACCGGCACATCCTCACCGCCGTCGCGTGGCCCTACGCCAACGGCCCGCGGCACATCGGCCACGTCTCCGGCTTCGGCGTCCCCTCCGACGTCTTCAGCCGGTTCCACCGCATGAGCGGGGACCAGGTGCTGATGGTCAGCGGAACCGACGAGCACGGGACGCCGATCACGGTCGCCGCGGACGCCGAGGGGATCACCCCGCGGGAGATCGCCGACCGCAACAACCGGGTCATCGTCGACGACCTGGCCGGCCTCGGGCTCAGCTACGACCTCTTCACCCGGACGACGACGGTCAACCACGCCGCGGTCAGCCAGGAGATCTTCCTCGGCCTGCTGAAGAACGGGTACGTCTTCCCGAAGACGACGCTGGGCGCGATCAGCCCGTCGACCGGCCGCACGCTGCCCGACCGCTACATCGAGGGCACCTGCCCGATCTGCGGCTACGACGGCGCCCGCGGCGACCAGTGCGACAACTGCGGCAACCAGCTCGACCCGACCGACCTGGTCAACCCGGTCAGCCGGATCAACGGCGAGACGCCGAAGTTCGTGGAGAGCGAGCACTACTTCCTCGACCTGCCGGCGTTCGCCCGGGCGCTGGGCGACTGGCTGGCCACCCGGACGAACTGGCGCTCCAACGTGCTGAACTTCAGCGTCAACCTGCTCGAGGACCTCAAGCCGCGCAGCTACACCCGCGACATCGACTGGGGTGTGCGGGTGCCGCTGGAGGGCTGGCAGGACCGCGACGACAAGCGCATCTACGTCTGGTTCGACGCCGTCGTGGGGTACCTGTCGGCCTCGATCGAGTGGGCCCGCCGGTCCGGGGACCCGGAGGCCTGGCGGCAGTGGTGGCAGAGCCCGGACGCCGACGCCTACTACTTCATGGGCAAGGACAACATCGTCTTCCACGCCGAGATCTGGCCGGCGCAGCTGCTGGGCTACAACGGCGGGGGCGACAAGGGCGGGACGCCGGGCTCGCTGGGCCGGCTCAACCTGCCCACCGAGGTGGTGTCGAGCGAGTTCCTCACCATGGAGGGGCGCAAGTTCTCCTCCTCGCGCAACGTCGTCATCTACGTGCGCGACTTCCTGGCCCGCTACGACGCCGACGCGCTGCGCTACTTCATCGCCGTGGCCGGCCCGGAGAACCAGGACACCGACTTCACCTGGGCGGAGTTCCTGCGCCGCAACAACGACGAGCTGGTCGCCGGCTGGGGCAACCTGGTCAACCGCTCGGTGTCGATGGCCGCGAAGAACGTCGGCGCGATCCCGACGCCGGGGGAGCTGACCGACGCCGACCGGGCGCTGCTGGCCACCACCTCGGGCGCGTTCGCGCCGATCGGTGACCTGCTGGGCCGCAACCGGCAGAAGGCCGCGGCCACCGAGGCGATGCGGGTGGTCGGCGAGGCCAACAAGTACCTGTCGGACCAGGCGCCGTGGAAGCTCAAGGAGGACCCGGCCCGCCGGGACACCGTGCTGCACACCGCGCTGCAGGCGATCAAGGACTGCAACGCGCTGCTCACGCCCTTCCTGCCGCACTCCTCCCAGCAGGTGCACGAGCTGCTGGGCGGCACCGGCGTGTGGTCGGTGGCCCCGCAGGTGGTGGAGACCGAGGACCTCGACGACGGCTCGCCGTACCCGATCATCACCGGGCCCTACGCCGAGGGGCAGGCCGTGTGGGCCTCGACCCCGCTCCCGGCGCCGGGCACGCCGCTCGCCCCGCCGAAGCCGGTGTTCACCAAGCTGGACCCGTCGATCGTCGACGAGGAGCTCGCCCGGCTCGCCGAGGCCGGGCAGGGCGGGAAGACGGACGGCGAGGCGTGAGCAGGTCGGCGTCCTCCCGCGCGAACCGGCGGGGTGAGCCGCCGCCGTCCCCGGAGCCGCTGCCCGCGCCGGCGGTCGACAGCCACACGCACTTCGACATCGCCGTCGGCGGGGAGGACCGCCACCCCTCCGACGCCGAGGTCGACGAGGCGATCGCGGCCGCTGTGGCGGTCGGCGTTCCGCGGCTGGTGCAGGTGGGGGTGGACGTCGCCTCCTCGCGCTGGTCGGCGGAGCTCGCCGCCCGGCACCCGAACGTGCTGGCCGCCGTGGCGCTGCACCCGAACGAGGCCGGGGCGGGCCTGGCGACCGAGAGCGCGCTGGCCCAGATCGACCGGCTCGCCGCGCAGCCGCGGGTCCGGGCGGTGGGGGAGACCGGGCTGGACCGGTACCGCACCGGTGCCGAGGGCTGGGCGCCGCAGGAGGCGTCCTTCCGGGCGCACATCGACATCGCCAAGCGGCACGGCATCGCCCTGGTCATCCACGACCGGGACGCCCACGACGACGTGCTGCGGGTGCTCGAGGACGAGGGCGCTCCGGAGCACACGGTGCTGCACTGCTTCTCCGGGGACGCCTCCTTCGCCCGGCAGTGCATCGAGCGCGGCTACGTGCTGTCCTTCGCCGGGACGCTCACCTTCGGCAACGCCGGCTACCTGCGGGAGGCCGCGGCGATCACCCCGCTGGAGCAGCTGCTGGTCGAGACGGACGCGCCGTTCCTCACCCCGGCGCCGCTGCGGGGCCGGCCGAACGCCGCCCGGCTGGTGCCGCACACCGTGCGGGCGCTGGCCGAGGTCACCGGCACCGACCTGGCACAGCTCTGCGCCGCCCTCACGGAGAACGCGGAGCGGGTCTTCGGGAGCTGGTGACTCCGACGGAGGTGCCCCGACGGAGGTGTCCCGACGGAGGCGACCGGTCGATGAGGTTCCCCGGCCGTCAGGCCGGTGCGGGACCGAGACGCGGGGGCCGGAGGCTCCCCGGCGAGGGGTCGCGACACGGCTCCACGTGACCTGGGGACGACACCTGGTGGCGGTGTCGTCCGCAAGGACGACAATGTGCGGGGTGGGCCGTCTCATCGCCGTCGTCCTCTTCATCGCCTTGATGGCCCCGGCCGCGCTGCTCGCCCGGAGCTGGTCCCTCGCGGCCGGTCGCCGGGCCGTCGCCGGTGCCGGGGTCGAGTTCGTCCCGGCCACGCCGCAGGCTGCCGCGCACCTGACCCGACAGGCCACGCACGGGAGCCGGGTCCGGAAGCTGGGGTTCGTGCTCGGTGCCGCGCTGGTGGTGACCACCGTGGTGCTCTTCGCCGAGGCATCGGTGTTCCTCTGGGTCCCCGCGCTCGCCACCGGACTGCTCGCCGGGGTGCTGCTGGCCGAGGTGACCCGGCCGCGGCCGCGGTGGGAGGTGGCCGGACCGGGCCGCCGTCCCCGGCAGAACGAGCAGATCTCCCCGGCCCTGCCGTGGACCATGCGGGCGGTCGTCGCCGGGGAGGTGGCCGCTGCGCTGGTGCTGGCCGACGACCTCGGCGCCGCGGTGACCGCGACGGCCGTGGCGGTGCCGGTCGCCGGCTGGCTGCTGGCGGAGGCGGCGCTGCTGCGGGTGCGGGTCCGTCCGCTGCCGGCCGAGGGCGCCGACGTCCCCGTCGACGAGGCGCTGCGCACCTGGACGGCGCACCTGGTCGTGGGTGCGGCCAGCGTGCTGGCCCTGCTGCCGCTGGGTGCGCTGCTGCTGCGCGCCGCCATCGAACTCGACGACCGGGTCGCCTCCGACGGCGCGGGACTGCTGCCGGTGGCGCTGGTTGCCAGCGGCTTCTCCGCGCTGATCGCCGGGCTGGTGGTCGCCGGCTTCCTGGTCACCTGGCTGCGACCGGTCCGGCAGACGTCGCCCGCCCTCGCCTGACCGCGGACCCCGCTGCCCCCGCCTCGCACGCTCGGCGCGGGACCCGGCAGAGGGGCAGGGGTGTTGCGTTGCCCACATGGACGCTCGAGCCGCGGACCGTCCAGCGCGGCGTGGGGGTCACTCAGTGTGTCGGCGCGCCTGCGCTGAGCTGGGTCGACATGTTGGTTTCCTGTGTCAGCACCGTTGTCTTCCGAAGAGCGTTCGTTATCGTGTCGTGACCGACTAGCCGGGGTGGGGAACACGCCTGGGCGACAGTCCGCAGGTCCGGGGCACCCCCGGCCCCGTGGCACCCGTCGGGGGTCGCATGCCGGCGGACGCCACTCGGGTGGGTCCATGGGGTGTTGCCCCGTTCCCCTGCCCGGGTCCAGTGACCCGTGGATGTGTTGTGCGCCGATCCTTGAAGTTCAGTCTCTTCGCTCTGGTCCTGCTGGGCCTGGTGGGCGGCTCTGCCGCCTTCTTCCTCGCCCAGAAGACGGTCACCGTGACCGTCGACGGCCAGTCACGCGAGGTGAGCACCTATGCCGCCACCGCTGGTGAGGTGCTCGCCGACGAGGGGCTGCGCCCGGCCTCGCACGACGTCGTCCTGCCCGGCCCGGACTCCACGGTGGGTGACGGCGACACGATCGTCCTCAACCGCGCCCGCCCGCTGACGCTGACCGTCGACGGGGTGCGCAAGGAGGTCTACACGACCGCGCTGTCCGTCGACGGCGCGCTGGACGAGCTGGGCTACCGCACCGATGACCTGGTGCTGTCCGCCAGCCGCAGCGAGCGTCTGCCGCTGGACGGCATGGACCTGTCCATCGCCACTCCCAAGAACGTCACGCTCGTCGCGGACGGACAGCAGCGGGTGGTCACCACCACCGCAGCCACCGCCGCTGACCTGCTGGCCGAGCAGGGCATCGCGCTCTCGCCGACCGACCGCACCTCGCTCTTCGCCGCGCAGCCGCTGCTGGACGCCATGGTGCTGCGGGTGACCCGGGTCCAGGTCACCGACGTGACCGAGGTCCAGTCGGTCGACTACCAGACCGTGGAGACCCCCGACCCCGAGGCGTTCGAGGGGGACCGGACGGTGACCCAGGAAGGCGTCGAGGGCCAGCGGACGGTCACCTGGCGGGTCACCGTGACCGACGGCGTGGAGACCGGTCGCGACCAGCTGGACACGGTCGTCACCACGCCCGCCGTCGACGAGCAGGTCACCGTCGGCACCAAGGAGAAGCCCGTCTCCGCCGCGGTCGTCAGCGCCGACGGGCTGAACTGGGCCGCGCTGGCCAAGTGCGAGTCCGGTGGGCGGCCCAACGCGGTCAGCGCCAGCGGCACCTACCGCGGCATGTACCAGTTCTCCCGGGCGACCTGGGCCGGCGTGGGCGGCGCCGGCGACCCGGCCGCGGCCTCGGTCGAGGAGCAGACGATGCGGGCGCAGATGCTCTACGCCCGCAGCGGTGCCGGCCAGTGGGGCTGCGGCAGCCACCTGTTCGACTGATGGTCGACCTCGCCGCACTCCCTCGCACGATCGGGGGCCACGTCCTCCCCGTCCCTCGCACGCTCGGGCGAGCCCCGGCACGTGGCCTGAGCGGGCCCCTGCAGCAGGGCCGTTCCTGAGCACCGGCCCGGAGCAGTCCGACGGGCTGCTGGGCCCGGCCGCGATCCGCGACCTGGCCCAGCAGCTCGAGCTGCGACCGACGAAGACCCTCGGCCAGAACTTCCTGCACGACGCCAACACGATCCGGCGGATCGTCCGCACCGCCGACCTCACCCCGGACGACGTCGTCCTGGAGGTGGGTCCGGGCCTGGGCTCGTTGACCCTCGGGCTGCTCGGTGCCTGCGCGCACGTCACCGCCATCGAGATCGACCCCCGGCTGGCGCAGCAGCTGCCGGTGACCGTCGCCGAGCGGGTCCCGGCGCTGGCCGACCGGCTGACCGTGGTGACCGCCGACGCCCTGCGCGTCGCCGAGGTGCCGGGCCCACCGCCCACGGCGCTGGTGGCGAACCTGCCCTACAACATCGCCGTGCCGGTGCTGCTGCAGCTGCTGGAGCTGCTGCCCTCGCTGCGCAGTGCCCTGGTGCTGGTGCAGGCAGAGGTCGCCGACCGGCTCGCCGCGGCGCCGGGTAGCGCGGCCTACGGCGTCCCGAGCGTCAAGGCGGCCTGGTACGCCGACGTCCGCCGGGCCGGCAACGTCCCGCGGCCGGTGTTCTGGCCGGTGCCCAACGTCGACTCGGGGCTGGTGGCGCTGACCCGCCGGGAGCCGCCACCCGGCGACCGGGCCGAGACCTTCGCTGCCATCGACGCCGCCTTCGCCACCCGGCGCAAGGGGCTGCGGGCCGCGCTGGCGCGCTGGGCGGGCAGCCCGGCGGCCGCCGAGGTCCGGCTGCGCGCGGCCGGCATCGACCCGACCACCCGCGGGGAACAGCTGTCGGTCACCGACTTCGCCCGGCTCGCAGCGACCCGGTGAGGAGCCGGCCAGTACCGGCGCGCCGGGCGGCTGGTCGGGACGTGGCAGGGTGAGCGGGTGGTGAACGCGACCTCCGGTGGTCCCGGCCGGATCGCCGGGAACGGTGCGGTGACCGCCCGGGCGCCGGCCAAGGTCAACGTGCACCTGGGCGTGGGACCGCTGCGCGCCGACGGCTTCCACGAGCTGCAGACGGTGTTCCTCGCCGTCTCGCTGTTCGACACGGTGACCGTGTCCCCTGCCGAGGAGCTCTCCCTCGCCGTGCGCGGCGAGGGGTCGGCCACCGGTCGCGGGCCGGCCAGCGTGCCCGCCGACCGGCGCAACCTCGTCTGGCAGGCCGCCGAGCTGCTGGCCCGGCACGCCGGCGTCCCCGCCCGGGCGCACCTCGAGGTGGACAAGACCATCCCGGCTGCGGCCGGCCTCGCCGGCGGCAGCGCCGACGCCGCAGCGGCCCTGGTCGCGCTGGACGCGCTGTGGGGCACCCGGGCCACCCGCGGCGACCTGGCCGCACTGGGTGCGGAACTGGGCAGCGACGTCCCCTTCAGCCTGCTCGGCGGCGTCGCCCTGGGCACCGGTCGCGGCGAGCAGCTGTCCCCGGTGCTGGCCCGGCGGCGCTGGGACTGGGTGCTCGGCATCGCCGGGGAGGGCTTGTCCACCCCGACCGTCTACGGCGAGCTGGACCAGCTCCGGGCAGCCGGCACGGTGCCCGGCGGTGAGGTCCTCGCCTCCACCGAGCCGGTGCTCGCCGCACTGCGCAGCGGCCCGGCCGCGGCCCTCGCCGCCGCGCTCGGCAACGACCTGCAGGCCCCGGCGCTCCGGCTGCGGCCGGAGCTGCGCCGGGCGCTCCGGGCGGCGACCGAGGCGGGAGCGCCGGCCGCCCTGGTCAGCGGCTCCGGGCCCACCATCGCGGCGCTGGCCGAGGACGAGGACGGCGCCGTCCGGCTGGCCGCCGAGCTCGCCGGGGCCGGGGTCTTCCGCACCGTGCGCGCCGTCCACGGACCGGTGCACGGCGCGCGGCTGGTCGGCTGAAGGACCCTCCTGCCCCCCGGCCCCTGCAGGAGAGCCGTCAGCGGTCGAGCAGTGCTGGCTCGGCCTCCAGGGAGGACAGGCCGTTGTAGGCGATGTTGACCAGGTGCGCGGCGACCTCGCGCTTGCCCGGCGAGCGGGTGTCCAGCCACCACTGACCGACCAGCGCCACCATGCCCACCAGCGCCTGGCTGTACAGCTGGGCCAGCTGTGGGTCGTACCCGCGCACCCGGAACTGGTCGCCCAGGACGTGCTCGACCTTGCTGGCCACCTCGCTGATGAGGGAGGAGAAGCCGCCCTCGGTCCCGGCGACCGGGGAGTCCCGGACCAGCACCCGGAACCCGTCGGTCTCGTCCTCGATGTAGTCCAGCAGCACCAGCGCAGCCCGTTCCAGCAGCTGCCGCGGGTGGCCGCCCCGGGACAGCGCCGCGGCGAACCGGTCCAGCAGCCGCTGCATCTCGCGGTCGACGACGACGGCGTACAGGCCCTCCTTGCCGCCGAAGTGCTCGTACACCACCGGCTTGGAGACGTCGGCCCGCGCCGCGACCTCCTCGATCGAGGTGGCTCCGTAACCCCGCTCGGCGAACAGCTCGCGCCCCACGTCCAGCAGCTGCTCGCGCCGCTGCGCGCCGGTCATCCGGACGCGGGGTCGGCCGGTGCCGGTCGGTGCGCTGCTGTCCGGGGTGGCCATGCGCGTCATCGTCCCCTGCCGGGGGACCCCGGCGGGGGGAGTCGTGGGTGCCCCCGGCCCCCGGCGGCCCTAGGCTCACCGTGGACCGTCTGGTCCTCACCGGCGGACCGGTGATGGGGGA
>Ga0210040_10002462_pt1 | contig 26095 bp, 21 predicted proteins | sample CryGeyCG12114_NA_FD_185462 | JGI IMG/M metagenome (GOLD analysis project Ga0210040, IMG submission 185462) | Groundwater microbial communities from aquifer - Crystal Geyser CG19_WC_8/21/14_NA (SPAdes) (version 2) | ecosystem: Environmental > Aquatic > Deep subsurface > Groundwater | place: USA... | reverse complement strand
GGCGACTGCTGCAAATAGCGGCTGTACAAGTACCGAAACCGATTCTGGCATAACATTGTCCAGGGGCGTTGCAATGTAAAGTGCAGAATGATCTTGTCAGCTAGGAAAGCGTCAAAGTCGCGCTGAGGCAGCGTTTCTGGAATGTAAGAATACAACGTATTGAAGCGACTTTCTGCTTTTTTCCAATTATCGCGCAATACCGCATTCAACGCGCATTGATCCACAAACTTGATGCGCTCAGGATATTGAAGCAGGTAATCGAAAGCTTGCTCTGATATTCGTTGCCGCTTCCATTCGGGCACGTTCATATAGAGCACACCCGAATTGAAGTAATCACCTTCCTGTGTAATGCCAATCAAAGGCTGCGTTTTGACCCAGTTATCATATACAGCAGCTACTGGATGAGAACCCAGATCAAGCTGTGCGAACTGGCGCAGATCACCAACTACTAAGGTATCCGTGTCGACGTACAGAAAGCGCTCTACTGACTCGGGCAGTAGAAATGGGAAGAAGAGCCGATAGTATACAGCCACCGTCCACTTACTGCCCAGCACAAAACGACTGATTAGGCTTTGCTCAATCTCATAAAAGCAGATAGACGCTTGATGCGCCTGCACATACGTTTCTATTTGCGTTTTATCAGCGGGCAGAATACCGGTAGCAATGGCATGAATGGTAATAGGCGTGGTAGGATTGCTGACGAATACGGACGTAATCAGTGCGTAGAATGGCGCCAGATAATTCTGATCAAAGGCAATACCCAAGTGAAAGACAGCGGGGCCAATTGTCATATACGTTTTGGCTTAACAAAAACAAGGCCTACTGCAAGCGCAGCACCCGTCGCAGGCGAGAGGCCCAAAGCGAGTTTTCCCACCGGAGACGTAGCCAACCAGGCGTTTGAGGAGGATTGGCTGAGTAGAAAGGCACTAAGTCAGCAATACGTTGCCCAGGTACAAATTGCAGTAAAGGCCACGCTTCCTTATCAAGTGGATGTACGTTTTTAGCCTGTTGGTAATTATCGATATTTAATGCTTGCCAGAAATCAAGGTAGGCCTGCGTATCAAAATCATGGGCATGTCCCCAATTACTAATTTTCTCCCGGATTTCCTGCTCATCACGGGCCCACGATTGATGCAGGATGAAGTAGGGCGCGTATATATTAAACCAGTGACTCACGCGCCCGTGATAGTACGCGGGCTCATTGGTCGCCACTGGGTTGGATACATCGGCCCACAATTGCTGCTGACGGTCAACGGCTAAAAAACCGCCATCCAGTTGTTTGAATAAGGTAATGTAAGGACAGCGGATATTGACGGGCCGAGTAGGGTGAAAGCCGCGCAACCACTTGGCAAATCTCGCGAAGTTTAGGAAGTACTCATCAGCATCCAGCTGTATATGCCAGCCACCTTTCCCTAGACGTTCAGCTATCATATGGCGCTGCCTTACTTCATTAGCCATCGGCGCCAAATCAGGTTGATAAAAGTCGTCTTCATAAATATCAATTTTACCTTGAGTATCTAATCGACGTATCAGCGCGAAGAAATCTTCCTCGTGAAAGGAAAAAGGCTTACCAGCCCAGCTAATCCGGTCCTTATCCAGGGAAAGGCATATCTGATCTGCCTGCTCATATAATAAAGGCAGCGAGTGTTCGAGAAAGTACCAGTCGTACGCAACGCAAAAACCGACTTTTATTGCTTGGCTCATGCTTTAGTGATATGGCGTTTGGCGTGGTACAGCACATCCTTTAGAAAAGTCGGCTTAAAGGGCGACTTGCGCAGCGCTAGCCAGGCATGTTGATAGCCTTCCTTAAAACGATTCTGGTTGAAAGCCTGCACAGCGTTATCCTGGAGCATTAAGGGGTGTTCCTGATACAGAGTAGGTAGGCGGCAAACTAAATTACGTACTACAGCCAGTTTCTCATTCCACGGATTGTGCTGAAAAGAAGCGTCGAAGGCTACCGCTAGAACCAGATCAGTAATCTGTTTTTTTACCCGATACCAATAATGGTACACATATTCATTGCAAGCTTGCAGTTGAGACTGGGTTTGTAAGATTAGCGAAAACGCATACTGCTCACTGGCGTGATTATGCGTTGGTGGATAGAACTGGTCCGTGAGCTGATACACATCCGGAATCATGGAAAGTGTATCCGCAGGTAGGCCCATTACGCCAGCATTCCAAGACTCATGCGCAGCCGAATACTGCTCCAGGCCGCGCGACGTCTTGAATGACTGGCTCTCCAGTAGCGCCAAAAAAGCATGAAATGTAAGCCCCATAGGCAATGGAAGCGTACGGCACTCCTCATAGATATACTCCAGCAAGTGCATAAAGCTGCGCCCGGGTTGGAAGGCGTTCATCCAGGGTAGGGCATCGGAAATGAAAAAAGTATCCGAATCCACGTACAGCATATCTGCCCCGGGATGGCGCTCAAAGGCTTCCTCAATTAGCGCGATTTTCATGCGGTGTAGAAAATCAATGTCCCCTCGCATCTCACGGATCTTCTCCGGTGTGAGCAGTACATAGTCAACCGGCAAGTCAACTAAGTAGGGCCGGAAGAAGTCGGGAGCATCCGTAAACAATACGGTCTTTACTCGTTCTGCTGGGCCACTATACCACGCCCAAAAACTCAGTATCGCAAATAGTGCCCGTCGGTATTCATTTTCGCGGCCAAACGATTGGGTTACGAGCAAATGCATAAGGAGGAAAACACGCTAAAGAAAAAACAGACCTGCACAAGCCTTACCATTATCTACTGCTACATGTCACTCCGTAGCACAGCATTAACAAGAATAATTAGTTAGATAAAGACAGATTCTTGCCCTATCCTACTTACTACAATACAGATTCTCCAAAGCACAAAGATACGCGTCTAGTCCGAACTCGGTAGCGACCCTACTCTGACCGGCAGTTCGCAGTGCTGCACGCAAGGTAGTATCTGTTAATAAACGTTGTACTGCGGCAACTATGGCATTACTGTCAGCAAATGGCACAACTAAAGCGTTTGTCTCGTGCTCAATAAATTCAGGTGCCACACCCGACAGCGTAAAAACGGAGGGAATACCAGCCGCTAAGGCTTCTACATAGGTCTGCCCGAAGGCTTCGCTGTGATCATCGATAGGCGTGTGCACGTAAACGTCAAATAACTGATACAATGAGCCTAAATCATTCTCAAACCGAATCTGCTCGTATGAATCCGCCGGTAGATATTGGTTTAGTAGTGTCTGAATTTCTGCCTGGTAATCGCCGTGCGCGTTTGCCAGTACTAAACGCGCAGTCGGATAGTGCAGACGCAACTGTGCGAAAGCAGGAATAATGTATTGAATACCTTTCCACTCTGTTTGGCGGGCAATAATGCCAACAACGGGATAATGCCCACCTGTTGCATACTTCTCGCGTAATCCGGCTACTTTATCTGGATTAGGGTGCGTAAAAGTAGATAGCTCGAAGCCATGATGAATGAGGTAAATCTTCTTGGGATTCACCCCTTCCTTTTCAATCAAAATACGCTTCACCATTTCCGTAATGGCCACTATATCAGTCGTCAGGGCATTTGTAAATCGGTCGTAATAGACCGCCCGTGGGTAATAGACGTGGTGAAGAGTAGAGTGGTGCCGCGTGAGAATTCGTTTCGGAACTCCTGCAGCCTTGGCCGCCAATAAGCCTACCACATTGGCATCAAACAGGTGCGTATGAACCACTTGTATTTCCCAAGCTTTCAGCAGCTTATATACCTTACGTAGAGCCGAACCGATGCTTTTCTTGCCATGGTAAGGAACGCGGGCTACCTGTATTTTGGCTGCTGACAGGTACTGTTCCAGTTCACTATCCCCCGGATTCAGTAGAATAAACGACACGTTCACTCTCGTTTGGTCAATTCGAGTTGCAATCCATTCGAATGACAACGCTTTGTTGATATTCGAAATAATGTAGGTGACGTTGATGGGCAAATCAGTTTTCTAAAATGTGAAACATTTACGGTAAGAGTATATATAAATTTATTTAGTCACATACTTTTATTTTGGAAATAAATAATTCCCACATTATCACTTGCCTCGTTATACAATACTATCTAACGCTCACTTAAAGCGTATAGCCACCGATTGAGGACATAGTTATGTAAGTATTAGATTTTAAAAAATAGTGTAGTTGTCATAAACTATTCGTCATAGAAATCAACTCATCATACTGATATTCAGCATATAGTCTACCTTCTCGCAGTTCGTAAATACGATCACAATTTCTTAACGTCGAAATGCGGTGAGCAATGATGAACATCGTAATATCAGTATCAGCCAGCCTATAGATTGCTTCAGTTACTTCCCTTTCGGTATCATTATCTAATGCACTGGTAGCCTCATCTAACACGAGAATTTTTGTCTGTTTATATAATGCGCGCGCAATGCCAATGCGCTGTCGTTGGCCCCCAGATAGCCTAGACCCTCGCTCACCAATCTTGGTATCAATTCCTTCCGGCAATGAGTCTACGAGTTGCTGTAAAGAGGCCTGCTCAATTGCATATCTAAGTCTTTGCATATCAAAGTTCTCCTCCCCTAGGGTTATATTATCTTGAATAGAGGATTCCATTAAGAAGGTGTCTTGCTTTACGTATCCCAACAATCCGTACCAAGCGTCTATATTATGCTCTGTCAGGGGCGTACCATCCACTTCTATACATCCTTGTTGCTCGATATAGAAACGCAGTAAAATATTCATCAGGGTCGTTTTACCAGATCCTGAAGAACCTATAAGTCCAATTTTTTCTCCTTTATTTACTTTAAAAGTAATATTCTGTAATACTGGGTTTTCGTTTTCCGGGAAGGAAAAAGTGAGCCCATTAAAAACGATACTATGGTTGAACGACAGATGCTGTTGTTCAGGCTTTACTACATCAACTGCGCTTCTAAATTCATTTAGCTCATCAAATGTATATCGATTACCACGTAGAGTAACCATAGCATTTAATAAACGATTCACAGAAGGCATCAAGCGATAAGCAGCTGCAGCAAACAAACCGATAATAGTAACTAAACTATTTGGATTATCTGAGAAGAATAGTGAGTACAGGAAAATAGTGACAACAGCCAAAATAGCCATCATTTCTATCATTTTGATAGGCAGCTGAGAAAAAAGAAAATTTTGTGCATCTAATTGCTGAATATGATTCTCATATTTTAAAACCTTTTTCTTAAATATATCTTGCTTATTTGCTAACCTTAATTCGACAAATCCAAAAAACGCATCTAGAATTCTAGCGTACGATTTAGGTTTTAAAGCATTTAGTTGAGTTCCAATATCTGCTGCTTTCTTATTTAGAATTCGATATATTATTAACATTGACGGAAATAAAACTATAATTAATATAAAGAATAACACCGGTTGATATATTAAAACACCAATAATGATAATTATAATAATTGTAGATTCTGAAAAAAGAATAAACAGTTGGCGGATAATACCATTTGTAAAGGCTTGCACTATTCCAAAGGTTAAATGCATAAGCCGCGCGGAACCGATTTTATTAAACTCCCAAAAAGAAATTTTGTTATGTTTGTCGAATTGATTATTAATCAATTTCAGAGCAATTTTCGCAGTAAATCTCTCTTGTTTATAGGAAATAAACGTAGTGAATACATTTTTTACAAAAAAGAACAACAAAAGGCTACATACGAGAAAAACAAAAAAACCTCTCTCTGATTGAAAACCAAAGTACTGATAGAATCCCAAAGAATATTTATTTTTAAACACTGAGCCCGGACGGGATGCTGCCATTATAATAGGCACTAGAGATGCTAAACCAAACACATCTAATAACGATGCGAAAATCAGAAGCAAAAACATTATGCCAGCCCGCTTCTTTTCTGCCTTAGACAGATAATAAGAAACATTTTCTAAAGCTTCTAAAACAATTGCTTTTCGTTTCAATGGGAGACTCATCGAAATAAATGAAAAAATGAATTTTAATTTAAAATTATATTTATATAATAAACATATATATCATATAAATATAATTTTATCATAAATATGACTAATGATTGGAGGCATTGGGGTAATAAACTGCAAATATAGTAATTATACTTTACTCATACATAAAAAAATTTGTATTAAAGAATACAGGGCATGAATTTTGCTCTAAGTAAGGACGAAAACAGGCTAACTATATAAAAAATATTATATAAAATATAATATTTTTTATATAGTTAGCCTTATATTATCGTATCAAGTTTTGAAGTAAGAATTTCCAACCCAAATTTATATTAGTGATGCCCAAGTCATTGAATGAAGCTATTCACATTACATTATCTTTTGATGAGAATTATATTAATCAATTTTATGTATTAGCCACTTCTATTTTTGCAAATAATTCTCACAATATTGTAATTCATGCCATTACTTCTGGTATCAGTGAGATTGAGAGAAAAGCAATTTCTGATTATATAGTTAGCTATAATTCTATTATTAATTTTTATTCTGTACCTGCAGATTTTGGCAAAAACTTTCGATTAGATGGCAACTGGACAGTAGCCACCTACTATCGCCTCCTTTTTCCGAAGATATTACCAATATATATTAATAAATTTATATATATAGATAGCGATACCTTAGTTGTTGGCGATTTATCAGAGCTATGGTCTACTGATTTGAAGTCAAGCGTAATAGCCGCAGTAGAGGACAGATTAGTAACCACCAGACCCGATTTGGGTATTTATCGCCCTAATTCCTATTTCAACGCCGGCATATTGGTAATCAATAGACATCTTTGGGTAGAACAGAATATTACGGCTAAGGCAGTAGCCTTCCTGAATGATTTCCCAGAAAAAATATTTTATGCGGACCAAGACGCCCTCAATTATCTATTCAAGGATAACTGGGTGAGACTATCCAATCGATTCAACCTGATGTACGCTGATATACCGGAAGCCTTACCAAGTAGTCAGTTCACGGCTTACCTGGAGGATAAAGTTATTATTCACTTTACTCAGCATCGTCCCTGGAAGATGTTGTGTGAAAACCGTTTCCGCTATTTATATCACCACCATCTACGTATGTCACCGCTAGGTAAAAGGGCCTCTAAATATACGGATTACACACTGTCGGTCAACGCTATTACGAAGTTGTTGCGAATTAGACTTAGAGAGTTGTATTTTGATAATCCACAAGTTGCTACTATATGGCGCGGTTTAAAATCCTTGCTCTTAGCAAAAGCAAGTAGTGGTCATTAGCGGGCGACCTTCCTAATAACTGGATACAACCACTTATCGCCTATGAACTGACGGATACCGCTTAGCTTATTACTAAATAGAAAATAGCCAAACTTAGCAGCGAAACGCTGTGGAAAACGCGTTTCCACTTTAGTCAGGTTGCGGAAGATAGCCAAGTGGTTTCTCATGGGCACTTGGAAATAGATCATAGCATAAAACCAATTAGATAAAATAGATTCTATCTTTTTATGGTAGAATATGGCATCAGGCGGACCATATTGTTGCATTTCGCGTAACACAATGGTTTCTTCTACCAGGCTGAGGCCACTGAGTGCCGAGCGGCTGCGCACGTTGTTGCCATGCTGACGGAAATAGTTTAGCTGCTCCGCGACAAATGCTACCCGCGACAACGACAACATTTTGGCCCAATAGAGCCAGTCGCCAGACAGACGCATTTGTTCATTGGCTTTCCCCAAACGTTGTGCTAACCGGTGGCGGAAGACCACAGCGCTAGCATTCGGAATAATGCATCGGTACGACATGAAGCGTTGTACCAATCTATTGCCTTCCGCTACAAAGTCGCTTTTCCAGAGCTTCCCATCCAACTCGTAGTAAAAGTCTTTGTGGTCGTCCGTGACGTGTCCACCGTCGTCAACATTCCAAGAACCACAGTAGGCTAAACCAATGCTAGGATCAGCTTCCAACCTGCCTACCAGCGTTTCCAGAAAATGGACGTCAGCATAGTCGTCGCTTTCTGCAATCCAGAGATATTCGCCTCTTGCATGCTCAAAGCCAAGATTCCACTGCTTAAACGTGCTACCGCTATTCTGATTGTTGAAAATGGTCCGGATACGGGAATCTTGCAGGGCATACTGTTCAATGATATCCCGACTATTATCGGTGGAACAGTCATCCAGAATAAGCACATCCAAATCACGTAGCGTTTGCTGTAAGACACTCTCAATACGTTTTGGCAAGTGCAAAGCGTGATTGTAGTTGGGAATGATTACAGTAACCTTTGGCACTCTAGGCATAAATGACTGGCTTTGCTGAGCGTGCTCGGAGAAAAAGGGGTGCACTTAAAAGGTGAACGAGAGGAAACAGCAAATCAATATCTTAGTCTGCTATCATACTTTACTTTGTAAAGATAAGACAGTACAACTAAATTCTAGTTGTAAGCAATATGAAGATCAACATATCATCAGATAAATATGATATTGTAGAATATACATACTATTTATTTAATAAGTAAGTATCTCTGTCGTAAAGAACTATTGGTAAAAATCATGATGCTGCCAATTCCTAATTGGCACATTTATTTTTTATAATTAATTACCCAATCAAAATCTTCTTTATTTTCATTCATTACTGGCTTGATCCAGTTTCGTAAGAAAATCGCATCTTTTAACGCATTATCTTTAAGATATTTGAACCACGCATATTGTGAATAGTGACGATAAAGAATAAGCTGATAGATGTCCTGTTGGGGCTTCAGCCAGTAAAGCAAATGCTGCTTCCAAGTAAAGCGACTCATAATTTTTAACCAATACTTTAAAAACTCTCTTTCTATACTTGCATCTGTTAATATATAGTTTTGTCGAATTGAATCTAAAACTAGACTATATAAAAAAAAGTAATGATTGACATAACCGAATACTTCGAAGTTTTGCTTGAGCTTTTCCCAAGTTACACGCCCTGAAGGCATGAAGTGTTTGTAATTGAGCTTTTCCGAATAGTATATTTTTCGTCCGATCAGTAATAAAGCGAGGCCTAGCTCTGTGTCTTCGCCTGCTGCCTTTCCTGGAAGCTTACTAGTTAAAGCTGAAAATCCTTTGCTGCGGAGGTAGTCCCAATCGCGCTTCTGAATAATCATACCAGCACCCCAAACGAAAAAATAATCTTTAGGAAAATAACCACTTTCCGGACGTGGTGCTCCAATAACAAAGTAATGCTCTAAGCCTACTATCCAATCGGGAGGCAGTGCTTCAAAAACACCCTCGCTTTGCCCCTGTAATACCCCAACGTCTGGATGAGACTGAAACAAATCAACAGCAATTTCTAAATAGTCTTTTGCCAGCCAGTTATCGTCATCAACTGTTAGAATATAAGAGAATTTTGCGCTGTCATAACCTAATTCAGTAGCATAACCCTTGCCAGGTCTACTTTCTGTTAGCAGTCGTAGAGGATAAGGATTGCCCAATTTGAGCCAACTATTCTTAGAGAAATCAGCAGTGTTATCAGTCGAAGCATTATCAACTAGTATTAATTCTGCCTCGTATCCCATTGGCATTTGTAATTGCGCCAAATGCTTTAATGTTGGTTCAAGCCTATTGCGACCATTGTGTGTGCAGAGGACTATTGAAAAACCTTCAGAACCATACATAAAATTAGAGAATAAAATACCGTTTTACTTGAACAAGGTTTTTCCCCTTATTTTTTGAATAAATCTATTTAATTTAATTGCGGTATTGATAATTTTATAATTCATTATTTGTTTATAGTTTTTTCTTTCTAACTTCAGCCTGTGAATTTCATCAATTAATTCATCTACATATTCAGGGACGTACATATTCCAGATAATTCGTTGCTCCTTTTTGTATTCAACAAAATTATCCTTCCCACTTAAACCTAAAAAATCATAATTAACAATTTGGCAATTTATATAATTAAATTTTTTATTGCTTATGAATGATAATAAGAAATGCCTATAATCTGCTGCTAGTTTATATTGATCTGCATATAAACCTAGTTGACTGAAAATTTCCTTTCGTATAAAAGAAGCTTGATGGTTAATAGTGTCATTTTTTAAAAAGTCTAACGACAAAACTTTTGGATGCGTATGAACCGTAAATCCAGTAGTAGTAGAGACAGCCATATCACCATACCATATATCTATCGCGGTATCAGTACTAATTATAGATAAACAATTCATAATTGTATGAGCATTCGTTAATGAATCTCCACTATTCAAAAACATTAAGAACTCACCTTTTGCACGTATAATACCTTTATTCATTGCATCATATATACCCCTATCGGACTCTATGATACAACTATCTATGTTTTTTTCGTATTGTTTTATTATTTCAACACTCCCATCTGTCGAACCGCCGTCTATTATAATATATTCTAATGGCACATTTTGATTAATAACAGATTTTATGGTACGTTCTAACCCTTCTTTATTATTATAGTTTATAGTTATTATTGACAATACACTTTTCATATACATAGTTACTTTAGAATATATTTTGTATTACTACAATACGAATATCACTTATTCACAAATTTAGCACTTCGCTTAACTGTCCAGTATAAAATACTCTTAATATAATATATATATCTTCCTGTATTATGAGCAAGTTTTAAATATTTGATTGCTCCTAGAAATAAATTACCATTTTCGATTTCCTGCATAGCCAGCAAGGGCCCCACATGGCTTTTCAGTTTCTTAATAGCTTTGTCATTAATTTCAACAGCATTATTTAATTTATTTTTAAACAACAGTTTACTTATCTTTTTTCTCATAATCAATTCATAAGCATTCATTCTAAACATATTCTGACTAGTACTGGCAGGATGAATTCTTACCAAGGCCCACATGTCTGGATCTTTATCGTAATGGAATCGAGTACCAGCAATTGCACAACGTATCCAGAATTCCCAATCTTCCACAGATCGCATATCCTCGGAAAATTTACCTACTAAATCAAAAACAGAAGATTTTATCAACGGGGCATTGATGACCATAATGCATTTTTCAACTAGCACATCAATTAAGTCATTGCCCTGACCATCTACTTCTGCCATCCAAGTAGTATCCTGCATATCTGATGACCGGCTGATGATATGCATTTTTTCATGTTTGAAATATCGCATATCACTATAAATCAAATCAACATCATCATTTACTTCCAAGAAAGCTACTTGCTTCTCCAGCTTTCTTGGCGCTAACATGTCGTCAGAATCTAAAAACTGAATATATTTTCCTCTTGCTTGTAACAATCCGCGGTTTCTTGCAGCAGACATCCCTCTATTTTTCTGATATACATAGTGAAATCTTTCATCAATAGATATATATCTTTCAACTACTTCAAACGTATTATCTGTAGAACCATCATCTATTATTATTGCTTCCCAGTTTTTAAATGTTTGTAGTAGTAAAGAATCTAAGGTTTCAGCTAATAGCCAACCATAATTGAAGCAAGGAATTACAACAGAAATTAAGCTCATCTTTTTTTAAGTAAAATAATATTTCTTAATCTTTTACTTAAAAAAAATTTAAAAAAATTATGTTGGATATAAAATAAATAACGTGGACTAATAAATGCTATTTCTTTAATCATTCTTAAATAAATAAGAATTTGCTTATTTTTCTTCGCTACAATATAAATCAAATCTATGTACTCTTGACAAGCTTGATACATCATTATCAAACTTCTTTCATGAGTCAAATAACCAGATTGGAATAAGAACGCATAACATTTCTGCCTTTCAAATAATTGGCTTCCATTGGCAATAGATTGTTTACTAGCATTAGCTTCATGTTCTCGATAATAATTCAAACAAGCAGCTACGTAAGCTATTTGTCCTTGACAACATAATTTTATATATGTTAACCAATCACCTGTGTAACGAAAACTCGTATCAATTCCACCAACATTTATAATGCTACTACGTCGAAACACGGTAGCACTTGCATTGTTAACTGTACACTGTAGAGATAAGTATTGATTTAATTCGTGTACTCCTTCCGCATAGAAATCTTTATTCCATCGATCAGTTGCAAAGTAAGTATTTTTCCAATCAGAAGTCTTTCCAGTAATATCACTATGTTCATTTATAATAAATGAATTTGAATATACGAATGATAATTTTTCATTATCTTCAAGTAAACACACTAATAAATCTAAAAAATTATCATCTGCATAATCATCACTTTCTGCAATCCATATATATTTTCCACTAGACAACGTTATACCTTTTCTCCACTGTTTGAAAACAGAACCGCTATTTGAATTATTGAAATGTAATTTTATTCTGTGATCATGTTTACAGTATTCATTTAGTATATCGCGACTATTATCTGTAGAAAAATCATCTAATAGTAAAACTTCTATGTTTGTATACTTTTGATTTAACACACTTTCTATCCTTTTTTGCAAATAGCGCTCATGATTATAATTTGGAATTATCACGGATACTAATGGTAGCACCTTAACTTTAAAGATCATTTTAATTTGTATTAATACTAAGAAAAAAATTACAGGCCTATAGCTTCAAATCTTTTTCAACATTTTTGCAGGATTTCCCACTAAAACTGAGTTAGCTTCACAACTTTTAGTCACAACTGCGTTTGCTCCAATAATAGAGTTTTTTTCAATTGTTACTCCAGGCATAATACATACACCTTCTCCAATCCAAACATTATCACCGATTATCACTGGTCCTTTGGAATACAATCTTCTTTTAGACGGTGTATCACAAAGATCATCTGAAGATATATTCCCATGGAAATGATCTGTTATGAATACTCTGCCAGCCATTAAAACATTATTACCAATACTAATTTGATTAATACAACCAATGTGACAATCAGATCCTATATTTACATTATCACCTATAATAATAATCGGATTAAATTTTTGATCCATATATTCATCAATCGCCTCAATACGTAAATTATACCAAGAACTGAAATTATTTCCTATCTTAATATATTTAGCATTTCCAATATAAGCTACATTTTTAATATGATAATTTTCACCTAATGAGCCAAATTTAGATGCTAATTCTTTGACTTTAAATTCATCAAAAGCAATTAGCAACTCATTAACAATTTTAGGAGTAAAAGTTTTTTTTATTAAACGAGATAAAAACAATGAAAAAAATCTATACATTGGAAATTTTCTTTTTTCTAAAAAAAGATAATTCTCTAAGAACACCAGTAACTGCTTCAGATAAAACAGTATCCTTTTCTTTCGAAAATATTGATAATCGAGTTTTAGAAATCCAATGATCAACAATTATATCATTCTCAGCAATTGCCACATCAATTTCATAATTACCATCTCTAATAGGCAGCCTACAATCAAAAGCGAATTCATAACGCCCTGGTTCTAAGCTTAAGTACTGTTTATCTCTATCTCTGCTATTAATTCCATATATTATCTCGCCCTCGTTCCCTCTAATTTGCAATCCTATTTCAGCTTTATTTAAATTAACTTCTGTTACAAATTCAAAATAAAAAGTAATATCTTTTCGCGTTTCCCAGTTATGTTTTTCTCCTGTATCATCACGCAAGAACCATTTAGTAAAGTAATTACTAGAAAAGTCCTCTTCTATATTCCTTACTCCCTGCAATTCGACATTAGGTGTAGAAAAATAGCTATCTAATACTGTAGGTATATCATCAGAACACTCTATTTTACCTTGACTTAAAAGGATACCACTAGTGCACAAACTTCTAACTGCTGCTATATTATGGCTTACAAATAGCACCGTCCGTCCATCATTCACACTCACATCCTTCATCCGGCCCAAACACTTCTTTTGAAACTCAGCGTCGCCTACTGCCAGCACTTCGTCGACAATCAGAATTTCGGGCTCTAAGAAGGCAGCTACCGCGAAAGCAAGTCGAACATACATGCCGCTACTATAACGCTTTACTGGCGTATCTATATAGCGCTCTACCCCCGAGAAATCTACAATCTCATCAAACTTACTGCGGATTTCGGTTTTGCTCATGCCCAGAATGGCGCCGTTGAGGAAGATATTTTCCCTACCCGTCAGTTCGGGATGAAAGCCGGTGCCTACTTCCAGTAGGGACGCAATACGACCGTTGATCTTGATGCGCCCGGTGGTAGGGGCCGTCACTTTTGAGAGAATCTTGAGTAGGGTAGACTTGCCGGCGCCGTTGCGGCCAATGATACCGAGTACCTCGCCCTGCTTCACCTCAAAGTTCACATCCTTTAAGGACCATACAAAGTCACTGGTGCCTTTTACCGTGCGGTCGTTGGTTTCGCCAATCTTGGCAAACGGGTCTTCTTTGCCGCGCATACGGGCCCACCAGCGGTTCAGGTCCTGGCTCATGGTGCCGGTCCCTACCTCCCCAAGACGGTAGAGCTTGCCTAGGTCCTCTACTTTTATCGCAATATCACTCATGCTTTGTTTAGCCGAATCAGATGAGAAAGCTAGCGTTTCGGTAGCTTATACAGTATCCGTGAAACTCTTCTGCACCCGGTTGAAAATGATGGTACCCAACAATAGTATGACGACCGTGAAAGCGGTGCTATATACCAAGTAAACCCAGTCGAAAGTACCGGAACCCAGAAAGGCGTATCGGAACGTTTCGACGATGGATGTCATGGGGTTGGCCAGAATTATCCAGCGATACTTCCCTGAGATACTAGACAATGGGTAGATAACGGGCGTAGCATACATCAGCAGCTGCACACCGAATGCCAGGAGCATGGCCAGGTCGCGGTATTTGGTCGTCATGGCGCTGAAGATCATTCCAAGGCCCAAGGACATCAGGCCCATAATCACAATCAGCACCGGCGTCAGGAGGATTACCCAGTTGGGATGGATGTTACTGCCGGGCTTGAGTAAGTAGTAGAGCCAGACGGCCATGAACAGACCAAACTGAATGGCAAACCGCACCAGGTTGGAAATGACAATGGACAGGGGCATAGTCAGGCGCGGAAAGTACACCTTACCGAACATCGAAGCGTTATCACGAAATACAGTAGATGTATTGGTGAGCGTCTGGGCGAAGTAGTTCCAGATAGTAATACCCGACAGGTAGAATACCATCTGCGGCAGCCCATCGGTGGAGAGCTTGGCTACGTTGCCGAAGATGATAACGTAGGTGATGGTGGTGAGTAGGGGCTGGATGAAAAACCAGATTGGCCCCAGCACCGTCTGCTTGTAGGTCGAGACAAAGTCGCGGCGCACAAACAGCATGACCAGGTCGCGGTAGCGCCACACGTCGGCCAGGCCCAGATCGAGTAGGCGCGTACGCGGCTGGATTACCTCCGTCCACTCGTCGGGTTCTTGCGCAGACAGACGCTCAGGCTGGTTTACTGAAATAGTTTGAGTTGTTTCCAATGACGGTAGTTGTAGATGGCCAGGAGCAGCGGATGCCCAAACAGGCTACCCATTGCATTGAAACCCCGCCACAGGACGTAGATTTGCAAAACGCTGGCAAAGGTACCTAATAGCGAGCATACTCCTTTGACACCTTCGCGCTGTCGAGGAAATGATTCAGTATCACTGAATTTCTATAGTATTTCAACTATTCCATCGTGAAGCCCTGTGCCAGCCAGTAATTTCACGGCTCTTTCTTTGCCTTTCCATAGCAGCACATCTGCTTATTATCAGGAAGACAGCATTTAAAACAAGCGCTACGGCAAGCGTGCTTTCAGTAATTACAGTAACACATGGTCATCATCCAGGTAACGGGCGGTTTAGGAAATCAAATGTTCCAGTACGCGGCCAGTAAGGCATTAGCAGCAAAGCTGGCCACCGACTTGAAAATAGATACTACCTTTTACAAGAAGAACTTCGCTACCGAGATAGAGCACCAGCGGCGGTATTTGCTGAATACCTATTTCCAGCTACACGCGCCCCTGCTCACTGCCGCGGAAAGTCAGCTTCTGACAAAGTACAGTCGGCACATTGGGTACCGGCTGTATAAAAAAACCAGCGAGCTGTTGGGCCTACCCTCCCCCTTCAGGTTCTACCAGGAGAAAACCTTTGCTGGCTACGAGCCGGGGATTCATGGCGTGAGCGGCCGCATTGTGTACCTGCACGGTGGCTTTCAGAGTGAAAAGTACTTTATGAATTGCGCAGACAGTATCAGGGAAGATTTTACGTTTAGGAGTATTGATCCAAAAAACGCGTCCATCGCTGAGCAGATGCAGGAGCAAGAATCAATTGCCATTCACATCCGGCGGGGTGATTACGTGCAGAGCCCTTACCACAACACGTGTAGCGTAGACTATTACCTAAGCGCCATGCAGAGGGTAGAGGCAACTGTTGCCAAGCCATTTTACTATATTTTCTCGGATGATATAGACTGGGTAAAGGAACAGTTAAACATCTCCGCAGATCATGAATTTATCACTCACAATAACGGAGATGACAGCTATAAGGACATGTATTTGATGAGCCAGTGCAGGCACAACATTATAGCCAACAGTAGCTTTAGCTGGTGGGGCGCTTGGCTTAATCAGTACGGTAAGAAAGTTGTTATTGCGCCAGAAGACTGGCTTTCCTACCACCAGGTAAGCGCGCGGAGTATCGTTCCGGATGCATGGCTTACGTTATAGCGTTTTGCAGCATACCTGTCCGTGCAAGCCAAGTGTCTACGTTTCTTGCTCCCAGGCAACTGCCGCTACAAAGCTGGTTCAGATCAATGGCTACCCTCGCACCAAGACGTAGCGGGGGCAGTTTGCCGGTGTAGCAGTAGGCCGGATGCTCGTCGGACTATTTTTGGGAGTAGTAGCCCGTATACAGCGCCGTACCCAACAGTAGGTTCATTACTCGAAAGTAGAGTGGATCTAATGGCTGGACGTTGGGTATCGTTTTCAGCAATCCGCGCAGCAGCGGCTGCATGCGCCCCGTGGTGGTATAAATGGCCGACTTCAGCGGACCATAGTGGTATTCTAATTCCTTGTAGCCCATCTGCACGGCCACGCGGCGGGTTTCGCCACCCCGTTGCCGTCGGGCCAGCCAGGCCGTCACGTTCATGCGGTCGGCCTCGTTGTGGTAGAGCATGCTCTTCGGATACACGTAGGAGGTGATACCGTGAGTAGTCAGCTGCTTGCTGAAATCGTGGTCTTCGAAGCCAGCATGGGGAAAGCTCTCGTTGTAGCCGCCTGACCGCAGGAAATCAGCTTTCCGCATGGATAGATATTGGCTGGTAATGCCTTCACTGGCGAACAGTTCCTCATCGCTCCAGGGTAGCCCACGTGACCAGCCTTTCAGGGAGTCAAAGCCGAAGTGGTGCAGGTAGCGCCCAAACTGAGTGCGACGGTTTTGCTCTTGTAGGGCTGGGGGGTACACCCAGTTGAGGTTGATGCAGCAGCTTTCCGGGTGTGCCTGGTGCAAGGAGATGGTAGCACGCACGTTCTCCGCACTGATCCACATGTCATCATCCATGAACAGCAATAAGTCGGCGGTTGCCTTGCTGGCGCCCAGGTTACGAGCGGAAGCCACACCTGCCTTGGGATTATCAAAAACCTTTACTTTCGGCTGCCAGGCATCCGGAATAGCTATTCCCGCCGTCTTAGAATCGTTGATGACAATGATTTCAGCTCCTATACCCTCAATGGCAACATAAGCCCGTTCCAGCGTAGGTAGTAGTATGGACTTGCGGTCTTTGGAAGGAATAATAATGGTAAGCTCCATAGAAGGCTGAAAAGATTTGAGGGTACTCGTACCAAGTACAGATTGCATAAGTCAAATACTATCAGTGAAACTGTGTAGAATAGTACGTGACGTGTTAGTGAATCAACCGGATAGCTTTTGCTACTGTTGCTACTGCTTCTTCCGTCATACCTAGCCACAGCGGCAGGCTCAGGCAAGTGGCAGCCAGCTCGTTAGCGATTGGTAGCGCCCCGACCGGAATACCCAAGAATTGGTAAGCGGGCTGTCGGTGCGGAGGCACGGGGTAGTGCAGCATGGTACCGATGCCCTGGCTGGTCAGATGGCGCTGCAACCGGTCGCGGTGAGGAGTATGTATTACGTAGAGGTGGTAAACATGAGTGGCACCGGAAGTCATGGTAGGCAAACGCAAGTCTGGTATACCGGCAAGGTAGTGCTGATACCAGGCGGCCAGTTGCTGGCGCTGTTGCGTCCACTGCATCAGGTAGGGCAGTTTGGTACGCAGGGTAGCAGCCTGCAACTCGTCGAGACGAGAATTATAGCCGAGCACTTCATTCTGATATTTTTCCCGGGAGCCGTAGTTACGCAGAATCTCAACCTGCCGGGCCAAGGCTAAATTATTCGTGGTCACGGCGCCAGCATCGCCGAGGGCGCCCAAATTCTTGCTGGGATAGAAGCTGGTGGCATTCAAGTCGCCAAAGCTGCCAGTAGGCCGACCGGCGTAGGTGGCGCCCTGGGCCTGGGCGTTGTCTTCTATTACACATAAGCCATGTTGCTGCGCAATAGCCATAATTTCTGTCATACGGCAAGCTTGACCGTACAGGTGAACTGGCATGATGGCCCGGGTGCGAGGAGTGATGACGGTTTCCAACAGGGCAGAGTCCAGGTTACTGGTAACCCATTCCGGCTCTACCGGCACTGGTGTAGCCCCCACGTGCGACACGGCCAGCCAGGTAGCAATGTAGGTATTGGAGGGCACGATTACTTCGTCACCGGGTCCGACGCCTAGTGCTCGCAGGGCGAGGGTAAGCGCATCCAGCCCATTGCCTACACCTACGCAGTGCGCCACTTGACTAAAAGCTGCGTATTCCTGCTCGAATGCTCTCACTTCCTCTCCCAGAACATACCACTGGGAATCGTAGACGCGCGCCATTGCCGCCAGGATTTCCTCCCGTAAGGGAGCATGCGGTGGGGCGAATGAGAGAAAAGGTATGCGCATGTTTCAAGGGCTTCCATCTCATCAGAGACATCCAGCCGGAGCCTTTATATTAGAGCAGATTTGGGATTAGTATACAGCAGTCAGTTGAGGTAGAGGCACAACATTTTGTGTCTCCTCGTTGAACGACTCGCGTCGGGTTGCACTGAAGCTGTTTAGGAAGTCGTCAGATGGTCATGCTAAGCTTGTCGAAGCATCTCTCCTACTTACACTGAACGGCTCTGACGGAAGCGGTAGAGATGCTTCGACAAGCTCAGCATGACCGTTACTCGTAACTTTTCAGGCTTTCTAAACAGCTTCACTGTAAACAATACTAGCAACGACAAGGCACAAAATATTGTATCTCTACCATGTATGTTGACCCCGAAATAGCACTCCTTGTATAAGTGTCTACCCAATTAGTGCTTGTTATTTTACACGAGTATGAAGAAAAAGCGTGCTGCCAACTCAGGAGTAAACTTAACGCAAAATCCCCATTCGAGCATGCCGAATGGGGATTAGCTTACTATTTGATCAAAGAAACTATTATACCTCCACGTGCTCTTTGAAGTACTCCAACGTCCGGCGCAGGCCTTCGGCGCGGTCTACCTTCGGCTCCCAACCCAGGATTTCCTTGGCTTTGGTGATGTCTGGCTTGCGCTTCATGGGGTCGTTCTGGGGTAGGGCCTGGTAGGTAGGCTTGAACTCAACACCCGTGAGGCGGGCAATTTCCTCTCCGAATTCCTTGATGGTAATTTCGTCGGGGTTGCCAATGTTCACCGGCATGGGGTAGTCGCTGAGCAGCAGGCGGTAGATACCTTCTACCAAGTCGTCGACGTAGCAGAACGAGCGGGTCTGCGAGCCGTCGCCGAAAACCGTTAGGTTTTCACCACGCAGGGCCTGCGAGAGGAAAGCCGGCAATACGCGGCCGTCGTCGAGGCGCATGCGCGGGCCATAGGTGTTGAAGATGCGGATGATACGGGTTTCCAGGCCGTGGTGGGTATGGTAGGCCATGGTAATGGCTTCCTGGAAACGCTTGGCTTCGTCGTAGCAACCACGGGGGCCTACAGGGTTTACATTGCCGAAGTACTCTTCCACTTGCGGGTGCACCTCTGGGTCACCGTACACTTCCGAGGTGCTGGCAATCAGGATGCGCGAATTTTTCACGCGGGCCAGTCCCAGCAGGTTATGCGTACCCAGCGAGCCTACCTTCAGCGTTTGAATCGGAATCTTGAGGTAATCGATGGGAGAAGCCGGCGAGGCGAAATGCAGGATGTAGTCCAACTTGCCGGGCACGAAGACGAACTTCGACACATCGTGGTGGTAGAACTCAAAGTCCTCTTTCCCGAACAGGTGCTCGATGTTGGCCAGATCACCCGTGATGAGGTTATCCATGGCAATGACTTGGTAGCCCTCCGCCAGAAACCGGTCGCAGAGGTGAGAGCCCAAGAAGCCGGCGCCACCGGTAATAAGGATGCGTTTTTTATCAGACATAAAAGAAAGTCGCTTGCTTGAAATGAATGGTGAACCGTGGGTATAGCTATTGAGGCTTGGGTAGGCTGATGATGGTCAAGCCATACTGAGCCATACCTAAGCCATACTCTAGCTATGCTTCACCTATACCGAAGCCGGTTCTTTGTGCGCGGTTTTGATACCGATGCAGTGGTAGGTAAAGCCTACTTCCCGCAGCTCCTTCGCATCGTAAATATTACGACCGTCGAAGATAGCCTTCTCCTTCATGAGCTTGCCCAGCACGCCGAAGTTGGGCGCCCGGAACTCCGGCCACTCGGTGATAACGAGTAGCGCATCGGCATCAATAAGGGCGTCGAGCTGATCTTTCGCATACGTGATGCTGTCGCCCAGGGAGTGCTTGGCTTCGGGTATAGCCACTGGGTCATAGGCCGAAACGGTGCAGCCGGCATCCAGTAATTTCTGGATGATGACCAGCGAAGGAGCTTCGCGCATATCATCGGTCTTGGGCTTGAACGACAGGCCCCATAGCGCCATTTTCTTTCCTTTCAGGTCCCCGCCGAAATGTTTGCTCACCTTGTCGAATAGCACCGACTTCTGGGCGTCGTTCACGCTTTCTACGGCTTTTAGCACCTGCATCTCGTAGCCATTTTCATCGGCCGTTTTGATGAGAGCCTTCACGTCTTTCGGGAAGCAAGAGCCCCCGTAGCCAATGCCAGGGTAGATAAAGCGGTTGCCGATGCGAGCATCGGAGCCAATTCCGCGACGCACCATATTGACATCGGCCCCCATGATCTCGCAGAGGTTGGCAATGTCGTTCATGAACGAAATTTTAGTTGCCAGCATCGAGTTGGCAGCGTACTTCGTCATTTCTGCCGACGGGATATCCATGAAGATGATAGGATGGCCGTTGAGTAGGAAGGGCTTGTAAAGCTTGCTCATCACATCCTCCGCGCGCTCCGATGAAACGCCTACCACAATACGGTCGGGCTTCAGGAAGTCGTCGATGGCAGCACCTTCTTTCAGGAACTCGGGGTTCGATGCTACGTCGAACTCGATATCGGCACCGCGCTTAGCCAGCGCCGTTTCGATTTCTTTCCGCACTTTCGCGGCGGTACCCACGGGCACCGTGCTTTTAGTTACAATAACCCCGTAGCTATTCATGTTCTCGCCGATGGCGCGAGCCACGGCCAGCACGTACTTCAGGTCGGCCGAGCCATCTTCGCCGGGCGGGGTGCCTACAGCAATAAAGGCTACGTCGCAATCCTGAATGGCCTCGCCCAAGTTGGTCGAGAAGTGCAGGCGGTCGGCCTCCACGTTGCGAGTCACAATTTCCTCGAGTCCCGGCTCATAGATGGGCAGGATACCTTTGTGGAGGTTATCGATTTTTTTCTGATCGATGTCGATGCACGTGACATCAATGCCGACTTCGGCAAAGCACGTGCCGGTCACCAGGCCAACGTAGCCGGTGCCTACTACTGCAATTTTCATGGTTAGGGGGTAAAGGGTAGAGAGTGAATGAATACTATTTTAAAAGACATTTATATCTTTCTTATTTTAATTAAGTTAATTCCATATTTTAGATTATAATATAAAAAGGTTTTTAGACAAAAATATTGATTTTTAGATAAATATTTTTCCTCGCCTCTATCGTACAAATACGTATAAATGTCATCGTCATGTAAATTTATGTTATTTTCTTTTAAACACTGACTCAATGTCTTACTATCGTGTATCCATATAAATTTCAAATTGCTACTCTTATTATAGTACTCAAATGACAGAGGATTTAAATCCGTGATCAAATATTTTTTTCCGCTATGCTCTTTGTTTATATTATTGAAATAGGAAGCTATATTCTTATTAAACTCATCTTGCACACTTGCTTGATAGTGAGCAAAATTAATTGATAGTAAAAAAATAATAATAGGAAATAAGCTAAATACATAGAAAAGAATATATGTTATTTTAGAAGGTAACGCACTTACAGAAAAAACTATCGAAAGGTATATCAATGGAAACAGGTACAAAATTGTTCTATCTAGAGGGTATTTTACATTGTTTAAATTATACTGAATAGATATTATAATTAAACACCCAAAGATGATCATATACAAAATAATCGTGAAAAATTTTTTTTTCACGATTATATATGGATTTGTCATTTTATATAAAAAATTAAAAATAGAACCAATAAAAGCAGTCAAAAAAACTATCTTTATAAATCTTGTAATCAATACGGGGAATTCTCTTATTTCACCGAGCATTGCATACATAACAGATGATAATGTACCACCTATTATTCCTGCATCTGAGCCAACAGTATCAGATCTTAAAGATAGTTCCTTACCTAATGGATATATATATAGCAACAGTACTATAACACATATTATATCTGCTATAAAATAAAAATATTTCGTTCTTTGTGAATCTATACTATAATTAACCGTGAATACAATTATTATAAAATTTATGATTAATATCATCATAAATATATAGACAAAACTAAAATTCGAAACTGCACTTAAACAAGCTACTAAAGAAGACAAATTCAAAAGCATCAGCTTTTTTGTATAAATAAATTCATACAATAAACATAAGGAAGCTATTATTAATCCTAGCGAAATTCCATAACCTCTAGCTAAAGCAAAATAATCTAAAACGTAAGGTTGACAAACTATAATTGTAAAGCTAATACACTTAAAAACAATAGTTGAATTCAATCGCCTTAATAGAACATATACACTAAATAGATAGAGCAACAAACTAATTAAATTACCACTACGAAATAATAGCATGCTACCTTTATTTCTATCTATCAATAATTTTATCCAAAATGAATTTAAAACATGATTGTTTGCAATACTAAACTTTTTATAAAATAAAATATCATAATAAGTAACATTATTCACTGATGCCCAACTAGTTGCTTCATCATAAGTAATACTTAGTGAGCTCGCTCTTAGCGAAACATAACTAATAATTAAAAAAGAAAGTGCGACAAAAAAGCAAAAAAAACTATTGCTTACTTTACTTGAATATTCCATATTTTACAATGCAGTAAATGGCTCGAAATCCGTCACGCCAACCTATTTTCTTCCCTTCCTCATAAGTACGACCATAATAACTAATACCTACCTCATAAATCCGGATATTAGGTACTCTCGCTACTTTAGCTGTTACTTCTGGCTCGAAACCAAAACGTTTTTCTTCTAACTTTAACCCCTGAATAATATCCCGACGAAACAACTTGTAGCAGGTTTCCATATCCGTAAGATTCAGATTATTAAAAGCATTACTGAGGGTTGTTAGCCACTTATTTCCAATGCTATGCCAGAAGAAAAGAATGCGGTGTGGATTCCCCCCCATGAAGCGCGAACCATAAACCACATCAGCCATACCGCGTAAAACTGGTCGCAATAGAATGTTATACTCTTCTGGATCATATTCAAGATCAGCATCTTGAATGATGACATATTCACCAGAGGCATGTTGAATACCTGTATGTAGCGCTGCGCCTTTACCTTTATTTATCTCATGCTTAAGATATTGAATGTGTAATTCAGGATTGTTTTTGACATAACGCAAAATCGCTTCCTCAGTATCGTCAGTCGAGCAGTCATTGATAATGATAACTTCCTTATCAAACCCGCCTATGAGGCGCACTTCTTTTAAGTGGTCTAATATTAAGTGAATCGTTGGTCCCTCATTGTAGGCAGGAATGACAATAGAGAGCTTACGTGGAAGCGCTTTTGTCTCTATCGGTGATAAATCATTAGGTGCAAGCATTAAGACGGCAATATTGAGGTATTAGAATTTAGCGAATTACTTTCTGGTCATTACTTCATCATCCACTTTTTCCACCACCACTGAAACACGATGAGTGCCCAAATTCGGGCATGCACGTCGCCGGGACTGCGGGAGAAAAGCTGGGTTTTAAGAGCCTGAATAGCGGTTACATCAAATACCCCCTGTGCTTCTATAAAGTCATCTGCCAGCAGGTCATCTTCAATCAATGGGCGCAGCTCTCCACGGAACCACTTCAACAACGGCACCTCGAAGCCGTGCTTGGGCCGCTTATAGAGCTCCTCGGGGAGTAGGGGCCGGAAAGCATCCTGCACGATTTTCTTCTTCAGGTTTGCGTCAATCTTACTACTAACTGGCAGGGAAAAAGCAAAATCGACCACCTTGGGGTCCAGGAAGGGCGGGCGCACCTCCAGGGAGTTGGCCATGCTCATCATATCCACCTTGGCCAGCATATCGTAGGGTAGCACCAATTGCACGTCGGTGAGCAGCACCTCGTTTAGGTCGCCATCGGCGTGCAGGTTTTCTAGGATGTCTTTGCGGCGCTTCTCAGCCAATTTCTTATTGACTTTCTGGCGGGCGGCCGGGCTCAGCAGCTGGCGGGAACCATTGGCGGAGGCGAAGGTGGCCCAGTCCCAATAGCGGTCCTTAGGGCCGGCGAGCATGCCGCGGGAGAAACGCTGAAACTGCCGCACGCGGTTACCGAAAAACGAATTGCGCGACTTAGGCAGCACATCCCACAGAATGTTCAAGCTAGTCACGGCGTCGGCCTTGAAGCCGCCTTTGCGCACTTGGAACTCGCCCATGTGCTTGTTATAGCCCGAGAATAGCTCGTCGGCGCCGTCGCCGGAAAGGGCTACCGTTACCTTTTCGCGGGTACGCTTGCTGAGGATATAGACGGCCAGCGCTGAAGAATCAGCGAAGGGCTCGTCCAAATAATTTAGGACGTCGAAAATATGATCATAAAGATCCTGGTTGGTTAGGGAGAAGACCGTGTGGTTGGTCTTGTAGCGCTCCGCTACCAACTGGGCATACTTGGTTTCGTCGAAGAAGGGCTCGTCGCGGTAGCCGATGCTGAACGTGTTCAGGTGGGGCGTGTGGCGGGAGGCCAGCGCCACGACCACACTGGAATCGATGCCGCCACTCAGGAAGGCGCCCAGGGGCACGTCGGCTACCAGGCGGCGGGCGGTGGCTTCGTCCAGCAGATCAACCAGCTTTTTCTGCTGCTGCTCGTAGCTGAGCTTGTTCTTCTGGACTTTTTTGGGGTCATAGGGTATTTTGTACCAGCGCTTGCGCACTACCTTTTTCCCCTTGATGAAAAGGTAGGTGCCCGGTAGCAGCTTCTTAACTCCCTTGAAAATAGTGGCCGGACCAGGAATGTAGTTAAGCTGCAAGTAATGGCTCAGTGAGGTGTAATCCAGCTTGCGGGGCACGTCCAAGGCCAGCAGCGACTTCATTTCCGAGGCGAAGAACAGCTTATCCTCGTCGCGGTAGATGAGGAGGGGCTTCTCCCCCATCCGGTCGCGGGCGATGAACAGCGAGTTTTCCTCCTTATCATAGATAGCTAAACCAAAAAAACCATTCAGCTTTTTCAGGAAGCCCCTACCCTCGGTGATGTAGAGCTGAAGGATGACCTCCGTATCCGTCTGCGAATGAAAGCGGCAGCCGCGGGCCATCAGCTTCTGGCGCAACTCCTTGAAGTTGAAGATTTCCCCGTTGAACACAATCGTGTACCGCCCCGACTCATCAGTCATCGGTTGGTTGCCGTCGGCGGAGAGGTCGAGGATAGCTAAGCGACGAAAACCCAGGCCTACACTATCGTAAACGTAGTGCCCTTGGGAATCGGGGCCGCGGCTGACGATGGCATCGGTGGCGGCAGGTAGGGCAGCCAGCGTATTGCGGCCAGCGTCCGTAAAGGCGAATATTCCGGTTATTCCACACATAGTTGACGGGCAAAAGTACGAACTATCAGGACTATCATTCCAGCAAAGTGGGAAAAGCCCCGCCGCAACCAAAGCCGTGCCAGCTTAGTACACCT
>Ga0210040_10002461_pt1 | contig 26098 bp, 22 predicted proteins | sample CryGeyCG12114_NA_FD_185462 | JGI IMG/M metagenome (GOLD analysis project Ga0210040, IMG submission 185462) | Groundwater microbial communities from aquifer - Crystal Geyser CG19_WC_8/21/14_NA (SPAdes) (version 2) | ecosystem: Environmental > Aquatic > Deep subsurface > Groundwater | place: USA... | reverse complement strand
CGCCCCCGCTCTCCCGGTGGTCGCCGACCCCGTGCCCGCTCCGCGCCGTCCGACCGGCGGCCTGGCGGTGCCGGTCTCGGCGCCGCCGGACCGCACGCAGCCGCGCTGGCTCGTCGCCAGCCTCGCGGGCGCGACGGTGCTCGTCGCGCTGCTCGTCATCGACCTGACCAGCAACGACTCCGACCGCGGGCCGGAGCAGGCGCTCACGGTGTCGGGGACCGTGTCGACGCCGACCCCCGCCCCGGCTCCGCCCTCCGCCGCGCCCGTGCCGGTGGCCGCGCTCGACCTGCAGGCCACCGGCCGGTCCTGGTTGAGCGTGCGCAACCGCGGCGACGTCGAGCTGTTCGGCGGGGTCGTCGAGGCGGGCTGGTCGCGCCGCTTCGAGGACCCGGTGGCGCTGACCGTCCGGGTGGGCAACGCCGCGGCCGTGTCCGCCTCCTGCGCCGGCGCTCCCGTCCCACCGGGCGAGCAGGGCGTGCCCGTCACCCTGCGCTGCGTCCCCGAGGGCCTCGCGCGCCAGTAGACTTCCCGGGTGCCAGCAGCCCGCCGCGTCGCCCTCGTCACCCTGGGCTGCGCCCGCAACGAGGTCGACTCCGAGGAGCTGGCCGGCCGGCTCGACGGCGCCGGCTGGGAGCTCGTCGAGGAGCAGGACGGCGCCGACGTCGTCGTCGTCAACACCTGCGGCTTCGTCGAGAGCGCCAAGAAGGACTCGATCGACACGCTGCTCGGGGCGGCCGACACCGGCGCCAAGGTCGTCGCCGTCGGCTGCCTGGCCGAGCGCTACGGCGAGCAGCTCGCCGCGCAGCTGCCGGAGGCCGACGCCGTGCTCGGCTTCGACGCCTACGCCGGCCTGCCCGACGCCCTGGCCGCCGTCCTCGGTGGCGAGCGGCCGGCGAGCCACACCCCCGGCGACCGGCGCACGCTGCTGCCCATCAGCCCGGTCGAGCGTGCTCGTGCGGTCGAGCCGGGTGCGATCGACATCGGCCTGCCCGGCCACGCCGGCGGCCCGGCCGTGGTGCGCCGCCGGCTCGACGACAGCCCCGTCGCCCCGCTCAAGCTGGCCAGCGGCTGCGACCGGCGCTGCTCGTTCTGCGCGATCCCGAGCTTCCGCGGGGCGTTCGTCTCGCGCCGCCCGTCCGACGTCCTCGCCGAGGCGCGCTGGCTGGCCGACCACGGCGTCCGCGAGCTCGTGCTGGTGAGCGAGAACTCCACGTCGTACGGCAAGGACCTCGGCGACCTGCGGCTGCTCGAGACCCTGCTGCCCGAGCTCGCCGCCGTCGACGGTGTCGAGCGGGTGCGGCTGTCCTACCTGCAGCCCGCCGAGATGCGCCCCGGCCTCGTCGAGGTGCTGACCGGCACGCCCGGCGTCGCGCCGTACTTCGACATGAGCTTCCAGCACTCCTCGGCGGCGGTGCTCCGGCGGATGCGCCGGTTCGGCGACACCGACCGGTTCCTCGACCTGCTCGCGCAGATCCGCGCCGGCGACCCGTCCGCGGCCGTGCGCAGCAACGTCATCGTCGGCTTCCCGGGCGAGACCGAGGCCGACGTCGCCGAGCTCGAGCGGTTCCTGTCCGCGGCGCGGCTCGACGCCGTCGGCGTGTTCGGCTACTCCGACGAGGACGGCACCGAGGCCGAGCGCCTGCCCGACCACCTGCCGCAGGACGCCGTCGACGAGCGGGTCGCGCGCCTGTCGGCGCTGGTCGAGGAGCTCACCAGCCAGCGCGCCGAGGAGCGCACCGGCGAGCTCGCCGAGGTCCTCGTCGACGCCGTCGTCGACGGGTCGGTCGAGGGGCGCACCGCCGGGCAGGCGCCGGAGGTCGACGGCTCGACGACGCTGGTCGGCGCCGGCGTCGACGCCCTGGAGGTCGGCGACCTGGTGACGGCGCGCGTCGTCGGCAGCGAGGGCGTCGACCTCGTCGCCGAGCTCGTGGCCGTCACCCGGCCGGTGCGGGACAGCCCCTCCCGCCGCCGCAGGGTCGCGGTCTCGGCGTGACCGCACCGGCAGTCAGTGCCTGGAACATCGCCAACTACCTGACTGTCCTGCGCCTGCTGCTCGTCCCCGTCTTCCTCGTGCTGCTGCTCGCCGAGGACGGGCAGGACCCGGCGTGGCGGTGGGCCGCCGCCGTCGTCTTCCTGCTCGCCGCCTGGACCGACCGCATCGACGGCCAGCTGGCGCGCAGTCGCGGGCTGATCACGAGCTTCGGCAAGATGGCCGACCCCATCGCCGACAAGGCCCTCACCGGCGGGGCGTTCGTGGCGCTGTCGGTCCTCGGCGAGCTCGACTGGTGGATCACGCTGCTGGTGCTCGGGCGGGAGCTCGGCATCACGCTGCTGCGCTTCTTCGTCATCCGCCACGGCGTGATGCCGGCCAGCCACGGCGGCAAGCTGAAGACGACCCTGCAGGCGACGGCGCTGGTCATGTACGTCCTGCCGCTGACCGGTCTGCTCGCCAGCCTGCGGGCGTGGGCGATGGTGCTGGCCGTCGTCGTGACGGTCGTGACGGGGATCGACTACGTCGTGCGCGCGCTCACGCTGCGCCAGACCTCCGAGCGGGCGGCCATGAAGCGCGAGCGCCGCCGGACGGGAGGGCAGCCGTGAGCGGACTGCGGTCGGCGGTGGTCGCCGTGGGCGACGAGCTGCTGCTGGGCGACATCGTCAACGGCAACGCGGCCTGGCTGGGCGAACGGCTGGCCGCCGCGGGCGCACCGGTCGTCCACTCGTCGATGGTGGGCGACGACGTCGACCGGATCGTCACGGCCGTGCGCCGGGCGCTCGAGGACGCCCAGGTCGTGGTCGTCACCGGTGGGCTGGGCCCGACCTCCGACGACGTCACCCGCGACGCGGTGGCGGCCGTGGCGGGGGTGCCGCTCGTGCGCAGCCCGGAGCTCGAGCAGTCGCTGCGCGAGCGCTTCGCCGCCTACCGCTCCGCGATGCCGGAGACGGTGCTGCGCCAGGCCGACGTGCCCGTCGGTGCCACGCCGCTCGACAACCCGGTCGGGAGCGCCCCCGGCCTGCGCGCCGAGGTCGGTGACGCGCTGGTGTTCGCGCTGCCCGGCCCTCCGCACGAGCTCGCCGCCGTCGCGACCGGGAGCGTGCTGGCGGAGGTGGCCACCCGCAGCGGCGCCGTGGCGCTCACCCGCACGCTGCACTGCGCCGGTCGCGGCGAGAGCGAGGTCGCCGAGGTCGTCGAGCGCACGCTCGCCGTGCCCCCGGGCGTCGATCTGGCCTACCTCGCCGGCGGCGCCGTCGTCCGGGTGCGCCTCACCACCGTCGCGGCCGCCGCGGCGGAGGCCGACGCCGTGCTCGCGCCGCTGGTCGACGCCCTCGCGACCGCGCTCGGCGACACGGTGTTCGGCCGCGACGGCGACAGCCTGCCCGGCGTCGTGCTGCGCCGGCTCGTCGCGGCGGGACAGACGGTCGCGGTGGCCGAGTCGCTCACCGGCGGCCTGCTCGGCGCCGCGCTCACCGAGCTGCCCGGCAGCAGCGCCGCCTTCCGCGGCGGTCTGCTCGTCTACGCCACCGACGCCAAGGCGAGCGTCGCCGGGGTGCCGCAGGAGGTGCTCGCCACCGACGGGGCGGTGTCGACCGCGACCGCCGAGGCGCTCGCCGCCGGCGCCCGCGGGCGGCTCGGCGCGACCTGGGGCGTCGGCGTGACTGGCGTCGCGGGACCCGACCCGCAGGAGGGCAAGCCGGTCGGCACCGTCCACGTCGCGGTGGCCGGCCCGACCGGTGTCCGCAGCGCGACGCGGCGCGTGCCGGGTGACCGCCAGCGCGTGCGCCTGCTCGCCGTCATGACCGCGCTGGACCTCCTGCGGCGGCAGCTGCCGGCGGAGCACGGCTGAGCCCGTGCTGCGTCGGCACCCGTGCCGGTCGTTCTGCTGTGGGCGGACGCGGCGCGTGCTGCGTGCGCTGGCGGGCACGGGCCCGACGGGTAGATTGGGTGTCCGAACGAGGGAGGTGCTGACGTGGCGGTGCTCCGCACGTTGCTGGGGGAGGCCCTGCGCACCACCCGCCTGCGCCAGGAGCGCACCCTGCGGGAGGTCTCGTCGGCCGCGCAGGTCAGCCTCGGCTACCTCTCGGAGGTCGAGCGGGGACAGAAGGAGGCGTCGTCGGAGCTGCTGGCCAGCATCTGCCGCGCCCTCGGCGTGCGCCTGTCCGACGTCCTGCGCGACGTCAGCGACAGCCTGTCGGCGCTCGAGCCCGAGCCCGCGCCGGTGCACGTCCCCGACACGCTCCCGGCCCACGTCCCGGCGCTCGAGCCGGTCGGCGCCGACGGTCCGACGGCGAGCCTGCGGCTGGCCGTCCGCGACGTCCGCGACGTCGTCGCCGCTGCCTGAGGTCCCGCCGCCGCGCCTCGAGGCGGCGCCCCGCGCCCGTCGGTGCGGGCCAGTGCCTGCCGCAGACCGGTGGGCCTGTCAGACTGGTCCGAGCAGGACCACCTAGCGAGGAGCACGCGACATGGCCAACCCGTTCACTCGTGGCTGGAAGTACTTCCTGGCCTTGCTGTCCGGCAAGCTGGACGAGCACGCCGACCCTCGGATCCAGATCCAGCAGGCCATCGAGGAGGCGCAGCACTCCCACCAGCGGCTGACCCAGCAGGCGGCGGCCGTCATCGGCAACCAGCGCCAGCTCGAGATGAAGCTGGCGCGCCAGATGAGCGAGGTCGAGAAGCTCCAGGGCTCGGCCCGTCAGGCGCTCGTGCTGGCCGACCAGGCTCGCGCCGCCGGTGACGAGGCCAAGGCGCAGCAGTACGAGCAGACCGCACAGACGTTCGCCACGCAGCTGGTGGCGGGCGAGCAGTCGATGGAGGACCTCAAGAGCCTGCACGACCAGGCCCTCAACGCGGCGGAGCAGGCCAAGAAGGCCGTCGAGCAGAACGCCAACCAGCTGCAGGTCAAGCTGGCCGAGCGCAGCAAGCTGCTCACCCAGCTCGAGCAGGCCAAGATGCAGGAGCAGGTCTCGGCGAGCCTGTCGTCGATGTCGGAGCTGTCCGCACCCGGATCGACGCCCAACCTCAACGAGGTCCGCGACAAGATCGAGTCGCGCTACGCCAAGGCCCTCGGGCAGGCAGAGCTCGCGCAGAACAGCGTCGAGGGCCGCATGCTCGAGGTGCAGCAGAGCTCGCTCGACTTCGCCGGCACGTCACGCCTGGAGCAGATCCGCGCCAGCATGGCCGGCGGCGCGCTGTCCTCGCCGCCGTCGGCCAGCGCACCGCCGCTGACCAGCGGCACCGCGACCCCGGCCGCCTCGCCCGTCGCCGAGGGCGACGCAGACAGGGCCTAGCCGTCGTGCGCGACGACCCTGACCGGCAGCTGGCCCGGCGGCTCGGCCGTGACGCGCGGCGTGCGGAGAAGATCTCGGCCCGTGCGCACGCGCTGCAGGTCAAGGCTGCCGGCCGCCGCCACCGGGCGGTGGCGCGGGCCCGGCGCGTCCTGCCGTGGCAGGGCGGCGCGCTGGCGGCGACCACGGCCTACGCGGTCGCCGTCGACCCGAGCCTCCCGCTCGGGATCGTCGGCTTCGTCGCCATCGTCGGCGGCATCCGGTCGGTGGGTCTGCTGATGGCACCGGCGCCGCAGCCGGTCGCAGGACGTCCGGTCGCACTGCCGCTCGCTCCACCGCCCGACATGCGCAGCGCCGCCTGGCCGGCGGTGCGACGGCTCGAGGCCGTGCGCACCGAGCTGACCCGGCTGCTGCCGCTCGTCGCCCCCGCCGGACGGGCGGTGGCGGAGGAGGCCTGGCACGCCGCGGCCGAGTCCGACGCGGCACTGCGCTGGCAGGCGGCCCGGCTGGCCGCCGTCGAGCCGCACCGCGGCGTCGACCCCGAGCTGCTGCGTCCGCTGTTCTCCGGCGTCGAGGCGCAGGAGCGGGTCGTCACCGCGGTGGCCGACCTCGTCGCGGCCAGCGCCGACCCGCACGCCAGTGCGCGGCTGCAGGACGCCACGGACGCGCTGCACGGCCTCGCGCAGGGGCTGCGCGAGGTGCGCTGAGGCGTACGACCCCGCACGGCGGGCAGCCCGACCGGCATGACGAGTCCCGCGATCCCGACGACCACCGCTGCGCTGCCCGGCGGCGGCGCCATGCCGCTGCTCGGCTTCGGCACCTGGCAGATCACCGGCCGGGCCGCCCAGGAGGCGACCGGGACGGCGCTGGCCGCCGGCTACCGCCACCTCGACACGGCCACCATCTACCGCAACGAGCGCGAGGTCGGCGCCGGACTCGCGGCGAGCGGCGTCCCTCGCGAGCAGGTGTTCGTCACGACGAAGTGCCCGCCGGACCAGGCCGGCTCGGCCCGGCAGGTGCTCGAGCAGAGCCTCGCATCACTGGGCCTCGACCAGGTCGACCTCTGGCTCATCCACTGGCCCGGTGCCGGAGTGCCGCTGTGGGAGACGTTCGTGGCCGCCCGCGAGGACGGGCTCGTGCGCGACGTCGGGGTGAGCAACTACACCCTCGACATGCTCGACGAGTGCGAGCGGGCGACCGGCGTGCTGCCGGCGGTCAACCAGATCGAGTGGAGCCCGCTGCTGTACGACGCCGCCGTCGAGCAGGGCCACCGCGACCGCGGCGTGGTCCTCGAGGGCTACAGCGCGCTGCGCGGCGGGACGCTCGACCACCCGGTGATCGGCGGCATCGCCGAGCGGCTGGGGCGCACGCCCGCGCAGGTCATCGTGCGCTGGCACCTCGAGCACGGCACCGTCGCCATCCCGAAGTCGACGAACCCCGAGCGGATCCGGAGCAACGCCGACGTCGACGGCTTCACGCTCTCGCCTGACGACGTCGCCGCCCTCGACGCCCTGGGCGGCTGAGCGACCCCGCTCGCACCGCGGTCGGGCGCTCGAGCTGGACGCTCCACCGTCCGGGTCGCCCGGCCTGCGCCGTGGCGCCGCTCGGCGGCGCGCCCGGCGGCCCGAGGTGGACGGTGGAGCATCCGCCGGTGGCCCGGTCAGGGGCGGTACGACGTCCGGCCGAGGGGGCGGTCGCGGCGGGACGGCGGGCGTGACGGGGTGGGCGCCGGCCCGAGCTGGCAGCGCGGGCACCAGTAGGTGAGCCGGGCGTACGGCGCCGCGCCCTGCTCGGCGGTCGCGATCCGCGTCCCGCACCGGCGGCACGGCCGGCCGCCGCGCTCGAACACCCAGTGCATCTCGCCGTACCGCAGCGAGCCGGTCGTCGACTGCTCCCACCGCCCGCGGTTGGCCTGCAGCAGCCGCCGGCCCTTGTCGACGAGCGCCGGCAGGTCGGGCACGTCTGCGACCCGCACCCAGGGCGTCAGCCCCTGCAGGAAGAGCACCTCGCAGCGGTAGAGGTTGCCGAGCCCGGCCAGGTTGCGCTGGTCGAGCAGCGCCATGCCCACCTCGGCGCCGGGCTCGGCCCGCAGCCGCTCGACGGCGAGGCCGGCGTCCCAGTCGGGCCCGAGCACGTCGGGCCCGAGGTGCCCCACGACCGAGCCCTCGTCGGACGTCGCCAGCAGGTCGACGACCGGCAGCCGGTAGCCCACCGCCTGCCACGACGCCGTCTCCAGCACCGCCCGCACCTGCCACTCGGGGCCGCCGGTCCACCGGTCGCCCGGTCGGTAGAGGTGCCACGAGCCGTCCATGCGGAAGTGGGTGTGCAGCGTCAGCCCGCCCGACAGCCGGGTCAGCAGGTGCTTGCCGCGCGGCACCACCTCGACCACCGTCCGGCCGCCCAGGTCGACGGTGGCCAGCGACGGTACGCGGAAGTCGCTGCGCACCAGCACGTCCCCCGCCAGCGCCTCGTGCAGCCGCTGACCGGCCAGCCAGACGGTGTCGCCCTCAGGCACGCCGACCCTCAGCCACGGGGCCGCGCGTAGCCGGGCCGCCCGGACATCCGCCGGGTCCGGGAGCCGAACGACTCCTCGTTGACGCCCCGCCGCAGCCCCGGCCGCGTGGGCCGCTGCTCGAGCGTCGGGAACGGTCCCGGCTGGCAGGAGGGGCACCACCAGGTCTCGCGGGCGTACGGCGCGCCGGTCACGCTGTCGCGGAACGCCACCGGCGTCGCGCAGCGCCGGCACGGCCGCTCCGCCCGCCCGTACACCCAGTGGGTCATCCCGCGCCGGGTGTCGCCCGTGGTGACCTGCCCCGGGTGCTCGAGCGAGTGGCGCATCATCCGGCGCGCGAGCCGCACCGCCGCGCGCAGGTCGACGTCGCGCACCGGCGTCCAGGGCGAGGCGCCCCGCAGGTAGCAGGTCTCGACCGCCCAGAGGTTGCCGATGCCGGCGAGGTTCTTCTGGTCGAGCAGCGCCTCGACGAGCGGCCGCGCGGGATCGGCGGACAGCCGCCGCACCGCCTCGTCCTCGTCCCAGGTGGGCCCGAGCACGTCCGGCCCGAGGTGGCCGAGCACCCGCTGCTCGTCGGCGGTCCGCAGCAGCTGCACCACCGGCATGCGCAGGGCGTACGCCGTCGGCCCGTCGGTGCGCAGGACCAGCCGGACGTCGTCCTCGCGGTCGCGGGGCAGCACCTTGCCCGGCCCGACGACCTGCCACGAGCCGTCCATCTCGAAGTGCGTGTGGAGCGTCAGCTCGCCCGAGAACCGGGTGAGCATGTGCTTGCCGTAGGAGTCGAAGGCCGTGACGACCTGCCCCGACAGGTCGGCCGTCGCGTGCTGCGGGACGCGGAAGTCCGACGCCACGACCGTGCGGCCGACGAGCTGCCCGCGCAGCCGCCGGGCGGCCTTCCAGACGCTGTCCCCCTCCGGCACCCCCGCATCCTCCCCCAGCAGCGGGGAGCGCACCCGACGAGCGACGATGGACGGGTGACGACCCCCGTGCGCGACGTGCTGCGGGCCACCGTCGCCGTCGACCGGGCCGGGCTGCAGGGGCGCGACGGACTGCGGGCCGCCGCCGGCGTGGGCGTCCCGCTGCTCGCCGGCGTCGCGCTCGACCGGCCGCTCGACGGCCTCGCCGCAGCGGGCGGGGCGTTCGCGGCCGGCTTCGCGCTGTTCGCCACCGGCTACCGCACGCGGGTGAGCGCGGTGCTGCTCGCCACCCTCGGCGTCGCGTGCTCGACCTTCGTCGGAGCGGCGGTCGGCGACGTGCTGTGGCTGTTCGCCCTGACGACGGCGGTCTGGGGGCTGGTCGCCGGCATGCTGGTCAGCCTCGGGGTCGCCGCGGGCATCATCGGCGTGCAGTCGGTCGTCGGGCTGCTGCTCATCACGCAGTACGCCATGCCGCTCGAGGACGCCCTCGGGCGTGCCGGCCTGGTGCTGCTCGGCGGGGGAGTGCAGGTCGTCCTGCTGCTCACCGCCTGGCCGCTGCGCCGCTCACCGGCCGAGCGGTCGGCGCTCGCCGGGGTCTACCGCTCGCTGGGGGCGTACGCCGCGGCGCTGCCCGCAGGCATCGCCGACCCGCCGGACGTCCGGCCGCTGGCCGAGGCGCGGCGGGCGCTGCGCGACCCGCAGCCGTTCCTGCGCGACGAGCACGCCCTGCTGTTCCAGCAGCTGCACGACGAGGCCGAGCAGACCCGCACGACGCTGGCCGGGCTCGCGCTCGTGCGCGGACGCCTCGCCGGGTGGCCCTCCCGGGAGCGCGCGGTGGCCCTGCTCGACGAGCTGGCCGCACAGGCCGCCGAGCTGCTGCGCGACATCGCCGCCGCCGCCGAGCTGCCGCGCTCGGCCGCCCGGGCCGCCGCCCTCACCGCCGCGGGTCCCGAGCGGGCCCCCGAGCGCTGGGAGCGGCTCGGCCGGGCGACCGCCGGCCTGCGCGAGGAGGCCGCCGCGGCCGGGCTGGCGGACACCCACGTCGGCGCCTCGCTGGTCGGCGAGGTCGAGCGGCTCGCGACCGCGCTGCTCGGCCGGCTCGAGGCGGTCGTACGGCTGTCGCGCGTGGCCTCGGGGCCGGAGCAGCCGAGCGCTCGCACCCGGTCCACCGCCCTGCAGGACGCGCTGCCGACGCTGCGCGCCCACCTCACGCTGCGGTCGGCGGTGCTGCGGCACGCCCTGCGCCTCGCCGGCGCGCTCGGCACCGGGACGGCGCTGGCCGGGCTGCTGCCGTACGAGCACCGCTACTGGCTGCCGCTGACGGCGCTCGTGGTGCTCAAGCCCGACTTCCGCTCGACCTTCACCCGGGGCATCGGGCGCATCCTCGGCACCGCCGTCGGGGCGCTGCTGGCCGGCCTCGTCACGGCGGTGGTCCAGCCCGGACCGCTGCTGCTCACCGTGCTCGTCGTGGCGACCGCCTGGGGCTGCTACGCCCTCCTGTTCGCCAACTACGCGCTGTTCGCGCTGTGCGTCACCGCCTTCGTCGTCTTCCTGCTCTCGCTGGCCGGGCTGCCCGGGTGGTCGACCGTCGCCGACCGCCTCGAGGCGACCGTCCTCGGCGGCGTCCTGGCGCTGGTCGCCTACGCCGTCTGGCCGACCTGGGAGCGGGTGCGGGTGCCGGAGCAGCTCGCCCGCCTGCTCGAGGCCCAGTCCCGCTACGGCGCGACGCTGCTCGAGCAGTACGCCGACCTGACACGGCTCGACCTCGACCGGCTGGAGGAGGAGCGCACGGCGGCACGCCTGGCCCGCAGCAACGCCGAGGCCTCGGTGGCCCGGCTGGCCGGCGAGCCGCTCGGCCGACGGGGCGGTCTGACGCCCGACCAGGCGGCAGCGGTGCGCGCGCAGGTGCGGGCGTACGCCCTCGCCGCGCTCGCGCTGCAGGCCCACCTGCCGCAGGCGCGCCCGGTCGCCGTCGAGCCGCAGCTGCTCGCCCTGGCGGTGCAGCTGCGCTCGTCGCTGGACGAGCTCGCCGCGGCCCTGCGCGACGGGCGGCCGCCCGACCCGCTGCCGGAGCTCCTGCAGGCGCAGTCCGACCTCGCCGCGGCGCTCGACGTGCGGGTGCGCGCCGACCCGACGACCGCCCTGGACGCCGCGGTGCTCGACGTCGAGACCTCGTCGCTGGCCGTGGCGGCGGCGGCCGTCGCGGACGCGCTGGCCGGGCGGGCGCCGTCCCCCGCCTGATGCCCGTCGCAGCGACTGCGAGACTGGACGCTTGCCGGACGCATCGACACGGGCAGACATGGGGAACTGGGACGGATGAAGTCAGCACAGCGGTACGAGCAGGTCGTCATTCGCGGCCTGGCGCACGTGGACGCACCTCACGTCGTGACGTCGGCCGAGATCGAGGCGCAGATGACGCGCACCTACGAGCGGCTCGGCATCGAGGCCGGCCTGCTCGAGAGCCTGTCGGGGATCGCCGAGCGCCGGGTGTGGGACGCCGGCACCAAGCCCAGCGAGGTGGCCGCTGCCGCCGGCGAGCTGGCGCTCGAGGCGAGCGGCATCGACCGCGCCGACATCGGCGCGCTGCTCAACACCTCCGTCTGCCGCGACTACCTCGAGCCGTCGACGGCGAGCCTGGCGCACGGCCTGATGGGCCTGCCCACCGAGGCGGTCAACTTCGACATCGGCAACGCCTGCCTCGGCTTCGTCAACGGCATGAACGTGGTCGCCGGCATGATCGAGCGCGGCGAGATCGAGCACGGTCTCGTCGTCAACGGCGAGACCAGCCGGTTCACGATGGAGGCGACCATCGACCGCCTGGCCTCCGACAAGTGCGACGACACGATGTTCCGCGAGCAGTTCGCGACGCTGACGCTCGGTTCCGGCTCGGTCGCCATGGTCCTGTCGAGGGCCGGCTCCGAGAGCGACGGCCAGCGCTACCTCGGCGGGCTGAGCCGCGCCGGCACGCAGCACGCCAACCTCTGCACCGGCGAGGTGCACGAGATGCGCACCGACACCAAGGGGCTGCTGCTCGCCGGGCTGGAGCTCGCCGCGCAGACGTGGAAGGAGGCGCTCGGCGCCTTCGACTGGGACCCCACGGGGCACGACACCTACGTCGTCCACCAGGTGAGCCGCACCCACACCAAGGCGGTGTGCGACACCCTCGGCCTCGAGATCGACCGGTTCCCGCTCATCTACCCGCACTTCGGCAACATCGGCCCGGCCGGCGTCCCGACCGTGCTGTCCAAGGCGGTGCAGGACGGCACCGTCACGGCCGGCGACAAGGTGATGCTGCTCGGCGTCGGCAGCGGCATCAACACCGCAGCCGCCGAGATCGCCTGGTGACGGCGGCGTCCCCCGCCCTCCTGCCCGGCTGGCCGTACGCCCAGCACAGCACGCTCGTCGGCGGCCACCGCATGGCCTACGCCGACGAGGGCACCGGCCCGCCGGTGCTGCTGGTGCACGGCAACCCGACCTGGGGCTTCTACTACCGCTCGCTGCTCGCCGCCCTGCCGCCGCTCGGCCTGCGCGCGATCGCGCCGGACCACATCGGCATGGGTCGGTCGGAGAAGCCGTCGGCCGCCGACTACCCCCACACGCTCGCGCGGCGGGTGGCCGACTTCGGCGAGTTCGTCGACGGGCTGCACCTGACCGAGCCGGTGTCGCTGGTCGTCCACGACTGGGGCGGCGCGATCGCGCTGGCCTGGGCCGTCGACCACGTCGAGCGGGTCGACAGGCTGCTCGTCCTCAACACCGGCGCGTTCCCCGTCCCGCCCGGCAAGACGCTGCCGTGGTCGCTCGCGGCTGCCCGCCTGCCGGTCCTCGGCGGCCTGGCCGTCCGCGGGCTGAACGCCTTCAGCAGGGGCGCGCTGGTGATGGGCACCGGCCGGCCGGTGCTCGGGCGCGAGGCGCGCACCGGGCTCACCGCGCCGTACGACAGCCCGGCCTCGCGGGTGGCGGTGCACGAGTTCGTGCGCGACATCCCCATGTCGACGCGCGACCCGGCGTACGCCGTCCTCGCCCGCACCGAGTCGCGGCTGCACCTGCTGGCGCACAAGCCCACCGCCGTGTGCTGGGGCATGAAGGACCCGGTCTTCGACGGGACGGTGCTGGACCACCTGCTCACGCTGCTGCCGCAGGCCGAGGTGCACCGCTACGCCGACGCCGGCCACTACGTGCTCGAGGACGCCGCCGACCGGATCGTCCCGATCGCGACGCGGCTGCTCGCCCCGGCGTGACGGGGACGCTCGACGGGCTGCTCGCCGAGCGCGCCCGGACCACCCCCGGGCGCACCGCCCTGGCGCTGCCGAGGGCGACCGGCTTCCGGACGACGACGTACGCCGCGCTGGACGCCCGCGTCGACCGCGTCGCCGCGGGCCTGTCCCACGCCGGCGTGCAGCCCGGGATGCGCACGGCGCTGCTGGTGCCGCCGACGCCCGACTTCTTCGCGCTGGCCTTCGCCCTGCTGCGCCTTCGGGCCGTGCCGGTGCTGGTCGACCCCGGGATCGGCAGGGACAGGGTCAAGGGGTGCCTGGCGGAGGCCGCGCCCGAGGCCTTCCTCGGCATCGCGAAGGCCCACCTCGCGCGGCGGCTCCTCGGCTGGGCGCCGTCGGCGCGGGTGCTCGTCACGGCCGGGCTCGGCCCGCCGCTCGGCGGCCGCACCCTGCGCCGGGTCGAGCAGGACGGCGCCTGGCGGACGCCGTTCGTGCCGCCCGAGCGGCCGGCCGGGACGCCCGCCGCCATCTTCTTCACCAGCGGCAGCACCGGCCCGCCCAAGGGCGTCGAGCACGACGACGCCTCGCTGCTCGCGCAGGCCGGGCTGATCCGCGACCTGTACGACCTGGGTCCGGCGCAGGTCATGCTGTCGACGTTCCCGCCGTTCGCGCTGTACGGCCCGGCGCTCGGGATGACCACCGTGGTGCCGCGGATGGACGCCACCCGGCCGGCCGCCGTCGTGCCCTCGCGGGTCGTCGACGCCGCCGACCGCTTCGGCGCGACGGTCGTGTTCGGCTCCCCGGGGCTGCTCGACACCCTCAGCCGGGGCGGTGGGCGGATGCCGACCGTGCGGCGGGTGATCTCGGCTGGGGCGCCCGTCCCGCGCCGCGTCCAGCGCCGGGTGCTGGCGATGCTGCCCGACGGCGCGCAGGTGTTCACCCCCTACGGCGCCACCGAGGCGCTGCCGGTGACCTCCATCGGCAGCGACGAGCTGCTGGCGCTGCCGGAGGCCGGCATCTGCGTCGGCCGGCCGGTCCCGGGCGTCGACGTCGCTCTGGTCCGGATCACCGACGAGCCGCTCGCCGCGCTGACCGACGACCTGCTCGTCGCGCCGGGGGAGGTGGGTGAGGTGGTGGTCCGCGGCCCCGTGGTGAGCGCGGCGTACGCCGACCGGCCGGCGGCCACCGCCGCCGCCAAGCTCGACTGGGGCGGTCGTACCGCCCACCGGATGGGCGACCTCGCCAGCGAGGACGAGCAGGGACGGCTGTGGTTCGCCGGGCGCAAGGCCCACGTCGTCCACACCGCGGTCGGGCCGATGCACAGCGTGCCGTGCGAGGAGGTCTTCAACCTCCACCCGGCCGTCCGGCGCACCGCGCTCGTCGGCGTCGGGCCGTCGGGCCGGGCCGAGCCGGTGCTGTGCGTGCAGCTCGAGGGTGCGATCGCGCCGTCCCCCGAGCTGACCGCGCAGCTGCTGGCCCTGGGTGCGGCCGACCCGCGCACGGCCCCCGTCGCACGCGTCCTCTACCGGGCCGACTTCCCGGTCGACATCCGCCACAACAGCAAGATCGACCGGCCGCAGCTCGCGCGCTGGGCGGCGGGGCAGCCGTGAGGGTGCTGGTCACCGGCGGCGGGGGCTTCCTCGGCGGCGCCGTCGTGCGCGGTCTGCTCGCGCGCGGCGACGACGTCGTGAGCGTGGCCCGCGGCGACTACCCGGCGCTGCGCGAGCTCGGCGTCGTCACCGTGCGCGGCGACCTCGCCGACACGGCGGTGGCCCTGGCTGCCGCCGAGGGGTGCGACGCGGTGGTGCACGTCGCGGCCCGGGCCGGCATCTGGGGCACGGCGGCGCAGTTCGAGCGCAGCAACGTCGCGGCGACGCTCAGCGTGCTGACCGCCTGCCGCTCGCTGGGCATCGGGCGGCTCGTGCACACCAGCACGCCCAGCGTGGTGCACGCCGGCGGCGACATCCGGGGCGGCGACGAGTCGCTGCCGTACGCGACGTCGTTCTCCTCCGACTACCCGCGCACCAAGGCCGTCGCCGAACGGGCGGTGCTGTCCGCCGCCGGCGAGTCGCTGGCGACGGTCGCGCTGCGCCCGCACCTGGTGTGGGGGCCGGGCGACCCGCAGCTCACCGCGCGCATCCTCGACCGGGCCCGCTCGGGCCGGCTGCGCTTCGTCGACGGCGGCGACGCGGTGGTCGACACGACCTACGTCGACGACGCCGTGGCCGCCCACCTGTGCGCACTGGACGCGCTCGCGCCGGGAGCGGCGTGCTCGGGCCGGGCCTACTTCATCAGCTCCGGCGACCCCCGGCCGGTACGGCAGATCACCAACGCGATCCTCGCCGCCGCCGGGCTGCCGCGGGAGACCCGCTCGGTGCCGCTGCCGGTCGCGGTCGCTGCGGGTGCGGCCGCGGAGGGGGTGTGGCGGCTGCTGGGCCGGTCGGACGACCCGCCGATGACGCGCTTCCTGGCGCACCAGCTGGCGACGGCCCACTGGTTCGACATCTCCGCCGCCCGGCGCGACCTCGGCTACGTCCCGCAGGTCGGGCTCGACGAGGGCCTGCGCCGGCTGGCGGCGTCCCTGCGCGCCGCCTGATGCGCCGTCGGTCCCGACCCCGTCGAGGCGCGGTCAGGCCTCGCGCCGGTCCTGGCGGGCCAGCACGATGTTGACCGCCGCCGCGGCGAGCACCCCGACGGCGGCCAGCTCGAAGACCGCGGGCGTGCCCGAGCGGTCCGCCACCAGGCCGCCGAGCACGCTGCCCACGCCGACGAACACGTCGTAGAAGGCGGTCAGCGCGCCGATCGCGGCGCCCCGCTGCGATTCGGGCACGCGTCCGGCGACGAGCGTCGCGAGCGCCGGGAACGGCAGGCAGTAGCCGAGGCCGACCACCGCGGCGGCTGCTGCCGCGACCGCGGTGCTGCCGGTGCCGGCGATGACGAGCAGGCCGGCGGCCATGGCGGTCAGCCCGTACGGCAGCGTGCGCAGGACCCCGACGCGGGCGGCGAGCGGCACGACGACCAGGCGACCGAGCAGCACCGCGACCGAGAAGGCGGTGAGGGCAACGGCGCCGCGACCGCCGCGGTCGTCGAGGTGCACGACGAGAAAGCCGACGAGGGCGGCGTAGCCGAGGTTGCCGAGGCCGAGCGCGGTGCCCGGCAGGGCCACGCCGCGGGGCAGCAGGGAGCGCAGCCCGCGCGCCGGCTCGCCCGAGGAGCGTCGGTCCGGCAGGCCGCGCGTGAGGGCCAGCCCCACCACGGCGCTGGCGAGCACGACCACCCCGACGGCCCGCAGGTCGAGGGCCGCGCCGACGAGCGGTCCGAGGGCGTACCCGCCCCAGATCGCCGCGCCGAGCAGCGACAGCGCCTGCGGACGGCGGTCCTCCGGGGTGCGGTCGAGCACCCAGGCGGACGCGGCCGTGTAGACGAGCGCGTCGGCGAGCCCGTGCAGGACGCGCGCCGCGACGAGCCCCGCCACGGTGACCGGCAGGACCAGCAGCCCGCTCGCGGCGGCCGTGACCAGCAGCCCCGCCCGCACGGTGACGACGCGTCCGCCCCGGTCGGTGGCGCGCCCCGCGACGAGCCGCCCGGCCACCGCGGCGAAGGGGAACACCCCGAGGGCCACGCCGAGCACGCCGCTGCCCGCACCCGCCTCGCGCACCGCGCCGGGCAGCGCCGGCAGGGTCGCGCCCACGCCGAGGAAGAACAGCAGCACCAGCGCCAGCACCGGCCAGGTGCCGGCGGTCGTGCGAGAGGGTGCAGCGGCCGCGGTCACGGGCGTCCATGGTGCCCGAGCCGTGGTGAACGCCACGCGGTGGGAGCGTCCTACGCCCGCAGGCGCAGCCCCCGGGGCGTCGGCCGGAAGCCGGCGGCCTCCAGCGCCAGGCCGAGCGGCGACGTCAGCGCGGCCTCGCCGTCGGCCTTGGTGACCGTCAGCTTGCCGAGCGCCCCGTCGCGGACCGCCAGGGCGAGCGCGTCCACGGCGGGCGGCAGGCAGGAGTCCTCGCTGGAGAACGACAGCAGCGTCTTGCCGCCCCGCTCGACGTAGAGCACCAGCGTCCCGTCGACGAGCACCACCAGCGCGCCGGCCTTGCGGGCCGGCTTGTGGCCGCCCTCGGCGTCGCGCTCCGGCCACGGCAGCGCGGCGCCGTACGGGTTGGCCGGGTCGGTCGCGGCCAGCACGACGGCGCGGGCCTCGTCGCGGCGCTGCCGCTGGCGGCTCGTGGCGACGTCCCAGCCGCCGGGCACCGGCGTCTCCCACAGCGGCGTGTCGCTCGCGGGCTTCGCGGCCGCGAGCGCGCGCATCCGGTCGACCGCCCCCGGGGCGGCGAACTGCGCCGCGCCGAGCCCCTCGACGAAGTAACCCCGCCGGACGCGCCCGGCCTCCTCGAACGCCTTGAGCACCGTGTAGACGGCGGCGAACCCGCCGGGTGCCCGCTCGGCCATCACCGCGCCGCGGGTCACGACGCCGTGGCGGTCGAGCAGCGCCTCGGCGAGGGCGTGCGTGCGCCGCGTGGTGTCGGCGTCGCGGTCGGGCAGCCGCGACCACCGCCCGGCGACCGTCGGCGGCCCGGTGCGGGTCGGCATGACCGGCCGGCCGTACCTCGAGCGCTGCCGGACCGGGCCGCGCGCCGCCGAGTGGGTGGTGCGCCCGGAGCCGAGCAGGGTGCGCAGCGGCCCGAGGGTGTCGTTGGTGAGGTGGCCCGCCCAGACGAGGTCCCACACGGCGGCGGCCAGCGCCGTGTCGTCGACGACCCCGGCGTCGCCCCGCCCGACCCGGTCGGAGAGCGAGCGGAAGAACAGCGCCTGGCCGCCCTCGAGCGCGTCGAGCACCGCGTCGTGCAGCGGCGTCGACGACAGCTCGCCGACCGGGGCGAGCAGCAGGTCGGCGGTGTCGGCGAGCTGCAGCGAGACCCAGCCGTCGTTGCCGGGCAGCGACCCCTGCCCGGCCCAGAGCACCTCGCCGGAGGCGGTCAGCTCGTCGAGCATCGCGGGGGAGTAGCCGGTCACCCGCGACGGCAGGACCAGCGTCTCGAGCGCCGAGGCGGGCACGGACGCGCCCTGCAGCTGCTCGAGCGCGCGCAGCAGGGCGTCGGTGCCGCGCGTCCGGGGGCCGCCCGCCACGCTGTCCCTCCTCCCGCCCGCCACCCCTTGCCACTGCGGCAGGAAGCGCGCGAGCGCGTCCGGCGGGACCGGCTCGACCTCCTTGCGCAGCTTGGCCAGGGACCGCCGGCGCAGCGAGCGCAGCACCTCGGCGTCGCACCACTCGAGCCCGGTGCCGCCGGGGCGGAACTCGCCGTGCAGCACCCGTCCGCTGGTCGACAGCCGGGCCAGGGCGCCGTCGACGACCGCGGTGCCGAGGCCGAAGCGGGTGGCGACCTCGGCGAGGTGGAACGGCCCGTGCGTCCGTGCGTAGCGCGAGACCAGGTCGCCGACCGGGTCCTTGACCGGCTCGAGGAACGCCTCGGCCACGCCGACGGGCAGGGCGGCGCCGAGCGCGTCGCGCAGCCGGCCGGCGTCCTCGACGGCGACCCACCGCTGTTCGCCGGCGATCCGCACCCGGAGGGCACGCCGGCTGCCCTCGAGCTCCACCAGCCAGGCCGGCTCGCCGCCGCGGGCGACGACCTCGGCGGTCGTGAGGTCGCCGAGCATGCGCAAGAGGTCGGCGACGCCCTCGAGGTCCTTGGCGCGCCGCTCCGGCGTGAGCCGCTGCACCTCGGCCTCCACCTCGGCGAGGGCGTCGGCGTCGATCAGCTCGCGCAGCTCGGCCTGCCCGAGCAGCTCGGCCAGCAGCGCGGAGTCGAGCGACAGCGCCTGCGCGCGGCGCTCGGCCAGGGGGGCGTCGCCCTCGTACATGAAGGCGCCGATGTAGCCGAACAGCAGCGACCGGGCGAAGGGCGAGGGCTGCGAGGTCTCGACCTCGACCAGGCGCACCCGGCGGGCCTCGACGTCCTTCATCAGCCCGACGAGCCCGGGCACGTCGAAGACGTCCTGCAGCACCTCCCGCATCGTCTCGAGCACGACCGGGAAGCTGCCGTACTGCGACGCCACCGACAGCAGCTGCGCCGAGCGCTGGCGCTGCTGCCACAGCGGGGTGCGGCGGGTCGGGTTGCGCCGGGGCAGCAGCAGCGCCCGTGCGGCGCACTCGCGGAACCGGCTGGCGAACAGCGCGCTGCCGCCGACCTCCGCCTGCACCGCCGGCTCGACGTCGTCCGGCGCGAAGACGGCCACGGACCCGTCGGGCGCCTCCTCGGTCTCGGGCAGGCGCAGCACGATGCCGTCGTCGGAGTGCATCGACTGCACGTCGACGCCGTACGTCTCGCGCAGCCGGGCCGACAGCGCCAGCGCCCACGGCTGGTTGACCTGTGCGCCGAACGGCGAGTGGATCGCCAGGCGCCAGTCACCGAGCTCGTCGCGGAAGCGCTCGACGAGGATCGTGCGGTCGTCCGGCAGCGTGCCGGTCGCCTCCCGCTGCTCGGCGAGGTAGGCGAGCAGGTTGGCGGCGGCGTTGGCATCGAGACCAGCCTCGGCGAGCCGGGCGTCGGCCCGCTCGGGGTCGAGCGCCGACAGCTCGCGCAGGAAGGCGCCCAGCGCCCGGCCGAGCTCGACCGGCCGGCCGGGCGCGTCGCCGTGCCAGTACGGCATCCGCCCGGGCTGGCCGGGGGCCGGCGTCACGAGGACGCGGTCGTGCGTGATGTCCTCGATCCGCCAGGCGCTGGAGCCCAGCAGGAAGACGTCGCCGACGCGCGACTCGTAGACCATCTCCTCGTCGAGCTCGCCGACGCGGCTGGCCTTCTCGCCGACGAGGAAGACGCCGAACATGCCGCGGTCGGGGATGGTGCCGCCGCTCGTGACGGCCAGGCGCTGGGCGCCGGGCCGGCCGGCGAGCACGCCGGTCACCCGGTCCCAGGTGATGCGCGGCCGCAGCTCGGCGAAGTCGTCGCTCGGGTAGCGCCCGGAGAGCATGTCGAGCACCGCCTCGAGCGCCGACTGGGGGAGCCCGGCGAACGGCGCGGCGCGGCGGACGACTGCCGCGAGCTCGTCGACGGTCCAGGCGTCGAGCGCGCACATCGCGACCACCTGCTGGGCCAGGACGTCGAGCGGGTTGCGGGGGTAGGTGGTGGCCTCGATGCCGCCGTCCACCATGCGCTCGGCCACGACCGCGCACTGCACCAGGTCGCCGCGGTACTTCGGCAGGATCACGCCGCGGCTGATCGCCCCGACCTGGTGGCCGGCGCGGCCGACGCGCTGCAGCCCGCTCGCCACGCTCGGCGGCGACTCGACCTGGATCACCAGGTCGACCGCGCCCATGTCGATGCCGAGCTCGAGGCTGGACGTCGCGACGACCGCGGGCAGCCGGCCGGACTTCAGCGCGTCCTCGATCGACGCGCGCTGCTCGCGCGACACCGAGCCGTGGTGGGCGCGGGCGATCTCGACCGTGCTCGCGTCGGCCGGAGTGCCGTTGCCCCAGGCGCTGCCCGTCCCGACGCCGCCCTGTCCCGGGTGGGCGGCCGGCCCGCGGGCGAAGGACGCACCGAACGGCTTGACGCCCGACGAGCCCGGGGGCCGGTCGAGGTCGACGGGTTCCGGCTGTCCCGCATGGCGCGCCTCCGGCGCGACGGCAGTGCCGTACTGCCGCTCGGTCGCGATCTCGTTGAGCCGGCTGGTCAGGCGCTCGGCGGTGCGCCGGCTGTTGCTGAAGACGATGGTCGAGCGGGACTGCTCGACGAGGTCGACGATGCGCTCCTCGACCGCCGGCCAGATGGAGGCCCGGGGCTCGGCGCCGGCGGCCGACCCGCCGCGCACCGGGCCGGTCGACTCACCGAGCGCGCCCATGTCCTCGACCGGCACGACGACCGAGACCTCGATGGTCTTGGCGCTCGGCGGCTGCACCACGACGACCTCGCGCGGGCCGCCGAGGAAGCGGGCCACCTCGTCGATCGGGCGGACCGTCGCCGACAGGCCGATGCGCTGTGCCGGGCGCTCGAGCAGCTCGTCGAGCCGTTCCAGCGTCAGGGCGAGGTGAGCGCCGCGCTTGGTGCCGGACACGGCGTGCACCTCGTCGACGATGACCGTCTCGACGCCGTGCAGCGACTCGCGCGCCGCGGAGGTGAGGACGAGGAACAGCGACTCGGGTGTGGTGATGAAGACGTCCGGCGGCACCTTGTTGAACCGGCGGCGCTCGTCGGCAGGCGTGTCGCCGGACCGGATGCCGACGGCGATGTCGGGCACCGGCAGGCCCAGCCGCTGCGAGGCCTGGCGGATGCCGGTCAGCGGCGCGCGCAGGTTGCGCTCGACGTCGACGGCCAGCGCCTTCAACGGGCTGACGTAGAGCACCCGGCAGCGGTGCCGCGGCTGTTCGGGGACCGGGGTGGAGGCGAGCCGGTCGAGCGACCACAGGAACGCCGACAGCGTCTTGCCGCTGCCGGTGGGGGCCACCACCAGGGTGTCCCGGCCGGAGGAGATGGCGTCCCAGGCGCCCTCCTGCGCGGCGGTGGGCGCCTCGAAGGCGCCGGTGAACCACGCCCGAGTGGCGGGGGAGAAGCGGTCGAGCGCGGTCACCTGCTCATCCTGGGACCCCGGCCCGCCGCGCGCCCGGTCAGCCGTGCTTGCGCAGCCACGCGCGCACGTAGGAGCACTGGGGGTCGATCTGCAGCCCCTCGCTCCTCGCCCACTGGACGGCGGTGCTGGTCAGCCGACCGGCGACACCGCGCCCCTCGATCGGCGGCGGCACGATCGTGTGGGTCATGGCGACGGTGTCGCCCTCGCGCTCGTAGGTCAGGAAGGCGGTCGAGCCCTCCACCTCGGCCTCGAAGCGTGCGTGCTCGGGCAGGTGCTTCACGTCGACGTCCATGCCTCCAGCCTCCCCGCGCCGGTCACCCGCCACTCCGACCGGCCGGGGGTCCGGCGGTCAGGTGAGATCGCGTCGCAGCGTCACCCTCGCAGCCACCACCGACAGGACGACGGCGTACGCGGCGAGCAGCAGCGCGCCGCCCCACACCGGGAGCAGGTCGCCACGGGTGGTGGCGGCGTCGCCGAGCTGGAGGACCGCGGCGCTGGCGCCGCCCGGCGTCCACCTGCCGACCTCCGGGAGCAGGCCGACGAGCAGCTGCTCGGCGATGAAGGTCCAGGCCAGCGCCGCCACGACGGCGGCGATCTGGTTGCGGACGAGTGCGCCCACGCCGACGCCGATGGGGCCGTAGAGCGCCAGCACCAGACCGACGCCGAGCAGCACCTCGACGACCGTGGCGTCGAAGACCGGGCGGTCGCCGCGGAGCGTGATGAGCAGCCAGCTGACGCCCAGGGCGAAGACGATCGACACGATCGCGAACACCAGGCCCACCAGGGCGACCGCTCCCAGCTTGGCGGCCAGCACCGCTCCGCGGCGGGGCGTGACGAGGAAGGACGGCGTGGCCGTCCCGAAGCGGAACTCCTGCGTCAGCGCGAGGATCCCGAGCACCAGGACGATGACGTTGCCGGCGCTGGCGCTCGCCACGGCGCGAGCGAGCAGCTGGGGGTCGTCGCGCTGGAAGGGCGACCCTGCCATCCCGGCCGTCAGGACGGTCGCGACGACGCTGAGCAGCACGAACCCGAGCGTGGTGAGCAGCAGCCAGAACGGCAGGGCGACGGTGCGCAGCTTCAGCAGCTCGGCGCGGACGAGGGCGCTCATGCCCGTCCCTCCCCGGTGAGGCGCAGGAAGACGTCCTCGAGGCCGCTCTCGCTGCCGGTGAGGCGGTGCAGCACCAGGCCGTGCTCGGCTGCGAGCTCGCCGACGCGCTCGGGCGGGGCCTCGACGCGCACGTCGTCGGGGGTGACCGGCGTGCTCGACAGGCCGGCTGCGGTCAGCAGCTCCACGAGGCGCGCCGCGTCGGGGCTGCGGACCGTCGTGCTCGTCGCGGGACCGCCGCTGAGGTCGGCCAGCGTCCCCTGCCGCACGAGCCGCCCGCCGGCCAGCACCAGGACGTCGTCGGCGGTCTGCTCGACCTCCGGCAGGACGTGGCTGGACACCAGCACCGTCCGGCCCTCCCCGGCCAGCTGCCGCAGGAACGTGCGGAGCCACCGGATGCCCTGCGGGTCGAGGCCGTTGGCCGGCTCGTCGAGGACCAGCACCGGCGGGTCGCCGAGCAGCGCGGCGGCCAGGCCCAGCCGCTGGCGCATGCCCAGCGAGTAGCCGCCGACCTTGCGGCCGGCTGCCTCCGTCAGGCCGACCTGGTCGAGCACCTGCTCGGCGCGGTCCGCCGGCAGGCGGGCGGCCACCGCCAGGACCCGCAGGTGGTCGCGGGCCCGGCGACCGGGGTGGAAGCCGGTCGCCTCGAGCAGGGTGCCGACCTCCCGCACCGGCTCGGTGAGCTCGGCGTAGGCCCGGCCGTCGAAGGTCGCCCTCCCCGAGGTCGGCCGCACCAGCCCGAGCAGCATGCGCAGGGAGGTGGTCTTGCCGGCGCCGTTCGGGCCGAGGAAGCCGGTGACCCGACCCGGCCGGACGGTGGCGGACAGGTCCTCGACCGCCGTGGTCGCGCCGAAGCGCTTGGTGAGGTGGTCGAAGACCAGGGTGGTGCTCATGGCTGCACCGTAGGACGAGATCCGGACCTTCTCGGCGAACGCGGTCCCTACTGTGGGTGTCGTGCGACTGACCGAGTTCTGGAGGCGGATGGACAGCCGCTTCGGCGAGGCCTACGCCCGCTCGTACGCCGCCGACCAGGTGCTCGCGACGCTCGGCAGCCGCACGGTGCTGCAGGCGCTGGCCGACGGCGACGACGCCAAGCAGGTCTGGCGCGCGGTGTGCGAGGCGACGGACGCTCCGGCCTCGGAGCGCTGAGGGGCCGGTCGAGGTCGGCAGGACGTGCCGGCGGCGCATCCTGGACGGGCTGCGGCGTGTCGCGTGCCTCGAACGCACGTTCGGTCTACCGTCGACCTCGTCCGGGTGTCCACAGGGCGGCCGAGAGTCCTGGCGGCTGTCGGACCTCGCTCCTAGCGTCACCGCAGATCGGACAGCCACCCCGCGAGCCCCTGTCGGGCGCTCGTCGACCACAGGAGCAGACATGGCAGGACCAGACCGCGCCAAAGCCCTCGACATGGCCCTCGCGCAGATCGACAAGAGCTTCGGCAAGGGCTCGGTCATGCGCCTCGGCGACGAGGTGCGCGTCCCGATCGGCGTCATCCCCACCGGGTCGCTGGCGCTCGACGTCGCGCTCGGCATCGGCGGCCTGCCACGTGGCCGCGTGGTGGAGATCTACGGCCCGGAGAGCTCCGGCAAGACGACCGTGGCCCTGCACGCGGTCGCCAACGCCCAGGCCGCCGGCGGCATCGCCGCGTTCATCGACGCCGAGCACGCCCTCGACCCGGACTACGCCAAGAAGCTCGGCGTCGACACCGACGCCCTGCTCGTGTCGCAGCCCGACACGGGTGAGCAGGCGCTCGAGATCGCCGACATGCTGGTGCGGTCCGGCGCGCTCGACATCATCGTCATCGACTCCGTCGCGGCGCTGGTGCCCCGCGCCGAGATCGAGGGCGAGATGGGTGACAGCCACGTCGGCCTGCAGGCCCGCCTCATGAGCCAGGCGCTGCGCAAGATGACCGGTGCCCTGGCCAACACCGGCACGACGGCCATCTTCATCAACCAGCTGCGCGAGAAGATCGGAGTCATGTTCGGCTCGCCGGAGACCACGACCGGCGGCAAGGCGCTGAAGTTCTACGCGTCGGTGCGCATCGACGTCCGGCGCATCGAGACCCTCAAGGACGGCACGGACGCGGTCGGCAACCGCACCCGCGCCAAGATCGTGAAGAACAAGGTGTCGCCGCCGTTCAAGCAGGCGGAGTTCGACATCATCTACGGCGTCGGCATCAGCCGTGAGGGCTCGCTCGTCGACATGGGCGTGGAGCACGGCATCGTCCGCAAGTCCGGTGCCTGGTACACCTACGACGGCGACCAGCTCGGCCAGGGCAAGGAGAACGCCCGCGCCTTCCTGCGCGACAACCCCGACCTCGCCGACGAGATCGAGAAGCGGGTCAAGGAGAAGCTCGGCGTCGGTCCGGTCGTCGACGCCGACCAGCCCGCGCCCGTGCCGGTCGACCTCTAGCCCGGACGTGCCCTTCGCCGCGCGGCCGTCGTCCGGCGCCTCGTCCTCGAGGCGCGGCGGCGGCGGCGGGAGGTCGCGCCGGTCGGGCGCCGGCGACGACACCGAGTCGTCCGGGGGTGCCGTCCCGCCGGCCGACCCGATCGACGTGGCGCGCCAGATCTGCCTGCACCAGCTGGAGTTCGCGCCACGCACCCGCGCCGAGCTGGCCGCGGTGCTGCGCAAGCGGGGCGTCGAGGACGCCGTCGCCGACGAGGTCCTCGGGCGCTTCGCCGAGGTCGGGATGATCGACGACGCGCTGTTCGCGCAGATGTGGGTGACGTCCCGCCACCGCGGGCGCGGGCTGGCGGGCCGGGCGCTGCAGCAGGAGCTGAGGCGCAAGGGCGTCGACGACGGCGACATCGCCGAGGCCGTCGCCACCCTCGACCCCGAGCAGGAGGCGGCCACTGCTCGGGCGCTCGTCGACCGCAAGCTGCGCTCGACCCGGGGGCTGGACACCGACGCCCGCGTGCGCCGGCTCGCCGGCATGCTCGCCCGCAAGGGCTACCCGGCAGGGCTGGCGTTCCGGATCGTGCGCGACGCGCTGGCCGAGGAGGGCCAGGAGGCCGAGCTGGCCTTCGACCAGCTGCAGGCCCTCGACGACGAGCCGTAGCGCCCGGGTCGGCGCGCAGCCCGGCGCCCGTCCGCCGCTGCCGGTGTCGTGCGGCCCGCTCGGCGTCGGTGTCGGCGGACAAGCTCAGCTCGTGCCTCCCTTGCCCGCCGCTGCCGACGTCGCGCGGCCCGCTCGGCGTCGGTGCCGACGGACAAGCGGCTGGTGTGCCCCCTTGTCCGCCGCTGCCGACGTCGCGCCTCCCGTCGAGCCGGGCCGGGCCGGCACGCACGCCAGACCGCGGTGCATGCTGTCGACCGGAGAGCAGGGGGCGACGAGGTGCGGTGGACGTTCTGGCGTCGGTCGAGCGCCGCCCCCGAGCAGCATCGGCCGCTGCCGGACGGCGTCGGCCTGCCCGCCGCGCCCCACCCACCGGCGGCGCGCGGGGACCGCGACGACGAGCCGAGCGGCCCACCCGGCCAGCGGCCCCCGACGTCCCGCGCCACCCCCCGCGC
>Ga0210040_10002460_pt1 | contig 26102 bp, 17 predicted proteins | sample CryGeyCG12114_NA_FD_185462 | JGI IMG/M metagenome (GOLD analysis project Ga0210040, IMG submission 185462) | Groundwater microbial communities from aquifer - Crystal Geyser CG19_WC_8/21/14_NA (SPAdes) (version 2) | ecosystem: Environmental > Aquatic > Deep subsurface > Groundwater | place: USA... | reverse complement strand
ATTATCGCAGCAAGATTTTTTAACACCAAAGCTACAACGAAGAAATTATGTTATATATGTAGCTAGCTGTATTTGGTTTTTAAAGTTACAAGCGTTTGTTGTAGGATTTTAATTTTTTTCTTTTGTTCTTTAAAAAATATTTTTAATATCTGATGGATATGTTATGGTTAACTAATTCAACAAAAAAAGAGCAAAAATAAACGCCCCTGGTTAGACTCGAACTAACAACCTTTCGGTTAACAGCCGAACGCGCTAACCGGTTGCGCCACAGAGGCCATGGACAAATGAACACGTTTTTTCGAATCAACTTTTAAGACTAAAGGGTAAGCAGCTCCCAAGTAGTTCATTCTCATATCAGATAGTCAGATTCTTATGATAATGAAGCTGACTGAGACATATTTCCCCATAAATTGAAAATTGAATAAGCTACTAAGCTAACCACTACTAAATTGTTGAGCTAAAAATTCAACGTTAATCATATGATATCCAGAGTCTCGTTTGATCTGTGATACTGAGTGAGAGGATGTAAGATTGTGAGTTCTCATACGTTCAGAAATTAGCATGTATACAGACTATGTATAATCTAAGGTAAATTTATAGCTAAATTTGTGTCAAAAAATAGTATAATAATTTCCTAAAATACACTTTATACTTGCACAGTTGCACTTCCCATATGCACTGAAAGAGTGAGGGAGTGAAAGGAGAAATAAGACCAATTTTTCACAAAAGTAAAAGTCGTAGTGACTGGACACAGATAGGATGATAGGAGTGAGTGAGGAAGAGTAAAAAGTGGTGGAAAAAGTAAAAGTGTACTTACTCGAAAGAAGTCCATAGTGGAGCCAGCATCCAGAGTTCCATAGGAAATCTCCGTTTGGTCGGCCAGATCATCAGCAGACTCAATTGGTGTGCTCTTCCGGTCCACAGTTAGGAATGCTGCAAGATTTGCTGTGTACGAGGAAACAATGATGAGAGTGAAAAACCACCAAATGCCCCCAACCAGTCGAGTTGACGTCGCCTGTGTAATCAAAATCAAACAGGGTCCGATAAGTGAACCTATACATACACATGAGTAGTTAGTTCAAAAAAACACAGCTTATCCTAAATCAACTCTGGTATTTTAACACATGGAAAAGTTAACCTTGTCGTCAGCAAATGTGTTATCAATTGGATTTTTCAAGCTAACAGTTACTTAAAAACTTAACGCCCATGAATGTGTTTTAAGTTTAATTTTTGGCGGTTTTCATTTCTCATATCGTCAAATGACTTGTTGTACAGCTTACTATATTCAGAGCTACAACGTCGAACAAAAATTTAGCTAAAAATTATATTTAACCGTACGACACTTGAAACAGATAGTAATTGCGTGGCCAATATATGGATGATTGGGCTTTTACATCTAAATATGATTATAATTCCTAACGTGCAAGTTAAATACTAACTAAAAGCACGCGTCTATATCTGCACTTTTAGTCATGACTAACTAACTACAAATCAAAGTGGCATAAACAGAGTGACTTACTTTGGGATTGAGACCAGAACCCTGTCGAAGAAATGTGCCCGTGATAAACCAGACCGAGTGTGGGAATGAGAATTGATTTTCAAGAACTCCTTCATCACCGGCACAAGGTGGAGGAGCCAACCACTCATTTGGAGTAAATCTTGCCACCACAAAAAGAGTGAAACATACGAACACATAGGCTCCTACAAAATTAAAATAAATTTAGCATTCAATCAAACCACCATAGTCCCTAAAAGCTAAATATATTCACATAATGACACACTAGTGAAAACATGCCTGCACGCAGTCAGTTAGTTAGTTAGTTAGCATCATACATAAAAGTATTGTATGCATTTAACGTGCACTAATATTTTGCTGTGTTTGTAGGTAAAATGCAATGGGGAATGTAATTTTATTCATGCCCTGTCAGGAGGTATTATAGGGTGAGTTTGGCGAGCCCATTATTGGAGGCAATAAATAGATTTTAGAGTCAACAGCTTAAACCTGTTAATGGGAGCGACTGAGGGAACGTTGTTCTGGGAGCCTCTTGAGCTCATGCTCATGATGATAAGACAAATGGTGCCATTAAACTTGGATTGAGAGCTAGTTAGTTGAAGGCCTCTTAACTTGCGCATCATCAGCTAATTTTACGACCATCTTAATGTGTAATCATCATTCCAACTGTGGCCACTGTAAAACTTTCTTCTAACTGAATATAAACAAGCAGTTTTCATTTCTTAAATTGTAACTACATTAAAAAACCTCTTTCTTGTAACTGAAAAAAAAAGTTTGTTGTACCCTTCATTATTTTCTCAATGGCAATCATTGGATTGTAACGTGTATTTCGTTTTGAGTTTAATTAATCGAAATAAATTCATTTAGGTTTAGTTTACACTTTACAATTGGGAAAGCAGGTATATCGAAATAAATGTGTTGAACCTATGCGTCGCTAAGAATCTTTTTGCAAAATATATTTTATGGCAACTAAACCACTGAAGTTGTGAAGGATGATAATGCATCGGACAGATTTGCCAAAAGCCCGTAACTGTAAGCACAAAAATGGGCAGCTTCAGTTAATTATTTGTTACCAGGCGTTTTGCTCCGAAACGAATTGATTCCCAGCAAAGGACACGAAATACATCTTTAAAATCTATGCTAGTATTAAAACTCATCCTTACCTTAATATTTGCCTGCTGCATTTTATTGACTTATGATGAGATCATTAAGTTAACAAAGGGTGTACCAAATGGACATAAAATCCTTATATTTCAACTGTAACTCTTCGTTAGGAACTAGCACATTTCCCTAAAACTTCTATAAAACGGTAACTAACTTTCTCTCATGATGCTCCCATAAAAATTTACGATGTGAATGTTGACAGACTGTCATTCAATGCCGTAGCTGAAAAAAAAAACTTTTAAAACGGAGGCCACATATCCTCAACTGATTTTAAGAGCTCTTCACAAACTCTCTGCAGACATACATATATATATATCTGCCCATTGAAAGAATAATAATAAGTCTGTGGCAGACAATTCAATGTTTTTCTTCCCAACTCTTTCATATCATAAAATTTGCATTCCAACGGAGAAGCAGATTGTGAACAATAGTTAAAACCGACCCTAAAATATTTTAATTAATCCTTTATATCCACACAGTAACCCTGCATGAAAAATTCATATCTTTCTCTCTATGAAAAAAGTTTTTTGCCAAAATAAATCTCCTTGTATCAAAAATCTAGTCACTCACATACATGCCCAGTTAGTTAGTTAGTTACATTATAAATGCAATATGTGATATTTTTCTTCACCAAAACAAGCTAGTGATTTATGAGCCGATATTACATAATAAATAGTATCCTTCCGATTCCCATAAGAATGATATCACGATTCTATAATTCATAGCACTTGTCTGTTATTTAGATAGCCGGTGGCCATTTTTTCTACATTTGTTCTATAAAGAATGAGATAAAAGAAGCCATTTCTCCATATGGTAGACAATATTATCGTTATTATTATTGCTCACATCATATTTTCAAATGGATCAGCCTGGAAGGGCAAAAAGGACGATCTGTTGGAACAGTTAATGCAGAAGAGAAATGGAGTGTCACTTGCTATCCACTTAAGAAGTATAAAGACGCCAATACTTTGTCAAGTGCATTTTGAAAACGGTCCTGTGAGAGCTCTCAATGCTATATATATATAAAGACTTTTGTTCCCTCGGCTACTTTAAAAGCTCATGTATTCTAGTACATGCCTGGGCAAAAAAATTCAATAAAACATCCATAGCCTGTACTCTATGTGCCAAAAACAAAAAGAAAGGAAAAAAAATGCGACAATTCAGACAGTACTTTGATTGCATTCGTCGTATTGACATTTTTTTGGGCTTTTATATTGTAGCTTACTAGTCAGTTGGGATATAAAAATGCATTGGGAATGAATATGTAATAAAGGATAAAAAAACTGTGCTTTCAGTTTAGGGAATCCAAGTTTTTTTCACAATTCATATTGTTTGGGGATTTGACTGGAGATTTTAAGAAGGGAAGGAATTGATTACTTTTTGGAGGATGAATGCAAATATAAGGCAATTTTGATAATTCTATCAGCACGCATATTCAGTGAGTTGATCTATGGGACTGGAAATTATTGATGGCAGTTTTAGTCAGTAACATTGAGAATGTTAAGTAGACACAGGCGTAATTAGTAGTAAACGGAAAATAACGGTGACAAGTTCTGACAGTAAAATTTAGCGTCCTTGGACTTTGCTTTAAAAAAACCGACTTTTTTCTCTTACACTCTATAGTTTAGTTTTCATGCAATCCATCAAAACCATACCTTAGAATGGTCGTCTTTTAGCTTGTCAATGCGTAAATAAAATTGATTTTTTAAACTGCTCATTAGAAAAATGGTAGCCTTTTAACTAACTAAAAAGTCTGGAGGGCAAATCTAAACGGGAATTTGAGATCTATAGACCCATCTGTATGAATTTTGTCATGGTAGTAAACAAAGATAGAGTGAACAGACTGGATTAAAAGAGCCTGGGAGAGAGAGAGAGAGAGAGAGAGAGAGACGAGTTTTGACTAATTAACACAGTTTAGTCACATCTTTCATGATGATCATCATATGCATAACTTTGTTACGCGCTTCACTGACTATGGGAAAGTGGAAACTTTTGGACGAAAAGGAAGCTCACACAAAGTGAAACAACGGGCAGGCTCCAAGCATACTTTGCTTCAATAATGCAAAGTACTACGTACGTTACGTGACTAAACAAGACTGGGGTTGAAAACCACCAAATTTGAGCAAACTTATGATATGTCTTGATTTTCCTAGCAATCTAAATGTTGTCTCCTTTTCAGATGGCGAGTCACTGCACTATAAACAACAATAGGGATACACCCGATGCCGTGTAAAGTCGTCCATTTCTACGTGCGTAAATCTGCCAGCCAATCAGATCAGTAAGGAGAAGTTGGAAGTCTGCTCTGATTGGCTGGGGGATTCACGCACGTAGAAATGTACGACTTTACACGGCATCGGGTGTACCCTTAATGTGTTTCTACTGATTGGCGAATTTCAATGACGGGTTCCACTTTTCTGTGAACAAAGTCTGTAAAATACAATGAATACTAGCATTACGGCCACAAGTAGATGCTATACACAGTAGGAGAATACACCAAAATTCAAGTCTTCAATCGAAATCCACAAATTATGATAAAATTATCGAATAGGATTGTCGATTGAAATTTATATTGCACATTCAGAACCAAATTTGAAAGAATTTCAGGATATCTGTAGCATTTTTATGTTTTTATGTGATTTGTGATTGTTGGGCTTCAATACCGAGCTAGTACATTTCTGCAATTCATTTTAAATCCATCTTAGTTTTGTAGATAGCAGGCCAGATTTAAATTATTTACAATCAATATATAAGATTACTACACAAGGATGATTCAGGAAAACTACCCACCTATATTATCCCTAAAATGAAAGAAAATAAATATGTTCAATTACCTGTAACCCAAAGCCATATATCACTTGATAAAGGATTCAAGAAACTGAACAGACGAGCTGGAGGTTTTTTAGGCAACTGCAAAAACACAGACAAACAATGGGGTTAGAAACTGTATCCCCGTGTTATTCCAAGTGAAAGGGATCAACGCTTTTTCTAGAGGGTGCATACAAATTGATTTGATAAAAAGTGGATAACATTATGAGGTTCAAGTGGGATCCTATCATCATCACATGTGCATTCTATAATGCAAAACTTGCAACAAAAAATGTAACAATGGGTGCCCTTTTCACATTTCACATTTTCATCGCACATAAAGAAAAAATTCTTCCCAAGAACCAAACGAAAAAGCAAAGTAACTATTTCAAAATTTTGTTTATTTTGTTTGGTAACAAAAAATTGCGCTCTTAATAAGTACCATTTGAATTTGAAATAAGACTTGTGTACAATAAATGGGATTGTATTGCAAAGCCAACATGGTCTGCATCGTAAGTTGCACAGTGAGTGGGAGAAAGCATACCTTGAAAAGAATAGAGATGCCCAGATTGCGAAAAGGCTTTGTGAAATCAATCACTTTCTCTCGAGCAGAATTGATGGTCATAGATCCCACTGCTAAGTCAGACCTCTGCACACAAGGTAATAAAACACACATTTATATACAGTAGAACTATTTCACGCACAAACCCGATTCTTTGCCCCAGTCGTATTTTCAAGTACAAAAAAAAACATCACAAGGAATCTGAACCAACTAGTAGATAAAATCAAAACAGTGTAGGTGAAAAAGAATCACTATCTAACCTAGCTATTTGTCATTGGCTTTTACCACCTTCTGCACATTAATTTTTTGACTCCGAAATGAAGAAAGGCAAATATCTCAAAAGAAAATTGACAAATACTGAAATACTAAAGTCTAACGCCGATTGAAGCATTATTGACACTTCTTTATAAATTCCTCCAAAGCATATAGGTGATGAAAATTCTTAGATGGTGGTTACTGTAAAATTATTGCATACATTTGGTAATACGAGATACGACTAATTGTTTAAGAAAAAAGTTTCAATGTGTAGTTGACATTAACACAGTTTTTGTCAATGAAGATTTCATGCACTCTGAAATTATAATGTGCCCTTTGATACATGTACATTTGTTAAGGTTGTGCGCCACTCAGAAAATTGCAACGTCTGATTAAACGTCGAACGACATACTAAAGGTTAGCGCTGTGTAAACTGAAATGGATACAGTAGTAATACCTTAAGCAGATTTTAAAACATGAAGTAATCACCTGTGAAAAAAATCTTTAGCTTACAGCGATGTTAAGCCCATGAAAATAATGTATTTTGCAAATTGACAAATTGCAAAGACAAAATTGCCTACCTTAAATGTCAGTACATAGTATGTATGTACATTTCAGGATCACACGAAAAAAAGATATGAAGAGTAGTCATATTGTAGAATTTGTTGCTTATGTTTATGAGCTGTTTATAAGCTATATACATAGTAAGTTATAAATCAGTGCATATTAAATGTACTCACCCCATCAATGAGGTCCCGCACGATGCCATTCCATTCGTGTGTGTCTGGGTTCTCAACACCATACTTGCCATCTTTAACAACTTCAATTTGATACTGAAAACCTACGATTTTGGCAATCTCCTTGAGCAAATCGATGCAAAAGCCTTCATAGCGATCATTCCCAGTGAGGTTCGGATCATTTTTCACCATCACGTACGGCTTTTCCTTTCCATCAACATGTCATCATTCTTGTTTTTAGTCACTCAACATACAGACTACATCACTTTCCATACACTCACTCACTAACTTTACTAGATTTCTTACCACGTCTATTTCTCCGGGTCACTCTTATATAAGAACCGTTTCCCAAGAAATTTGTCATAATATATACCTAACTCTAGTATAGTTAGCAAAATCTACCATGCAATCCAAAAAAACGACGAATTCAAAGGTTGACTCACAGGTAGTTTCCAAGTAAAAAAATGAATCAATGGGTAACCTTTTCATACTGCGTACAAAGAATGAACTGAAAAGTAATTTATGACCTGTTTTTTGGATTCCATGATATAGCCTTAAAAAACATGAGAACAACTGACAAATGTGCGTATATAGAAAAACTAACTAACTAAGGAACTATCCATCATAGGAAGTCTAAATCCACAGGAGTAGCGGGAAAAAATCCATATCCATAACCAGAGGACAAAATATGGTCTCATCTGGTTTAGAGGAGGGCCAAACTTCTATAGTTTGCTGTTAGCTAATTAGATTTCTTTCGGGAGATGCAAATAGGTTTAAAGTATCCATGAAGAAGGAAGTGAGTGAAATTCTTCATCTGAGTACACATTGTTCATTGTTCTCATGTGAAGAGTGCATGAAATGGGAGCAAAATGTCAACAGCAGACGACTTACTAGGATTGTGATCACTTTGAGAGTGACATTTGCTGCTTGAACCGAAGTGAAGGCCGCATAGTCATGAATATAAAGTCTTTTGGAAGGTGTCCATACACCTACAGGCTTCAAAGTACGATCTTTTAATTTCAACAAGGCTAGGATGGCATCACTGCGGTAGCCCTCTTGAAATTTAATTTCCCCTGTCAACCCTTTGAATGAAACCTGGAAATTTTGAACCACAGCAGACCCATTTAACCTTGTTTTACATTTCTTGTAACAATACCATGAGTAAATATTTACATCACATTAAGAAAGGTACAAAAGGGAAAACATTTGACTCTTGATTAGTTAGTAAAATCTGGGCTAAACATTTGGAAAATTCGAGGCTGTACGAGCTAATTTAATTTCCTTCAAAATTCTATATCTTCCGGACATAATAGACGTTACTATAGTCCACATAGACACAGCTTGCAAACCTTAAATCCGCATTATCGCACAAACTGCATCCAAAAACTCGGACACGCTGCCAAAAAATGACCACTGCATGACTTGACTAGACTTTGCAAATCCAAATCTAGCAAATCTTGTCAATACGGGATCCACAATGGTTTTTTCTAATGTGTACTTTCTAACTAACTATTGTCAATGTTTTCCCTCTTCACCCACCACAAGTGCACATAAAACAGACTACACATATATTTTCTGTGTACACATACACTGTTAATATAGTTGAGAAGTGAGAGACCATCAGACCAAGGCTGATCGCTGTCACAAGACACATTTGAAAGCTGCATCTTATGGCTCAAGTCAAAAGACCTTAATCCATGGCAGAAAGACAAAACGCTGTCATACACCAGGGCCGCATCAGTCTACATTTCACAATGTAATAAAAACAAGACAATGTTCAAAGAAATCTTTTTTTATAAAGATAGTGCAGTCAGTCACTGGCTAACTGATGTCAAACCAGATCCTTGCTGGTTCCTTCACATCATATTATATTGTACTTTCTCACACCCACACTTTTTATAATCTGTACTGTATGTGTACGTACACTACTTGAGAAAAACTTTCTACATAGAACTATGACTGAATTTATAGTAGACTTGTGCACAATTCCAGTGTACGGACTGTTGCCTACCACAATAACAATATGGCCTCACTGCATAATAATCATCATCATGTACGAATACAAATAGAAATATTTAAACAACTTTAACAATTTTTGTTTTTAACAAATTGAAGCTCTACTAACTAACTAACTACAATCTTAAACGGGAGCAATTAAAGTGTCTGGACACTAATTAGAATTTTAGGTGGTGCAATACATTTCCAATGCTATAGCGTCTGTGAATGATTAAAAAAATTGTACTGCAGAGAAAGTAGAGACAACTTTTTAATTCTGTTGCATAATAAGGGAAATAGGAAAAGGTCGGATTCTTCATTGAGCTTTAATCAGTTAAACTAACTAAGATAACTTATTCAGCCATACTAAACTTTTAGACTACGGTATAGATAGTGAGTGAAAAAAGAAGAAGTAATTTGGGCCATGTTTGTTTTTGCATCGTCTTAAGTTGAGATATTTTGATTGTTTGTAAATGAAGTCGACCTTTGTCATAGGAGAATGCATGAGAAGACCTGAGATGTAAATTCTAGGGACTTGGCATCCCATTGCTAAACTTGTTAAGTAGTCTGAATGAGCTTAAAGTTTGTAAGACGCTCTTAGCCTGTCAACCAAGTGGTTCAACAAGGGGACAAACAAACATTTCCATTATTCGGGGAAAAATCTTGAGACAAGATTTTCTTGGCTCAAAACTAAAGTCCAATTATTCAAAGTGACCAACAGAGTGTATAAATATAGGCGAATTTTACATATTAATTCACAAATACAGTATTACACACAAATCAAAGAGTTGCCCATATTTTAATCTGCTGTTTTCTTTTGCGTACTTAAACTTCAGCACATTACATATAGTATGGAGACTAGGCATATACTTTGCGACTCGCGAGCGTATTACGTATGGAAATATAGACAGTGACAATGCAAATTTAAAAGTATAGTGGAATAATAAATAGGGAATTTCACCTGCAAAACTTTAGGATGTCCTTTAGCATAAAAGCGTTGCATGTTTTCCATCGTTCGAGTATTTTCCTCACTTCGGTTGATCAACCGAAACGAAGTTATGTTGACGTTGTTGTACCCGAAATCTTCTAAATCGTACATTTCCAGGTCCTGCAAATTTAAAAATCCGCATGTACATTTAATGTGCGCAACAGTGCGCTGCAAATGTAATATTTCCACGACAATACACAATAAGACTAGACTGACTGTTTCTTACATTTTCACTGTTTACTAATTTTTTCTGCCAATGGCGTCAAAGCAGGACAAAAAAAGCGCTATGTGAACTTTTATTGGAATCCGTCGATCGGTTTTTAAATCAATCAACTCTTACACTGTGCCATCTCATTATAGTTTAAATATAGATTTATTTTTGTATGAAAATGTTTTTAATTTAGTTGATGGAACTAGCAAGTCTAAAGACGTTGGATTCAAACCATGCCAAAAATGTTGCCACCGCAATTAAATTTGAACCCATCCCATAATTAGTGAAAAAAATAAGATTGAGGCGAGAAAAAAAAAACAAGGAGAGCTCAAAGTAAATGGAGTAACTAAGGAAAGTTGAATAGAGTTTTTCACTGTAATCCTTTATAATCCAATTCGTTACTTGGGTTCCAGAACAACCGTATAGTGAAGAGTTAAATGAAATAGAAAGAGTTTTTTTCTCATTCACTGGTGCAAATAGCAAATGGCTCATTCCCACTCACAGCATTTAATCCTCTGATAATTTTTAGCGCGGTGCTTTAATCTCCACACAGTCACTTCTTCAGTTGTCACAGGAGTGTGAACGTGAAAAAAATGTCGTCTGCATTAAATCCTAAAAAGAAACTGCACTTTTGGGAAATTGAGGGGAACAAATTGAATGAGTTCAGTTCAATTCCTTTCCTCTGTGCAGGTTACATGGCTTTATATTAGTATGCACTTGTGCCCTTTTGCATTCTGTTTGTATTTCACAGGTGCGTCCCGTAATCTATTTTAAACGTGCAATGTAAAAAAATATCCATAGCACTAAAAATGGAAAAAATTTACCAAAGTCTAAACTTAGAACCAAATGGGGAAACTTTAACCAACTTCAATGCGTTGAACATTAGTCCTAATATAGCATATTACAGAAAAGTTTCAAAAATTGAATGAATGATACGATTACTAAAAATATCTGGAACATTTAAACTGCTCACATATGAATTTGAAGTCCTAGAAGCAAATTGCACCAACCAGTAGTTAGTTAGTTAGCCAATCAATATAGTTTTATTAGTTTTGGATATGATTTCCTTCCTTTTCTCTCAAAATATTGAGCGCCTGGTCTAATTTGCATTTATTGGAGGAAAGTAAAAGGTCGAGATGTCAGCCTGGCATTGCCAGATGACGGAAAAAACTCTTGTCACTCATTCCTGGGTTAATATACCCAACGTGGTAGGAAAAGCAATAAATTTTATGCTGGGATTGTCTCTGTAATGAGAAAAAGGAGGGAACCACGTTTTTCTTTAACTTTTCTTGTACTCACATTTCATTAATTGACATGCCGTTAAAATTATCTAATTAATGGCAAAAACTCTCAAAACTGACTGAACTGTTAGTTAACCGACTTTCGAAAGTCAAACTTTAAGTTGTTTCATTTCAATATATTTAATCACAAAAGATGTATCATCTCGTAATTTCTAGGCAAATTTTTACTTTGGATTCTAATTCCTTCGATTGCGGTCTTCCATTTCAGCTTTTGTGCACTGATGCATGCAATTCTCGCAAATTGAACATACACCCGGTAATATCTTATTTCTCTCAAGAGATAACATGGATTCTGAGGATGCTGTTTTGATTACAAATAATCTGGGTACTACCTTTTTCTCAACTAGTTTTCAAACATAAATAGCTGACTTACTGAATTATATTGCTTTCATCATACATATTTCTTTAAGATTTGAAAATACTGTACTAACTAACTAACTAACTAACTAAGCTAAATGAATAAATATTTGAATAGTTGGATGAGAATTGTGTGTATGTAAATCCATGACTTCAAACCGCATACAATTGAGTAGTACATTCGAATCTTACTCGTTAATTTAACATTAGACTTGTACGAGTGTTCCGACTTGGGCCAACAGAAAAAAAAATGGCAGTAGTCCCCTTTTGGTTTGCTTTCCCAACCGCCAATTCATTTCAAGTTGAGAGCTCTTGACATTTTTATACGGAGTAGATGACATTACTTACTAACCAGTGATTTTGGTGCACACACATTTATTTGGGTGGTGACAAAATCTTTGCTGTTAAATTGAGTGGAAAGGATTATTACAAGTTTTAATGGTTTTTTTGTGGGCACCCAAATTGTCCCATTTTCTCCACACGATTAACAGAAATGGATCAAAGGATAATTGATATGCCAATTTGTGACTACGTACGTGGCTCCTTCATATACTGTACACTGCGTAACAGACTAACTACACTGTATAGAATGAGCAACATTACATTTTATCAAATACAATGTGTACACAAGTTCATTTTTCATCCAGGCGAAAGTTTTTAAATAAAACCTTTTTACAAGAAAAAAAAACTTCAAAACTCAACTGTCAACATGAACTACACTAGTTAGTTTTGTATACTTTTAGTTAGTCAGTCGTACAATATTTTTGTAGACACAAAAAACTGCTTTATTTACTTACTGAAAGGCTTTTAAAAAGAAGGATTTTGAACATAATATAGAATCCAGTTTGTCCCCCAGTATAAAAAAACGTGCCAACTCATCTCATATACTTCACTTGTGAAATCTATTCTGCGTCAAGCGCACAGTGAACGTATATTTATCTCTGCTAGACTCACGTTTCCTAATAAAGGGAGAAAGTCATTTATTTAATTAATCAAAAGTAAAGGGGAGGAGAACAAGCTAAACGGCTTTTGGGAGAAATATTATACTTCATCTGTGTTGTAAGTCCCTTTGTCAGAGTCCATAAAAAATGTGTACATGTGGATGCGTGTGCTTTGTGGAGAGCTGAAAAAATTGTACAAAAAAATGCCATCATGCAGTCATTTGAACTAAAATCTCTAGCAACTATAATGAAACCAACTTTACTATAACTAAATGGTAAATCTATAGAGTGCGATTTGAGAGATAAACTTTGAATACTATTATACAACCCAATTCACAATGGAGTTTAAACCCTGTAGCCTGGAACGAGGCGGTACCTATAATACTAACCATGTTAAACTTTATATAGTGGAGGTTTGTTGCAAAAATTGTGAATTTATGATGGCATTATGAGACGATCTAAAAAGATTAATCCTCTGTAAACCATAGGACATCTATTTGAGATCGAGCCTATTTACACTACATGGTTGTTTGCGAGTAAAAAAAAAGATTCTATGCACATTACATACTATATCTTATATGATTATTGAACTAATGAATTTCTTGCGAAACTCAATGGGAACAGTTTACCAGCTTAAATATCTACATCCACATGTTTCATGCATGAAGAGAAGTTGCTATTTGTTTTTTCCCATTGCGACTTATAATAATGTGAAAAAAAAATTGCGGGTCATAAATTTGGTTGAAAGCCTTTGCTCCAACCGGGAGCACACATAAAGCATTTATTTTATTATATTGTGAGCCAAAAATTATTTCTTTCTCTTCCAATGGTGAATGCATTAGATGGAAATTTGCCATCCTTTTATCATCCTTGTATAGATTGGGGGCTAAGGGTTCAACTTATTTCTCCCATAAAAGCTCCAGTACACATGAGTGTGCAACTTTTATTTCCTCCAAAGTAGAGTTAAGCACGAAATTACAAAAATCGGCTTGTATTTTGTAAAAATGCATTGTAAGAAACTGCCAATTCAAGTTTTTTGAGACTTAAGCTAATACTTATCTTTCAGTCTTTCATAGTAAACTATTTATTTATAGTTGAAAAAATTGGGCTTAAAAATCTGTTTAATCATTTCAAGCTCAAAATTTCGGTCTGGCCGGATTTCTAGGAAACGGGACCATCACGAAACACGCTGTACAAGGATAGACATATAAACTATAAACTGGCCAAGTCTGAGAATTTCTACATTATGCTGTAAACGCATGCTACACACTTTTTCTTGATCTTTAATGCACATGACTTTTGACACTTTTCTGGAACTGCTGGATAAGAATGCAAATATATTTTCTTTCACAATAAAAATAGAATGGGGTTTTGCCGACAAAAATGGGAAATCCCAGTATCACCAAAAGGAAGAAATAATTATATTGAATGCCGTATTCTATCGACTCATTGGAATGCCAGCATGAAACTTTTTCAAACCATAATCATCAGTAAAGCTTCCTTCCATTGTTTTACATGGACTGTACATCACAAAATCAACATAGAAATGCACAAAACTTGGTCACAAGAACTTACCAAAGTGGTGAAATGATAATGGTACCGGGCATCGTTCATCTGAAGTTGTAAAATCTGCAAAAAATGGGCAAAACTGGATCAGACAGTTTTCAGATATTATGCAAAGAGGAGGAATTGGAGGCCAAAAGGAAGATCAAGTAAAAATGGTGGCTTTTAAAAGTGTCACAGTGGCACCAAAAGTTTCCAATAATTCGCTATTTGCAGAATATCAAATCTAACCCTTCATTTTATTTGCGTGAACCCTAGTGTTCGATTTCCTTACATTACTGTTTGCTACACAAAAATATCGTCACTTTCCAGTAGCATCCCAAACTAAGCAAGAAAACAACTTAACCCTTGTGCAAACACAGCTATAAGATAACTAACGAGTAACATGACAATTTTGAATTGATACCGAAACAAAATAGAACACGAAATTTCCTGAGCGGCTTTCATAATTTCACGTGAACAGTGAAAACCAAAAACTTAGATTAACTAGCTTTATCATTAGAAGCAATTTTTTGCTATATCCGCCCTGAAACACCATTTTTGCGTAATCTAAGTAGTACATTCCTAAAAACTAACTAACATGTACCCAACCATGAGACCTACTCATATAAATTTATGTGTACCCTAAAATGTAAAGCGCACCTATTCCCAGAATCCCTTGAAACTACAGACGTGAATGTCTTGAGAGAACCAAAGGGCACAACAATAATAATTATCATTGCAACCAAACCGCTAACTAACAGTCTGCAGTCACAGACAGAGAGAGAAAGAGAATACAAAGGATGGACAGAAGAGAAAAACAGGGTTGAGGAGGAGTACAAGTATTCAGTGGGAATAGGAATGACACAGTATGGAACTCACAATGCGGAAGAACAAAGGTAAATGTTTGATATCGACGATGACATTGTAAATCTCGCGTCTTTTGATCTCTTTGAGCACTTCCCGGTACGTGGTTGGTGTCACTTCTCTGGGGAAGATTTCCGAACGTCGAGCATGTAGACCAGTCTTAATGGACGTCTCCTCTCTATGTGTTAGATACTCTACTGGCAACAGACCTGCAAAAATATAATCACATCCCCAATCAGTCTATCAGTATCTCCATGCATAGGAAATATCTAAAACGACGGACAAAAACAGTTTCACCATAGAATGAACAAAAACAATGTGAGTAAAACATTTGGTAACTTATTCGTTCTGAATGATATATAGTGCACAAGCGAGAAACTTACTCTTTTGGAAAATTTCGGCAATAACATGTACAGAGGGAAATTTATAAACAATATGAATTCTATGGAGGAACATAATAGTTCAGTCAATAAGTATAAGAAAATTTGATTGGAGATAGAGTGCACCGTATATTAAAAAAAATGCGGGAGCAATCTAGAATCGTGTTTCCCCCTAACTGCATACAACTGCATCCAAATCGATTTCTCTGTCAAAATATTATAAGGGTACACCCGATGCCGTGTAAACTCGTACATTTCTACGTGCGTGAAACTCCCAGCCAATCAGAGCAGACTTCCAACTTCTACTTACTGATCTGATTGGCTGGGAGTTTTACGCACGTAGACATGTACGAGTTTACACGGCATCGGGTGTACCCCTTATGAGTTGGAAGAGCATATGTAATCCACAGGAACAAATATACTACAAGTGGGCAATAAACTAACATATGCATCTGGTTTTTACCCCCGCAGAACCCGCACTAACTATAACTGGTTTCTCCGCTACTAAAGAACTATAATGTGATTACAAACTATTGCTACAATGTGGAAAGTGCATATTTTTCACTCTCCACATACAAAGGCACAATGATTGTGGCAAACTAACAATGCACCTCCTTAAATGGCTTGTTGCTTATTGGGCTCAGACTAAAAATCACGAATCAAATTTAACATGTGGAAAGTCACAAAGTGAAGCCGTCCCTTATCGACTTTGAAATTTCGTTAAAATACTCATTGACTCTATGCTAAATTTCTACTTTTTTCAGGTCTGAGCAAAAAGTTATTGAGCGCTGAGAGAGTTAATACTTTAAATAGGATATTAGCAATATACCTGAGTGGTATGAGAAAATTTAGTCGAATAGGAGACAAAAACTGGGTAAGGATAAACATTATGTGAGTTTGCATGGTTACGCAGTAAATAATAAAGTAAAAAGAAAATCACTATTACTACATATATAAACAGTGGTGTGTAGAGTGAAAAGAGTTTTTGCCACCCCCTCCTTCAAAGTACATATAGATGGATAGATTTCTTTATGTACGCTCAAAGGATTGAAATTTTCCAGTTGAGAAGTCCCCTTTTCTTTCACTTTCTCTTTTCTTCCTGTTTTCCATAAAGGATTTAGTTCGTTCACAAGTAAATACTATTGTGCCGTAATGTCTTCATTGCTTTCACAAACTGAAACTTCCCAACAAGACTTTGAAAACTAGCTATTTTTTTGGTCCAAAGGACAGGATCACAGACAGAGTGGGTAAAACATTTAGTCATGGAAATGAGTAACCAAACTAAAAGGGATTTTTAACATATCTAAGTAAGTGATGAAGATTTTGGGATATAAATTCATATTTTGCAGTTTTCTATTTACTGCTTCCTACCCATTACATTAACAAACATAATGTGCATAAGGCCTTGTGCTGACAAATTATATAATCTGGGCTCCACTTTCTCTCCATTTAATTTTCACAGGATGTATAGATGCAAATAACGACCTATACATTGTAAATGTGAACCAGTGCCATTGTTGTTTAGGTACAGGTTTCTGTGCATTACATGAATACAATGACTACTTAATAATTTAGGTCAGAAATTTTGCAGGTTTTCATGTTTAAAATATCTGCAAATTGTAAATTTCTACATACTTGGAGCGCAGGACATTTTTGCGTGCATACTGGAACCAGCAGTTTTAAGTTATTATTCATTCGTTCCAGTCAGCCAGTCACTTTCTCAAATCAACCAATTCTAACTGGCAAGATGTTTGGAAATTTGCCTCATTTTGCAATTAGTCTGGAATGAAGCGTTACTGTACAGAAAACTGAAGTTTTATTATGACAAGAATAATTCCAAAATTAGTAGAGTTATGCCCTAATGAAACTGTAGAGGTACAGGATATTTTATGCACTTTTTAAATTTAATGTACACGGCGTCAAGGAGCTACTCCACGCATAACCATATGTGAGATTATTTGTATTGTACGAAACAAGCTTAATAAAATAGCCACTTTTCCGAATTTCTAGCTAGTAAGAAAAAAGTGAGTATTACCGTCATAATCTTCGTATAGAACGGCTACACGAGTCCAATTGAGAAAAGATACAGCATCCCTGAGTGCCATGGCCAGCATAGACTTGGATGGAGCAACTTTGAGAGGGAAGCTGCTCTTGAGCTGAAAATTGTTGCGAGATGAACTGGAAGAAGAAGGCTTCTCGTCGTACAAAGAAGATGTAGGCAGTAGCAATGGTAAGTCCAATGAGAAAGAGAGGGACCTCAAGTGGCTCTCTAATGGTGGGTCCACTCCACTTGCAAATAGTGCGGAAATCCCACCACTGATCAACTGGCATCCTATGTACCATGCACAAAAAGAAAACAAACTTTTGTCAGCAAGTGAGAAATGAAGCTACTTACTTACTACAGCCTCAATTCAGTCACCAGCGAAATCGAAGACACTTTTTATTGGCATCTAGTGCACATTAAGTTATGGTGGAGATTATGAATGGAATGGAATAGTTTGTACTTGAAACCGTTTTCTGGCCGCAGCTATACATATTCTACAAACTTATGGTACAACTCAACTGGGTTCAGTAAGCACGATACAGGTGTTGAAAGAGATGCATAAGTTTGGAACGCATTGACAGAGGTTTCACGTGTTCAACATTTTTTATCAGTGATATTTAAATAGCATTGTTCTGTTAAATTTTTTCTAAAGTGGTTATCAAAATTAGGGCTATATGATAGCTTAGGGTTGGCCACCTAAGTCCAATCCACAATAATAATGGTCTCAATGCGTATTATTTAGCTGGTGTCCGTATCTTATGAATTTAATTATGCCGCCTTGAAATAGTCACCATAAATACTGTTTATTTGCCTAAAAACAACTTAGGCATTTTTCGAGTGTAACAATTGTAAAATTTGAAGTCAATCGGTTAATGCGTTCAAAAGTTATAAGGTTATAATACATTTGAACTTTTGTTGCAGTAAAACGCAATGCAATTTTTTTGTCATACAACTAAATATGGGCTAGGTTTATAAACTTGATAAGTTATATTTCGCGTTGTCAAGTGATTGTGACCGCGGCTTCCACAGAAACCAAGTCACAACATCAGCAATAGGTGTCATAAACCCGATTTCAGAAAAATAAGTAAGGTATATGTTACATTGCAGTCGAGTGTGGTTTCACGTCAAGGTCAAATTTTGTTCAAACCTGTAATCGCAAGAAATTCTCCGCAGTGAATTCATATATACTAAACTAAAATAAATTGCAAGTGATATCAACCTGCGATATTCCACTGGAAGCAAAAAAAAAATCTGGACTCACTAATCTGATCTTCCCCCTTTGTATCTAAATATTTGACTACATGCAAAGTTGACTTATTGAATGCAAAAAATCTATTCATCGGGTTGAAAGAGTGACATGGATATATAAAAAAAATTCGCTCAACATAATGATGCACATCAAAAAACCATTAGAAGACTGGCAACATGAGAAACTACTTAAGCGCACCAAATTCCCTTCGGATCGAACACAGGGGAAAAAATTTACAAGCAAATCTCCAAAGCACACAAAATCAAAACTCAAACTCATCATTCAACCCGCTATGAAAATGTGCAGTGAGAATAGTATGTGTGCAATGTAAATTCTTGCTCTTAAAATTTTCATCCCATCATAAATCTTGTGCATTAAACTCATTTTCCTTAACTAGTTATTAAAATGATGATTACTGCTATAGTTCATTTTTTTCGCCTTCCATTAATATGTCAATGTTATTGCTATAAGCTATTGAGTTGTCCGTATTTCCTGTGCCATTAAACTTTAAACTCATCACAAGTTTCAATTTCAGCGCCTTGTCCTTGTGTAATGAAGATTTTGAATACACCTGTCCAATATACTGTAGTTGGGTAAGGAATATGGGCTTTACCCCAAAAAGTCAATTCTAGCTCACTCCATGCAATAGATGAGCGAAAACGGTGAAAGTCCTTTCATAGCCAGTATACTACGTACGTACATTATATGTACTTGTAGGGTGATGGCCATTCCAGTGAATTAGCGTTGGTTATTGGTATTGGCAATGAAAGTGGCACACAGACCATCACATTATTAAGTACATGAGAGGAAATTCACTTGAGCTTTCACCACAAGTGATCTAATTAGAAGAGCAGACAGTGAGAACATAAAGGAAGAAATGAAATGAGTCCCAGATAGATATTGATGGAGTGAGTACTTTACTTCACCCTCCAAAAAAGGTGGGAGGACCCAAATTCTAGAGTCCACTCACTCGTGCACTCCAATAAGTAAATACAATAATCCACATAGCACTAGCTTCAAATACTGTATGTATACTTGGGTCTGGCCATCTTTTACTTCAAGTCATATGGTGATCAATTTTTAGCTACGAGGTGAAAAAATAAATATTTTACTTTGATTTCACGCCTTACATGGATTTGCCCATGTTTTTTTAGTTCCATTAGATCGTTCAATAGTTTAAATGCAGAATGGAGATCGAAACGTTTTCATAACCTTACGTTGACAATAACTTGATGTGAATTGTGAAACCTATGCATTGAACTTTTGATTTTTAATTACATCACGTTATTTTAGTTAATTACTACAGACTGCAACTGCTAGTGTGCTTTCAAGCCACTGGTTTTTTTCGTTTCTAAATAGCAGCAGTTGGTCCAACATTATCATAAGGTGTTCATAGGGGTTGAGATGGGATTTACTTGATTTTATTCACTTTTGCTTTTCTATATAGCTTTAGCCGTGAAATAAATAAATAATACAATGACATTCTTACGATTACTTACTTACTTATTTAGTTAGTCTTACAAATGCATTTAGGTCAGCAGTTCAAACTTCAAACCGATTTTAATGCGGTCATGTATGCAATTCGTCACAGATTTCATAGAACGGATTTCAAGTGGACTGAAGTTTTATTTGCACACGGTAAATTCAAAAAAGGGTGAAAGTAATTCTTTTCCCTATACAGCCTTAACGCATGTTTTTTCTCTCAAAAGTCACCACGCCATGTTTTTATTCCGGCAAATATGCCACACTCGTGTATTACTCTATGATGAATTCCTTATGGATATTAAAGCGCATACCGTAACCCACACCCACATCGAAAGCCAGATTCGGTGCCATATATAAATATTGTAATGAAAAGCTGTTGTGTACCAACCTAAGCACTACGGTATTCACCCCAGTCCATAATAAGTACGGTATCATTATATATATAAGCTCGTTCATCGAACTTTTTTTCTCTTTTAGTGCTTCACTATTTTTTATCCCACAAGTTTCCACTCTTATCAGACTAAACTTGCTAGTACAGGTTTCAAATTTTCATGTTTTTCCTCAGTCATTTATTGCTTTTGCTTTCTAAATAATAGGAATAAAATTTTCTAACCTATTTTAGTAGCTTGGAAGATATCGTTATTTTTGTAGTAAAAAATGCGGTACACAAGGTTTGTATTGTTCCCCAATAGTTTGTGATCACGATTGACTGAGAAGACGGCAAACTTGAAGGCCACTTCTATTGGAGAGGATTCCAACTCTTCTGGAAAGATGCCGCCTGAAAAAATAAACAAAGTGTACACAATTTATTTCGGTAACAGCACATATTAATCCACCTTACGATTTGTACACTGGAGCGATACTAAAATCTGTAATTCAATCCACATGGTGTTACTGCTAGCTAACTATAGCTATTGCTATAGTTGCAACAAAAGTCCCAGTGAAAATGTATATGGCTTTCTATCTGATAAAACATTGTGACAGGTTTGTCCCGCTATTAATATCACACTATTATTTAACCTGTGTATAACCTGAGTGCGTTAGTGTGAAACTTACACTGAAATCGGGTGAATTATTGCACTTTTTCCAATGGAAACTTTAGCATAGTCATGCAATGCATATGAAAGTTAACCTTAGTAAATAGAAATATAGGAACAACTTGTTTCTACATGGATGTCTCAATTGTTCAATATAGTCATTTTTTGGCAATACAAACCACTGCACAGTGCTTATACTAACAAATTAACTAACAATATATGTATACTGATGTGGGAACTACTAACTATGTTATATAAGGAATGGACATACAAGACAGACCGATGATCATTATTGTCCAAGAATGTGGACTCATTCATTTACTACAGTTTCCCGTGTACTTTTTCTTAAGACGTTGGTTATAGATATAGTACAGAATGGCATTCCAACGTTGTGTTTTGGTCACAGTCCGAATTAACTAACTAACTTGTAAAAGACTAAAAGTAAATATACGGAGGACGAGTAAGCTGATAAGTACAAGCTTCCCTGTAATAATATATACACTTTGTTGTGTAATTAAAGTCTTGTACAGTTGGAAAAGAAAAAATTAGGGATTTTTTTAGTAGTTAGTTATTAAGTAACCACAGCTTTCACAGGCTGCAAGTCTTTATGACGACTGCATACTTATAGCTATAGTTACCATTTTTTTCCAGCATGAGAGTGATTGATAGATTTTTTGACTTTACAATTTAAATGGCTCAAAACTCACTCAAAATGATTTCGGTAAACAGGACGATAAAAAATAGAATGTGTCAATGTGTTTAAACTAACTAACAATTGTACAAATGAAATGCCGGTTTAATATCAATCAGTCTAGACTTTTTTTGCCAAAAAATTGTAAATTTGACAAAATACAAAAAAACCTTGCATTTTTCCACTCGATTTTTACTCGGGTTATTAAAATGTCAAAAAAGTGCCGGTTCCATTAGATTGCTCAAAAAAATTCCGCCTTTTTTTAGTGCGCACGGTATTAATTTTGAGAAACCCGGGCATGTTGGCTTATAGATAGAGAAAGGGAGCGGGAGTCTTATTTCTGTGGACATGCATATAAGATAGAGAGGAGAGTGTCTCATATTTTATCGGGGAGACAGTCATCATGTCTACATGTTTGCCAACAAGAGACAGAGAGAATGAGACTTATTAGGTTTCCTACTCATTCCTTCTCCTTTGGAACGACGTGGAGCAACAATATACAACAGGATTACAGTGACCTTCCCTGTGGCTACCGTGCAAAAAAACTAAACACACTACATGCATACTATCCCATATACAATTGGGGGAATGAAAATGCGCTTTCTAAGTTCACAGCCAAATTGGTTTTTTTTACACATTTGACTAAAAGTTTACAATACTTGTAAGCACAGTTTGAAATGGAAAAATTTCAAACCTGAATTCAGACTTGGATTCACACTTTTTTAAATTGTAATGTCTATGACATTATAAATCTAGTGTCGACATTCTAAAAATGCGAAAGCTAATCAAAACAATAATGCAATCAATTATTTACAATGCAAAACAAATACTATAGAAGGTTTTTGTGGTTTACAGGATTAACATTAACTAAGTACAGTATGGAGTTGTTTAAGTGAGTTTCTAAGTCACAAAATTGAATCCATAATCTTAGGATTTTTTGAGCTCTAAATTTTACATACAAATACATTTCGTTTGTTTAACATGCAATATCAAAATTTTACGTAAAAATCTATGGCATCTAAAGTTTATTCTTCCGACTTCAATTAACCTTCAACTAATTTTCCAAGTGGCGTCCTAATGAAATTTTTTGAACATGTGTACTAGTTAATATGACGTTCAAAATAAATATTGGAAATAATGTCATCCGAGGTTAAAAGCATGCTAAAAAAATCCTTTTAATCTGAAATATATTCACAATAGCTAAAGGGAGTAAAAATTGGAACTCTATTCATTTCCCCGTGTTCAGTACAAGGTGAGAGTTAACTGGGGAAGTTTCCATGATGAAACTTACCACAGGCATTTCCTGGCTCCCTGCTAAACTGCCACATTTACTTTACAACTTAATAGGTGCTAACTTTATTTGCCACGTTCGCAGAGAATTCCTTGCTCACGTTGTGAAACCACGGAGGCCTTAATATATAGTAGGACTACAGGGTTATTATCTTTTGTAAAACTTTTGTGCAAATATATCGATCCTTGTTGTACATTATGAAAGCCAGCCAACTCAAACTCACCTCAGTTAGTTAGTATTACCAAAGTATCTGGCAAGATTGAATCTCTCCTTTGGTCAACACATACTATACATAAACTATATTTAGTTATAGTTAGCTATAGTATCCAAAGATTAAAGGGTAAAATGTGAAATTCTTGGGAGAACATGTCACAGAAATGAAAAAAACTTGTGAACATGGTTGAGTAAAAAATCTTTTCAAGTTGGGCATACAATGGTTGCTTTATATGGAAAAAAACATTGGATGACACTGTCTCCATATGTACATATGTAAGAACACTTGTCTTACGTACCGACTTGGAAGCCGGAACTGGAGTTACGGAATACACATAGGGAGAAAAGGATGTACTTACTTAGGGAAAGAAAAACCGGAATGAGATGGCATGGGCAAAAACTACTTGTACATTATATGAATGAATGCATGCTCTGGGCAAACGGGGAAAAAAATCGGTTTGCCCTCAAATGTACTAAACCTTGTCGAACATTTAAGCACGAATTTCTTGTGTACCATTTTACACAATACTGAACATGGTGTGAGGTTGATTTTTGCCGGCTACTTGTATTTTCAATATTCAATTATTACAATTTTTATAAGTGACCGGAGTTCAACTTTGCTCCAGAATGGGTGAGAAAATAATTTAAGTCGGGAATCTCATTGATGTGACTGTTAATCTGTTTAAATTTATGGATTAGAGTAAAAAAAATTTCCGCATCAGAATGCATTTACAATATGCCACTAGTTGAGGTATGGAAGTATACAAGCCGTATTATTGTGAACGCGAATAGGACAATTACATAAAAATGAAGCCTTATGTGTGACAAATAATGTGGCCATTTTTAACCTTATACTTTTATGACGTTTATTGAGTTCCCTCGAAATGAACATGTGAATAGGTTTTGTGACCTAATCATAATGAAAACATGTTTGCAAACCACTATAGTCTTCTGAACGGTGCACCATAATCATCTATATGTAGGCGGAACCAAAGGTAGGATTTTCTACACATTATTTTGCGATACACCTTTTGTCTCGGTGAAGCCAGCTAATACGTTAAAAATGGGATGGTGAATGTTGTCTGCATTTTTTGACACAAGAATATTTAAGCTATTGAAATTAGTTAGTTAATAAATTGATACAGTGCATAAAATTAGTTTTGCAAGTGAAGTAGATTTTAGCCAAGGGTTCAGATCCGAACTTTGATAATAATATTCTGTGCATATAAGATACTCCTCATCTATTGAATGATTTTGTCTATAAAGGAAAAAGTTATTTCCTCCATGTACTAGACATGAATGAATTGGACCGTGTGAACGGTATCAAACTTTATTGTTTGCAATGGCAGAGAAAAGAGTAAGTTTTTTCCCTCTTTTCATTCATACGGAGTTGTGGAAAAAGTAACTTTTCAAAAAATCTGTTCACGTCCTCAAATGAACATGAAAGACGAACAAGGTAAGTAAAGTAAGTAAGTGAGTGGAACAGACACACAAAGAACAAAATTCACTGTGCTGGCTGTAGACACACTTTTTCATCTTAAACGACTTATTGTTACGGCAATTGCAAAGATATACATATGAAATGATGAGGAGTTGTATAGTAAGTTTCCTTGCATTCAGATCGCATTATTGTCAACAAATTATTGGCTGTCAAATGAAATCTTTGTTTCCAATCCATTAATAGTAATGTATGGGCCCTAAGAAAATGTGCATGTAACTCGGAATAAATAATCTGTTTTGTATTCACAAGTCTCGATCTAGTACAATGGGACGTGTAATCGGCTGTTGAGACTATCTTTTGTCATCAAATGGAATGAAAAGGACTCGATATCACTTTTGTACTGTTTCTATACCCTGCTTACGACTAGCCGATGCTAGACAATGTTTGTCAACTTTGAATACATTGAGTAGAAATCGGTAAAAATTATTGCACCGAACAAGCAAAGTCTCTTATTCATTGTGTCATCAATTGTCTCCAAAAATGACAGACATTCTTAAAAAATTGTATACAATATTTTATGCAACTCAACCAAATCTAAATCCAAGTAATTACTACATGAAATGAAAACATTTGTTACCACAGCAAAGAATCCGAATTTCAGAACACTGACAGTCTGACATTTAAAGCGCACTTTTAGTTCTGTCTACTACATAACGCATAAAGTGTAAAGAGTTCAAATCCTATCTCATCTCTTTTAGTTGCATTTTGTATGCTTTTTCAGCCTCCCTTGTAATCTAAGGCTGTGCTTAAGGGCAACTTTGTCAAATCGTCTTTAGACACACTTACTGCAATACCATTACAAGTCTTGGTTAGAGTGACTAACTGCGTCTTTTCTCCACCATATACGAAGCTAAGCTGTTTACTAGATTTTGAAATCCTTGAATTTGTTGGTGGAAACATTTACTGCACAATTTCAAGTGAACCAGAGTCCATTTTGTACGCACTGGGACGGTAACAAGTTATAATGTAAGTA
>Ga0210040_10002459_pt1 | contig 26103 bp, 23 predicted proteins | sample CryGeyCG12114_NA_FD_185462 | JGI IMG/M metagenome (GOLD analysis project Ga0210040, IMG submission 185462) | Groundwater microbial communities from aquifer - Crystal Geyser CG19_WC_8/21/14_NA (SPAdes) (version 2) | ecosystem: Environmental > Aquatic > Deep subsurface > Groundwater | place: USA... | reverse complement strand
GGGGCGGCAGCGTGTAGATTGGCCAGCGGTCGTTGTAGAGGTTGAAGACCGGGGTGACCGAGACCAGGTCCATGTGCGAGTCGTAGTAGGAGTCGATCGTCCCGACGTCCCGCCAGTAGCCGTGGTCGCGCTCGGTGGCCCCGGGGACGACGTTGGTCGAGAAGTCGTAGACCCACGCCTCCCCCGCCGCGGCGAGCATCGGCATGATCGAGCCGCCCATGTCGTGGGCGGAGCTCTCGTCGGCGGCGTCGGTCCGCAGCGCCTCGAGCAGCGCGTCGGTGGTGAAGACGTAGTTGCCCATCGAGGCGAAGCTCTCCTCGGGCGAGTCCGGCAGGCCGGGCGGGTCGGCCGGCTTCTCCAGGAAGCCCAGCACCTTGCCGTCGGCCGCCGCGTCGATCACACCGAACTCGGTCGCCTCGCGACGCGGCACCCGCAGCCCCGCGATCGTGACCCCGGCACCGGTCTGCAGGTGCTGGTCGATCATCTGCCGCGGGTCCATGCGGTAGACGTGGTCGGCACCGAAGACGACGACGATGTCCGGGCGCTCGTCGTAGATCAGGTTGAGGCTCTGGAAGATCGCGTCGGCGCTGCCGGTGTACCAGCGCGGCCCGAGGCGCTGCTGCGCCGGCACCGGCGTGATGTACCCGCCGAGCAGCTGGGACATCCGCCACGTCGTGGTGATGTGCCGGTCGAGGCTGTGGCTCTTGTACTGGGTGAGGACGGCGATCTGCCGGATGTCCCCGTTCACCAGGTTGGAGAGCACGAAGTCGATGAGGCGGTAGTTGCCGCCGAAGGGCACCGCCGGCTTGGCACGGTCCTGGGTCAGCGGAGACAGCCGCTTTCCCTCACCGCCCGCCAGGACGATGCCGAGAACCCGAGGACCGCCACGCATGCCCGCAACGTAACCCCCTCCTGCCGCGACCACTCCCCCGGAGCGGCGACGTCACCCCCGGAGGGGGCATGCCGGGCCGTCGGGGAGAGCGAGAAGGCAGCTCCCCTTACGGTGACGACGTGCGCATCGGCATCGTGACCCGTGAGTGGCCGCCGGACGTCTACGGCGGCGCGGGCGTGCACGTCGAGCACCTGGTCGCCGCCCTGCGCGCGCTCCCGGCCGGGAGCGACGGGGCGGCCCCGGACATCGACGTGCACTGCTTCGGCGGCCCGCGGGAGGACGCGACCGCGCACCCCGTCCCCGACGGGCTGCGCGAGGCCAACGGCGCCCTGCAGGCGCTGGGCGTCGACGTCGGGATCGCCGCCGCGCTGGGCGGGGCGGACCTGGTCCACAGCCACACCTGGTACGCCAACGGCGCCGGGATGCTGGCCGCGCTCGTCCACGGCATCCCGCACGTGGTCACCGCGCACTCCCTGGAGCCCCGCCGGCCGTGGAAGGCCGACCAGCTCGGCGGCGGGTATCGGCTGTCCTCCTGGGTGGAGCGCAGCGCCTACCTGGCCGCCGACGCGGTGATCGCCGTGAGCCACGGCATGCGCACCGACGTCCTGGACGCCTATCCCGACCTGGACCCGGCCCGGGTGCACGTCGTCGGCAACGGGGTGGACGCCGAGGCCTACCGGCCCGTCGAGTCGCCGGACACGGTGCGCGCCCTGGGCGTGGACCCCGACCGCCCGTACGCGCTGTTCGTCGGCCGGATCACCCGCCAGAAGGGGCTGGTGCACCTGCTGGCCGCGGCCGAGCAGCTCCCGCCCGACGTGGGCCTGGTGCTGTGCGCCGGCGCCGCCGACACCCCGGCCGAGCACCAGCAGGTCGCCGACGCCGTCGCCGCGCTCCAGGCCCGGCGCGAGGGCGTGGTCTGGATCGAGGCGATGCTCCCGCGCGAGCAGCTGGTCCCGCTGATCAGCGGCGCCACCGTCTTCGTCGTCCCGTCGGTCTACGAGCCGCTGGGCATCGTGAACCTGGAGGCCGCGGCCTGCGGCACCGCCGTCGTCGCCAGTGCCGTGGGCGGCATCCCGGAGGTGGTCGACGACGGCCGCACCGGCCTGCTCGTGCCCTACGACCCGGACGACGCCGACGCGTTCGCCGCCGGGCTCGCGGCGCGGATCACCGAGCTGCTCCGCGACCCCGAACGGGCGGCGCGGATGGGTGCGGCCGGCCGCGAGCGGGTGCTCGCCGAGTTCGGCTGGCCGGCGATCGCCCGGCAGACCGTCGAGGTCTACGGCGCCGTCCTGGCGGCGCGGGGGTAGCGGCCCCGCTGGTACCGTTCGGCCGCCGGCCCGTGCGCCGGTGGCGCAGCTGCAGCGAAGTCCGGTGAGAATCCGGCGCTGTCCCGCAACTGTGAGTGGCCACCCCGTGGCCTGAGCCAGATCGCCTGCTCTGCGCCATGCAACCGACCCTCGCGGCAGGGGTCGCGCATCGGGCGTCGGGTCAGCTCGGGGCCGACGCTCGCCGCCTCCGCTGGAGGCCCTCCCCTTGTCCGGTTCCCTTCCCCGCGCGGCGCGGTCGACGTCGCGCGCCCCGCGGCGGTCCGCCGTCGCCCTGCCTGCGCTGCTGACGGCGCTGCTGCTGACCCTCACCGCGTGCGGCGACTCCACCGAGGACGACGGCGACGGCGCCGCCTCCTCGTCGGAGGCCGCGGACTTCCCGGTGACCCTCACCGCCGACAACGGCGAGGTGACCATCGAGGAGCAGCCCGCCGCGATCATCTCCATGTCGCCCACGGCCACCGAGACGCTGTTCGCCATCGGCGCCGGCGACCAGGTCGAGGCGGTCGACGACAACTCCAACTACCCGGCCGAGGCGCCGATCACCGACCTGTCCGCGTTCACCCCGAACGCCGAGGCGATCGTGGCCTACGAGCCGGACCTCGTGGTGCTCAGCGACGACCAGAACGGGATCGTCGACGCGCTGGGGAGCCTCGACGTCCCGGTGCTGCTGCTCGAGTCCGCCGAGGACCTCGACGACGCGTACGCGCAGATGGAGCTGCTGGGCGAGGCCACCGGGCACGCCGACGAGGCCGCCGACGTCGTCGCCGACGTGCGGGACCGGATCGAGGCGGCCGTCGACTCGGTGCCCGCGGACGCCGCCGGGCAGAAGGTGTTCCACGAGCTCGGGCCGGAGCTCTACTCCGCCGACAGCTCCACCTTCATCGGCAGCATCTACAGCCTGCTCGGCCTGGAGAACATCGCCGACGGCGCACCCGACGCCAGCGGCGGCTACCCGCAGCTGTCCGCCGAGTACGTCGTCGAGCAGGCGCCGGACCTCATCGTGCTGGCCGACACCAAGTGCTGCGACCAGAGCGCGGCCACGGTGGCCCAGCGGCCGGCCTTCGACGCCGTCCCGGCCGTGGTCGACGGCCGTGTCGTCGAGGCCGACGACGACGTCGCGTCCCGCTGGGGCCCGCGCATCGCGGACTTCGCCGAGACCGTGGCCGAGGTCCTGCAGGGCTGAGGACCGCCCCCGTGAGCACCGCCACCCAGCGCACCCGGCCCGGCCGCACGACGGCCGAGCCGGGTGCGGTGCGTCCGCGGCGGTCCACCCTCGTGGTGACCACCGCCGCGGGTCTCGCGCTGGTGGTCGCGGTGCTCGCCGGCATCTGGGTGGGCGCGGTGCCCCTGGCCCCCGGCAGGGTCGTGCTCACCCTGGCCGACCGCGCGCTGGGGCCCTTCGGCGTGGACGTGCCGGGTCGGCTGGAGGGCACGCAGGCGGCGGTGCTGCTGCAGCTGCGCCTGCCCCGGGTCGTCCTCGCCGTCCTGGTCGGTGCGGCGCTCGCCGTCTCCGGCGCGGCCTACCAGGGCGTGTTCCGCAACCCGCTCGCCGACCCCTACCTCCTCGGCGCGGCGGCCGGCGCCGGCCTGGGCGCCACCCTCACCATCGCCCACTCCCCCGTCCAGACGCTGGGCCCCGTGGGCATCGTCCCGCTCGCGGCGTTCGCCGGGGCGCTGTTCGGCGTGTTCTGCGCCCTGGCCCTCGGCAGCGTCGCCGGCGGCGCGCACAGCCCCACGCTCCTGCTGGCCGGGATCGCGGTCGCCGCCTTCCTGGCCGCGGCGCAGAACCTGGTCCAGCAGCAGAACACCGACGACCTCCGGCAGATCTACGGCTGGATGATCGGCCAGCTGGGCAGCTCGCAGTGGTCCGACGTCGTGCTCGTCCTCCCCTACCTGGGCGTCGCCTGCGCGGTCCTGCTCTGCTGCGGCCGGGCGCTGGACGTGCTCGCCGTCGGCGACGACGAGGCCGGCTCGCTGGGCGTGCACCCGGGCCGGCTGCGCCTCCTGGTCATCCTGGCCGCCTCCCTCGCCACCGCCTCGGCCGTCGCCGTGAGCGGCCTCATCGGGTTCGTCGGCCTGGTCGTGCCGCACATCGTGCGCCGCCTGGCCGGGGGCTCGTACACCCGCGTCCTGCCGCTGTCCCTGCTGGTCGGCGGGGCGTTCCTCGTGCTGGCCGACCTGATCGCCCGGGTGATCCTGGCGCCGGCCGAGCTGCCCATCGGCGTGGTCACCGCCTTCGTGGGCGCACCGTTCTTCGCCCTCCTCATCTGGGCCGGGGCGCGGCGCCGGTGACCGCGCCGCAGCCGCACGTCCGCGGCGCCCGGGTCGAGGTCGTGGGCCTGAGCGCCGCCTACGGCCGCACCCAGGTCCTGGACTCGGTGCGCTTCACCGTCGAGCCCGGCGGCTGGCTGGCCGTCATCGGGCCCAACGGCTCGGGCAAGTCGACGCTGCTGCGCTCGGTGCTCGGCCTGCAGCGCTCCGAGGGCCAGGTCCGCATCGACGGCGTCCCGACCACCGGCATGCCGCGGCGCGACCGCGCCCGGCTCCTGGCCTACGCCCCGCAGCTGCCGGTGCTCCCCGAGGGCATCAGCACCCGGGAGTACGTGACCCTGGGCCGCACCCCGCACCGGCCGCTGCTGGCCGCACCCCGCCGGCACGACCGCGAGGTGGTCGCCGACGTGCTGCGGCGGCTGGACCTCGAGCCGCTGGCCGACCGGCTCGTGGTCACGCTGTCCGGCGGTGAGCAGCAGCGCGCCGTCCTGGCCCGGGCGCTGGCCCAGCGGCCGCGGGTGCTGTTCCTCGACGAGCCGACCGCGGCGCTCGACCTCGGCCACGCGCAGCAGGTGCTGGACCTGCTCGACCGTCTGCGCCGCCAGGACGGGCTGACCGTCGTGAGCACGCTGCACGACCTCACCCTGGCCGGCCAGTACGCCGACCGGCTCACCCTGCTCGCCGCCGGCCGCGTCGCCGCGGAAGGCACCCCCGCCGAGGTCCTCACCCCCGCGTCCCTGGCCGAGCACTACGGCGCCCGCGCCCAGGTGGTGACCGGCCCCGACGGCCTCGCCGTGCTGCCGGTGAGGTCAGGCGGGGCGAAGACGGACCGCGTCACCCGGGCGTAGCTGGGCGGCCAGCGGGAGGTCGGCGGTGAGGACGACGGCGAGCACCGGGTAGCCGCCGGTCACGGGATGGTCGGCGAGGAAGAGGACCGGAGCGCCGTCGGGCGGTACCTGCACGGCGCCCGGGACGATGCCCTCGCTGGGCAGCTCGCCGTCCCGGGCCCGGTCCAGCCGCGGGCCGGTCAGGCGCAGGCCGACCCGGTCGCTGTCGGAGCCGACCCGCCACTCCGCGGTGGTGAGCGCGGTCCATGCGGCCTCGGCCAGCCAGTCGCGCCGCGGGCCGGGCAGCACCCGGAGCACCGGCCGGTCCGGCGGGGACCCGACCGGGGCGACGTCCACGACCGGCTCGTCCCCCGCCAGGCTCCCCACGGGCAGCAGCGTGCCCGCGGCCGGCGGCGGCGGGCCCAGGCCGGACAGCGTGTCGGTGCTGCGCGAGCCCAGCACCGGGGGGACGTCGATGCCACCGCGCACCGCGACGTAGCTACGCAGCCCGCGGGGCGGCGTGCCGAGCGCCAGCACCGATCCGGCGCGCAGGGTGGTGGGCGCGGCGAACGGCGCCGGCCGGCCGTCGATCTCCACCGGCGCCGGTGCGCCGGTCACGGCCACCAGCACGGTGCGCGCGGCCCGCACGCGGAGCCCACCGGCGGTGACCTCGAGCAGCGCCGCCTCGGGCCGGTTGCCCACGAGCCGGTTGGCCAGCCCGGCGGCGGGCGCGTCCGCGGCGCCCGAGCGGGTGACGCCGATCGCGGCGTGCGCCGGGCGGCCCCGGTCCTGCACCGTCGTCAGCGGACCCGGCGCCAGCACGGTCAGCACGTCACCCTCCCTCCCGGAACCGCACCCGCGCGCCCGGAGCCAGCAGGGCGGGTGGGTCGCGGTGCACGTCGAAGAGGACGGCGTCGGTGCGCCCGACCAGCTGCCAGCCCCCGGGCGAGGAGCGCGGGTAGACCCCGGCGTACGGGCCGGCCAGCGCCACCGCACCGGCCGGCACCCGCGTGCGGGGTGTCACCCGCCGGGGGACGTGCAGGTCCGGCGGCACGCCGGTGAGGTAGCCGAATCCGGGGGCGAACCCGCTGAACGCCACGGTGAGCTCGACGCCGGTCAGCTCCGCCACGACGTCGGGCACGCTCCCGCCCGACAACCGGGCGACGTCGGCCAGGTCCGGCCCGTCGAAGACCACCGGCACGGTGACCAGCGGCGCGGTGCCGGTCGGCGCCGTGTCGGCCGGCCGGAGCCGGCGCAGCGCCGCGACGTCGAGGTCCGCGGGGGGCCGGTCCAGGACGACCAGGACGGTGCGTGCGGCCGGCACCAGCTCGCGCTGCCCGGGCAGCGGCGCCAGCTCCAGCGCCCGCCGGACCCCGGCGACGGCGTCGGGCCCGTCGACCTCCACCAGGAGGGCCCGGTCGCCGTACGGCAGCACCCGCACGCCGGTTCCGTTCCGCTGCACCGGATCATGATTGCCGAACACCTGCCCGCTGACTGCCCAGGACCCGCCCGCCCACCCGAGCGGTCGGGCAGGTCCCCCCGGATCCAGGAGGAACCCGCCGTGGCGCAGGCCGCCCCGCCCGTCGTCGTCGTCGGCCTGGTCGCCGCACCCGGGGCGGCGGCCGACCTCGCCGCGGGCCTGTGCGACGACCTGGCCGCCGAGCTGTCCGCCCAGCACCCCGACGTCGCCTGGCAGGTGCGCGCCGTCGAGGACGGGCTGGTCCAGCCGCCGGCCGACGACGCCGAGCTGGTGGGCGCCACCCGCGACCGGCTGCTGCGCGAGGACTGGGACCTGGCGGTGTGCCTCACCGACGTGCCGCTGGAGAGCGACCGCCGCCCGGTCGTCGGGCACGCCAGCCCGGTGCACGGCGTGGCGGTGCTCTCCCTCCCGGCACTGGGCGCGGTGGGACGGCGGCGGCGCGCGCTGCAGACGACCGTCGGCCTCGTCCAGGCGCTCGCCGGGGACGGCGAGCCGGACGACGCCGAGGACCGCGCGACGATCAGCCGCCGGCTCCGGCAGCTCGCCGTCGACCCGGCGGACTCCACCGAGGGCGTGCGGTTCACCGCGCGGGTGCTGTCCGGCAACCTGTCGATGCTCATCGGCATGGTGCGGGCCAACCGGCCGTGGCGGCTGGCCATCCGGTTGTCCCGTGCGCTCACCGCTGCCATCGCGGCCGGGGTCTTCGCGCTCATCACGCCGGACATCTGGCAGCTCGCCGACGCCTTCGGCCCGGTGCGGCTGTCCGCCATCGCGGTGGGATCGGTGGCGGCCACCGCGGTCACCCTGGTCGTCGGCGCGGAGCTGTGGGAGCACGCCCGGTCGAGGCGGTCCCGCAAGCAGGTCACGCTCTTCAACCTGGCGACCCTGGGCACCGTGGTCATCGGCGTCCTGTCGCTGTACGCGGCACTGTTCGTGCTCTCGCTGCTCGGCGCCCTGCTGCTCGTCGTCGACCCGCCGTTCACCGAGGCGCTCGGCCACCCCGCCGGGTTCGCCGACCGGCTCGAACTGGCCTGGCTGATCAGCTCGCTGGCCACCGTGGGCGGTGCGCTCGGTGCCGGCCTGGAGACCGACGAGGCGGTGCGGGAGGCGGCCTACACCTACCGCCCCGGGGGTGGGGACGCCGAGCCCGCCGAGGCGCAGCCCGCGGCCTGACCGCTCCCTGGCAGCCCGAGCCGCACGGCGGGCCGGTTCCCCCTCCCGGGCGAACGACCCGCGTCCGGCGCGACATCCCCGCGCCCGTTCACGACCATGTGCCGGTGCGTGCACTGCGGACCTTCGCCGTCATCTTCGCCGCCACGGGCATCCCGTCCGGCCTGGTGGTCGGCCTCGGTGCCGCAGTCGTCCTGGGCGCGACCGGAGAGAGCCCCGGGCGCGCGGCCGCTCTGGGGCTCGCGGTCGGCGTCGGCGTGGCGGTGTTCTTCGGCGGCATCATGGCCCTGGTCCTGGGATCGGTCGACGCGGTCAGCGACCGCGCCCCCCAGGACGCCCGGCCCGGTCCACGGCAGGACACCGCGGTGCAGGTGCGAGCCGGGGCCGACCTCTCCGAGCGGATCGTGGCGGCCCTTCGAGGCCTGCCGGCGGACGTCCGCGAGGCCGACGTCGCTGCGGGCCGGTACCGCGCCCGGACCCGGTGGTCGTGGAAGAGCTGGGGCGAGGAGGTCACGGTGCAGCTATCCGGGGACGGCGCTGCCCTGGAGGCCGTCGTCTCCAGCCGGCCGGTGGTCGGGACCACCGTGGTCGACTACGGCAAGGGCAGGTCGAACGTGGCCGCCGTCGCCGAGGCCCTCCGGCACTGACCCGGCCGGCCGTCAGCGGGTGAACGGGGTGGGCGCCACGCCGGCCTGCTCCAGCGCCGTCCGCACGGCGCGCGCCAGGTCGACGGCGCCGGGGGTGTCGCCGTGCACGCAGATCGACTCCACGGCGGCCGGCACGGTGCTGCCGTCCACGGCGACCACGGTGCCCTCGACCGCCATGCGCACCGCCCGCGCCGCCACCTCGGCCGGGTCGTGCACCAGCGCGCCGGGCTCGCGACGGGGCACCAGGCCGCCGTCGGCGGTGTAGCCGCGGTCGGCGAAGCCCTCCGCCACGGGACGCAGCCCGGCCGCCTCCGCCGCCCGGAGCAGCGCCGAGCCGGGCAGGCCGAGCACCGGCAGCGCCGGGTCGTGGGCGACGACGGCGGCGACGACGGCCCGGGCCTGCGCCTCGTGCGTCACGGTGGCGTTGTAGAGGGCGCCGTGCGGCTTCACGTAGCGGACCCGGGAGCCCTCGGCCCGGGCGATGCCGTCCAGCGCGGCCAGCTGGTACAGGACGTCGTCGGCGAGCTCGTCGGGCGCCGCGTCGATGAACCGGCGGCCGAAGCCGGCGAGGTCGCGGTAGGACACCTGCGCGCCGACGGCGACGCCCGCGACCGCGGCCCCGGCGCACACGCGGCGCATCGTGGTCGGGTCGCCGGCGTGGAAGCCGCAGGCCACGTTGGCACTGGTGACGACGCCGAGCAGCGCCTCGTCGTCGCCCAGCCGCCAGACGCCGAAGCCCTCACCCAGATCGGCGTTGAGATCGACGGTGCTCACCGGCGCAGTCTCGCACTGCGCCGGTGAGCGGACGCCTCACAGCTCGGGCTTGAGCTGCACCTTCACGACGCCGTCCTCCTTCTGCTGGAACTTGCGGTACATCTCCGGCGCCTCGGACAGCGGCACCCGGTGCGTGGCGAAGGTGTCCACGCCCAGCGGGTCGGCGTCGGTGAGCAGCGGCATGATCTCCGGGATCCAGCGCTTGACGTTGCACTGGCCCATGCGCAGCTGGATCTGCTTGTCGAACATCGTCATCAACGGCATCGGGTCGGCCGCACCGCCGTAGACGCCCGACAGCGAGATGGTGCCGCCGCGGCGGACGATGTCGATCGCGGAGTACAGCGCGTTGAGCCGATCGACACCGGCGTGCTCCATGAGCGGCGCGGACACCGCCTTCGGGAGCAGACCGGCGGCCTTCTGCACGAAGGACGTGGCCGGCGAGCCGTGCGCCTCCATGCCGACGGCGTCCAGGACCGAGTCCGGCCCGCGGCCGTCGGTGAGGTCCCGGATCGCGTCGCCGATCTCCTCGACCTCGTTGAGGTCGACGACCTCGACGCCTCGGGCGCGCACCCGCGCCAGCCGCTCCGGCACCAGGTCGACGCCGATGACCCGGTAGCCCTTGTGCTGGGCGATCCGGCAGGCGAAGTCACCGATCGGGCCCAGGCCCAGGACCACGAGCGTGCCGCCCTCGGGGACGGCGGCGTACTCCACCCCCTGCCAGGCGGTCGGGAGGATGTCGGAGAGGTAGGCGAACCGGTCGTCCGGCGGGCCGTCCGGCAGCGGGATGTGCGTGAACTGGGCCTGCGGCACCCGCAGGTACTCCGCCTGCCCACCCGCGACCTCGCCGTAGAGCTTGGAGAAGCCGAACAACGCCGCGCCCGTGCCCTGCTCGCGCACCTGGGTGGTCTCGCACTGCGTGTAGAGCTGCTGCCGGCACATCCAGCAGTGCCCGCAGGAGATCTGGAAGGGGATGGAGACGCGGTCGCCCACCTTCAGGTTCCCGACCGACGAGCCGACCTCCACGACCTGGCCCATGCTCTCGTGGCCGAGGATGTCGCCCACGCCCATGAACGGGGACAGCGGCTCGTAGAGGTGCAGGTCCGAGCCGCAGATGTTGGACGTCGTCACCCGGATGACCGCGTCCGTCGGCTCCTGCACGAACGGGTCCGGCACCTCCTCGACTCGTACGTCGCGCTGTCCGTGCCAGGTCACTGCCTTCATGTCTCCCCGTCCGTCGTCCGCGTGCGCGCGCTGTCGGCGCGGCATCGCTCCTGGTCGGGTGCCCGTCGCCGGAACGGCGAAACCGAGGCGCAGGCCATGTCCCTCTCCCGGAATGCCGCCCTCCCCCCGGGCGCTGGAACCGGCATGGCACCGGCCGAGCCGCTGACGCTCTTCGATCCCGAGCCGCCGCCCACCCCGGCACCGCCGAACCGGCTCCTGCAGGTCCGCCGCATCTACGCCGAGCCTGCCGCTCTGGACAGCCAGCGCGGCCGTCAGGTGCTGGGCCGCTTCCCCGGCGCCGAGGTGGTCGAGGTGCCCTCGCACTGGCAGATCCCCGACCTGCACGGCAACGAGGGCAACGTCGAGCGCTGGGTGCGGGTGAAGACCGAGACACTCGTGCTCGGCGTCAAGAAGTCGCTCTCGGCCCGGCCCAACGGACGGTCGGCGAACTGGATCGCGCCCTCGACCGCCAACGGCTGCGCCATGGCGTGCGCCTACTGCTACGTGCCGCGGCGCAAGGGCTACGCCAACCCGATCACGGTGTTCACGAACATCGAGCAGATCACCGGCTACCTCCGGCGGCACGTCGCCCGCCAGGGCACCAAGACCGAACCGGACCAGGCCGACCCCGACAGCTGGGTGTACGACCTCGGGGAGAACAGCGACTGCTCCGTCGACGCGGTGGTGAGCGACAACGTCGCCGACCTGATCGCCACCTTCCGGGCGCTGCCCACCGCCAAGGCCTCCTTCGCGACGAAGTACGTCAACCGGCAGCTGCTGGATCTCGACCCCGCCGGCCGGACGCGCATCCGGTTCTCCGTCATGCCGGAGGACGACGCGCGGCTGCTCGACGTCCGGACCAGCCCCGTGGCCGAGCGCATCGCCGCGGTGGACGACTTCGTCGAGGCGGGCTACGAGGTGCACCTCAACCTGTCACCGGTCGTCCTGCGCGACGGCTGGGAGGCGGCCTGGGCTGCGTTGTTACAGCGACTGGACGACGAGCTGTCTCCCGTCACCAAGGCCCAGGCGGCCGCCGAGGTCATCCTGCTGACCCACAACCGGGATCTGCACGAGGTCAACCTGGGCTGGCACCCCAAAGCGGAGGACCTGCTCTGGCGGCCGGAGCTGCAGCAGGCCAAGCGCAGCCAGAACGGCCAGGACAACGTCCGCTACCGCAACGACGTCAAGCGCGACGGCGTACAGCGGCTGCAACGACTGGTCGAGCTGCACGCTCCCTGGCTGCGGATCCGGTACGCCTTCTGACCCCTCGGGGCAACTCGGTGTCGACAAGGACACATGTCGACACAGCTCTTCTTTGATCACTGTTGGTGTGACACAGTTTTACGCGCAGTGATCGTTCGACGTCGAGGGGGCGCGGTGCCGCTGGACTCGGGACGTCCGTCAGCAGTCGCTCCGGAGACCCTGCTGGATGCCCTCCCCGACGCCGTCGTGGTGGCCGACGCCCGGGGCCGGGTCACCTTCGCCAACCCGGCGATCCGCCGGCTGCTCGGCCACGAGCCGGACGCGCTGCTGGGACGGCCGCTCACCGGCGTCATGCCCCAGCGCTTCCGGGCGCGGCACGGCGACCGCATCAGGCGGTTCCTGACCACGGGGAAGGGCGAACTGGTGGGGCAGACGACCCAGCTCCCCGCCCTGCACGCCGACGGCCACGAGGTCGTCATCGACGTCACGCTCGCCCGGGTGGAGCCCGTCCCCGGCGCGGCGCCGGAGGACTCCTCCATCGTCAGCGTGCTGCGGGACGCGAGCACCACGATCCTGCTCGAGCGCCAGCTGCAGGTGAGCCGCTACCTCGCCGCCACCCTCCGGGTGACCGCGGCGCTCACCGAGGCGGCCGACGCCGACGTCGCGTTCCAGCGACTGCTGCCCACCCTCTGCACCGAGCTGGACTGGGACGCCGCCACGCTGTGGCAGCCCGACGGCGACAGGGGGCGGCTGGCGCACGTCGCGACCTGGACGACTCCCGGCGCCTCGATGCCGGCCCTGGCGGCCACTGCCCGGGCCCGCACCTTCGCCCGTGGCCAGGGTCTCCCGGGCATGGCGTGGCACCAGCAGGCGCCCGTGGTCATCGAGGACCTCTGGAGCGACCCGCGGTTCCTCCACTCCGACGGTGCGCGTGCCGACGGCATGCGCACCGGCGCCGCGTTCCCCGTCATGCGCGGCGACTCGCTGCTCGCCGTCTGCACGCTGTTCTCCGCCGAGCAGCGGGCGGTGCCGCCCGAGCTCCTCGACGTGCTCACCCACGCCGGCCGCCAGATCGGCCAGTTCCTCGGCCGGCTGCGCGCCGAGTCCGAGGTGCGCGGGCTGGCCGAGACCCTCCAGCGCAGCCTGCTGCCGTCGCACCTCCCGACGATCCCCGGCGTGGAGCTGGCCGCGCGGTACCGCGCCGGCGGCGGCAGCGCGCTGGTGGGCGGTGACACCTACGACGTGATGCCGCTGCCCGACGGCCGGTGGATGGTGCTCATCGCCGACGTGTGCGGCACCGGCGCGGAGGCGGCCGCCCTGACCGCACTGACCCGGCACACCGCCCGCGCCGCCTCGGCGGCCGGCTGCCCCGCCGCGGTGCTGGCCGCGGTCAACACCGCCCTGCTGCGCGAGCAGACCGGCCCCCTGCGCTTCGTCACCGCGTGCTGCCTGGTGCTCGAGAGCGGCCCGTCCGGGCACCGCGTCGGCCTCAGCATCGCCGGCCACCCGCCGCCGCTGCTGCGCACCGCGGACGGCGCGGTCGCGGCGCTCGGCCGGCCGGCACCGCCGCTGGGCGTGGACGCGGACACCGTGTTCACCGACTCCGCCGTCGACCTGCCGGCCGGCTCCACGCTGCTGCTCTACACCGACGGGGTCACCGAGGCGCGCGACGACGCCGGCGCGCAGTTCGGCGAGGACGCCCTGCTCCGGCTGCTCGGCGACGCCGGCTGCTCGGCGGCCGAGGGCGCCGTGGCGGCGGTGGTCGCCGCGGTCGAGGCACAGGTGACCGGCTCGCGCCACCAGGCCGACGACATGGCTCTCCTCGCGCTGACCGTGCCGGCCTGAGCCCGCCGGGTCGGACCCGGCCCGGTCGCTCCGGAGGGGCACCCGTCGGTCCCGCGACCCTGCGGGCAGGACCGTCGGTCCGGTTACCGTGGCCGACGTGGCGCGGGTGGCGGTGGTGGGCGCCGGCCTCGGCGGACTGGCGGCCGCCGCCCGGCTCGCCGCCCAGGGCCACGCGGTCACCGTGCTCGAGCAGTCGGAGCAGGTGGGCGGCAAGCTCGGCCTGCTGACCGTCGACGGGCACGCGTTCGACACCGGCCCCAGCCTGGTCACGCTCCCCCAGGTCTACCGCGACCTGTTCGCCGCCACCGGCGCACCGCTGGAGGAGTCGGTGGACCTCGTACGGGTGGACCCCGCCGTGGCGTACCGGTTCGCCGACGGCACGCGCCTGGCCTTCCCCGGCGAGCCCGGCGCCGTGCCCGCCGCGCTGGACGCCGCCCTCGGCGCCGGGGCGGGAGCGCAGTGGTCGGCGCTCATGGCGCGCGCCGAGCGGATGTGGCGGGTCAGCGAAGGGCCCTTCCTCCGCACCCCGCTGGCCGGCGCCGCCACGCTGGCCCGGCTCGCCCGCCGCCCGGCCGACGTCGCCACCGTCGCGCCGTGGAAGTCGCTGCGCGGGCTCGGCGGCAGCTACCTCCGGCACCCGCACCTGCGCACCCTGCTGGACCGCTACGCCACCTACTCCGGCTCCGATCCGCGGAAGGCTCCCGCGGTGCTCGCCACGGTGGCGCACGCCGAGCAGGCGTTCGGCTCCTGGTACGTGCGCGGCGGGCTGCACCGGCTCGCGCTCGCCGTCGCCGAGCGGGCCGCCGAGCGCGGCGCCGTCCTGCGCACCGGCTGCGCGGTGCGCCGGGTCGTCGTCACCGGCGGCCGGGCGGCGGGTGTGGAGCTCGCCGACGGCGAGGTGGTCGCGGCCGACGTCGTGGTCTCCGGGATCGACGCCACCGCCCTGTACGCCGACCTCGTGCCGGCCCGGGCGACGGCGGCACCCCGCCGGGCGCTGTCGCGGGCGACGCCGTCGCTGTCCGGTGTCGTGCTGCTGCTGGCGCTGCGCGGCCGCACTCCCGGCCTGGCGCACCACACCGTGCTGTTCCCGGCCGACTACGACGCCGAGTTCGACGCGGTGTTCGGCACCGGCCGGCACGCCGGGCGCCCGCGGCCGGTGGACGACCCGACCGTCTACGTGAGCGCGCCGGACGACCCGGCGCTGCGCCCGGACGAGGACAGCGAGTCGTGGTTCGTGCTGGTCAACGCACCGCGGCACCAGCCCGGGCACGGGGTCGACTGGAACGAGCCCGGCCTGGCCGGGCGGTACGCCGACCGGGTGCTGCAGGTGATGGCCGATCGCGGGTTGGACGTGCGCGACCGGGTGCGCCGGCGGGTGGTGCGGACCCCGGCCGACCTCGCGCGCGACACCGGCAGCGTGGGTGGCTCGATCTACGGGACGTCGAGCAACGGAGCGCGCGCGGCCTTCCTCCGCCCGGCCAACGCCTCCCCCGTCCCCGGCCTGTTCCTGGTCGGCGGCTCGGCGCACCCCGGCGGCGGGCTGCCGCTGGTCACCCTGTCCGCCGAGATCGTCGCCGGGTTGGTGGGCCCCGCCTAGCGAGGCCGCGCGCGGGCGCACCTCTGCGAGACTCGGCCCCGTGCAGATCGGCTACCTGGGCCCGCTCGAGGTCCACGACGGCGGGCAGCTGCTCCCCGTGCCGGGAGGCCGGCTGCAGCGCCTGCTCCTGCACCTGGCGCTGGACCCGGGGCGGTGGATCTCCGCCGGCGCGCTGGCCGACGCGATCTGGGAGGACCCGCCCGCCGACCCGGCCAACAGCCTCCAGTCGCTGGTCTCCCGGCTCAGGCGGGCGCTGGGCCGGTCCGAGCTGGTGGAGCAGTCCGCGGCCGGGTACCGCCTCGCGGTCGACCCCGAGGACGTCGACGCCGTCCGCTTCTCCCGGCTCGTCACCGACGGACGACGACGGGTCGACGGGGACCCGTCGGGTGCCGAGCGGTCGCTGCGCGAGGCGCTCGCGCTGTGGCGCGGCGAGCCGCTGTCCGGCGAGGACCTCCCGGAGGCGATCGGCCGCCGGGCCGCGCTGGCCGAACTCCACCTCGAGGCCCTGCGCGACCTGGCCGGCCTGGCCGTCCGTTCCGGACAGGCCGCGGAGGTGGTTCCGCAGCTCGAGGAGCTGGTGACCGCCCATCCGCTGCGCGAGGACCTGGCGGGCGCCCTCGTCGACGCCCTGGCGGCCGCCGGCCGGCCGGCCGAGGCGCTGGCGGCCTACGAACGCCTCCGGGCCACCCTCGGCGAGGAGCTGGGCACCGACCCCTCCCCCGCGCTGCGGACGAGGCACGCGGAGCTGCTGCGTGCCGCCGACCGGCCCGCCGTCCCACGCACCAACCTGCGCGCCACGGTCACGAGCTTCGTGGGGCGCGAGGACGACCTCCGCGCCGTGCGGGCCGGCCTCGCCGCCGGGCGGCTGCTCACCGTCGTCGGCGCCGGGGGCGCGGGCAAGACCCGGCTGGCCGGGGAGGTCGCCGCGGCGCTCGTGTCCGCCGGGGACGCCGCGGTCGCCGACGGCGTGTGGTTCGTGGAGCTCGCGCCGGTGAGCGATCCGGACGCCGTCGCCCAGGCGGTGCTCGAGGGCGTCGGTGTCCGCGACCTCGCCGTCGCCGACGCGCACGCCGACCGCACGCCGCGCTCACCCCGGCAGCGGCTGCTCGAGGTCCTGCAGACCAGCTCCTGCGTGCTCGTCGTCGACAACTGCGAGCACCTGGTCGACAGCGTCGCCGGTCTGGTCTCGGAGGTGCTCGGGCGCTGCCCGTCCGTCCGGGTCCTGGCCACCAGCCGTGAGCCGCTGGGCATCGACGGCGAGCGGCTGCACCCCCTCGGACCGCTGGCGGTGCCGCCGGAGGGTGCCGGCCCGCGCGAGGCCGAGGCGACGCCGTCGGTGCGCCTGCTGCTGGACCGCGCACGGGCCGTGGACCCGAGCGTGCAGGCCGACGCCGCCGTCGTGGAGATCGTCCGCCGGCTGGACGGGCTGCCGCTGGCGGTCGAGCTGGCCGCCGCGCGGCTCCGCTCCCTGAGCACGGCCGAGGTCGCCGAGCGGCTGGCCGACCGGTTCCAGCTGCTGACCGGCGGCCGGCGGACCGCCGCTCCCCGGCACCGCACGCTGCGCGCCGTCGTGGAGTGGTCCTGGGACCTGCTCACACCCCGCGAGCGCGAGGTGGCCGACCACGTGGCGGTGTTCGCCTCCGGAGCGGACGAGGCGGCGGTCGCCGCGGTCGCGCCCTCGTGGCGCGCCGGAGCCGACGCCGCGGAGCTCACCGACGTGCTGCACGCACTGGTCGACAAGTCGCTGCTGGTCGCCGCACGCACGGCCGAGGGCACCCGGTTCCGGATGCTCGAGACGCTGCGGGAGTACGGCACCGAGCGGCTGGCCGAGCAGGGGACCCTCCCGGCGGCCCGGGCCGCGCACGCCGCCCACTTCGCCGACGTGGCCCGCACGATCGACCCGCTGCTCCGCGGCCCCCGCCAGCAGGAGGCCCTGCTGGCGCTGGACCAGCGGCGGGAGGACCTGCTCGCGGCACTCCGGTTCCTCGTCGACGACGAGCAGGCCGCGGCAGCGGTCGACCTCGTCGTCCACCTCGGCTGGTACTGGATGCTGCGGGAGACCAACCGCGAGGCGGCGCGCTGGCTCGGCCAGGTGCTGGCGGTGCCCGGCGTGGACGACGTCCCCGGGGCCACGCTGGCCGCCGCCCTGCACGCGTTGCTGGAGGTCGGCGACTCCCCGGCCGGCGGGCCGGCCGGGGGCACGGCCGGCCGGGCGCCGATGGCCGAGGCGGGCCGGCGGCTGTCGGCGGCGGGGCTCGGCCATCCCGCGGCCGCGGTGCTCGTGCCGGTGCTGCTCATGCTCGGCGGGGACCGGGCAGGAGCCGAGGCCGCGGTCGAGGGGCTGCTCGACCGGCCGGACCCGTGGGTGCGGGCGGCCGCCCGGATGGTCCGGCTGAACGCGGCGGAGAACGACGGCGACCTCCTCGTGGTGCGCGCGGACGTGCAGCCGGCCGTCGAGGAGTGGACGGCCGTCGGCGACCGCTGGGGGCTGGCCGCGGTGCTGACCGTCCGTGGCCGGCTGCGGACGATGGACGGCGACCTGGGTGGCGCCGCCCAGGATCTGGAGCGCGCCCGGGCCTGCATCGAGCACCTGGGCGGCACCGCCGACCAGGTCCTCGTGGCCATGCGGCTGGCCGACCTCCGGCTGCGCGCCGGCGACGTCGACGGTGCCCGGGCGCACGTGGCAGAGATGCGGGACGAACGCTTCCTCGGGCAGAGCGAGGACCTCCGGACGCTCCTGGTGCTGGTCGCCGAGGCGGCGGTCGCCCGCGTCGCGGGTGACCGCCCGGCCCTGGAGCAGGTCGCCCGGGACCTGGGAGCCCACCTCGGGGCCCACGCCGATCCGTCCAGCTTCCGGGCGCACGGGAACGCCGTCGGCCATGCCTCGGCGACCTCGGTGGCGCTGGCGCTGGGCCGGTCGGCGGAGGCCCGGGAGCACCTGCGCGAGGCCTACCGGCACGGGGTGCTCACCGAGGACCGGCCCATCCTCGCCGTCGTCGCGTCGGCGGCGGCGGAGGTCACCGACGCCGAGGGCCGGCCCGAGGAGGCGGCACTGCTGCTGGGGGTGGCGACCCGCCTGCGGGGCGGCGAGGACGAGGGCGACCCCGTCGGTCGGGAACTGGTCGCGCGGCTGCGCGGCACGCTGGGACCCCGGTTCGCCGAGTGCTACGCCGCCGGCCGGGCGCTCGACGCCGGCGCCGCGATCGCGCGGGTGGGCCAGACGGCCTCGTGACGGGCCGCGCGCCCCGCGGACCGGCGAGGTCCGCGGGGCGCGCGGGTGGTCAGGCGCGGCGCCGGTAGGCGCGCACGGCCAGCGGCATGAAGACCACGAGCAGGCCCACCATCGAGACGAGCGTCCACCCGAGGTCGCCGGCCACCGGTCCGCCCATCATCAGCCCGCGGACCGCGCCGACCAGGTGGCTGATCGGGTTGACCTCGACGAACGCCTGCAGCCAGCCGGGCATCGTCTCGGTGGCGACGAAGACGTTGCTGCCGAAGGCCAGCGGGAAGATCAGCGCGAACATGATCCCCTGCACCGCGCCCGGTGTGCGCACGACCATCCCGACGTAGACCGAGATCCAGCCGAAGCACAGCGCGAAGCCGACCGCCAGCAGCAGGGACGCCAGGACCCCTCCCCAGCTGGCCGGGTCGAAGCCCATGACGGTGCCGACGGCGATCATGACGACGAACAGGATCACGTAGCGGACCACATCGGCCAGGACGGCGCCGATCAGCGGGGCGGAGCGGCCGATGGGCAGCGACCGGAACCGGTCGAAGACCCCCTTCTCGATGTCGGCGTTCAGGTTCTGCCCCAGGGCGACGCTGGCCATGGCGATCGTCTGCCCGAGCAGCCCGGGGAGCAGGAACTGCAGGTAGTCCTCCTGCGAACCGCCGGCGATGGCGCCACCGAAGACGTAGGTGAACAGGGCGAGGAAGATGACCGGCTGCAGGGTCACGTCGATCAGCGCCTCGGGCGTGCGCCAGGTCTTGATCAGGCTGCGCCGGGCGAGCACCTGGGCCTGCCGCCACAGGGTGCTGCCGGCCGGAGCGCCGGTGCTCAGTGGCGCCGCGCGGCCCACGGGAACGGTGGTGGTGGTCATGCCGCCTCCTCGGTGGTGTCGGTGCCGCGGCCGGTGAGCGTCAGGAAGACCTCGTCCAGGCTCGGCAGGTGCAGGGAGAGCTCGCTGACCGGGATGCCGCCGGCGCGCAGCCGGCCGACCAGCTCGGGCAGCAGGGAGTCGTCGTCCACCCGGCTGGTGAGCTCGCCGCGGGGGCCGAGCTCGGGCACCGTCCGGGTCAGCTCGCCGAGCAGCCGGCGGACGTCGTCGGTGCGTGCCGGGTCGGCGGGGCGGATGCGCACCCGCTGACCGCCGATCCGGTGCTTGAGGCCGTCGGGGGTGTCGTGGGCGATGACCCGTCCGCGGTCGATGACCGTGATCTCGTCGGCCAGGGCGTCGGCCTCCTCCAGGTACTGGGTGGTGAGCAGCACCGTCGCCCCGTCGGCGACGACGCGGCGGACCACCTCCCACATCTCCTCCCGCTTGGCCGGGTCCAGGCCGGTGGTGGGTTCGTCGAGGAAGATGACCGACGGGCGGCCGACCAGGCTCGCCGCGAGGTCCAGTCGCCGGCGCATGCCGCCGCTGTAGTTCTTCGCGATCCGCCCGGCGGCCTCGGCGAGGTCGAACCAGTCGAGCAGCTCGGCCGCCCGGGCCCGCGCCTCGCCGGTGCGCAGGCCGAGCAGCTGGCCGATGAGCAGCAGGTTCTGGGTGCCGGTCAGGTCCTCGTCCACCGAGGCGTACTGGCCGGTCAGCCCGATCCTCGCCCGGACCGCGGCCGGATCGGCCAGGACGTCGTGACCGGCGACCCGGGCGGTCCCGGAGTCCGGCCGCAGGAGGGTGGCGAGCACCCGGACCGCGGTCGTCTTCCCGGCCCCGTTGGGACCCAGCACGCCGAGCACCGTGCCCTCCCGTGCGGCCAGGTCGACCCCCGCGAGTGCGGAGGTGTCGCCGAAGCGCTTGGTGAGGCCCTCGGCCTCGATGGCATTGGTCATGGCAGTTCCTCTCGTCGGGAGCGACGATGCGGGGAGCCGCTGACAGGGCGCGCACACGGCGCTGACACACCACCCACGCGAGCCGGGGCGATCGGGCGGCGCCGGTGGATGCCGTGTGCCAGGGTCGTGGAGGTGCGCACCGACCCGCCGTCCTGCGGCGCCGAGCTGCTGCAGCTGACCTCGTTCCTGGACTACCAGCGCGAGACGCTGCTGCAGAAGGCCGACGGCCTCACCGACGAGCAGCTCGCGCAGCCGCTGCCGCCGTCGACGCTGACCCTGGGCGGCCTGCTCCACCACCTCGCCTACGTCGAGGACACCTGGTTCCAGGTCCGCTTCGCCGGGCTCCCCGCCGCTCCGCCGTGGGGGGCCGTCGACTGGGCGGCCGACCCGGATCACGACTTCCGCACCGCGTCCGACGTGCCCGGTGACGAGCTGCGCCGGCGCTACGCCGAGGCCTGCGCGCGCAGCCGTGAGGTCGTCGGCCGGACCGACAGCCTCGACCAGCGCTCGGCGCAGGCCCGCGCCAACGGCCAGTACTTCGACCTGCGCTGGGTCCTGCTGCACATGATCGAGGAGACCGCCCGGCACGCCGGGCACGCCGACCTGCTGCGGGAGGCGGTCGACGGCGCCGTGGGCGACTGACCCCCGATCAGCCCCGCGCGGCCCCGTAGCCGAGCAGGGCGGCCAGGCCCAGCGCGCTGCGCGGCTGGTAGGCGGCCCGCCACAGGCCGCCGTGCGCGGCCTCGTGCGCCTCGTCCTGCCACGGGTGCTCGTGGACCGGACCACCACCGGTGTGCAGGTCGTGCACCAGCAGCGCGGCCATCAGCACGTTGGCGGTCGCCGGCTCGAAGATCTCGACGCCGAACCGGTGGGCACCGGCGTACGCGGCGGCCAGCGCGCGGTTCTTCACCACCGACCGGGTGCGCGTCGGCGGGGCCACGTTCATCGACACCGTGCTGCCGGCCGCGCGCGCCGTCGTCGCCCGCCAGCGCTGCAGCCGCTTGGCCAGGGCGTAGTTGGGCCCCTGCTGGGCCACCAGGCTGTCGGCGATCCCCGGGTCCGTGCCCGGCACGTAGGCGCGCTGCAGCAGCCGGCCCCCCGACACGGTGCGCAGCGGACGGCCCAGCAGCTTCCCGCCCCGGGAGCGGGCGGCGTAGGCCCGCACGGACTGCGCCACGGCGTCGGCCGGAACGGCGAAGACGTCGGTGGGGGTGGCCAGGAAGGCCAGCGCGGCCTCGGGCCGGGCCGCGGTCAGGCGCACGGTGAGCACGTCGACCGCCGTCGACACCCGTACGTTGGTCGCGCCGTCGGCGTAGACGTAGTTGCCGAGCACCGGCCACCCGGGCAGGCCGGCGGCCCAGTCCGCCACCGCGGGCACCTCGGCGATCAGGTCGGCCCCCGCACGGGCCGGATCGACGCCGGCCGCCGCGTCGTCGGCCGGCACCAGCAGGGTGCCGGCACTGCCGCGGGCGGTGTCGAGGACGCGCTCCCACAGCGGCGCGCGGGGCAGGTCCACCCCGGCCACGCGGGCCCCCCACCGCAGCAGCGCGGTCAGCGGGCCCATCTCGGCGCCGGCGCCCAGGACGACCACGGTGCTGTCGGGCACCGCGAGCCACTCCGGGTTCGCCGCCACGGTGCGCACCGCCTCGGCGCACGAGGGCTCGACCACCCCGGCGGTCACCCAGTCGTCCAACCGGCGCAGCAGCGCGTCGCCCCGCAGCCGCTGGCCGTGGAACGGCAGCGAGAGCTCGCGCTCGGGCTCCGAGGTGCCGTGGACCTCGACCGTGTGCAGCGCCCGGCCGGCGGGCGCGGACACCAGGCCGTGGAGGGCGGTCTCCCCGTCCGGACCGGCCACCCGCATGCGCTCGTGCAAGGAGGCCAGCCCGGCCTCGGCGCTGGTCCGCGCGGCCGTCGGCGCGGGCAGCCCGGCCTCCACCAGGCGGCGGAAGTGGGTCAGGTAGCCCGCCCGCCAGTTGGTCTCCCGCTCGACGGCCAGTGCCCCGGCGGCGTCGACCGGACGCAGCGCATCGGCGACCACCGCCCGGCCCAGCGCCGCGGTGCTCCGGCGCCCGTCCGCGCCCGACGGGAACACGACTCCCCGCTCGTCCTCGCTCATCGGTCTGCTCCCACGCCGGTCAGCTTCTCCCGGCGCACCGGCGGGCGGCCACCCCAGCCGCGTGCGGGGGCCGGACCCGGACGGCCCGGCGGGGCGGCGGGCCGCGGGAACGGCGCGGCCCCGGACACCGGCTGTTCGCCGGTGGCCGGGGCCGTGTCGTCCTGCGCTGCGCTGCCCGGGGGCAGCTCGGCGGAGGCGGTCAGCTGGTCGCGCCCTTGAGCGCCTCCGACAGCGCCGCCGCCTCGTCGGGAGACAACTCGACGACGAGGCGACCGCCTCCCTCGAGCGGCACGCGCATGACCAGGCCGCGGCCTTCCTTGGTCACCTCGAGGGGACCTTCACCCGTGCGCGGCTTCATGGCCGCCATGCGTGCCTCCTTCGCCGGCCACACCGCTCCCCGCCGGGGCGGGGGGTGGGGTGGCGTCCGTCGCTGCTGGAACTCCACCGGCAATGATCCCGTATGCGGCTCCGTCCTCCAACACGAGGGCCCTTCAGGGTGACGCGCGGAAGCAGTCGGCGACGTGGTCGTCCACCATCCCGGTCGCCTGCATGAGCGCGTAGGCGGTCGTCGGACCCACGAACACGAAGCCGCGGCGCTTCAGCTCGCGGGCCATCGCCACCGACTCGGGGCTGGTCGCGGGGACGTCGGCGAGGGTGGCCGGCCGGGTGCGTGGCCCCGTCGGCGCGAAGGACCACAGCAGCTCCGACAGGCCCTCCGGCTGCCGCTGCGCGGTGCGGGCGTTGCGGACGGCGGCGGCGATCTTGGCGCGGTTGCGCACGATGCCGGCGTCGGCCATCAGGCGGGCCTCGTCGTCGGCGTCGAACTGCGCCACGGCCTCGATCGAGAAGCCGGCGAAGGCGGCGCGGAACGCCGGGCGCTTGCGCAGGATGGTGATCCACGCCAGGCCGGACTGGAACGCCTCGAGGCAGAGCCGCTCGAACAGGGCGTCGTCCCCGTGCAGCGGCGTCCCCCACTCCTCGTCGTGGTAGGCGACGTACTCGGGGGACGACCCGGCCCAGGCGCAGCGCTGCACGTCCGCGACCGTAGCCGGGGGCAGCGACGGATCAGCGGGCCGCCGCGTCCAGCGCCTCGCTGCCGGCGGCGGACGGCGCGCCCTGGTTGCGCCGGGTCGCCAGCACGCACCCGGCCAGCACCAGCGGCAGGCCGAGCGCGATGCCCAGGGTGAACGACTCGTCGAGGAGCAGGACGCCGAGCAGCACCGCGACCGCCGGGTTGACGAACGTGATGACCAGGGCGCGCTGCGGTCCGACCTCGCGGATGAGCGCGAAGAACAACGCGAGGGCGACCGCCGTGCACAGCACGCCGAGAGCGGTGAGGGAGAGCAGCGCCTCGCCGGACGCGTCGACGGCGTCCCCGAGCCGGGGCAGGGCGAACGGCGCGTAGACCACGGTGGTGACCGCCAGCGCGACGGACGCGGCCGCCACCCCCGGCACGTCGGGCAGCCGGCGGCTGATCACCAGCGGCGCGGTCGCGTAGCCGACGGCCACCAGCGCGACGGCGACGACCGGCAGCAGCTGCGCGCCGGTCAGGTCCAGGCCGAGCAGCGTCGCGATGCCGACGACGCCGAGGCCCATGCCGGCCATCCGCACCGGGGTGAGCCGCTCCTCCTCCCCCGCGAGCCGGCCGGCGAGCGCGGCGACGAAGGGCACCGCCGCCACCAGCAGGCCGGTCAGCGAGCTGGACAGCGACTGCTCGGCGTAGGACAGCAGCAGCCACGGCACCGTCATCTCCAGCGCGGTGAACACCAGCAGCCACCGCCAGGCGCGCAGCGCCGGGCCGAGCCCGCCGCGGCTGATCGTCCACGGCAGGAGCAGCGCCGCCCCGATCGCGCAGCGCACGAAGACCACGACGACCGGCGGCACCTCCTCGACGGCCACCTTGATCAACAGGTACGGAACACCCCAGATGACCGACATCGCCACGAAGAGCGCCCACCCGCGACGGCTCACCGGTCAGCGGCTCCCCCGGACCGGGCCGCCACGGCCGCGAACCGGCGCAGCGAGCGGCGCACCCCCCACCGCACGAACGGCCGGACGGCGTACCAACCCGGCGTGAGGACCACCCCGAACCAGCCCCACGGCAAGTAGAAGCGCTCGGTCCAGACGAAGGTGGCGTGCTCACCGCGGGGCTCGATCTCGAAGATGCCCGGGCCGCGGATGACGCGCCCGGTGTGCTGCACCTCGACCAGCCGCGGTGGGTCCCACTTCGTGATCACCATGGTGTCCAGCAGCCCGAGGTGGCGGCCCCCGGGCAGGGGCAGCCCGGTGCGCGCGGCGAGCCGCCCGCCGACGCCCTGCGCCGGCCCACCGACGGTCTCGACGTCGGTCGCGACCATCCACTCGCCCTGCCCGGCCCAGTCGGTGAGCACCTCCCAGACCCGCTGGGGCGACGCCTCGACGTCGATCCGCTCGACCAGCTCAGGCATGCGGGTCCTCCTCGTCGTCCCTCGCGGGTGTCCGCCCGCTCTTCAGCTCGTCGGCGGACGCCGGATGCAGCCGCGCGGTCAGCGTGGCGATCTCGGCGTCGCGCTCGTCCAGCGTCCGGGCGAACTGGTCGAGCAGCCAGTCCACCTCGGTCATCCGGTAGCCGCGCAGGGTCACCGTCATCCGCAGCGCCCGCACGTCGTCGCCGGTCACCGGCCGCGCGTCGGGCAGCTCCACCGGTGAGCGCTCGAGGTCGGCCGGGGGCTGGGTCTCGCCACGGCCCAGCAGCACCGAGGCACCCAGGAAGAGCAGCGCGGCGACGACCAGGACGCCGACGAGGAAGAGGAGGAGGTCCAGCACGTCAGGCGTCGGACGGGCCGACCGGGGCCTGCGTGGCGTCGTCGCTACCGCGTGCCCGGCCGGCGTCGGCCGCCTGGATCGCGGCGACGACCTCGGCGACGTCGTCGGTGACGGTGAGCAGGTCCAGGTCGGCGGGGCTGATCGTGCCGGTGGCGGCCATGGTCGTGCGGATCCAGTCCAGGAGCCCCGACCAGTACTCGGTGCCGAACAGGATGACGGGGAACCGGGTGACCTTGCGGGTCTGCACCAGGGTCAGCGCCTCGAACAGCTCGTCGAGGGTGCCGAAGCCCCCGGGCAGGATCACGAAGGCCTGCGCGTACTTCACGAACATCGTCTTGCGGACGAAGAAGTAGCGGAAGGTGATGCCGAGGTCGACCCACTCGTTGAGCTCCTGCTCGAACGGCAGCTCGATGCCGAGCCCGACCGAGAGCCCACCGGCCTCGCACGCGCCCCGGTTGGCCGCCTCCATGGCGCCCGGGCCGCCGCCGGTCACGACCGCGTATCCGGCCTGCGCCAGCGCCGCTCCGATCGCCACGCCCGCCGCGTAGTGCGGGTGGTCGGCCGACGTGCGCGCACTGCCGAAGACGCTGACGGCACGCGGCAGCTCGGCGAGCAGCCCGAAGCCCTCGACGAACTCGCTCTGGATCCGCAGCACCCGCCACGGGTCGGTGTGCAGCCAGTCGGTCTGACCACGGCGGTCGAGCAGCCGCTGGTCGGTCGTCGTCCCGGCGGTCTTCGGGTCCGGCTCGCTGCCGCGGAGCATGACCGGCCCGCGGTGCCGGGCCGGCCGCCTGGGCCGGGCGCCCGGGGTCGGGCCCGGCCGGACCGACGGGTCCTGCGGGCCGGCTGCGTCCTGCGGGCCGGCCGCGTCCTGCGG
>Ga0210040_10002458_pt1 | contig 26105 bp, 24 predicted proteins | sample CryGeyCG12114_NA_FD_185462 | JGI IMG/M metagenome (GOLD analysis project Ga0210040, IMG submission 185462) | Groundwater microbial communities from aquifer - Crystal Geyser CG19_WC_8/21/14_NA (SPAdes) (version 2) | ecosystem: Environmental > Aquatic > Deep subsurface > Groundwater | place: USA... | reverse complement strand
GGTTCCAAAATATACCGCACCTTAGTTTTAGGCCAGGATGAAACCGGCTACTGGCTGATACATGAAAATAAAAAAGCCGATGGCACCCACGCCGAAATTTCTTTGTACGGCGGGCATACAGCGGAAGTATCATCGCCTTTTCTGCTTTATTTTATGCCCGATGTATATACCCGCCACTTATTAGGTACCGATCAAAGAAATTGGTCGCTGGCTTTGAGCAGCGATGGTTCTATTCTGAGTTACATTGCCGAAGACGAGGGCCGTTTAATGATGCAAATTGATTTTGACTTGGAGCAGCCTTGGCCGCTGGCCTCTATTTACGGCAACAAGAGCGAGGAATCGCCAAAACTCAGGAAACGGTAATCATGGGTTAGGGCATGTTGGTACACCCGGCGCCAATCTTCCCCAATTAAAGCCGATACCAATAACAACAAGGTACTTTCGGGCTGATGAAAATTGGTGATTAAGCCGGTAATTAATTTAAAAGTATAACCCGGTGCAATTAACAACTGCGTATTAGCCCGCAGATAATCTAAGCGGTTTTGGTGCAGGAAAGCTAAAGCTGCTCTTAAGGCTTCGATTGGTGACATATTTCCTTTTACTTCGTACGGCAACCATTGCGGCACCTGTAAATTAGCAGGGTTCTGATTGGGGTTTAATACCAGAGAAACGCCCAGCCAGTAAATACTTTCCAAGGTACGCAATGAAGTAGTGCCAACCGGAATAATGGGCTTGGTAACTTGCTTTAAAAGCGCCTGCAAGCACTCTTCGGATACGTATATTTCTTCGCGGTGCATGGCATGGTTTTCCATTTCTTCGGCTTTTACCGGTTTAAAAGTGCCGGCTCCCACGTGTAAAGTAACTTCCTGCGTTTGAATACTTTTATCCTGTAAAGCTTTTAAAATAGTTTCGGTAAAATGTAAACCCGCCGTAGGAGCAGCTACGGCTCCTGCTTGCCGGGCGTACACGGTTTGGTAACTTTGCTTATCGGCGTTAGTGGCCGGACGGTTTAGGTAAGGCGGAAGGGGCAGGTTACCGGCTTTTTCCAGGATATCGGCAAAAGTTAAAAGAGCAGGTTCCCAGGAAAAACGGATGGCATAACTATCCTGCATTCTTTCTTTTTTTTCTACTTTTAAGGTGCCGTTTTGGCCATTATCCAGCGGAAAACTTAAGGTTAATGCCTGCTCTTTCCAGCGTTTGGCATTGCCAACGAGGCTGCTCCAGGTGCAAGAGCCGGTTTGTTGCATGGCTAACTGCATTTCTGTTATTGGTTGCAGGGGCTCCAGGCAAAATACTTCAATGATGCTGCCGCTGGGCCGCTGAAAAAAAAGCCGGGCCTGCACTACTTTGGTGTTGTTGAAAATCAGGAGCGAATCGGCGGGCAGCAAATCCGGTAAAGAAGTAAAAGCCTCATCCCAAATCTTACCTTGCTGATAAATTAATAACTTAGAACCTGAACGGTTGAGTAAGGGGTATTTCGCAATCCGGTCATCGGGCAAAGTATAAGAATAATCTTTTATTTTTAACCGTTTTGGGTCGGCAGACATAAAAAAAGAGCTGATCAGTTACAAAAATAACAGATCAGCTCTCATATTCCTAAGTTTACTATTCTTAATCCGTAAGGCTAAAATAAAACCGGGTGAAATTACATTATATATTCATCAGCCAGCCCAGGGTTCCGTCGGTTAGCCGCACTAACTGGTACGTCTGGTAAATGCCTAATACGCTAACCTCAGAATCTTTTTTCGCTAAAGCAATTGGCGCAGCTTCGGGTTGGGGTTGTTCCATTATTTCGGTATCGGCCGCTAAAGTTTGTTTCCGAACTGCTTTGGTTATGCCTTCCAGGTTATTTTCTTGTAAAAAGCCTTGGGCGCCGTCCGGTAATACTACCCGGAACCAATCGTCGGTGCCGCCAAATACCTGTACCGGTGTGTTACGGGCTAGGGTACCCAGCTTTCCGCCTTTGGAACTGGGCGATAAGCGTACTGTAACTTTGTTTTTAGCAATGCGTCCCCATTGGCCAATCTGGTTTTCGTTTACCCGCAGCGGAGCCGGCTTTTTGTTGTTTTCGTATAAAAACGGATAAGGATCTACGGCGCCGCGGCCAAAACCATAAATGCCAAAGTGTAAATGCGACGGCGTGGTGCGCGCATTGCCGGTATTGCCCACTAAACCCAAAGTATCGCCAATTTGTACTTGTTGGCCGGGCTGCACCAATTGCGAATCTAAATGCGCATAATATAAACTATGCCGGCTGCCCAAATCCGACACCCAGACTACTTTTCCGCCCCGGGGCGTTTCATTCACGCGGGTAACGGTACCTGCGGAAGCAGCTATAACCGGTGTTCCTTTTTTTGCAAAAATATCCACGCCTTCGTGCTGACGGGCGCCGCCGTCGCGTTCCATTCCCCAGAAGCTCTGAATGGCCCGGCTGTCTTTACCCTGCACCGGAAACGACAACGAAGGGCGGCTGGAAATAGTAATAGCGTAACTGCCGCTCCGCAACAATTCCGGCTGCAGCCGCACCAGGTACACCAGGTTATCTTCTACTTTATACGATAAATTCAAAGCCGTTGTATCAGCGGCCATTACGTGTTTGGCTTCGCGGGGATGCAGGTTATTAATTTCGAATAAGTCCAGGAAAAGCTTTATATCCTGTTTGGTGCGGGTTGTAACCTGTACATCTATTACTTCGCCCAAACGGGCCCGGAAAGAATAACTGGCAGCCATGGGTTTGTCGGCTTTAAAATAACCGGTTTCCTGAAAAGGCAAAGTAACCAATAAAGAATCCTGTAAGGCTTTTTGCCCGGTCGTTAGCCAGGCTTGCCCTAACTGGGTTTGGTGCAGTTTGGCTTGCCGTAAGGAGTTTTCGTAAGTTTCGTAAGGCGTTCTTTTTTGAAATATAGTATGAATGGCTTGCTTGCCTACGCAATTAGTAAAGCTGATTACAATAGCTAAAACCAACAGGTTTATATTTAATCTAAGCAAAATAGGTTTATTCATCTTGTTTAATACAATCATTACAACTTCAACTTATATTAATACAAATTGTTGGAAGATTTAATGCCGGAAATGCGGATTTTTAATCTGATTTGAATGAGGATCGGAAATTTGCCCTAACTGAAACAGCGCTATTATTGTGCCATACCTGTCTGGAAGCAAGATGAAAATTTCTTGAGCAATTTTTTTTTGCAGGTGATAATCTTGTAATACAATTAATTGAGTGATTATCTTTTAAGATTGCATCTTTCAAGGTGCTGGTGCTAATTAGCTCTTTCGGCCTAAGTTGCCTCTAGGCCGGCTGGCCCTCTTCCCAGAGACTAGAATTGATTTCAATATATACAGCTATTCTGTTTATGTTTTTCTTTGCTGGTTAGGATTTGAAATCCCGGCCTTTTGAGAAAAAAAAATTGCAATCCTTTACTATTCTAAGACCTAAATTCTAAGAACTAATTTGAAGCAACAAAAGATTAAGCATAAAAAGCACTCAGACGAAATGAGAAAACAAGCTTATCTTTTCTTAAGGCCAAACACTGTCACTATAGTGGAGAAGGGTGAATTCCTATTCTGGCAATAACCAGTAAAACAAAAAATAATTTAAGTTTTATCTGGAATATTATAAATATAAAGTCACTTAAGTAAGTGGATAGAATTTGTTTAAGTTAAATGAGTTTGTATAGGGTTAATAATCAAAGGTTTATATACATATTCACTCCTTCATTAATGCTGTCATGGTACTTATTTACCTCAAAAGTTTAATTCCGGGAAAACTAAATTGCTCAAAGAGAATGTTTGGTATGCCGGGTAATAACTTGTTGCTGATAAACAAATCAGGTTCTTAATATTATTTAGTTAAATCATACCTTTACCAGCTTAAAATTGTTTTGCTGGGTTTGATGAACTATTTTTAACTTCTGATTCTTCTCTAAACAAAAGAGTGGTATCAGGAAAGTGCCTTCAAACCCAATTTTACCTACTTTTCGCATGTCTTTTTCTCTTCCACAAAACAGATTATTCCTTATATCAAAAAGCAAATTCCGGAAATCTATTATCATGCTTCTGCTTGGGGGCGGGTTTATGCCTTTGCTGGCGCAGGCTCAGTATAAAAAAGAGCTCGCGGCCAAAGAAGTTAAACAAACCTTAAACCAGGTAAATCCGGCAGCTATAAAAGCGCACATGAGTTATCTGGCCGATGATCGCCTGCAAGGGCGCAAGCCGGGTACCCGCGGATTTGAGATGGCTTCTGCGTATATGGCTTCCCAGTTCCAGAAACTGGGTTTAAGACCAGGAGTTAACGGCCAATCGTATTTGCAGGAAGTATTAATCCAGAATGCCAAAGTGCAGGAAGAAGCTTCCTCCTTAAAAGTTACGCGGAGCGCCCAGACCCAAACTCTAACTTTTGGCGAAGATTTTTTTCTGCAACCTAACCTCATGAAACCCCAAAGCCAGGTAAATGCCCCGGTGGTATTTGTGGGTTATGGGGTTTCGGCCCCTGAATTAAAGTACGACGATTATGCCCAGGTAGATGTAAACGGTAAAATAGTGATGTACCTGGCCGGAGCGCCTACTAATTTCCCCGATAATGAGCGGGCTTATTTTACTTCGGAACTGGCCAAGCAAAGTACGGCGGCGGCTAAAGGGGCAGTAGGGGTAATAACGGTAGTGGCCGCCGATGCAAACCGGACAACCTGGAACGCTTATCTGAAGCGCAACCGGAGTGGTATAAACCGCTGGATAAACTCCGCCGGCAAAGTAGAAAATTATTTCCCGGAGTTGCAGGTAATCGGTAGCGTATACCAGGAATTGGCGCAGCAGTTTTTCGAAGGATCTAATACCACGCTCATAAATGCTTATGACCAGTTAAAAACCGGAAAAACGGCTTCTATGGTATTACCGGTAACCTTAAATATGCAGGTTAGCAGCCAGTACACCACTTTAAAAACCAATAATATTGTGGGCATTTTACCCGGCAGCGATCCGGTCCTGAAAAATGAATACGTCATTTATGCCGCGCATATCGACCATTTGGGAATTACTGCCCCCGTAAACGGCGATTCTATTAACAATGGCGCCCACGATAATGCTTCCGGCTCGGCTATACTGCTCGAAACCGCCCGGGCTTATACAAATTTACCGAAGGCGCCTAAACGTTCGGTTATTTTCTTGTCGTGTACCGGCGAAGAAATGGGTTTAATTGGTTCTGATTATTTTGCGAACAACCCCACCGTGCCTCAAAACAGTTTAGTAGCCAATTTAGCTTTGGATATGCCTTTCTTCTTTTATCCTTTAAACGATATTATTCCGCACGGTATTCAGCATTCCAGTTTGCGCGGCCCGGTAGAAGCTACGGCTAATTATTTAAATATAAAAATTACCCCCGATCCGGCTCCGGAAGAAGTTGTATTTACCCGCAGCGACCATTATTCGTTTATTAAAAAAGGTATACCGGCTTTGTTTATTAAAGGCGGTATTATTTCGGGCGATCCAAACGTGGACGGAGCTAAATTAATTGCGGACTGGCGTAAAACCATTTACCATAAAGTAGATGACGAGATGGATCAGCCATTTAATTTTAATGCCGCGGCGATGCACGTTAAAACCAATTTCCTGATTGGTTACCTGGTAGCCAACGATCCGCAAAGACCTACCTGGAATAAAGGCGATTTTTTTGGAGGTAAGTTTGGCCCAAGAAATAAATAGATTATTCTTATTTGTTATGAGGGGCTAAGGTGTTGTTGAAACGCCGTTCTTCTTTAACTTCGGGAGCTATTTCTTTTAAATCGGAAGTGCCGTCTGGCTGTTTGTGCAGTTCAAAAGCATCGTATAACTCGCCGGTAACCATACGCGCTTGAAAAGTAAGTTGGTCCTGATCTACCGAAATAACCTGGAAAAGTTGGGTGTTTTCGGCTGCCCGGTCCATCCAGGTGCCTTCGCCGAATTGATACATTTTGGGCCCGCTGATAGAAACCACGTAAACCGGACCGGTATCTTTATCTTGCTTTTCCTTAATTGCGGTTAAACCTCTTACGCGGCTGTAAACATGGTCGTGGCCCTGCAATACCAAATCTACTTTATATTTATCGAATAAGGGTTTCCAGTGTTTTACCAACGGCGCACCAAATTGGGAGCGGGCATCCGAAAACATAGGATAGTGAAATAAAACGACGGTCCATTTCTGAGGATTATTTTTTAAAATTTTCTCGAGCCAGCTAACCTGACCCGCGGCTCCCCAATAAGAATTTAACGAAATAACACGCACGTTCTGGTAATCAAAATAGTAAACCAAGTCTTCTTTATTCGGGCCGGGGCCATTTTGGGGCATATTTATTTGCGGGCGCCAATATTTAGTCAGGTGCGGCATGGCCAGAGTTTTAGCATATTCATGATTGCCGGCCGTAAAAAAGCTGGGTATAGTGGCGTAAATAAAAGAGCCGGCGGCAAACCATTCCTGCCATTCCGCATCCGATTCGGGGTTGTTGACCAGGTCGCCGGCATGCAGCATAAAACGCGCCTGCGGAGCCGCCGCATAAGCCGCCCGGATGCACCGCGACCACAAGGCATGCAGTTGCGTTTGGCTGTCGCCTAAGTAAATAAAAGAAAAAGGTTCGGGTTTAATATCAGCAGTCCGGAACTGGAACCATTCGCTCCAATACGTGCCATCGCCCACACGGTAGGCGTACAAAGTACCCGGCTTTAAATGCTTAAATTCAACGGAATGATACCGGACACTTAGGCCTTCGTCGGTGCGCAAAATTTGGGATTTAGCCGGATAACTAGCGGCATATTGGGTAAATAAAGGGGAGGCATCGGCTTTCGCAATTTCGGCCTGGGCGGTTTTTACGGTATTATCGGTGCGCCAGGTTACGGTTTGGGTAGTAGCCGGGTCGGATTGCCAGGTAAGTAAAATGCGGTCTGGTTGCGGACTGGCTTTGGTAGCTGCCCGATTGGGAGTTGCCAGGGCGGGGTTTTGACTTAATACAGGATTAAAAATACTGCTTATAATAATAAAACCAATCAGCAGCCAACCTTCCAAACTTTTCCAACAATTCCCGGGCAAAAATATCATGGTATTTATAAGTAATGTTTTATAGCATCAAAAAAGGCTGCCGGATAAGGCAGCCTTTTCTGTTTTATACCGGTAATTATAATTCCCGGATCCAGATGTTGCGGTAGCTAATAGGCTCGCTCGGGTCGCCGTGATCTTGTAATTTAATAGGGGCTTTGCCGTGCGCTTTATAATTTGGCAAACCAATGTATTCGGTAATACCCCGGATTTCGGTATCATTTTGTACCAAAACGCCATTGTGCAGAACCGTTACGCGGGCCGGAGAAAACACAGAACCATTTTCTTTGAAGCGTGGAGCGGTAAAAATAATGTCGTATACATTCCATTCGCCGGGCTTGCGGGTAGCATTTACCAAAGGTGGTGATTGTTTGTAAATACTGCCGGCCTGTCCGTTGGCATAGGTGCGGTTATTATAAGAGTCCAGAATTTGCACTTCGTAACCGGCATCGCCTTTACCTACCGAAGCTAAGAATAAACCACTGTTGCCGCGGCCCTGGCTCTTACCGGTAATTTTAGCCGGAATCTGCCATTCCAGGTGCAGTTGGTAATCCTGAAAAGATTGCTTGGTTTGAATATTACCGGTTCCTTTTTTTACAGTAAATACGCCTTTGCCAACTGTCCACTGCGCCGGCTTAGACGGGTCGGCGTTAGAAACCCATTGGCTTAGATCTTTACCATCAAACAAAATAATAGCATCCGATGGCGGGGCCATATTTTCGCCGGGGGTAATGGCTTTTACTTCCGGTTCCCAGAATTCCGTCATTTCGGGTTTCATAGGGGGCGGGGTAGGAGTAGCTTCCTGGGCTTGGGCCGAAAAACAAGTGACTAATCCGGCTACCAGTACCGGGGCCGTTAATTTTTTACTTAGGTTGAAACGTAGCATAGATAGTAGTGGAAGAATTAATTGAAAGCCTAAATATAAAAAAAATCTTTGGCGCGGCCCGCATTTCTATATTTATCTGTTTTTAAAAGATCCGGCAAACCAATATAATAAGCTTAAAATGATTAAAATTACCTAAAAATTAACCTTGCGGCAGGTAATTCTCTCCTAAGATTAATTTTAAACTTTAAAGCTTATTTGCAGTATTGCAGCAAAAGTTCATCGGCTTGCTTAGCGCCGTACTGTTTGGCTTTTTGCAAATCGGGACAGGCCGTTGCATTTTGCTTTAACTGAATACGGCAGTAGCCACGCCCGTAAAATGCTTCCGCCGCTTTGGGATTAAGTGCAATAGCCTGGGTGAAATCGGTTATGGCGCCGTTATAATCTTTTATTTTCATTTTTAATCCGCCGCGCTCAACCAGGTTACCAGCATTCTTGGGTTTTAATGCCAATGCTTTGTTATAATCGGCCAGCGCTTCTTTGTCGCGGCCTAGTTTTTCTTTGGCTAGTCCGCGGTTACTATAAGCTTCGGCCATTTTGGGGCGTTGTACAATTACTTTATCTAAATCCTGGATAGCGCCCTGGTAATCTTTTTGGCGGCTTTTTAATAAGCTGCGGTTAAAATAAGCCGTAACGTTATTAGGAGAAAGAGAAAGTACTTTGTTGTAATCGGCTAAAGCTTCGGCTCTTTTCTGTAGTTTTTCCAATGCCAAAGCGCGGTTTAAATAAGCATCCACCGAGTTTGGCGAACGCTTAATTACTTCGGCGTAGTCCTGCAAAGCGCCTTCATTATCATTTGTCTCCAGTTTTAACTGCGCGCGTTCCAGGTAAGAATCGGCCGCATCGGGCTTTAAAACAATGCTTTTATTTAAATCGATTAAAGCTTCTTTCTTTTTATTGAGGGCCAGGTAAGCCAAACTGCGGTTATAATACATATCGGCATCGTCAGGGCTTAAAGCAATGGCTTTGTTGTAATCGGTTAGGGCGGCGGCGTAATTTTCCTGCCGGATTTTTAAGGTTGCCCGGTTCCGGTAAGCTTCCGCATTTTTGGCATCTAAGGTTAGTACTTTATTAAAATCGGCTAAAGCGCCGGTATAATCATTTAACTCCAGTTTGGCTAATCCGCGGTTATTCCAGGCTTGGGCGAATTTCGGCTCGATGTATACGGCTTTGGAATATTCCGCGACGGCTTCTTGGTAACGGCCAGCGTCGTAGTGCTGATTGCCGGCATCGGCGTGAGGCTGGGCCAGGCTCTGGGCAAATAAGGTAATTGCGGTAAAGAGTAAGGTAATAATGCTGAACAGTTTTTTCATTGGTAATCGGGCCGGCAGTTAAATAAGCAAAAAGCGGTTAATCGGATAATAGACACTTTTATGTACGAAAAAGTTTAATAATTATTACACCGGGCAATCAGATAAGCCGGAATTTAATAAAGCCGAAATATTTATTCTTCTTCTTTGAAAAATAATTGATAAAAGTGCATGCCCCGCTCTTCGTCGTAGCCTTTCAGGATATTTTCGGACCGGCCATGTACATAAATGTGAAAATTCTTATCCAGTTTAATAACACTTTTCATAAAACGGGTTTGCTTTTTTACGGCCGCGTCATGAATATCAAACTCCGGCAAAATTTCTATGTCGCGCTCTGTTTCGTAAGTGCTTTTGTAGTTCTGAAAACTTTCAATCAGTTCGGGCTGGCGGATAACTTCGTTTTGAAATTCGTGTAAATCAAAAGTTTCTTTTTCTTTCAGAAAGGCCACCGATTTATTTAACAAATCGGCTTGCTCCACGCGGTTTACTTCAAATTCTTCGGGCAGACGTTCTTCCACAAAAGTTTTGCATAAGCTCATCAGGTGTTGGGTATGGAAGTAGTTATCCTGCCGCGATTTTACTTTCAGGAAATCGTCTTTCCAGTACTGGGCTTCGTTCCCTTTGTTCAGGTTATCAATGGTGGCTACCAAAAAGCCTTTTTCCTGGTCGGAGTTAAAAATAAGACAGCCTTTATCCAGTTTATTAATGTTCACGCCGTCCTCGCTGTCAATATCAAAAGTGTCGCCGTTCGGATATACTTTCAGATAAGTTTCCCGCGATTCGGATTTAAATAAACCTACCGCATCCATGGCTTCGCCGTCTAACACGCAATCTTTAAGGTAAGTAACGTAAAATTCGCCTTCTTTTACTTTGGGGTGCGTGCTTTGCTCGTAAAGATGTTTCGCCAGGTTAACGGATTGCTCGTGTATGTCGGCGGAATTTTCGAATATCCTCGACACAAAACTATACACTTCATTCAGGTTAATATCCGATTCGTGGTGCAGGTTAAAATACTCTTCGGTTTTAAAAGGTGATAAAAAGTATTTTAACAAAAGTTCTTTTACCGCTCCATCCAGCTTTAATTCAGACTTGGAAAACCGGATATCTTCGTCGCGCGATTTATTGCCTACTTTGTGTAAAATAATGGTTTCTAGTTGTACTTCGGAGGTTACCAGCATGTAAATAAAGGTGGAGTTTAGACCAACAAAGATAACCCTGATTTTTTGTTAAGCTGCTATTTTTAACAGCGGTGAAAAAAGGAGTTGATTCGGCTTTAAGTTATCCGTGTTTATAAGCGTATATAAACGTATATAAACGTATATAAACACGGATAACTTAACAAGTTGGAACTAGATTTAAGGGCTGGTTAATTAAAATATCAAATTGTTTTGTGGTGGATGAATATAAGTATTTTACCAATTAGCCTGGTTTACTTGCCTTTAAACAGGTAAAAAAGCCAACTAGGAAACTGATTTGATAGTTTTCCGGGCAATTACCCGGATATACTGGAAATAATACTTTATGTATTAGTATGTTTATTAACTATATGCTATATTAGTAACAATATGGAAACGGCAGCAATATTTCTTAAAAGATCAATTGTAAATCCGGCGATAAGGCAGTTGCTACTCCATCCATAGTGCTGATAACCGGAACTACTCCGTTTATCCAGTAGTTAGCTTCCATAAGATAATATGAGTAAAAATATTTTCCTGTTATTACTATTACTCCAAATTTTATCTTGTTCTGATAAAAAGACAATTAAGAATATATCTGGAGAATTAAAAAGTAGCTCTAACATAAAACAGCAGCCAGCAAGTGATTTGGTATCCACAGAAGAAGTTTTAGCGCAATTAAAAAGCAAGAAAGCTGGACTTGATACCTTAATGGCTCATAAGAAATTAAGATTGGAAGTTTTCGTTAAAGAGCCAAAAAAAGAAAACCTAACCCTGGTAAAAAATGAGCAATGGCCTGAAGAGATAGAAACTACCTATAACATCTGGAAAAATTCACAAGGACAAGTGATTGTAATAGGCGAATATCCTTTTAGTGAGAGTGGTGACTGGGATATTGAATATCTCCACTATTATGACGACAAGGGAAAGATTTTCTCATTTGAAAGAAGCACGAACTTCTTTAATAGTATTTGTACCGAAGGCGTGGCTTATGAAAATATAGTTGAATTTTATAATCCTGATTTCATAAAAATAAACCGTAGCTACAGTTTGGTTGATGAGGCAAGGAAGAATTTGAAAAAAGAAGATTGTGTAATGAACTATGATTTTCAATTTTCAATCAACAATAATTTACGGGACTATCTGAAAAAAATAAATTACAGAAGCTAACACTGTATATACAAAACCCTTGTTTCACTTCGGGCTTTGCATATACGCGGCCCGTTAGCACCAATAAATAAAAATGAATAAGAAGCTTCTGATTTTCTCAATCATATACACAGTTATCACCGTCTTCTTCTTCATCGACATCAGCAGAGACCAAAGCAACTCTCTTGTCTATGTATTTATCTTTCCTGCTTTTTGGCTTATAGGAGGTGTCATATTAGGGGTGCTGTTAAGGTCAGGAAAAGTAAAAGTAGAAGGCTGGAATACCATAGGGTTCTTGTTCAGTACTCCCTTGCCGACTTTTATTCTATTTTTTATAACAAAAGCAGTAAATCCATCTCCTGAATACACACAAGAGCGGAATAAGAATGGACACCGCATCAAGGAGATAAAATATGCAGGCGGCATCTTAAAGCCAGAGAGGAAAGAATATTGGACTAGCCTAGACAGTATAACTGAAACAAATCCATACCCTTTAACAGATAAATATCACTTGGACAGCATAATCTACTATGACAAATCTGGGCAGGTAAGTAAAAAAGAACTAAAGTAGAACTTGTAAAATTACAGGTGCTAACAATGTATAAACGCCAGCCTCGGCCGACGGCCTCCGCCGCCGTTTATACTAGTCCGTTACCTGCAATTTTATAAGTGACTGTAACAGTAAAAATTTTAAGTAGAAAATTATGTACATTCCTAATAGCAATTTGCTGACAGATAAAACAGAAATTGTTGAGTTTATGAAAAGATTTAGTTTTGCGACAATTGTCACTGCAAAAGACGGATTGCCAATAGCAACACACTTGCCTTTTCTCGTAAGCACCAAAGACGAAAATATTGTTCTTACGTCACATTTTGCAAAGGCAAATGCACAATGGAAAGACATTGAAAATAATACAATCTTGGTGATTTTCAGTGAACCTCACGCCTATATTTCTCCAAAGCATTACGATAAAGAATTAAATGTGCCGACTTGGAACTACATTTCCGTGCATGCCTATGGACAAGGTTCTCTTATCTCTGAGATTGACAAAGTCACTGAAATACTTGAAAGAACCATTGACAACTACGAAATCTCATATAAGCAACAATGGGATAATTTGCCAAGCGACTATAAAGCAGGACTTATAAAAGGTATTGTAGCTTTTGACATCATAGTAAAAGACTTACAAGGAAAGAAAAAGCTGAGTCAAAATAAAACTGAAAATGAACAGCAAAAGATTATTGATGCACTTTCAAAAAGTGACGACACCAATGAGAAGTTAATCGCAGATTATATGAAAACTAACGCACAAAAATAAAAACAGCAGGTAACAACACCTAAACGTCAGCCTTCAACCGACGGCCTCGCCCGTCGTTTAGCCTAGTACGTTGGGGTAAATTTAAAATAACAGAAAAAGAGCATCTGGTGGCTTATGAAAAAGAAGGTAACAATTTTCCTCATTGCTTTTTTTGCAATTATCAAACTTCAAGCACAAGATTCCGATAGCGAGAAAAGTAAGTACCAGTTTGCCAGAAAGGTTTTTAGAAAAGAGTACAAAAAAGAAAAATTCAATCGGTTTTCGGGAGTTGTCACCATCATCAATGAACACACTTGGAAGTTTGATGAGAAGGTGCTTACAATAGGAGATATAAGCGAGGAACATAAACTAATATTCACTAAAGGAATATTCTATCCAAACATCATAACAGGCAACAGCGTTGCTGAAATTAAAACTCAAGAAAAGTTAAGTGCAATGTCAGTTAGCGAAAAGGTTTTTTATAACATGGGTAGGACAGATAGCCTTTACATTGGACATTTTGAGGAACTCGAAAAACTCAACAATGGACCAAAATCTAAAAGGTTCGTTTTTTGGCTTTATTCAAAAGGTTCTATGAATCCAACAGAATGTTACATTGAGCTGATAAACGAAAATGCAAACAGTGGAACTTCATTCAATGAATTTATAGAAAATGCAAGACTGTCCTTCTATCGTAAAGGAACAGTGATTCTTTAAAATTTTCTTAAAGTGTTGATTTGAAGTAATTTTGAATAATGAGCAGAGTAAAAACTTACCCCAACCACGTGTAAACAGCATGCTTCGGCCGACGGCCTTCGCCGCCGCTTACACGAGACCGTTAGGAGCAAACCAAAAAATTTTTATACTCACAATTAATACTATGAAAAAAAGGCATCTTTTTCTTCTGCTAATTTTAACATTGGTTAACATATCTTGTGAAATGGAAGATATGGATATAATTATTGTAGAAGGTTATATAAAAGATGATGCCTCAAATATACCTTTGGCCGGTATAACTATTAATATTGACGCTATTAAATCTCCATCGGGAATGGGTATTATTACAGACGGTAAAAGAAAGAAGGCAGGTGAAACAGTAACAACGGATGCAAATGGGTATTATTAAGTCAAGCTGAGAGTATTCGAAGAAGCAGAAAGGCTGGAGTTCTGGTTAAATCAAGGAGGAACAAATGAAGCTTACGATGACAGCCAACGAGATATTTATTTGTCAACTATAAACCGAAAAGGACACAATACAATTGATTTTAATCTTACTCCAATCGCCCTCCTAAAAATAAAGTTTAAAAATGATACGCCAGTTTCTAATGCAGATTTCTTTTATTTTAGCTGGTCTGCTGAAGACTTTGGATCCAGAGGGTCTGTGAATGAAGAGAATTGTGGTTCTGTTATACCTAGTGAGGCAAGGACTTGGACTGGTATGGATGTGTGTGGCTCCATAACAGTTAAAACGGCAGCAGAAAGACCTATCTTAGTTGGATGGACAGTCAAAAAAAATAATATAACAAAAGAGTACTATAAATCTGTTTACGTCAAACGAGGAACTGATAATGAATTTAATATCAATTATTGATTAAAAGTAAAAAGGCCTCCTCCTAACACAAGCTATACAAAAGCCGGGTGTATTCCTATCGCTAATTTCTTACTTTTCAAAAACGCCTTTAAGGCCTAGAAATGATTAACAAGTAAATCTTACGGCCTTTGCATAGCCGCGACCCGTTAGCGGTAATATTAGATAAGAAATGAATATCCAAGAAAAGAAAAAACAAAGATTCGAGTTCTTAAGGAAACTCTATGAAGTTACTAATGGAAGTAGCTCTTTTCAGGCAATGACTAATAGTAAGGAAATCGCCAAAGAACTAAATCTAAGTAGAGAAATAATCGACGACATTGTTGATTACTTGAAAGCAGAAGGATTACTGGAAATAAAAACTGAAGAAGGTGCCGTAATTATTACACATAAAGGTATTATTGAAATTGAAGAAGCGTTTGAAAAGCCTGAAAAGCCTACTGAACATTTTCCTCCTATTATCAATTTCATCCATGTTGGCTCAATGTACAATTCAGCCATTCAACAAGGCTCAACAGAATCAAACCAAACCGTAATATTTAGCAAGCAAGAACAAACGAACTTAAGAGAGCTTATAAATAAACTTGAAGCTCTGAAAGAAGGGCTTAAAAGTGATGAACAACTGTATTCAGAATTTGTCGCAGAAGTAGATACTCTCAATGCACAAAATAATTCAACTAAACCAAAAAGATTAATTATAAATGAATCTTTAAAATCAATAAGGACAATTTTAGAGGGTATTTCTGTAAATATTGCCACACCTGAAATACTTGAACTTATTTCCAACTTCATAAAGTAAAAAATACTACCGCTAACAACACCTAAACGTCAGCCTCGGCCGATGGCCGCCGTTTAGCCTAACCGTGAGCAATTTGAAAAAGAAAGATGGACACTAATCAACAGGAAAAAATATTAATCTGGAAAAGAAACGATGAAAGCACGCAAACTATTGAGGTGCTAAAGTTTAATAATGCTAAAGGTGGTTTTCAGGTAAAAAGTTTTGTTAGCGGTATCTTGAATAACAAACCTAATTTAATTGAATATCATATAATCATTGACCAAAAGTGGAAAGTCAAAGAGATTAGCTTGATTTCATTGCTTACTAAAGATAAATTAGTTCTGAAATCTAGGCTTAATGAAAGGTGGTATGATGAGAAGAATAATGAAATAACCGAATTAAAAGGGTGTATTGACATTGATATTTCGTTAACCCCCTTTACTAATACGCTACCTATAAAAAGACTCGGTGATTCTCTAATAGAACGGACTAAAATTACTGTTCTCTACATTAATTTAACAAATTGGAAGTATGAAAAAGTAGAACAATACTATACTAAACTATCCAATAACTTATATAAATACGAAGGTGTTTTCAGAAATTTTGAAGCCGATTTGCCAGTTGATAATTTTGGCTTTGTTATGACCTATCCAACTTTATTTAAAAGAGTATTCCCTATGAATTAAACCTGCTCACAACACTGTATATACAAAACCTTTGCTTCGCTACGGGCTCTGCATATACCAGTACGTTAGCACCAATTAAATGTATATAGCTGAATTACATAAAGTCTTGCAAGAGTTGGAGATTCCATCAGACAGCTACTACTTGCACGGGCTTTACGGCAGCACGGATGACAATGAAAAGTTAGCCTTATCTGTAAAGCAAGGTAAATACTCTACAGAATTTGAAGTTTACTTTAGAGAAAGAGGCGAAAAGCACTCGACTAGAACTTTCATAATAGAAGATGAAGCTTGCCAGCATTTTCTTAAGAGCATAAAAGAAAGCAAGACAATAGAGAGAATCCTCAAAATTGACGGACTTTCTGGAATGACAGTAAACGAGCGACTTTATGCAAGCGGACTCATGCAGGAGTTTGACAAGTGCCGAAAAGAAAATAAAAGCAGGGCAAAACAGATTTTGAAGTGGCTCAAGGTTAATGAGGCATCTACTAAAGAAATTATAAAATAACTGGTGCTAACAAGGTGTAAACGTCAGCCTCGGCCGACGGCCTCCGTCGCCGCTTACACAAGTACGTTACCTATTATTGAAAATTATAAAACTTTAACTTGAAGCCAAGCGTTTATGTAATAACTTTGTAATTACATATAAAAAAATAGCATGCAAGTATCCATCATACAAATCGGGAATTCAAAAGGGCTCCGTTTGGCTAAGTCTATCCTTGACAAGTATAACATCAAAGATAAAGTTGAGTTGATTTTGGAGCAGGGGCAAATTGTTCTAAAACCAGTTGAACATCCAAGGAAAGGATGGGACAAAGCCTTCAGCAGAATGCATGAAAATGGCGATGACCAACTTTTATTGGATGACGTGTTTGGAGAAGAAAGCTTTGAGGAGTGGAAATAAACCAATATGAGATTGTGTTGGTAAACCTAGACCCGACCATCGGCAGCGAAATACAGAAGACCAGACCTTGTGTGGTGATATCTCCGAATGAGATGAATCATAATCTTAGAACAATAGTTATTGCCTCAATGACTACCAAAAGCCGAAGCTATCCAACACGCGTGAAGGTGAAGCATCATAACCAGACCGGATGGATTGTAATTGACCAAATCAGGACCATCGATAAAGTCCGGATAGTAAAAGCATTAGGAAACCTGAATTCCACGGAAATAGCTGCCTGCAAAGTGGTTATAAAAGAAATCTTCGTTGATTAAAAAACAACAATAGGTAAACACGTGTAAACGTCAGCCTCTGGTCGTCGCTTACACAAGTACGTTGGGCGTAAAAAAAATCTTTAATTCAGGTATTTTCGTTTGATTCTTACGATTTTTAGTTTCACGCTGTCATAAATAAGAGCACTAATTAATATAGCAGCAGCCAGCAGTAAGATTTTAATACCTGTTACTAAATAACCATAGCCTCCTAGCACACCTCCTGAAAAGAAAAAGAAAATAATGGTAATCCGCAGTTTTATAGCGGAGGCTAGTTTCTCTTGTTGCTCCTCTGTTTTGTAAAAGATAAGTTGTGAAAGCTCAATGCCTAAATCAGTGAAAAGACCGGTTAAATGAGTGGTTCTAACAACAGCGTTTGACAGCGATGTGACCAAAGCATTTTGCAATCCCATTGCAAATAACAGTAAACAGGCGATGGAATTAGCTTTTTCGTTGATTGTTGCTGGATGAAGAAATGCGACGAAGGTCAATATGAAAATTTCAATGCTAACAGGAATGGCGTTGATAAAACGTTCGTTCACTTTTGAAACTAGTTCAATGAGCAGATTGGAACAAAAGGCGCCCACGAGAAACGACACGATGAATGCCAAATAAACAATTGCTTGCGCAAAGTTTTTTTGAACCATTTCATCGGCGAAAAAGGCAAAGTGTCCGGTTACATTCGTGGTCAGTCGTTGCACAGCAAAAAGACCATTAACATTTACAATGCCCGCAACAAAGGACAACAAGGAAGCCAATTTGAGGTTGTGAATTAGTGTTCTGCTTTTGCCGCGATGTCGAAACATAATGCTCTAAAAAAGCAAATTTACATTACATAGATTTCTACGCCTAATAGTGTGTTTATAAAATTGTGGCTGAACGTTAAGCATTCAACTATAAATCGCTATTTTGCTTCTGTGGTTAATTGAACTCGACGTTTTCTATTGCCACAACTTCATAAACACTTCAACGTTAGCGATAATTTTAAGCAGACCTTCTGCTAAATTCAAAATATCAACATACCAACTTAATCAATCTCATTTTCAATATTTACCTTACAGATAGCAATATGCTTTTTGATGGCCTTTAATTCTTTTATTTTGTTGTCTATTTGCAATAATTTCCGGTCAAGGACTTCAATTTGTGCTTTCTTGCTAATTTGTTTTTTATACCAGGCATCAATAACCTCTTTGATTTCAGCCAAAGTAAAACCAACGGCTTTTGCCATCTGTATAAATCTTAATTTTTCAACAACTTCATCACCATAATAAATATAGTTATTGGTGGTTACTTCTTTTTTAGTTTCACCGCTAATAAGTCCGCTTTTTTCATAAAAACGTATGGTTCCGATTGGGATTCCTGTTTCTTTGGAAAGCTGATTAATTAGTTTCATTTCTATAATTTATTAAAATATTTTAAACCATGCAGTATGCTACATACTTGTGGGTAGCAAATATAGTTTTTAATATTGCAGCTAACAACCTAGAAAAGTTGAAACAATATAAAATTTATGGAAACACAATATTCAGACGATTAACTATTAAAACTACTTCCTAACTACACAAATAATTATGCAGAAGTAAATGGGACTAAACTTCACTATGTGGAAGGTGGGCAAGGGCAACCACTAATTCTAATTAACGGCTATCCAGAAACATGGTGGGCTTATCATAAATTAATGCCGATACTTGCCACCAAGTACCGGGTTATTGTTGTTGACCTGAGAGGAATGGGCAGTTCAGACAAGCCACTTGCTGGTTATGACAAAAAGAATATGGCAAAGGACATTTATGAGCTTGTTAAAGAATTAGCTTACAAAAAAGTTTACATTGCCGGACACGACATTGGTGCTCATGTAGCATTCAGTTTTGCAGCCAATTATCCGGAAGCAACTTCCAGGTTAGTCATGTTAGATACGCCACATCCTGATGCAGGAATGTATCAACTTCCGATGCTGCCAATTTTAGGGGCAAATTATACGTATCCCTGGTGGGTTGCATTCAATCAAGTAAAAGGATTGCCAGAGCAACTTCTTGAAGGAAGGATGCATATTATAATTGATTGGTTATTTAAAAATTTATTAAAAGACCAAAATAGCTTCAATGATTTTGATAAAGCAGTTTACGCCGCAGCTTATAATAGCGCTGATGCAATTCGGTCATCTAACGCATGGTACCAAGCTTTCCCGCAAGATATTGAAGATAGTAAAACATATAGCCAACTCACTATGCCTGTTATGGGTATTGGTGCAAGTGGATATGAAATATTACAATTTGCATTAGCAAATGCAACAACAAATTTAACAGTTAAAAAAATAGAAGAATGTGGGCATTTTATACTTGCAGAAAAACCAATGGAAACGGCTAATTTTATTATGGAGTTTTTAGGTTAGTTGATAATGACAGGAAGAATAAAAATAACCGCTAACGGCCTTGGGTAAACGTCAGCTCTCGGCCGATGGCCTCACATGCCGTTTACCTAAGGCCGTTAGCGGGCATCTAAAAATAAAACGGAGAAAGGAGTATTGCGTAAATTTGAACAAAAGAAAGTTTATGGTAGTTGAGAGGACCAATAACGAATTAATTATCTGACTGCCGGCAACTATCAATGTTGCAGAAGTTCAGGGTTTACTAAATTACTTGAGATACCAGGAATTGACTTCAAAGTTTACCGTTAAACAGAATGTGGTTGACAAACTTTCATAACGAGTTAACCAAAGCTGGTGGAAGCGCAACAAAACAAATTTATTAAATGAAGATTGTTGTTGACACCAACCTTGTCTTTAGCGCTATTCGCTGCTAGTTTATTTATCATTCAGGATATCTTTAAAAAAGATTTATAAAAGTAACAGGAGCGACACCAAAGAAACGGGATTTTTCATCTGTGCACGCTTTAAGTATATGCTGCAAAATATTCTTTAGAAGCCATGTTTTTATATATCTTTAATGGAAACAAAGGTAGAGAGCAGTGCGCTTTACTCGACAAATATGAGTAAGTGGACAAACTTAACTTTTATTAAACAATAGCGGAAATTATTTATTATTAATCATTTACTCGTCCAATCACCCAATCAATCACACATTCACACATTCACTCAATTATTGTTCTTAGTTAAAATTGCTTCTATACCTTTAAAATATATACAAGTAAATAAATATTTTTTACAGGTTGGTAAGTAAGATAAAACTTTTTACCTTTGTTTGACGTTAATGTTAAACAATAGGGTTAAACATGAATAACAGGGACACCGGCGCGGAGCAGTTGATTAAAGAAACAGCTAAACGTATTTTTTTTGCCGAAGGTAAATTTAATGCCACTACTCAGGATATAGCAGATGCCGCAGGGGTTACCCGAACACTGGTAAATTATTATTTTCGCTCTAAGGATATACTTTTTAAGAAAGTTTATATAGAAGCCATGGGGGATGTAAAGAACAGACTGGATGAAGTTTTAGCCTCTGACCTGCCTTTAAAGAAAAAAATAGAGAATGCAATTGATGTATTTTATGCCGATTTGATGGCCTTTCCTTATAAAGAATCATTTTTGATCCAAGAAATTAATTTACACGGTTTTGATAGCTCTGAGAAATCATCTTCTCCGGAAATTAGTAATTTTTTAAAGGAAGTACAGGAAGCGATAAATAAAGGTCTAATAAAACAAATGAAGCCGACTAATTTCATGATGAACTTATTTTCGTTAATGGCTTACCCTTTCCTCACCCGGCCCTTGTTCACCCGATTGTTCGAAACCAGCGAAGCGGAGTTTGATACCTTGCTGCTTGAGCGCAAAAAAATGATTATGGATGTTTTATTTCCTTAATTTTTCCCTTGTAAACAAACGGCCCGATACAATATTCCGATCAGAACGATTTGTTAATATCAGCCCTCTTTTTTCTTTTAATTGACATAAAGGTCAAACAAAAAAACAAATTTAAATTCTTATTTATTATTTTATGAGTTTAGGCTTTATAAGCATTAAAAAAACTATTACAAACCTGGCTGTGGCCAGTATAATGGTAATAGGCATCTTTTCGTGCGGCAAAAATGAAGGCCAGGGCGGCGGACCTGGTGGCCCCGGAGGAGCAGGTGGAGGACCGCAAGAACCTCAGAATTTTGCTGTATTTTCACTTTCGCCACGTTCGGCAACTTTGTATTCCGATTATCCGGCCACTTTAGAGGGAGAGCAGAACATTGAAATTCGTCCGAAAGTGGAAGGCTATGTAGAGAAAATATATATAAAAGAAGGAGCGGCGGTAAAAAAAGGGCAATTGCTTTTTAAGATAAGTGCTCCGCAATACGAGCAGGAAGTGAGAACGGCAACGGCTGCCATAACCAGTGCCCAAGCTCAGGTGAATACTGCCCAATTGCAGGTAAATAAAACCAAGCCTTTGGTAGAAAAAGAAATTATCAGTCACTTCGAATTGGAATCGGCCGAAAATTCTTTAAAAACTGCTAAAGCTAATTTAGCGCAAGCCCGGTCCACCCTGGCCAATGCCAAAACTAACCTGGGATATACAACCCTCTCTAGCCCGGTAAGCGGCGTTATTGGCACCTTGCCGCATAAAGTTGGCTCTTTAGTAAACGGCAACATTACCGAACCTTTAACCACGGTTTCCAATATTCAAAAAATGTACGCTTACTTTTCTTTAAATGAAAAGCAGTTACTGGAGTTTTCGAGAACTTATTCCGGCAAAACCATTAGCGAAAAATTAAAGAATATACCGCCGGTTTCGCTCATATTATCAGATGGCAGTACTTATTCCGAAAAAGGAAAAGTAGAAACTGCGAGTGGTTTATTAAATACCCAAACCGGTTCGGCTACTTTACGAGCTACTTTCCCCAACCCGGTAGGTTTGTTGCGCAGTGGCGGCAGCGGTACCGTACGTATTCCGCAGGAGGTAACCAACGGCATTCTGGTACCGCAAAAATCAACTTATGAATTACAGGGCAAGCGCTTTGTGTACGTGGTAGATCAGGCTGGCAAAGTAAAAAGCACCGAAATCCAGATTATGAGTTTACCTGCCGGTCAGTTTTATGTGGTTACGAGTGGTTTGAAAGCCGGCGACGAGGTAGTGTTTGAAGGAGGTGGTACTATTCAGGACGGTACCGAAATTAAACCCCAGATTATGGCAGCTAACGAGGTTTACCAGGGCTTGCAATAATCAAATGGTAAGTTATAAGTATTGGTGGTAAAATTTAATGTAAATATCAGGTTATTAATCAATGCAGATTATCAGAATTTAATATTAGCCCAAAAAAATATTGGAACAGAATTAAAGCTGATAATTATTTAAGCTGGTCATGTTAACCCATTATATCCGGATGACCACCCATTACTTGCAAATCCTTATGAAATTCAATTTTGTATTTTAGAACATAGAAGTCCGTCAGGATTTTCTATCAGAATAAACTTTTAAATATTTATGTTAAAGATATTTATAGAGAGACCGGTACTCTCCACGGTTATATCGGTCTTAATTGTTATACTGGGTTTAATTGGGCTTATTGCCCTACCCATAACCCAATATCCGGATATTGCCCCGCCTACGGTAAATGTTTCGGCTTCTTACCAGGGGGCCAATGCCGATGTAGTAATGAGCAGTGTGGTGATTCCGCTGGAAGAACAGATAAACGGGGTAGAGAACATGACGTACATGACCTCTACTGCCAGTAATGATGGGTCGGCCACCATTAGTATTTATTTTAAACAAGGCACTAACCCGGATATTGCCGCGGTAAACGTGCAAAACCGGGTATCCAGGGCGAGCAGCCTGCTGCCGGCCGAGGTAACCCGGGCCGGCGTAACCACCAGCAAACAGCAAAGCAGCAATATCCTGATTTTTTCGTTGTATAGCGAGAATAAATCCTTTGACCAAACCTTTTTGCATAATTATGCCAATATAAACCTGCTGCCCCAGATTATGCGGATCGAAGGAGTGGGCAGTGCCAGTGTTTTTGGTCAGAAAGAATATTCTATGCGCATCTGGCTACAACCCGATGTAATGGCTACTTATGGTTTGATACCAGATGATGTAACTAATGCTTTAGCGGAGCAAAACGTGGAGGCCGCCCCCGGCCGTTTTGGCGAAAACGGCAACCAATCGTTTCAATACACAATTAAGTACAAAGGGCGTTTAAAGACCACCGCCGAATTTGAGAATATTGTGGTCCGGGCAGCCAACAATGGCCAATTGCTGCGGCTTAAAGATATTGCCCGGATTGAATTAGGTTCGTTAAGTTATTCCAGTAGTACTAACACCAATGGCAAACCATCTATTGGTATAGCCGTGAGCCAAACAGCCGGGTCCAATGCCCACGAACTGATTCAACAAATTGAAGCAACTATTGAAGGCGCAGCCGGCAGCTTTCCGAGCGGGGTTAAGTATACGCAACTTCTAAATGCGAATGACTTTTTAAATGCCTCCATCGAAAAGGTTATTTCTACCCTTATTGAGGCTTTTATCCTGGTTTTTATTGTGGTATTTATTTTCCTACAGGATTTCCGGTCTACTTTAATTCCGGCTATTGCGGTGCCGGTAGCCATTATAGGTACGTTCTTTTTCTTAAACCTGTTTGGCTTTACTATTAACCTGCTAACGTTATTTGCGTTGGTTCTGGCAATAGGTATTGTGGTAGATGATGCCATTGTGGTAGTGGAGGCAGTGCATGCCAAGCTCGACCAGGGCGCAAAATCGGCTAGAAAAGCCACCCTGAAGGCTATGAATGAAATTAGCGGTGCCATTGTTTCTATTACCCTGGTAATGGCGGCGGTATTTGTGCCAGTGGCGTTTATTTCGGGTTCTACGGGGGTATTTTATCAGCAGTTTGGCTTAACCCTGGCAATTGCCATTATTATTTCGGCGGTAAATGCTTTAACCCTGAGCCCGGCGCTTTGCGCTTTGTTTCTGAAACCGCATCCCGAAGGTGAATATCATAAAACAGGCTTTTTGCAGCGTTTTTACGGAGCTTTTAATGCTGGTTTCGAAAGTGTAACCGGTAAATATAAGCACTCGGTTAACTTCCTGATGCGGAAAAGGTGGATAAGTTTGTTGGGTATTGTCCTGTTTGCCGGTACGTTTTATTATTTATTAAAAACTACCCCGTCGGGGTTTGTGCCGAACGAAGACCAGGGTACCATCTTTGCTAACATTAGCTTGCCCGCCGGAGCTTCGCTGGAACGAACTGCCGTGGTAGCGGAACAAGTGGAGCAGATTATAAGACAGATACCGGAAGTACAAACTACCTTACGTATTGTGGGCCAGAATTTTTTGGCGGGGGCCGGTGGTTCCTATGCCATGGTGGTGGTAAAACTTAAGCCTTGGGATGAGCGAAAAGAACAAGGCCAGGATATTAACAGCATTACGGGCAAGCTTTTTGGCATGACAGGCGGTATAAAATCGGCCTCCGTAATTTTCTTTGCTCCGCCAACTTTGCAAGGCTTTGGTAGTAGCAGTGGTTTTGAATTTCAGTTGCAGGATAAAACCGGCGGTGAAATTGCCAGGTTTGATGAGATTAAAGGCAAGTTCTTGGGGGCTTTAAGCAAACGCCCCGAAATCCAATATGCTACCTCTACCTTTAATACTAATTTTCCGCAGTACCAAGTAGATGTGAACGTAGCCAAGTGTAAGGAGGCCGGCATTTCGGTGAGCACCGTGCTGGGTACGTTGCAAGGCTATCTGGGCGGCGTGTACGCTTCTAATTTTAACCAATTTGGTAAGCAATACCGGGTAATGATACAAGCCGATGCGGCCGCCCGGGCCAATCCGGAAAGCCTGAACCAGATGTACGTCCGAAACAGCAATAATACCATGGCACCTATTACGGAATTTATTACCTTAAACAGGGTGTACGGGCCGGAAGCCCTCAAGCGTTTCAACCTCTATACTTCTATTGCGGTGCAAGGATCTCCCAATGCCGGTTACAGCTCCGGCGATGCCATTAATGCCATTAAAGAAGTGGCCACCCAGACCCTACCCGCCGGTTATGGCTATGAATATTCCGGTTTAACCCGGGAAGAGGTTTCCAGTGGTAGCCAGACCATTTATATTTTCTTGCTCTGCCTGGTATTTGTGTACTTCCTGCTGAGTGCTCAGTACGAAAGTTATATTTTGCCTTTTGCTGTGTTGCTTTCGTTGCCGATTGGTTTGGCAGGGGCCTTTATTTTTGCCAGTCTCTTTGGCGTGCAAAATAATATTTACCTGCAGATAACACTAATTATGCTTATTGGTTTGCTGGCCAAAAACGCTATCCTGATTGTGGAATTTGCGGTAGCCCGACGGGAAGAAGGAATGAGTATTGCGGAAGCAGGCGTGGAAGGCGCTATTGCCCGTTTACGACCTATCTTGATGACTTCTTTTGCCTTTATCCTGGGTTTACTACCTCTGATGCTGGCTTCCGGAGCTGGTGCGGTAGGTAATAATTCGATTGGTACGGGCGCCGTAGGCGGGATGCTCATTGGTACCATATTCGGGGTGTTTGTAATTCCGGTATTGTTTATCATTTTCCAGAATATCCAGGAAAGAATAAGCGGCCGACGCCAGACGCACTCCGCTGACGACTTAAACGAAGAGCTGGTGTAGCGGGATTATTTTAAAGAATTGCATAAAATGAAAAAGAGTGTTTATAAATATGTAATATTGGGTTTTGCCGGAACGCTGGCTTTGGCTTCTTGTAAAGTTACCAGAAATTTTGAGCGGCCGAACCTACAGACCCAAAACCTGTACCGCGATGCTGCCACTGCCGATACCACGACCATGGCGGATATGCCCTGGAAGTCTTTATTTACCGACCCGGCTTTGCAGGGCTTAATTGAAGAAGGCTTAAGTAATAACCTGGACTTGAAAACGGCGGTGCAGCGTATTGAGGAGGCACAGGCTAGTTTACAGCAAAGCCGCGCCGCATTTTTGCCTAGCCTGAGCGGGGGATTGCAGGCCACAAAATCAAAATCATCGGCAGCCGCTTTAA